>Ga0307436_1000544_pt1 | contig 17732 bp, 15 predicted proteins | sample SalMarWE160440MG_FD_202513 | JGI IMG/M metagenome (GOLD analysis project Ga0307436, IMG submission 202513) | Salt marsh sediment microbial communities from the Plum Island Ecosystem LTER, Massachusetts, United States - WE1604-40 | ecosystem: Environmental > Aquatic > Marine > Intertidal zone >...
GTCCAAAAGAGAAAAGTAGGGGGGTGGCGCTCCCTAGGGGACTCGAACCCCTGTTTTCGCCGTGAGAGGGCGACGTCCTGGACCGCTAGACGAAGGGAGCCGCTGGCGGGCGCGCGCCCGGCGCGCCCAATCGATATAGCGGCGAGCCGCGCTGCTTGGCAAGGACGCCCGGCGGCCGACGCCACTATTTGTCGGCGAGTTCCAGCCGGCCGGTGACCGCCATCCGCGTCACGTCGATGAACAGCAACGTGTGGCCGCCGGGGTGCGAATAGGTGAGCACCAGCCGGTTGCCATCAACGGCGGTCGACACCAGAGCCGCCCCGGCTGGCAACCCGAGCGCGGCGGCCGACAGCGACGCCGCGACACCAACCGGTGGCGCGCGACCGGCGCTGGCATCCTCGGCGACGATCCGATAGAGGATCGCGGCGAACACGGCGAGGATGCCAAGGGCAAGCGTCGCGCCGGAAATCAGCATCAGCCGCCTGAGCCGCGCCTGCACCCGCACCAGGGCCGGATCAAGCGGCTTGTCGTCGTCGCTGTCGAGGGATGGATTGGCCATGGTCGGCACGGAGCCCGGCTCGCGGCGGGTATCGCTGAGGGTCGGCGAGGCGGAAGCCGGCCGCCGGCTCGACGCCTGGCTCGCCGGCGCGATCGCCGATCTCGGCCGCAATCGCGCCAAGAGCCTGATCCTTTCGGGCCGCGTCGCCATCGGCGGGCGGACGATAGTTGAGCCGAAACGGCCGGTCAAACCGGCCGAGCGCATCACTGTCGAGTTGCCCCCGCCGGAGCCGGCCGCCCCCGCCGCCGAGCCCATACCGCTCGCCGTCGTTTACGAGGACGACGACCTGATCGTGATCGACAAGCCGGCCGGCATGGTCGTCCATCCCGGCGCCGGCGTCAGTTCCGGCACCCTGGTCAACGCCCTCCTCGCCCATTGCGGGGCCAGTCTCTCCGGCATCGGTGGCGTCGCCCGCCCCGGCATCGTCCACCGTCTCGACAAGGACACCTCCGGCCTGATGGTGGTCGCCAAGAGCGAGCGCGCCCACCGCCGTCTTGCCGCCCAGTTCGCCGATCACGGCCGCTCGGGGCCGCTCGTGCGCGCCTACCAGGCGCTGGTCTGGGGGGTGCCGCCGCCGACCGGCACGGTCGATGCCGCCATCGGGCGCTCGACCCGCAACCGCCAGAAGATGGAGGTCAAGCACTCCGGCGGCCGCTCCGCCCTCACCCGCTACCGCACCATCGAGCGCTTCGGCGGCGACACCGCCGCCCTCGTCGAATGCCGGCTGGCGACCGGGCGCACCCACCAGATCCGCGTCCACATGGCCGCCATCGGCCACCCCCTCGTCGGCGACCGCGCCTACGGCGCCGGCTTTGCCAGCAAACGGCAGCGTGTGCCCGAGCCCGCCCGCGGACTTGTCGCAGCCTTCCCCCGTCAGGCGCTGCATGCCTCGCTTCTCGGCTTCGCCCACCCGGCCACCGGCGCGCCCATGAGCTTCCGCAGCCCGCTGCCGGCCGACATGTCCGCCCTGGTCAAAGCATTCAAATCCTTGTAACCACGAATTTATTCCTTTCTGGCCGGAATGGTCGTGTTCCTGGCAGATTGATCCCTATATAACCAAATGCTGGTGGTTCGTCCGCGGATGCCGGCGATGAACCTGCTGGAATAGGCCGGGGGTTCTAAGGAAGAGGGCGCGAACACAATCATGGCCCGTGTCAGCCTGCCTGCGATTGCCGCCGGCGAGTCCGGCCTGTCGCACTACCTCGCCGAGATTCGCAAGTTCCCGATGCTGGCGCCGGACGAGGAGTACATGCTCGCCAAGCGCTACAAGGAGCATGGCGACCGCGATGCCGCCCATCGCCTGGTGACCAGCCACCTGCGCCTGGTCGCCAAGATCGCCATGGGCTACCGCGGCTACGGCTTGCCCATCGGCGAGGTCATCTCGGAAGGCAACGTCGGCCTGATGCAGGCGGTCAAGCGCTTCGAGCCGGAGAAGGGCTTCCGCCTTGCCACCTATGCCATGTGGTGGATCAGGGCCTCGATCCAGGAGTACATCCTGCGGTCGTGGAGCCTGGTCAAGATGGGCACCACCGCCAACCAGAAGCGGCTGTTCTTCAACCTGCGCAAGGTCAAGGGCCAGATCCAGGCCCTCGACGAGGGTGACCTCCACCCCGATCAGGTGAGCCAGATTGCCACCCGGCTGGGCGTCAGCGAGGACGAAGTGGTGTCGATGAACCGCCGGCTCGGCGGCGACGCCTCGCTCAACGCCCCCCTCAGGGCCGACGGCGAGAGCGGCGGCGAGTGGCAGGACTGGCTGGTCGACGAGGCGCCCGACCAGGAAACGCTGCTCGCCGAGAGCGAGGAACTCGACCACCGTCGCAAGCTGCTCGCCGACGCCATCGGCGTGCTCAACGACCGCGAGCGCCGTATCTTCGAGGCGCGCCGCCTCAGCGACGATCCCATCACGCTCGAGCAGCTGTCGGGCGAGTTCGGCGTCTCGCGCGAGCGCGTCCGCCAGATCGAGGTGCGCGCCTTCGAGAAGGTCCAGAAAGCCGTCAAGAAGGGCGCCAAGGACCGCGAACGCACCTCCGCCGACGCCGTCGCCGGCTGAGCCGAGCCCCCACCGGCTGCCGGACCGCAACATCCGGCGCCTGCTGCCTCGCCGGGGCTATTGGGCCCAGGCGGTCAGCGCCTCATCCATCGCTTGCGTGCCCGGCGGGCCCTTGGCGATGGTCAGGATCGCGCGTTGGCCCGTGTCATAGACCAGCGGCAGGTCGAGCCAGTCGTTGTTCTTCAGCGCGGTGAGATTGGCGGCCTTGTCGGCGTCGACGCCGGACAGCGCGATCCAGAAGAATCCGTCGGTGATGCTGGCGGTCGCGCCGATCAGCGGCTGGCCTTGCGCGGCCGCCTCGCTTGCCTTGAGAACCAGGCGCGGCACGCTCTTGATGCCCTTACCGGGGAAATCGGGCGGCGTATCGATCACCACCTCGACCAGATGACTGGCCGGCAGCGTCGGGTCGGTGTTACGGCGGAACGTCAGTTTGACCGTCATCTTCCGCTGCGGCACGACCACGTTGGCGATGACCTCGGCGCCATCGGGACTATCGGCTACGTACCGCCACGTCACCGTGGCGTCGATCGCGATCACTCCCGAGGCCGCCTGGCCGGAATTGAGCGGTTCTTCGTAGAGGGTCGCCTTTTGCGCGCCCGCGGCGCCGGCCTGGGCGGCCGGCTGAGTGGCAGGCTCGGCCGCCGTCACAACTCGCGGCGCGACGTTGACGTCGCTCTGGCCCGCCGGCGCCGCCGTTTCGCCTGCCGGCGCCATCGCCTGCGAGGACCCGCCCGACGGCAACCGGTCGGCATTCTTGTTTGACGTCGCCGCCACTTCGTTGGTGGCATTGCTCGCCGTTGCCGTGGTCGACGACGCCGGCGCGGACGTCGTGGGCGGCGCGGACGCCTGTTGCGATGAAAAGTCGAACGAGCCGAGCACATCGGCAAGCATGGCGCGCTGCGACCAACCGAACGCCGCCAGGCCAACGGCCATCACCACGATCAGCGCCAGCAACAGGATCGCCGGCAACCGCGACGGCCGCGCGCGCCTTTCAACGACGTCGGGGATTTCGGCGCCACCCTGCCGGCGCCGGCCGCGTTGCGTCGCGCCGGCGCGCTCGCGCCGCTCTGCATAGGCATCCTCCTGATGACGCGGCGACGGCGCCTCCTGTGGCTCCCAGTCGTAGTCGGGCGCCAGGCGCGGCCCCGCGGTCGCTTCGCGCTCCGTGCGCGGCGGCGTATAGGCGCTCGCCGCCGGATAGGCGGGAGGCGCGGGCGGCACTGCAGACGGCGGCGGGCGTTCGCCGCGGCCCGCCGCGCGCTGACCGCCGTTGGACCGTGGTCGCCCATCCGTCGAAGCCGAATCGTATCTCGGCGCCTCGCCCGCACCGCGGCTGGCCGCCTCGGCGATCGCCCCGCGGAACGCTTCGGTTCGCGGTCCCGGTGGCGCCGGCCGGCCCGCTCCGGCGCCAGGGGCGCGATCGACCGCTTCGCGCTCCACCTGGCGGATCGCCTCCTCCAGCTCCAACCGATGGCGCGAAATCTCGGCCGCCGGCAACGGCGGATCGATCGCCTTCAGTTGACCGATCAGCGCGTTGCGCGCCTTGTCGTAAACCGCCCGCCGCGCCTCGACGCCGCCGGCCTCGAGGCCAGCGACCGCTTTGCTGAGCATGGCGTAGTATTCGGCCATTGGTTCGCTCTCAGGACGCTTCCTTGCGCCCCTTGTTATCCCTGGAAAGGATCGTGAACAAGAATTGTATCGTCGCGCTCGGGACTTGTCGAAAGTAAGGCTACCGGCGCCCCGATCAGCTCCTCGACGTGACGCACGTATTTGACGGCTTGCGCGGGAAGGTCATTCCACGTGCGCGCCCCGGCCGTCGAACCGGACCAGCCTTCCATCTCCTCGTAGACCGGCTCGACCCGGGCCTGGGCGGCCGGCGCGGCCGGCAGATAGTCGATCGCCCGACCGTCCAGCCGGTAACCGACCGCAATCCTGATCGACTTCAATCCGTCGAGGACGTCGAGCTTGGTGAGCGCAATGCCGTCGACGCCCGACAGGCTGACCGCCTGGCGGACAAGGGTGGCGTCGAACCAGCCGCAGCGACGCTTGCGCCCGGTGACGGTGCCGAATTCCCTGCCTACCCGGCCGAGCCGCTCGCCGACCTCGCCCGTTTCCTCGGTCGGGAACGGCCCGGCACCCACCCGGGTGGTGTACGCCTTGGTGATGCCGAGCACGTAGCCGATCGATTCCGGCCCGAGACCCGACCCGGTGGCCGCCTGTCCGGCGACGGTGTTGGACGAGGTCACGTACGGGTAGGTGCCGTGATCGGGATCGAGCAGCGCGCCCTGGGCGCCCTCGAACAGGATGCGACGGCCCTGCCGCCGCGCCTCGGCAAGGCGACGCCAAGCCGAACCGGCAAAGGGCAGCACCTTCGGCGCGATGGCGACGAGCATGGCGGCAAGCTCATCAGCATCGGCTTCCGGCGTGCCCAGTCCGCGCCTGAGGGCGTTGTGGTGGGCCAGCAATCGCTCGATCTTGGCCGGCAGCGTCGCCGGATCGGCAAGGTCGACGACCCTCAGGGCGCGCCGGCCGACCTTGTCCTCGTAGGCCGGTCCGATGCCCCGCCTGGTGGTGCCAAGCGCCTGCCGGTCGCCGGCCGTTTCACGCGCCACGTCGAGTTCGCGGTGGACCGGCAGGATGAGGGCGGCGTTCTCGGCGAGGATCAGGTTCTGCGGCGTCACGCTGATCCCCTGTGTCCCCAGCCGGTCGATCTCCTCGACGAAGGCCCACGGATCGACGACCACGCCGTTGCCGATGATCGACAGCTTGCCGGGACGGACGACCCCGGCCGGCAGCAGGCTCAGCTTGTAGCTGACCCGGTCGATGACCAGCGTGTGACCGGCGTTGTGGCCGCCCTGAAAGCGCACGACGATGTCGGCGCGTTGCGACAGCCAGTCGACGACCTTGCCCTTGCCCTCGTCGCCCCACTGCGCTCCGACGACGACTACGTTCGCCATGTCTCAACGTTCCCCGCAGTCCGATGCTCTGAGCCGGGGCACCGGCGTGGTTTCGCCCCGGCCGCGGGGCCGGGGCGAGGCGCCGCGGACTATACAGCCTGCCCCTGAGCGGCGCGACCCGGCCGTGGGCAGGTTTATTTGCGGCCAACTTCGGGTACAAGGGCCGGTCCATTGGGCTAGGCCTTCATGTCTGAAACGCGTGAGCCGCTTGTTTCGGTTGTCATCCCGGCGCGTAACGAGGCCGACAACCTCCTCGAACTCATCCCCGAAATCGCCTCGGCGGCGGGCACCCTCGCCTACGAGATCGTCGTCGTCGACGACGGCAGCACCGACGCCACCGCCGCCACGCTGACGCGTCTGGCCGCGCAGGCACCCGTCCGCCGCGTCGGCCACGCCCTCTCCCTCGGCCAGAGCGCGGCGCTCTACTCCGGTGCGCTCGCCGCCCGCGGCTCGCTGGTCGTCACCCTCGACGGCGACGGCCAGAACGACCCGCGACCGATCCCCGCCTTCATCGACAAGCTCGCCGACCCGGCCGTCGGCCTGGTCGCCGGGCAACGGGTCGCCCGCCGCGCCTCTTTCGCCAAGATCGTCGGCGCGCGCATCGCCAATGCCGCCCGGCGCGCCGTCCTCAATGACGACACCGGCGATACCGGCTGCGGCATCAAGGCGTTTCGCCGCGACGCGTTCCTGCGGCTTCCCTACTTCGACGCCATGCACCGCTTCCTGCCGGCCTTGTTTCTTGGCGACGGCTGGCTGATCGTCCGGCTCGACGTCGTCGACCGACCGCGCCGGCACGGCCGCTCCAACTACGGCATCGTCGATCGTCTGCTCGTCGGCATTGTCGATCTCTGCGGCGTGTGGTGGCTGTTGCGTCGCCGCCGCCGCAATCCCCTGAGAGCGGAGCACACCGCCAAATGATCAGCGTAGCGTCCTTCTGGATCGTCATCGGGTTCATCGGACAAGCCATGTTCTCGGCGCGCTTCCTCGTGCAGTGGATCGCCAGCGAGCGGGCGCGGCAGAGCGTCATCCCCACCGCCTTCTGGCTGTTCTCCCTGGCAGGCGGCGCGATCCTTCTCGCCTACGCCATCTATCGGCGCGATCCGGTTTTCATCGCCGGGCAGGCGGGCGGCCTGTTGATCTACAGCCGCAACATCTTCTTCATCGCCCGTCGACGGCGAGCGGTGGCCACCGCTGTCCGCGAGCCGAGCCGCCGCTGAGCCAGACCCCTGCTCAGCCGCACGGGGCGAGCGGTTCGATCGTGCCGCGCCGACCGGCGAGCAGGAAGGCCTGATAGGAGCGGCTCGACGTCGGGCCGGTGGGGGTCGCGAAGGAGCCGAGATCGCTGACCTCGGCGAAGGCGCCCGCCAGGCGCGCCGCGCCGGGGCAGGCGGACAAGAACAGGATGGGCTCGGGCGCCGATGCATCGAGCGCCCGGTTGAGCTCGAAATGACCGGTCGGCCGGCGGTTGTGCGACCAGATGAAGATCGGACGGGGATCGTCACGGCGATAGTAGGTCAGCGTCGACACTTCGTCGCGTCCCTCCGCGGCGATCGATGCCGCGCCGCTCGCCTCGGCCAGCTCTCCCACTTTCTCGCCGAGCCCCTGCCACCCCAGCATGTTCCGGTAGAAGACGTCGCCGTCCTGAACGAGCGCCGGTATGGTCACCCGCTCGGCGAACGCATCGGCCACGAGCAGGACCGCCTGCGCGCACACGCCGACCGCAACGCCAGCGGCAAGCGTGCGCCACCAGCCGCCGCGTACCAGACAGGCGGCGGTGACCACGACGGCGGCGATGGCGGCGGTTGCCGCCCAGTTGGCATAGGCCTGGCCGCTGTAAAGTCCGGCGAGCGTGACGAGCACCAGCGGCGGCGCCGCGAACGCAAGCATCACCCGGTCATCCCTGCCCAGCTTGCCGCCGCCGAAACGGGCGAAGAGGACAATCAGCGCGGCAAACGTAACCGGGCCGAACACGGCAAACTGGGCGGCGACGAATTCGATCGTCTCCTGGATGTGGGCGTGCCCTCCGCCCATCGGTTCGACGTAGGCGGCGGTGGCATCGGCGGTGACCAGGTGATTGCCGACGTTCCACACGATGTTGGGCACGAAGATCGCCGCGCCAACCGCCAGTCCGACCGACAGCCGCGGGCTTTTGGATAATCTGCGTGCCTCCTGGCTGACCGCGGTCGCGACGACGACACCGAGGACGAAATAGGCCATCGCGTACTTGGCCAGCATTCCGCCGCCGAACGCGATCGCCAGCAGCGCGCTCCACCGCCAGCCGCCGCCGCGCATGAGCTTGACGTAGGCGAAGAGCGCCAACGACCAGAACAGCAGGAGCGGCACGTCGGTGGTCATCAGACGCGAGGAGAAATCGACGCCGGGCGCCGTCGCCAGACTCAGCCCGGCCCAGAAGGCAACGGTTCGCCCGTAGAGCTCGCGCGCGATCGCATAGACGACGACGGCAGTGCCGGCATAGAGGAGCGGCGCCGGTGCCCTGATGCAGGCGATGCTGTCGCCGCAGGCAAGCCCGCTCAGCCAGTCAATCCAGGCAATCAGGGGCGGCTTCGAGAAGTAGCCGAAGGCGAGCGCGTGCGACCAGCTCCAATACTGAGCCTCGTCGACATCGATGTTCACCGCCGAGAATTGCTGGCCGGCCAGGCGCACGAGGGTAAGCGCCACCACTGCCGCAACGAACACGGCCGCGCTTTCGGCCGCCGGTTGCGCGCGCACGCCTAGTCCCTCGTCGACGCTCGCCATCGGGCCCGCTTGGCGCAGAATTGGACTTGGGCCGCTGCCAGTAGCACCCAATGTGGTTTAGGGATTTGACCGGGGGCTGGCAATGTGGAACTTGGCACAGGCCGGTTGTGCGCGGCGGCTGCCGCGGCCCGAACGAGCAGGAATCCCGAGTCCCCCGTCCCTCGCATGGAAAGCCACCCGCCCTGGCCGAGTCCGGCGCGTTCCCGCCGAGCGTTGTTCGACCGGCCCTATGTGCTGCTGTCGCTGACCTCGCTGTTTTGGTCGATCAACATCGTGCTCGGCCGCTTCATCGCCGGCACCGTGCCGCCGATCGCGCTCACCGAGATCCGCTGGACCGGCGCCGCGCTGATCCTGCTGGCGCTGGCCGGCCCCCGTCTGGCACGCGATTGGCCGACCATTCGCGCCCACCTCGGCACCATGCTGCTGCTGAGCTTCACCGGCATCGCCGTCTACAACAGCCTCGCCTACACCGGCCTGCAGTTTACCGAGGCGATCGACGGTCTGTTGATGCAGTCATCGGCGCCGCTGATGATCGCGCTGTGGTCGCTGATCCTCTTCCGCGACCGGCTGACGCTTGCCCAGCTGCTCGGCATCCTCATGTCGCTCCTCGGCGTCATCGTCATCGTCACCCGCGGCGACGTCACCGCCCTGTTCGGGCTGGCGCTCAACCGCGGCGACGTCTGGCTGCTGGTGGCGGTGGTCAGCTACGCGCTCTACGCCGCCCTGCTCCGCCTCACCCCGCCGATCCACTTCCTCTCCTTCCTCGCCTTCATCATCGCCGCCGGCGCTGTCATGCTGGTGCCGGTGACCGCCGTCGAGTACCTGGCCGGCCGTCGCATCATCTTCACTCCGGCCGCCTTCGCCGTGCTTGGTTACGTGATCGTGTTTCCCTCGGTGATCGCCTACCTGTGCTTCAACCGCGGCGTCGAGCTGATCGGCGCCAACCGCGCCGGCCCTTTCTTCCACCTGATTCCGGTGTTCGGCTCGGCTATCGCGATCGTCTTTCTCGGCGAGCGGCCGCAGCTCTTTCACGGCGCCGGCTACGCGCTGATCGTCGCCGGCATCGTCGTGGCGCAGAGGGGTGCGCGACGACGCCGTCCCGGCTGAGGCGGTGGATCAGAAGCTCAGCCGCTTGGCCTGAACGACGCCTTCGAGCGCGCGCACCCGTTCGAGCACCTCCTCGCCGATCGGTTCGTCGACCTCGATGAGGGCGATGGCATCCTGGCCGGGCGCCGAGCGACCGAGGTTGAAGGTGGCGATGTTGACCTGCTCGCTGCCGAGCACCGTGCCGAGCCGCCCGATGAAGCCCGGCCTGTCCTGGTTGGTGATGTAGAGCATGTGCGGGCCGAAGCTGGCGTCGAGGTTGATGCCCTTGATCTGGATGATGCGCGGCTTGCCGTCGGAGAAGACGGTGCCGGCCACCGAGCGCTCCTGGCGCTCGGTCCTGACCACCAGCCGGATGTAGGTCTCGTAGGCACCGCGCTGCGACTGGCGCACCTCGTCGACGGCCATGCCGCGCTCGCGCGCTACCGTTGGCGCGTTGACCATGTTGACCTCGGTGAGGATCGGCCTGAGCAGGCCGGAAAGCAGGGCGGCCGTCAGCGCCTTGGTGTTCATGTCGGCCACGTCACCGGCGTATTCGATGGTGACGCCGAGCATGGTGGTCTCGGTGAGCTGGCCCGCGAACGAGCCCAGTGCCTCGGCGAGCCGGACGAACGGCCTCAACCGCGGCGCTTCCTCGGCCGTGATCGACGGCATGTTGAGGGCGTTGGCGACGGCGCCGTTGATCAGATAGTCGGACATCTGCTCGGCGACCTGGATGGCAACGTTCTCCTGCGCCTCGGTGGTCGCGGCGCCGAGATGGGGGGTGCACACCACATTGGGGATGCCGAACAGCGGGCTCGCCGTCGCCGGCTCGACCGCGAACACGTCGACGCCGGCGCCCGCCACCTTGCCCGATTTGAGAGCCGCAGCGAGATCTTCCTCGACCACCAGCCCACCGCGGGCGCAATTGATGATGCGGACCCCGTCCCGCATCCGGGCGATGGCATCGGCGTCGATGATCCCGCGGGTCTTGTCGGTGAGCGGGGTGTGCAGCGTGATGAAATCGGCGCGGCGAAAGAGCTCGTCGAGCTCGACGCGCTCGACGCCCAGCTGCATGGCGCGTTCGTCCGACAGGAACGGGTCGTAGGTGATCACCCGCATGCCGAGGGCGATCGCCCGCTCCGCCACGATCGAGCCGACGTTGCCGCAGCCGATGATGCCGAGCGTCTTGGCGGTGATCTCGACCCCCATGAACCGGTTCTTCTCCCATTTGCCGGCCTGGGTGGAGGCGTCGGCGGCCGGAAGCTGGCGGGCGACGGCGAACATCATGGCGATGGCGTGCTCGGCGGTGGTGATCGAGTTGCCGAAGGGGGTGTTCATGACGATGATGCCGCGGCGGGTGGCCGCGGCGAGATCGACGTTGTCGACGCCGATGCCGGCGCGCCCGATGACCTTGAGCCGGTCGGCCGCCGCGATGACCTTCTCGCTGACCTTGGTCGCCGAGCGGATGGCAAGGCCGTCGTAGCCGCCGATGGCGGCGACGAGCTTGTCCCTGTCCTTGCCGAGGTCGGGCTCGTAATCGACTGCGACGCCGCGATTGCGGAACACCTGGACGGCGGTCTTCGACAACTTGTCGGAAACCAGGACGCGTGGAGCGGTCATGGCAAACCTGTCTTGCTTGAGGGAACTACGGTCGCGGAATCATGCCGCCCTGGCGAGGGCCGCCTTCTCGATCGCGTACGACCATTCCAGCCATTCGGTCAGAACGGCGAGATCGGAAGACTCGATCGTCGCGCCGGCCCAGATGCGGAAATGGGGCGGCGCATCGCGGTGGAAATTGATGTCGTAAGCGACGCCCTCCTTGTCGAGACGCGCCGAGATCGCCCTCAGGAACGCCTCCTGCGCAGCAGCGTCGCGCCGGGTGACGTCCGGGTCGACGATCTTGAGGCACACCGAGGTGTTGGATCGGGTCGCCGGGTCCTCGGCGAAGAAGTCGATCCACGGCGTCCGTTCGGCCCACTCGGCCAGCACGCCGAAGTTGGCCTCGGCGCGGGCGATGAGGGCGCCAAGGCCGCCCAGCGATTTTCCCCAGCCGAGTGTGTCGAGGTAGTCCTCCACGCACAGCATCGACGGCGTGTTGATGGTCTCGCCGACGAAGATGCCCTCGTTGAGCTTGCCCGCCTTGGTCATGCGGAAGATCTTGGGCAGCGGCCACGGCGGCGTGTAACTCTCCAGCCGCTCCACGGCGCGTGGGCCGAGGATGAGCATGCCGTGCGCCGCCTCACCGCCGAGCACCTTCTGCCAGGAGAAGGTGACGACGTCGAGCTTGTCGAGCGGCAGCGGCTGCGCGAACGCCGCCGAGGTGGCGTCGCAGATGGTCAGGCCGGCGCGATCCGTCGCAATCCACGCCCCGTCCGGCACCCGCACGCCCGAGGTGGTGCCGTTCCAGGCAAACACGACATCATGCGAGAAATCGACTCGGCCGAGATCGGGCAGCTTGCCGTAGTCGGCGGTGATCGCCCGCGCGTCCTTCACCTTGAGCTGCTTGGTGATGTCGCTCACCCAGCCGAGCCCGAACGATTCCCAGGCGAGCACGTCGACCGGCCGCGCACCGAGCAACGACCACATCGCCATTTCCATGGCGCCGGTGTCCGAGGCGGGCACGATGCCGATGCGGTAATCGGCCGGCACCTCAAGCACCTCGCGGGTGAGATCGATCGCCGCCTTGAGCTTGGCCTTGCCGATCTTGGCGCGGTGCGACCGGCCGAGCGCGGCGCCGCTGAGCGCCTCCAGCGACCAGCCGGGTCGCTTGGCGCATGGTCCTGAGGAGAAGTTGGGATTGGCCGGCCGCCGGGCCGGCATCGCGGGAAGTGTCATCGGCTCTACCCTCTCAGATAGATGCTCCTCGTTGGGGAGGAGTGTCCCGCCGCGGCCAATACCCTTGGCCCACCGACGAGTCAATCGGGTGCGACAACGCCGCCTGCCCTTGGCGGGCAGGCGGCGTCTTACCGAGCCGTTGGAGAGGAGCTCAGATCCTGGCTGGCCGGCCGTGGTCGCCGGGAAGAAACGGAAGGGCCGCGGACGACCCACGACGCGGCTCTTCCATTTGGTCCGGCTGCACGCGTACACGAGGCCACGACCAAGTCCACGCACTGATGATTATCGACCGCCAACCCTTAAGGCCGGCTTAACCACATTGTTTAACCGGTGTGGCAGCGCCGGCAGAGCAAATCGGCGTAATCCGGCGGCATTCCGCCGCCCGCGCGATCTCTTGCGGTTAACCGGAACGGACGGGGGCGTCTACGCCTGCGGCTGCGGCTCCATGCCGGTCTCCGGCCCCTCGGACGACCGCTTGGGCTTGCCTTTGGTCACCGGCACCGCCGAAGTCTTGGTCGTCGCCGACTCTTCCGCGCTCTCGCGCACCGGCGGCTTGCCGACGAGCAGGTTCTTGATCTCCTCGCCCGACAGCGTCTCGTACTCGAGCAGGCCTTGCGCCAGCGTTTCCAGCTGGTCGCGGTTGGTCTCCAGGATCCGCCGCGCCTCGGCCAGTCCGCTTTCGACCAGCCGCCTGATCTCGCCATCGATCTTCTGGGCGGTCTGCTCGGAGACGTTCTGCTGACGCGACACCGAATGGCCGAGGAATACCTCTTCCTGGTTCTCGCCGTAGGAGACGGTGCCGAGCTCATCGCTGAGGCCCCAGCGCGTCACCATCATGCGGGCAAGCCGCGTCGCCTGCTCGATGTCGGTCGCCGCGCCCGAGGTGACCTTGTCCTTGCCGAAGATCATCTCTTCGGCGATGCGGCCGCCCATCATGATGGCGAGCCGCGAGGTCATCTGTTCGACGCTCATCGACAGCTTGTCGCGTTCGGGCAGCTGCATGACCATGCCCAGCGCCCGCCCGCGCGGGATGATCGTCGCCTTGTGCACGGGATCGGTCGCCGGCACGTGCAGGGCGACGATGGCGTGGCCGGCCTCATGGTAGGCGGTCAGCCGCTTCTCGTCCTCGGTCATCACCAGGGTGCGGCGCTCCGCGCCCATCATCACCTTGTCCTTGGCGTCCTCGAACTCGGCCATGGTGACGAGGCGCTTCCCCCGCCGGGCGGCGAGCAGTGCCGCCTCGTTGACCAGGTTCATCAGGTCGGCTCCGGAGAAGCCGGGCGTGCCGCGCGCGATGACCTTCAGATCGACGTCGGGCGCCAGCGGCACCTTCCTGACGTGGACCTTGAGGATCTTCTCGCGTCCGACCACGTCCGGGTTCGGCACCACCACCTGACGGTCGAAACGGCCGGGCCGCAGCAGCGCCGGGTCGAGCACGTCGGGACGATTGGTGGCGGCGATCAGAATTATGCCCTCGTTCGATTCGAAGCCGTCCATCTCGACGAGGAGCTGGTTCAGCGTCTGCTCGCGCTCATCGTTGCCGCCGCCGAGACCGGCGCCGCGATGGCGGCCGACCGCGTCGATCTCGTCGATGAAGATGATGCACGGCGCGTTCTTCTTGGCCTGCTCGAACATGTCGCGCACGCGGGATGCACCGACGCCGACGAACATCTCGACGAAGTCGGAGCCGGAGATGGTGAAGAACGGCACGTTCGCCTCGCCGGCGATGGCGCGCGCCAGCAGCGTCTTGCCGGTCCCGGGCGGGCCAACCAGCAGCACGCCGCGCGGAATCCGCCCGCCCAACCGCTGGAACTTCTGCGGGTCGCGCAGGAACTCGACGATCTCCTGCAGATCTTCCTTGGCCTCGTCGACGCCGGCCACGTCCTCGAAGGTGACGCGGCCGTGCGTCTCGGTGAGCAGTTTCGCCTTCGACTTGCCGAAGCCGAGCGCCTTGCCGCCGGTGCCCTGCATCTGGCGCATGAAGAAGATCCACACCGCCAGGATGAGGAACATCGGGAACCACGACACCAGCATGCCGACCAGCGACTGGCCGCCCTCGCTTGCCGGCTTGGCGCTGATCTGAACGTTGCGGTCCTCCAGCCGCTTGACCAGCTCCGGATCTTGCGGCGCGAACGTCTGGAAGGCGCTGCCGTCCGAATAGGTCCCGCTGATCTGCTGACCCGAAATGACCACGTTGTGCACGCGGCCCTGGTCGACATCGGTGATGAATTGCGAGTAGGCGATGTCGCGGCCGCTGCTGCGCTGGCCGGTGTTCTGGAACAGGTTGAAGAGAGCGATCAGAACGAGGCCGATGATCACCCACAGGGCAAAATTGCGGAAATTGGCGTTCATCGTGGTCCCTTGAACAGACGGTCTGCCGACCGCCGCGCCCGTTCGCAATCCCGGGCCGCCCAGCTAAGATAGGTCCGGGATGTTACGAAGCCAATAAGCCTCGTCACTCTTTCACCCCCCAAAAGCGGCATTTGAGCGGGTTTTCTCAGGCATCGGTGTCAAAATCAGGGAAGAGCGGCGGCACCGACAGACGTTCACCAAGAACCGGGCTGACCGCCACCGGCAGGCCTTCACCACCCGGCCCGGCGTAGCCGAGAGTGGGCACGGCCACCAGCTTGCCGCGCCGGCGCACTGCCGGCAACGTCGCCAGCGCCGCCGCCGGCCACTGGCCGGCGTAGGCTCCGACCAGGCGTCGCCCCTCCTCGCCGAGTGGCCCGACCCAAAGCCCCGCCGGTGCGCCCGCCCCGACCGCCACCCGGAAGCGGTGATCCCAGGTGCCCTCGTGCCCTGCCTTGACGGTAACCGTCGGCGGCGCCTCGCGGCCCCATTCGCGATAGAGCAAGAAGCGCCCCGCCCGCCACTCGATGACCGTGCCGGCGAGCGTGCGCTTGAAGCGCCCCCCGCCGTGGCCGGCAATGGCGTCGAGCAAACGCCGCAGGCGCACGTGCCGTGGCGGATAGTCTTCGCCGCCGATCGCAACCAGCATGCGGGCAAGCGCCCTCAGCCGCACTTCCTCGGCTGCCGCCCCAAAGGCGGCGGGCTCGACACGGGCGACGGCGCAACCGTCGGTCTCGACCGCCGTCGCGATGAGCGCGCTCGCCGCCGCATCGATCGCCGCGGCCGCGCCGGCAAGACGCGCCGCGGTCGCCGCGATGCGAGCGGCGTCGAAGCCGTCGGCGGCAAGCAGCGGCATGATCCGTCGCACCCGCGCCCGGGCGAAGCGGGGGTCGGTGTTCATCGGGTCCTCGACCGGCTCGAGGCCGGCCGCTGCCGTGGTCGCCACCAGACGGGAGCGCGACACCGACAGAAACGGCCGCGCGATGGTGATGGCGCCGGCGGCGACCATCGGCCGCATGGCGGCAAGCCCGAAGACGCCGGCGCCGCGCTGCAGGCGCAGGAGAAACGTCTCGGCTTGATCGTCGCGATGGTGGGCGAGCGCCAGATGGCTGGCCCCGGCCTCGCCCGCCGCCGTCAGCAGCAGCCGGTAGCGCGCCTGGCGCGCGGTCGCCTCGAGGTTGGCGCGCGGCCGCGGCCCCGACCACACCAGCACCCGCGCCGCCAGACCGAGCCGACCGGCAATTTCAGCGACGTTGGCCGCCTCGCGGCCCGAGCCCGCCCTCAGGCGGTGGTCGACGGTCAGCACGATCGCGTCCGGCCGGCCACGCCGTCGGCCGCGCCAGCGCGCCACGCTCGCGGCAAGGGCGAGGGAATCGGCACCGCCCGAAACCGCCAGCGCGATCACCGCAGCACCGGCAAGCGGGGCGAACAGCCCGTCGAGCTCCTCGTCGGCCAGCGGTCCCCCGGCCTCAGCAGCCGGCACTGGCTTGTTCGGTGATGACCCGCTGGTGGAGCGCGTTCGACATGTCGGGATACTGCTTGAGCACCTGTGCGTAGATCTGGCAGGCAGCCTCGCGCTGGGTGAGCCCGGCGAGCGCCTGGCCGAGCCTGAGCAGCGTCGCCGGCGCCCGCGGGCTGTCGGGGTAGGCCTTGTAGCCGGCGCGGAAGGCATCGGCCGCGTCGCGGTAGCGCGCCCGTGCGAAGAAGCTCTCGCCCAGCCAATACTGGGCGTCGGGCGCCAACTCGCTGTGCGGGTAGGCGGCCAAGAACTGCTTGAACGAGGTTTCGGCGAGGTCGTAGTTGCCGGCGATGATCAGGTTGTAGGCGCGGCTGAAGTCGGTCGTGGGATCGCCGGTCGGCGCCGTCGCCGTCGCCGATTCTGTTGTCGCCGGGGTGGCCGTGTCGCCCGGCGCTGCGATGCCGGTGTCGGCACCGCCGCCGCGGGCGAGCGCGGACAGGTCGAGCGGCGGCGCCGCGGCCTGGTCCTGGCCGTTGACCACCAGCGTGCCGAGCGGTCGCGGCGGCGCGCCGGGACCGGCAGCCGGCGTCGTTGCGTCCGCAGCCGGAGCGGTTGCCGCCATTGCCGCCGCTGGCGCGGACGACTGCGCCGGCGCCGCCCGACCGACCTGGCGCGACGAACCGGAGGCCTCGCCCTCCAGGCTGCGGAAGCGATAGTCGGCATCCTCCTGCATACGCTTCAACTGGTCCTGGAGCTGGTGCAGCTCGAAGGTCAGCTGCTCGATCTGACCGGTCAGGGTGCGCATCTGCGCCTCGACCCGGTCAAGCCTTTCGGCGTCGCTGGCCTGGGCGACGTTGACCGTTCCGCCGGACGCCGGCGGTTCAGCCTTCTTGCCGAGATTCCACCACGCCGCATCGCTGCTCGCCGGGACGACCAGCAGCCCGACGGCGAAGGCGGCGGCAAGCAATCCTGTGCCATTCGCCATGATCGCAATCCTCGCGCGCGCCCGCACCTGCCGATGCACCGGCGCCGCACCGCTTTTGCGTAGCATAGGACAGGCCAGTTCGGCCAAAATTGGGCACCTGCGCGAAGCCGCCAGTCCCGGCGGTTTCGGCGCCGCCGGTCGGTCAGGTCCCGGCGTTGTTGATGACCGTCACCGCTCGGCGATTCTGTGACCAGCATGAGACGTCGTTGCACGTCGCCACCGGCCGCTCCTTGCCGTACGAGATCGTCCGCATGCGGTTGGCGGCTATTCCCTGGGCCACCAGATAGTCGCGCACGGCGGTGGCGCGGCGGGCACCGAGCGCGATGTTGTATTCGCGCGTGCCGCGCTCATCGGCATGGCCCTCGATGGTGAAGGTCAGACGCGAATACTGCTTGAGCCACTGCGCCTGGCGATCGAGGGTCGCCCGCGCTTGCGCGCTCAGATCCGAGGAATCGGTATCGAAGAAGACCCGATCGCCGACATTGACGACGAAATCCTGGGTGGTGCCGGGCGCCGCGGCGGCAGCACCGCCGAGGCCGAGGCCGAGGCCGCCCGGTTCCTCGCCCGGATTCTTCGCGCACGCCGACAGCAGCAGGGCGGCGCCGAGGGAGGCCGCAAGGCCGGCGGCGCGGATGATTCTCATCGAATTCGCCATTCCAAGGTAACTCCCCGTCCACCATGCCGGGCATGGCGTT
>Ga0307436_1000545_pt1 | contig 17729 bp, 14 predicted proteins | sample SalMarWE160440MG_FD_202513 | JGI IMG/M metagenome (GOLD analysis project Ga0307436, IMG submission 202513) | Salt marsh sediment microbial communities from the Plum Island Ecosystem LTER, Massachusetts, United States - WE1604-40 | ecosystem: Environmental > Aquatic > Marine > Intertidal zone >...
TCTCGGCGTAGGCCAGCTCGACATCGGCGCTGGGCCGGAGGTGGACCTCACCCGCCTCGCCATCGACAATGATGGCATCGCCGTTCTCGACCAAGGCGACCACGTTGCCGACCCGGCCAGCGGCGGGAATGCCAAGGGCGCGGGCGACGATCGTGGCATGGGCCGTGGGGCCGCCTTCCTCCAGCACCAGCCCGCGAATGCGCTCGCGCCCGTAGTCGAGCAGTTCCGCCGCGCCCATGGTCCGCGCCACGATGATGGCGTCCCTGGGCAGTTCAGCCTCGCTCGGCCCATGCGGCTTGTCGAGCAGTACGCGCAGCAAACGGTTGGTCAGATCGTCAAAATCGTGCAGGCGGTCTCGTGCGAACGGGTTCAACTCGCGCTGCAGGCGGGCGCGCATGTCGCTTTGCACCTGTTCAACCGCAGCCTCCGCCGAGAGGCCGTTGCGGATCGCCTCGTGCATGCGCCGGACCCAGCCGCGGTCGTAGGCGAACATACGGTAAGCCTCGAGCACGTCGCGGTGTTCGCCGGTGGCTGCGATGTCGCTGCGCGACAGCATGTCATCGACGAAAAGACGCAGGCTGGCAATTGCCTCGTCGAGGCGGCGGGCCTCCTGGGAAACGTCTTCGCCGATGAGGGCAGTCACCACGACCCGCGGCTCGTGCAAGACCACATGGCCGAGGCCGACCCCCTCGCACAGGCCGAGGCCGGCGAGCGTAATCGGGCGCTTGAGATCAAGTGCGGCGCCTGCGCGTGCGAGCCCCGACAGCTCACCCACGGCGATAAGCTCGGCGAGCACCATCGCCGTCGTCTGCAACGCCTCCACTTCGTCGTCGTGGTAGGCGCGCGGCGTCTTGTTCTGGACGACGAGGACGCCGAGCGTGCCCCCTGCCCTCAATATCGGCACCCCCAGAAACGACTTGTAGATTTCCTCGCCTGTCTCCGGCAGGTAGCGAAAGGCCGGGTGCGACTGAGCGTCGGACAGGTTGAGCGGCCGCGCCTCGGCGGCAATGGTACCGACCAGCCCCTGGCCAATTCTCAGCGAGGCGTGGTGGACCGCTTCCGCCTTGAGGCCCTCGGTTGCGTACAGCTCGAGCACGCCGTCCGAGTGCAGCACATAGACCGAGCACACCTCGGCCACCATGTTGGCCGCGATCTGGGTGACGGTCTTGTCAAGCCGGGCTTGGGCGCTGATCGGCTCCGCCATGGTCTCGCGCAGGCGGCGGAGCAAGACGCGCGGCCCAGCGGGTGGACCCCGCATGATCGCTGTCCTCGGGACGTTACGGCGGCGGGCTGCGTGACCGCCGGCCTCCGCCGGCGCGCCGGGACCGCGCCGGTCAGGTGTTGTCGAGCCCGTATAACGAATGCAAAGTCCGTACCGCAAGCTCCGTGTACGGCGCCTCAATCAATACCGATATCTTGATTTCAGATGTCGTGATCGCCCGGATATTGATGCCTTTGGCCGCGAGCGCCTTGAAGCAATCGGCGGCGACGCCGGCGTGGCTGCGCATGCCGATACCGATGACCGAAACCTTCGCGATCTCGGTCGAGCCCTGGATGATTTCGTAGCCGATCTGGTCCTTGGCCCTTTCGAGGACCGCGTGCGAGCGCTCGTAGTCGGCGGTCGGCACGGTGAAGGTGAGGTCGGTCAGCGTGCCATCCTCGGAGATGTTCTGGACGATCATGTCGACGTTGATGTCGGCTGCCGCCAGCGGCCCGAACACCGCTGCTGCGACCCCCGGCTTGTCGGCGAGCCGACGCAGCGAAATCTCAGCCTCGTCCTTGGAATAGGCGATGCCGCTCACGATCTTCTTTTCCACGATCTCGTCCTCGTCACAGATCAGCGTGCCCGGCGGCTCGTTGCCGCCCGCGAGTTCCGGCGCGCCGGGCTCGGTGAAGCTCGAGCGCACCAATATGCGTACCCCGTGCACCATGGCCAGCTCCACCGAGCGGACCTGGAGCACCTTGGCGCCGAGCGAGGCCATTTCGAGCATCTCCTCGTAGGAGACGCGCGCCAGCCGGCGGGCCTTTTGCACGATGCGCGGGTCGGAAGTGTAGACACCGTCGACGTCGGTGTAGATGTCGCAACGCGCGGCGTTCAGTGCGGCCGCCAACGCCACCGCGCTGGTGTCCGATCCGCCGCGACCGAGCGTGGCGATGCGGTTGTCGGGGGCGACGCCCTGAAAGCCCGAAACGACCGCCACCTGCCCGCGGGCCAGACGCTCGATCAGCCGGTCGCTGACGATTTCGACGATGCGCGCCGCTCCGTGGGCGGCATCTGTCTTGATCGGGATTTGCCAGCCTTGCCACGAGCGCGCCTCCACGCCGACGTCCTGAAGGGCGATGGCCAGCAGGCCCGAGGTGATCTGCTCGCCCGAGGCAACCACGGTATCGTATTCCCGTGCGTCGTGGAGCGGCGCCATCTCGGCCGTCCAGGCAACCAGCTGGTTGGTGGTGCCGGCCATGGCCGAAACCACCACCGCAACTTGATGACCGGCTGCGACCTCACGTTTGACGTGGCGGGCTACGTTGCGAATGTGGCGAACGTCGGTGAGCGACGTCCCCCCGAATTTCATCACCAGCCGTGCCATTGTCCACCCGCCCGGCCACACCCGGCCCGGAAACGGCGCGTTCATAGCGAGTAGAGCGCACGGCCGCAACGGGCGGGCGGCACCGCCTGCTCGTGGCAGTGTTCTGTTCGGCCAGCCGCTTGCGCTAAACTGCGTCCATGCCAAGCCGGTCCGCGCACCTCTCCACCGTCGATCCAGCCGAGCAGGCCCGTTTTGCCGCACTCGCCGCAACCTGGTGGGACGCCGACGGACCGATGCGGCCGTTGCATCGGCTCAATCCGACCCGACTGACCTGGCTCAAAACCCGCATCTGCCAACGATTCGACCGCGATCCGAAGGATGCCGCGGCGCTGACCGGCCTCGCGGTTCTCGACGTCGGCTGCGGGGCAGGCATCCTCACCGAGCCGCTCGCCCGAATGGGGGCAACAGTCACCGGCATCGACCCGGTCGCCGAATCGATCGCCGCGGCGAGGCTTCACGCCGACGAAGCCGGTCTCGCCATCGACTATCGCGCCACCACTGCCGAAGCGCTTGCCGAGGCCACAGAGCGCTTCGACGTGGTCACCGTTCTGGAGGTTGTCGAACACGTCACCGACGTCGACCGCTTCGTGGCCACTTGCGCCGCGCTGTTGAAGCCGCGCGGCCTGCTCGCGGCCTCGACCATAAACCGCACCCTGCGCGCCTTCGTTTTTGCCATCCTCGGCGCCGAGTACGTGCTCGGCTGGTTGCCACGCGGAACTCACCGCTATGACAAGCTGGTCACACCGTCGGAGCTTGCCGCAGCGTTCCGCGCTGCCGGCCTCACACCCGCCGCCGAGACCGGCGTCGTCTATTCGCCACTGAGCGATAGTTGGCACCTGACCGCCGACATGGGCGTCAACTTCATGATGGCGGCCGAGCGTCATTAGCCGCGGACACACCGCCGGCCCCCCATCCCGGTCCCTTCGCTATCGGACGAGCAGCTTTGCTCCTCAGCCGATGCCTTCACTTCATCTCGGGCCACCCGCTGGCACATTCCAATAGGACGCGCCAACCGATTGAACGGACTCACGATTTCGGCACTGCTTGAACCGGTCCGGCAGTCCGATTTCCGTTCAACCTGAATCGCAATCTCAACAATGGCGGCCGACAGTTGCGGCCGGTGGCGTGCCCCTAGTTGCGGTCTTCCGGCAGCGGCGGCAGCGGCTGGAAAGCGACGCCTTCTTCGGCCAGCCCACGCGCCTCCTCGGCGGTAGCCTCGCCGTAGATGCCGCGCGGCTCCACTTCGTTGTAGTGGATCTTGCGCGCTTCTTCGGCGAAGCGATCGCCGACATAGTCGGCGCTCTCGACGAGCTTGCGACGAAACTCCTTCACCGCCTCGCGAAAGGCGGCCTGGCGTGGGTCGGGGGCCGCCAGCATCACCTTCTCGCCCTTGTCCTCGCTTGCCGCCTCTGCCGATCGTCTCTTGCCGCTGATGGCGGGCGCCATCAGCGCCTTGTCGACCGAGGTGGATCCGCACAGCGGGCAAACGTTCTCGCCCGCAGCGGCGCTACGATCGTAGTCGGCAGCCGAGCCGAACCACGCCTCGAACTCGTGGCCGCGATCGCAGCGGAGCGCATAGCGAATCATCTTGCCGCACCGATTTCAGTTGTTGCCCCCGGCCCGACGAATCGACGCTCGCCAACAAGGACCGGAATGCGCTGGCGCACGCTGGCGCTGATCGTCGGGTCGATGTCGGCCACGATAACGCCGGCGTCGCTCGGCGCCTCGGCGAGAATTCTGCCCCACGGATCGACGATCATCGCGTGCCCATAGGTCTCGCGGCCGTCTTGATGGCGGCCGGATTGCGCCGCGGCGATCACGAAGGCTCCGGTCTCGATCGCTCGCGCACGGACGAGGACATGCCAATGCGCCTCGCCAGTAGTGCGGGTGAACGCCGCCGGAATTGCGATCACCGACGCTCCCGATTGTGCCAGCGAACGGTAAAGAGACGGAAAACGAACGTCGTAGCAGATAGTGAGCCCCAAGCGCACCCACGGCAGATCGACCACGACGGCCTCCGCCCCCGGCCGGTAGAGCTTCGATTCGCGGTAGCTTTCGCCACCGGCGAGATCGACATCGAACATGTGGATCTTGTCGTATCGGCTCAGGATCAGACCCGTCGGCCCGATCACGAACGCGCGGTTGGCGACCGTGTCCTCGCCGAGTTTGATCGCCATCGAACCAATGTGCAGGTAGATGCCGAGTTCGCCGGCGAGCTCGCGGAACCGGGCCAGGGACGGATCGGTTTCTTCGTGGTCAATGGCCGCCAACAGGCGCCCACGATCACGGTCGAGGACGGTCGTCATTTCCGGCGTCAGCACGTACTGGGCGCCTTGTCCGGCTGCCTCACGGATATATTGCTCGGCGGTCCGCACATTGCTTGCGACGTCGAGGCCGCTGCGCATTTGCACCGCGGCGGCGCGAAATATCCTTGAACCGTGATGCACACCCATTGCTGGAATATCGGTCACATTTCGTCACGCACAACCCGCGCAAAGACGAGCACATCGACGGCGGCGGCACCGGCCCGTAGCAGCGCTCGCGTCGCCGCCTTGACCGTTGCGCCTGTGGTGTAGACGTCGTCGACCAGAAGCACGCGCCGGCCGCCGACGGCCGCCTTACCCGCCGCCGGGACCCCGAACGCCCCGCGCACATTGCGGTCGCGTTCGCGCGGCGACAGGCCGACCTGCTGGGCCGTCGCGCGGATGCGTTGCAGCGCCAGCGGCACGAACGGCTTGGCGGCGTTGGCGGCGACCGTCCCGGCGAGCAGCGCCGACTGATTGTAGCGCCGCCACCACAAGCGGCGGCGGTGAAGCGGCACCGGCACGATCACCTCGGCTTCGCCGATCAGCTCACCGCCGGCGCGCACCATCCAGCCGGCCATGCAGCCGGCAAGATCCAGACGGTCGCGGTATTTCAGGCCATGAACAAGCCCACGGGCGACGTCGTCGAAAACGGCAACCGCCCGACAACGGTCGAACGGCGGTGGATCGGCGATCGCCTCGGCCGACAAGGCGCCCTCGCCGAGATCGTATCCGAACGGTGAGCCGAGACGCGCGCAATAGGGCCTCTCAATCAGCTTCAACCGCGACCAGCATGAGGAGCACAGCGAGCCCGACGTTGCCGTCAGCGCATGACAGGACAAGCACTGCGGAGGCATCACCACGTCGGCCAGCCGACGCGCTGCCACGATCGCGCCGGATTTGAGCCCGACCAGCCCCCGCCCCGAGCGGCCGTCAACGCTGTATGCGGCGTCCATCTATCAAGCTTACCGCCGCTGCCCGCCGGACGCCACATCCGCTGGTTTTGACGGGACCGGCAACCCACGCCATATACCTTGGCGATGGTCACACCTCCGGCAATTTTCGATCGCAACCTGCTGTCGGCCCGCCGCCGGCGCGCGCTCGCTGTTGGTGTCGCCGGCGCCGACTTTCTGCTCAGGGCGGCCGTGAACGAGCTCGGCGAACGATTGGCAACGATCACCCGTCGTTTCCCTACCGCCGTTGTTCTTGATGACCCGTCGGGGCTCCTCGCCCATCACCTGACCACGTCCGGAAAAGTCGACCGGGTCACGCGGGTTGATCGCCTGATCGAGACGCGGCCCGAAATCGTCGCCGACGTCGAGGCACTGCCGCTCGCCGCGGCCAGCCAGGACCTCGTCGTTTCGGCCCTCTCGCTGCAATGGGCGAACGACTTGCCCGGCACGTTCGCGCAGATTCGCCGGGTATTGAGACCGGACGGGCTGTTCCTCGCCGCCCTGATCGGCGGCGATACGCTGATTGAACTGCGCGAGGTATTTGCGCTGGCCGAATCTGAGGTTGCCGGCGGTGTCTCGCCCCGCGTAGCTCCGTTCGCCGACCTGCGGTCGATCGGCGCCCTCCTCCAGCGCGCCGGCTTTGCATTGCCGGTGGTCGACCAGGATCGTCACACCATCCGTTACGACTCGGTGGTTGCGCTGATGCATGACCTGCAGGCGATGGGCGCGACCAACGTGCTGGTCCAGCGCGACCGCCGCCCGTTGCGCCGCGCGGTGTTGACACGCGCCGGCGAAGTCTACGCGCGCCGCTTCGCCGGTCCCGACGGGCGCATCAGGGCGACCGTCGACGTGATCTGGTTGTCGGGCTGGGCCCCGGACCCCAGCCAGCAACAACCGCTCAAGCCGGGCAGTGCGAGGACGCGTCTTGCCGACGCGCTGGGCACCATCGAACACGCTGCCGGCGACAAGGCCGGGGCGGTTGGTGGCGACCGCTGACTAGCGGTCGAGCATTTCGAGATCGTGGCGGTGCTTGCTGACGGAGATCGATCCGGTGGCAATCGGATCGATCTGCTTGGCGGCCCCGACCGTCGTCGTCGAGTCGCGCACCGACAATCCTCCGCACAGAATCAGGGCGACGCCAAGCAGAGCGACCGAAATCGGAACGAAGGCGACCAGCGACCAGCGACGCGGTCCGCTTTCGCTCGCCTCTATGATCAATGGCAACGTCAGATCGTCCCGCTGCTTGCCCATGGCGTCCGGCACCGGTCGCGGTTCGCGCCGATGCCGGAAATTGTCGGCCGCCACTATAAAAGATCGATTAACGTCGGGATCAGCGGCAAATCGGCCGGCAGCATCTGATATTTGGCGAGATCGCCGGGACGCTCCCACTTCAACGTCTGGCCCTCGCGCGCCATGGCAATGCCCTGCCAGCGACGGCAGACATAAAGCAGCACGACCACGTGGACTTCGTTGTAGCGGTGGCTGGCAAAGGCAAGCGGCGCCAGGCACGAAGCTGAGATGTCGAGCCCCAGTTCCTCGTCGAGTTCGCGAACAAGCGCCGTCTCCGGCGCCTCGTTCGCCTCGACCTTGCCGCCGGGGAATTCCCACTGGCCGGCCATCGGCTTGTCGTCCGGGCGCCGACTGATCAGCACGCGCCCGTCGGGATCGACGAGCGCACAGGCGGCAACGAACAGCACGTCGCTCACGAGCGGTAATCGCCGTTGATGGCGACGTAGTCCTTGGTGAGGTCGCAGGTCCACACCGTGTCGCGTCCCTTGCCGGCCCCGACGTCGACCGTAATCACGATCTCGCGACGGCGCATGTGGGCCGCAGCCTCGGCCTCGGAGTAGTGCCGGTCGCGCTCGCCCCTCACCGCCACCCGCGTCTCGCCGAACCAGATGGCAAGTTTGTCGCGGTCCGCCGGCTCGCCCGCCTTGCCGACCGCCATGACGATGCGTCCCCAGTTGGCGTCCTCGCCGGCGATCGCCGTTTTGACCAAAGGGGAATTGGCGATCGCCATGGCGATCCGCCGTGCCGAGCGCTTCGAGGCCGCGCCGGTGACCCGGACCTCGACGAATTTGCGCGCCCCTTCGCCGTCGCGCACCACTTGATGGGCGAGATCGCGCAGAAGATCGTCCAACGCCGCCCGCAACGGCCTAAAACGGCGGTCGCCGGAATCGCTGATCGGCGTTTCGCCTGCGGCGCCGGTCGCAAACACCAGCAATGTATCGGAAGTCGAGGTATCGCCGTCGACGGTGATGGCATTGAAACTGTCACGGACACCACGATCGAGCATGGCTTGGAGGACCGGCGCATCAATTGCAGCGTCGGTGACGACGAAGGCGAGCATGGTCGCCATGTCCGGGGCGATCATGCCGGCACCCTTGGCGATGCCGTTGATGGTCACCGCCGCATCGCCGACCGTGACACGGTGTGTTGCCCCTTTCGGATAGGTGTCGGTGGTCATGATGGCCCTTGCCGCGTCGAGCCAGGCATCCGGTTCAGCGCGCGCCGCGGCCGCACCAACCACCCCCTCGAATTTCGATGGATCAAGCGGCTCGCCGATCACACCGGTCGATGCGAGGAACACCTCACGTTTCCGGCAGCCGATTGCATCGGCAACGAGAGCCGCCGAGATTTTGGTGGCTTCCCGCCCGCGTTTGCCGGTGAACGCGTTGGCGTTGCCGGAATTGACCAGAAGTGCCCGCGCCCGTCCCCCGCCGAGTACCGCCTTGCACCAGTCGACCGGCGCCGAGGGGCACCGCGATCGCGTGAACACGCCGGCAACCGTGGTGGCCTTGTCGAAGACGGCAAGCATGACGTCTGCCCGGCCGGGGTACTTGATGCCGGCAGCGGCCGTCGCCAGACGAACACCATCGATCGCCGGCAGATCAGGAAAAGAGGCCGGCGCGAGCGGGGAAAGTTTCATCGCGACAAGGGGAGTTCACCGGCCCGTTGCCGATCCACTCACTGGTTCCCGGCCGGAGCCGCTTCAGGCGTTGTCGCCGATGGCGCCGGCACGATTTCGATGGTCGCCGCCGCCCGCAGCTCGGCTATCGCCTTGTCGAAATCCTCCGCGAACAGGTCCGATCGAATGCGCTGTGCCTCCTGCTCGAACGTCGGCGGCTGCTGCTGGCGCTTCTCCTCGACCTTGATGACGTGCCAGCCGTACTTCGTTTGCACCGGCGTCTTGGTGTATTGGCCGACGTCGAGCGCGAAAGCCGCGTCCTCGAACTCCTTCACCGTATCGCCGTGCGCGATAAACTCGAGGTCACCGCCGTTGGTCGCAGACCCGGTGTCGATCGACTTCTCCTTGGCAATCGCGGCGAAATCACCACCGTGGTCGAGCTCGGCAATGATCGCCTTGGCCTCGTCCTCGGTCTTCACCAGAATGTGACGCACGTGGATCTCTTCGCCTGGAACGAACTTGGCGAGCTCTTCATCGAAACGTTTGTGGATCGCCGCGTTGGTCAATTCCGGCACGATTTTGCTACGCAGGTACTCAACGTAGAGCTCCCGGTTCTTGACCAGTTCGAGCCGCGCCGCGACCTCAGGGGCCTTGTCCAATCCGGCTGCCGCCGCCGCTATCGCCGCCAGGCGGATGTTGACCAGGGCATCGATCAGGTTGCTGCGCGGATCACCCGGCATGTTGCCGATTTGATCGCCGATCTCGTCGGCGGCAACCTTCAAATCGTTTTCGGTGATCGCCTTGCCGTTCACGCGTGCCACCACAGTGTCGCCGGATGCCTGTTGCGCCGGGGCAACGCCGACGCCGGCAATCGCCGTCCAGACCGCGGCAAGCAGCGCACTGCGCCAGCCAAATTTGAACATCGGTTTCATGAAAAAGCCCGGTTCGGGTTGTTCGACCGGCCGCTCGTTGGTTGCCCGCAAACTAAGGCTGACAGCGAAATCGCGGCCATGCTCGCGCCGTTGACATCGACTGGTCCCCCTCTTATCTGTCTCCAGGCGTGGCGTCCAGAACGCTTTTCAATCCTGAGCGGTGACGGCGGTCCGATCGCTCGCCGACGTCTGTCGTGCGGCGGGCGATTTCGCCGCTGTTTGGGATGCCATGCCCGACAGGGTGCACTCGTCTGACGCGGAAGGATCGTCTTAATGGCCGCCCTCGGCTCCCTCGCCCGCAAGCTCTTCGGCACCGCCAACGAACGCCGCATCAAAACCTACCTCCCGCGTGTCGAGGCGATCAATCGCCTGGAGAAAGAGCTGGAGGGGCTGAACGACACCGACCTTGCTGGCCGTACGGCCGAGTTCCGCGAGCAACTCGCTGCCGGTGCCACCCTCGACGATATTCTCATCCCCGCCTTCGCCACCGTTCGCGAGGCCGCGAAGCGAACCCTTGGGCAGCGTCACTTCGACGTTCAGCTCATCGGCGGCATGGTGCTTCACGAAGGCGCGATTGCCGAAATGAAGACCGGCGAAGGCAAGACGCTGGTCGCCACGCTCGCCGTCTACCTCAATGCCCTGGCCAACAAGGGGGTCCACGTCGTCACCGTCAACGACTACCTGGCCGCGCGCGACGCCGAGTGGATGGGCGAGGTCTACAAGTTCCTCGGCATGTCGGTGGGCATCATCGTCCACGACCTCGATGACGAGCAGCGCAAGGCGGCCTACGCCTGCGACATCACCTACGGCACCAACAACGAGTTCGGCTTCGACTATCTGCGCGACAACATGAAGTACGAACTCGCCGCGATGGTGCAGCGTGGGCACAACTACGCCATCGTCGACGAGGTCGACTCGATCCTGGTCGACGAGGCGCGCACGCCGTTGATCATCTCCGGTCCGCTCGATGACCGCTCCGAGCTCTACAACACCATCGACACGTTCATTCCCAATCTGACCGAGGAGGACTACGAGGTCGACGAGAAGCTGCGCACCGCGACTTTCACCGAAGCCGGCAACGAGAAGCTCGAAGGCCTGCTCAGCGAAGCCGGAATGCTCAAGGGCGACTCCCTCTATGACGTCGACAACGTCACCGTCGTACACCACGTCAACCAGGCGCTGCGTGCCCACCGTCTGTTTCACCGCGACAAGGATTACATCGTCAAGAACGGCGAGGTCGTCATCATCGACGAGTTCACCGGCCGCATGATGCCGGGCCGGCGCTATTCGGAAGGTCTCCACCAGGCGCTCGAGGCCAAGGAGCACCAGACGATCCAGCCCGAGAACCAAACGCTGGCCTCGATCACCTTCCAGAACTACTTCCGCATGTACGACAAGCTTGCCGGCATGACCGGCACGGCGGTAACCGAGGCCGACGAATTCGCGGACATCTACGGCCTCGACGTGGTCGAGGTGCCGACCAACATGCCAATGATCCGCGTCGATGACGACGACGAGGTCTACCGGACGGCCGAGGAGAAATACCAGTCGATCATCAATCTCATCAAGGATTGCCGTGCCCGTGGTCAGCCGATCCTGGTCGGCACCACCTCGATCGCCAAGTCGGAAATCCTGTCCGAGATGCTCACCAAGGACAAGGTTCCCCACCAGGTCCTCAACGCGCGTTACCACGAGCAGGAGGCCTTCATCATCGCCCAGGCGGGCGTCCCCGGCGCGGTCACCATCGCCACCAATATGGCCGGACGGGGAACCGACATTCAGCTCGGGGGCAACCCTGACATGCGCATCAAGCAGGAACTCGCCGAACTGTCCGAGGAAGCGGAACGCGAGGCCCGCACGGATCAAATTCGCCAGGAGGTCGCCAGGTTGAAAGAGCAGGCGCTTGCCGCCGGCGGCCTCTTCGTCCTCGGCACCGAACGCCACGAGAGCCGCCGCATCGACAACCAGTTGCGCGGTCGCTCCGGCCGACAGGGCGACCCCGGCCACTCCAAGTTCTTTCTATCGTTGCAGGACGACCTCATGCGCATCTTCGGCTCCGAGCGCATGGACGGCATGCTGCAGAAGCTCGGCCTCAAGGACGGCGAGGCGATCGTCCATCCCTGGATCAACCGTGCGCTAGAGAAGGCCCAGCAGAAGGTTGAGGCACGCAATTTCGATATCCGCAAGAACCTGCTGAAGTTCGATGACGTCATGAACAATCAGCGGCGCGCGATTTTCGAGCAGCGGATTGATCTGATGGGTCAGGATGTCGTCACCGACGCAGTCGCCGACATGCGCCACGAGGTGGTCGACACCCTGATCGCCAAACACATTCCCAAGGAATCCTATGCTGAACAGTGGGCGGTCGATGACCTGCACGAGGCCGTCCAGTCGGTCTTCAATCTCGACTTGCCCGTAGCCGAATGGGCCAGGGAGGAAGGCATCGCCGATGAAGAGATTCGCGAGCGCCTGATCCGCGCCAGCGACGAGGCCGCCGCCGCCCGCGCCGCCCGTTTCACACCTGAAATCATGCGTCAGGTCGAGAAGGCGGTCCTGTTGCAGACCCTCGACCACCTGTGGCGGGAGCATCTGGTCGTGCTCGATCATTTGCGCCAGGTCATCGGCTTCCGCGGCTATGGCCAGCGCGACCCGCTGAACGAATACAAGACCGAGTCGTTCGAGCTGTTCCAAGCCATGCTGACGCGGCTGCGCGAGGCAGTGACCACACAGCTCATGCGGATCGAGATCGTCCAGCGGCCGCCGCCCCTAGCACCGGAAGGCGATCTCGAGGCACTCGAGGCTTCACACGTCGATCCATTCACCGGCGAGAACGAGTTGGCGGCAACGCCGGCCCCCCCACCCATGCCGCCAAGCCGCAACGGCCGCGTCGCCACCGCTCAGATCGATCCCAAGAACCCGGCGACGTGGGGCAAGGTCCAGCGCAACGCGCCTTGCCCGTGCGGCTCCGGCAAAAAGTACAAGCACTGCCACGGCAAGCTGGCGTGAGCTCAGCGGGCGTGTGACACGGCAGCGGCGTTGCTATAACGCCGCATGACTTTCGACCAGATATTCCTGTTCGGTTTGTTCGCCGTGGTGTTCGGCTTCCTCATCTGGGGCCGATACCGTTACGACCTGGTCGCCTTTGTCGCTCTTGTCGTCGCGGTCAGCGTTGGCGTGGTTCCCAGGGAGGGTGCCTTCGCCGGCTTCGGCCACCCGGCCACGATCATCGTTGCCACTGTTCTTGTTGTCTCGCGCGGACTGATCAACTCGGGCGCCGTCGCCTGGATTGTGCGGACCCTGGTGCGCGGCGGTCGCAGCCTGTCCGGCCACATCGCCATCATGGCGGCGATCGCGGCCGGGCTGTCCGCCTTCATGAACAATGTTGCCGCGCTCGCCCTGCTGATGCCGGTCGAGCTGTCGGCCTCGGCCAAGGCCGGGCGCAATCCCGGCCTTTCCCTGATGCCACTCGGCTTCGCCACCATCCTCGGCGGGCTGGTGACGCTGATCGGCACGCCCCCCAACATCATCATTGCCGCGTTTCGCGAGCGTACGCTTGGCCACGGCTTCGCCATGTTCGACTTCGCGCCGGTTGGCCTTGCCGTGGCTTGTATCGGCGTCGCGTTTGTGGCCTTCGTCGGTTGGCGGCTGATTCCGGTGCGAAGCGACGCCGCCGCCGATGCTGGCCTTCTCGACCTGCACGGCTACATCGCCGAGCTGACTGTTCCGGAAAAATCGCCGGCAGTCGGTAAGAAAGTGAGAGACCTCGACGAAGCCGCCGAAGAGGCGAACGTCGCCGTCCTTGGTCTTGTCCGCGGCACACGGCGCCTGCCCGGCGCCGCACGTCGGGAGCAAATAGCCCCCGGCGACATGCTCGTGGTTGACGGCGCCGTCGAATCGATCGACGACTTCGTCGGCGCCCTCAAGCTCGACGTCCCCGATCGCGACCGGCTCAAGGAAGAGAGCGTCGGTGGCATGTCGCTGCTCGAGGTCGTGGTACCGCGCGACTCGCGTCTCGACGGCCGCTCCGCTGCCAACGTCGGCTTGGGGCGCCACCACAACGTCGCCCTTCTCGGTGTTTCGCGGCAGGGCAAGACCTTCCGCGAACGGGTGCGCCAGCTGACCATCAGGGCCGGCGACGTGCTCCTGCTCGTGGGACCACAGGATCGACTCAATGACGCCGCCCAATGGCTGGGCGCCCTGCCGCTCGCCGACCGCGGCCTTGTCGTCACCCAGCATCGACGCGCCGCCTTCGCCGTCGGCGTCTTCGCTCTGGCAGTCGCGCTCGCCGCCTTGAACGCCCTTTACCTGCCGATCGCTCTCGGCGCGGTGGTGGTCGTCTACGTTGTCTCCGACCTCGTTCCGATCCGTCAAATCTACGATGAGATCGAGTGGCCGATCGTGATCCTGCTCGGCTCGATGATTCCGCTTGGCACCGCGCTGCAGACCACCGGCGGGACTTCCCTCATCGCTGGCGGCATCGTCGATGTCGCGGCCGGGCTGCCGGCCTGGGCGGTGCTGGCCATCCTGATGATCCTGGTGATGACGCTGTCGGACGTTCTCAACAACACCGCAACCGCAGTAATCGGCGCGCCGATCGCGGTCGAGATCGCCGACCGCCTCGGTACCAGTCCCGATCCGTTCCTAATGGCGGTGGCGGTTGGCGCGTCGTGCGCCTTCCTGACCCCCATCGGACACAAGAACAATACCCTGATCCTGGGCCCGGGCGGGTATGCCTTCGCAGACTATTGGCGAATGGGGCTGCCGCTGGAAGTGATCGTGGTGATTGTCGCCGTGCCGATCATTTTGGCCGTGTGGCCGTTCTAGCCCGAGGTGTCGGAGCTGGTCGTCGCCGGCTCCTCCGGCCACCACCAGAACTTGCGTTTGACGAACTTGCCGACTGGCGGACTTTGCGGGGTCTCATCGGGCGCGATCTGGGTGGTGGCCGCAGTCCCTGATGGCGCAGCTCCCGTCTGTGCCTGCGACCGTGCCGTCGCCGGCACCACCTGTGGTGCCACGTTCGGCAAAGGCGCCGAGTGAACTGTCGAGGTCGCGGTGGTCGCGCCGCTCGCCGCCGCCGGAGTGGTCTGTGAGGCGCTCTCGCCCGCCTTGCCGACCCAACCGAACCAGCGTGAGATCAATGACGGCGAGGACGCTTTTGCGGCAGCGCGCTGCTCCTTCTCGGCCGCCTCCGCGACCGCCACCTGCTTTGCCTCGGCCGCCTGCTTCTGCTGTTGTTCGAGTGCCGCCACCGCCTCGGCGAACTTCTGGTCGTCGGCCGCTTGCTTGTTCGCCAGCGCCACGGCGAGCGCCTCGGGAACCTGGTACGCCGGACAGGCGCCGGAGGGGTCGAACGTTGCCGAACCGGCATCGGCGTTGAACACGTAGTGCTTGCCGCAGACATCCACCTTGGGCGGCTCACGGGTCAGGTCGAAGCTGTCGTAGCCGACCTTGAGCATGCGCCAGAAGTCCATGTTCGGATTGTTGCGGTGGCGGGCCAGATTCTGCGGCGTCATCCGGAACGGAAAGGCCTGTATCTGAAAGGACTTCTGGCCGCCGCGGAAAGCATCGCGCGCCAGAGCAAACAGCTCGCCCGCCTCCTCATCGGTCATCGAATAGCAGCCCGCCGATGAACACGCGCCATGCACCATGAGGTTGGACCCGGTGCGGCCAAGGGCCCGATCATAAGCATTCGGATAACCGATGTTGAACGACAGGTAGTAGTTGGAGTGCGGGTTCATCTGGGCGGGAGCCACCGTGTAGAACCCCTCTGGAGCCTGGCGATCGCCTTCCTCCTTCTTGGGCCCGAGTTCGCCCGACCATTTGCAAATGTTATAGGTCTTGAGCAGCGCGAACCGGCCGTCACGGCGTTGTTTCCACACCTCGAGCTGCGACTCTTCTTTGAAGATGCGGATGAAAATCGGCGCGGTCGCCTGCATGTCGAGCCTGTCCATCGTCGCGACAAGCTCGTGAGGCACCGGCTGCGCCGCCTTGGGAAAGTCGGATTCCTGGCAGCCGGAAAGCAAACTAACCGTGAGCCCCATCACCGCCAGGCGCAGCACTATCGCCGACAATGGACGGACCGCCATTGAGGACCCCTTCAAGGACGCCGTTCCCGCGTTAGACCGGATTCTGCTAGATCGTCAACCTTTATGACCTGTTAACGGTCCGGCGGGCTGGCCTCAGCAGACATGGGCCACGATCATGGCAAGCTGGCGGCCGACGCTCACACGGACCGACCCATTGTCAAGTATTTCTCGCGACGTTGCCGGCGGATTTCCGCAGGCGGCAGGTTGTCGAGGGCCGCCAGCGCCTCGGCGATGGCGTCTCCGGTGGCGGCAATGGTTGCCTCCGGCTCGCGATGGGCGCCACCGACCGGCTCATTGACCACCCGGTCGACGATCCCAAGTTTGAGGAGGTCCTCGGCGGTGATCTTCATGTTGGTCGCCGCGTCCTGAGCGCGGCTCGAATCATGCCACAGGATCGACGCGGCCCCCTCCGGCGATATGACCGTATAAATCGAGTGCTCGAGCATGATGATCTTGTTGGCGGTGGCAATGGCGATGGCGCCGCCGGAGCCGCCCTCGCCAATCACCACGGCAACGTTGGGCACCCCCAATTCGAGGCAGGCTGCAGTCGATCGCGCAATCGCCTCCGCCTGACCGCGCTCCTCCGCACCCACGCCCGGATAGGCGCCGGCGGTGTCGATCAAGGCCAAGACCGGCATGTCGAAGCGATCCGCCAGCTCCATGATCCTGACCGCCTTGCGATAGCCCTCCGGCCGCGCCATGCCGAAATTGTGGGCAAGCCGACTCTCGGTGTCGTTGCCCTTTTCGTGGCCGATCATCGCCACCCGACGGCCGCGAAAATAACCAAGGCCGGCAATGACGGCCGCGTCCTCGCCGAACTTGCGATCACCCGCAAGGGGCGTGAAATCCTCGATCAGCTGCTTGGTGTAGTCGCTGGTATGCGGGCGGTCGGGGTGACGGGCAACCTGGGTCTTCTGCCAAGGTGTCAGCTTGGCGTAGATTTCGATGAGCGCCTGGGACGCCTTCGCCTCGAGCTTGGCAATCTCCTCACCAATGGCAACGGCGTCGCTTTCTTCACCGAGAGACCTGAGCTCCTGAACTTTGCCTTGCAGGTCGGCGATCGGCTTTTCGAAGTCGAGGTAGCTGCGCATTCACCTTGGTTCGCCCAAAGACGCGATTTGCCCCCGTTACCGGCAGGTTGCGGCAAACTGGCCTTCCGGTTCGGAGGTGTCAAGCAAAGCGCCGCGAGCGCCGCTCTATTCGGCGTCCTTGGCAAGCGGATGATGGTCCACCACCAGTGTCCGCAACCGCTCTTGCAGGACGTGCGTGTAGATTTGGGTGGTGGAGATGTCGGCATGGCCAAGCAACTGCTGCACCACCCTGAGATCGGCACCGTTCTGCAAAAGGTGGCTGGCAAAGGCGTGCCGTAGGACGTGTGGCGATACCTGTGATGGCGTCAGGCCGGCCCGCCCCGCGAGAGCCTTCAACTCTCGCGCAAAGGCCTGGCGGCTGAGGTGGCCGTTCTCCCCGGATGAGGGAAACAGCCACCGGCGGTCTTTCCCGCCATCGCCCCCGGCCGCCAAATATGCGCTCGTCGCCGCCCGCGCCTTCTCGGTCAGCGGCACGATACGCTGATGACCACCCTTGCCTCGGACCATGAGAAAGCGGGCCTCGCCCTGCATCGCTGCGGCCGGCAAACCGACCAGTTCGGAGACCCGCAGGCCGGTGGCGTACAGCAGCTCGATCAGCGCGCAGAGCCTCAACGCCCGCTCCCTGGCGTCCGCCGCGAGATCGTCACGCGATGCCTCGGCTGTCGCGACCTCGAGCAGCCGGCTGACCTCCGACACGCTCAACAGCTTGGGCAGCCGCACTGCCCGACGCGGCCCCTCTATGACCCCGGTGGGATCCTCACCGCGCACACCCTCGCTGACGAGGAATCGGTGCATTTGCCGGATCACTGAGAGCCGACGCGCAACCGAGCTCGCCGCGAAGCCCCGGTCATCGAGATCGTTGAGATAC
>Ga0307436_1000546_pt1 | contig 17728 bp, 14 predicted proteins | sample SalMarWE160440MG_FD_202513 | JGI IMG/M metagenome (GOLD analysis project Ga0307436, IMG submission 202513) | Salt marsh sediment microbial communities from the Plum Island Ecosystem LTER, Massachusetts, United States - WE1604-40 | ecosystem: Environmental > Aquatic > Marine > Intertidal zone >...
AACCTCAATTAAAAGCGAGATTTTACAAATCCGCGAAGTTTTTCTTCCAGTCAAAAAGTAATCCTCGCCCCTAAAGGGCGAGGAAAGAGAAATTAAACGCTGAGCTTGTAAACGCGCTTGGCTTCGCTGAAGAGGTGCATGCTATAGTTGAAGTGCTCTTTCATATCCTTGAAAAAGTCATTTCCGTATTTTTTTGCGATGAGGTAACCGACAATTCCGCCAGCTGTAAGGCCTCCAAGTGTTGTGAGGGCACTATAAATTGGGGGAATGATCGCTGTTGGGAAGGCGAGAATCCCGATGATGACAGCTGCGATTTTAAAGACCACAAAAGCTATGACTGCTGTAGCGAGTCCTACGAGGCCGAGCATGCCGGCATTACCTGCGGCTTTTACAAGTTCGATTACGGCCATTTTTGCCGTTTCCTTTGTAACCTGTATTTGGTTGTTCTTGTTGACCGAATCACTTTTGACAGATATCCATCCATTGTGATCGCTTTGATAGTTATTAATTACATTCATGTTAAAAACCTTTTTTTGTTAATTTTTATATATATTGTATGAATTTATTTATTAAATGTCAAGAAATCAATGGGTTAATTAAATTTTTAATTACCAAAGAGGGGTTGAGCGGATGCGATTGAGGATCTCATCGGGGTCGACAATCCCTTCATTTACAGCGATCCGCATTCCCTCTTCAAGAAGGTCTCCCAATTTTTCTCCCGGCTCAATTCCAGCATCTATGAGATGCTGAGCTCGGAGATAGGGTTTTTTATTTTGAATCCGCTCGATATGGGGAAGAAGGGGTCTTTTTCTCTCATCATGCTCGCTCAAAAAGGCCTTAGAATCTTCCCTTTTTGCTGCGATCATGCCAAGGGCGAGATCGGCAAAAGGGTCTGCATAGAACTGGGCCCACTCGATTTTTTCGAGCTTAGCTAGCCATTCTGGAGGCATTCTCAAAAGGGCTGTCGCGTGGTGATAGAAGCCTGCAAATGCCTTTTCTCGATTGGAGAGCTTGAGATACTCTGAGAGAGTTTGGATTTCTTCGAGGTCGATTTTGGGGAAGAGTTCGAGAAGTTCGGCAAACGTGGGGGATCCTCTGGGAAACTTCTCGATATAGCGGACTCGTTTTTGGACTTCAGAAAGACGGACTTCTTTTAGCTCTGGAAAGATGACCGAGAGGAGTCCCAGTTCATGAAGGAGAATCAATCCCCGATCGAAATGGGCGAAATGGGACATCTTCTTGAACTCTTGCCAGATTCGTTCCATCGCAACCGAGGGGATGAGGTCTTTGGCATGTGCGCGGATCGCACCCATGGTTTTCTCTTCAATTGGAAATTCGAACCGCGTTGCATAGCGCACAGCTCGCATCATCCGAAGGCGATCTTCGAAGAATCGCTCATCGGGATTTCCGATGGCACGGATCACGCCGTTTTTGATGTCCTTTTTTCCACCGATGAAATCATAGATCTTTCCTTCAAGGGGATCGAAGAAAAGGCCATTGATGGTGAAGTCACGCCGTTTGGCGTCTTCTTCGGGAGAAGCGGGATCAATGCCAGATGGACGTCTTCCGTCTAAGTAGCCCCGATCTTTGCGGAAAGTCGCCACTTCGAATTGGAGTCCACTTTCGACGACAATCACAATACCAAAAGCAACTCCAACGGGGATGGTTTTTGGAAAGAGGTTTTGGATTTCTTTCACCGATGCATCTGTGGCAATGTCAATATCGTCAGAAGGATGACCCATGAGATAATCGCGTACATAACCACCCGCAAAATAGGCGATAAAACCCGCATCCTGCAGAGTCTGTATAACGATCTTTGCCTTTTTCAATGTTTCTTCCATGGTTTCAGTTTACGTGTTTGTCACTAAATGTGCTACTGGCGTAATCTAATCGACATGCAAACGACCATTCACCTACTTTCGAATGAGACAATCAATCAAATCGCCGCTGGTGAAGTGATTGAAAGTCCCGCATCGGTTGTGAAAGAGCTTGTCGAAAACGCTCTCGACGCAGATGCGCAGAAGATTGTGGTTGAAGTTGTGGGTGGCGGTTTGCAAACAATTGTCATCACTGATGACGGCAAGGGGATGAGTCCTAAAGATGCAAGGATGTCGATTGTCCGTCATGCCACTTCGAAAATTGAAAAAGCGCAAGATCTGTTTCGCATTGCATCCAAAGGATTTCGAGGAGAGGCTCTTGCGTCGATCGCTTCCATCTCCAAGATGACTATTGAAACATCGCAAGAAAATTCTGCAGTCCGAATCGAAGTGGAGCGCGGAGAGATTGTGAAGGAGGGAAAATGTGCTAGAGTGCGAGGGACAACGGTGACGGTGCGAAATCTGTTTCACAATGTGCCTGCGCGCAAGAAATTCCAAAAAAGTCCACCCGCACTTTCTGCAGAGATTTTGAGACTCATGACTCTCCTATCGCTGAGTCATCCAACAGTACAATTCGAGCTCACCTCAAATGGTAAAAAAGCGATTCAAACGCGAAAAAAAGAGGCTCTTTTTGATCGAGCAAAAGCTCTCTTGGGCAATGAATTTGCAAAAGGAGCCATTCCTTTGAATTTTCAAGAAGAATCCCTCCACTTTCAAGGACTCATCGGATCGCCTTCTCAAAGTCGCCCAAATCGGATGTCGCAATATCTCTTTCTGAATCAGCGCGCAGTGAACTGTGAAGTCATCTCCGATGCAATTCGAAAAGGATATGGAACGCGGCTCGATGAGAGGCGTCATCCACTCTTTTTGCTTCATGTCAATGTCCCGCCCGATCTCGTGGATGTCAATGTTCATCCGCAGAAATTACATGTGCGCTTGCGCAAAGAAGATCTCTTTCGGGACAAAGTCTGCGAAGCTGTGGAGCGCACCTTTGAAGAAATTCCTCAAAAAGCTCCCATCCACTTTGAGACCACATCCATGCATTTCGAAGAAGCTCCTTTGCTCTTCAGAGAAGAAGCTCACGAGGATGAGCCCCATTTGCCCATCGCAGAACCCTCTTTTGAAGTACTTGATCATATCGGAAAATTCCTCATCATTCGAGATGGGGAGTATCTCTCAATCATTGACATTGAATCTGCGAGCTTTCGGATCCTTTTTGAAGAGCTCCTTTCCCATTCAAAAGGAGAAGTGCCTAAACAAGGGCTGCTGGTTCCTTTCAATATTGATTTGACGCCTGTTGAGTCTGCGATGGTGCTCACCCACCAAGCAGCGATCGAAGAGATGGGGTTTTCCCTTAGAGCCATTGGCAAAGACGTGTTTATGGTTGAAGCCCTTCCTCCCTTCTTGAAGGAGAGCGAGGTTTCAGGGCTTCTTTCTGAACTCGCCCATGCCCTACAAGCATTTATCGGAAAACTCGATTATGAAAAAGAGCGCAGAGAGAAGCTCGCCCTCAAGATTGCCATGCGTGGAAAATCCAAGGAAGTCTCTTCCAAGGAAGAGGGAAAAAGACTCATCGAGAGGCTCTTCAAATGTCAAAACAAAACACATTGCCCCAAGGGGAATCAAGTGAGGATCGATTTTCATCATGACAGCATCGAACGCTTATTTAGAACGGATCAAGAAACTGCAAGAATCCCTGACTGAGCTTGACGGTTATTTCATCAATAACCCCGTCGATCTCTACTACTTCACGGGGATCAAGATGTCTTTTGGTCATCTCTATATTCTCAAAAAGAGCAGCTGCCTTTTTGTCGAGGGGAAATATCTAGAAGCCGCTTCTTCCCAGGATATTGTGGCAGTGGAAGAGATCGGTGTTTCCCATGAATCGGTGTTTCTCAAGGGATGCAGAGTCCTCGGTTTCGATGGTTCCTATCTCACCCACGATCTCCTCCTATCTCTTCGAAAGACAGCTCGCAAGTCGAAGACCAAACTCCTCTCACGACCTGCCCTATTGCACAAACTTCGATTGATCAAAGATGCAAAAGAGATCCGAAAAATGAAAAAAAGTGCCGAATTTGCCTACAGCGCCTATCAGTATATCCGCAAAAAACTCAAAGTCGGGGTTACCGAACTGGAACTGGCTAAAAAACTCGAGATCTACTGCCTGGAAAAAGGAGCAGAGAGAATGTCGTTTGATCCAATTATTGCTTTTGGCAAGAATAGTGCACTTCCGCACCACCATCCCGGCAAAACCAAGCTCAAGGCAAATGACATTGTTCTCTTTGATCTCGGGGTCGTGCTCGATGGATATTGCTCAGATATGACAAGAGTCGATTTTGTCGGAAAAAAGAATGCCACGCTTCTCAAGCTCTATGATGTAAACCGAGCTGCACAGAGGATGGCTCTTGCCAAGTGCAGGCCCGGAGTGAAACTCAAAGAACTCGACATTGCAGCCCGTCGGGTGATGAAGAGCGCCGAGCTTGAACATCTTTTTATCCATAACTTGGGGCATGGCGTTGGACTCGAGGTGCACGAATCTCCTAGCATTCGCTTTGATGGTCGCGACCGGAATCTCACTCTCAAAGAGGGGATGGTGATTACGATTGAACCAGGACTCTATATCCCTGGAAAAGGGGGTGTCCGCTACGAAGACACGATCGTGATTACGGAGAAAGGATACACGAACTTCTATCCCGAGGTTTAATTTGCTGTAATCGTCACGCTTCCTTCAGCAATGACATCAGTCCCATCGTAGGCGACAACCATATAGGTAGTTGTCTCTCCTTTGCGCTTATTGTGATCGATGAATTCTGTTGCTGATCCGGAAAGAATTGTGATGAGAGCACCATTTGCATAGATCTCGTAAGAGGTGGGAGACACTTCGGGCGCTATCCAAGAAATGCGATTGAAGAGTTCAGTCTGTGTCAAAAAGTGATCGCGTTTGGTTTTGGCTTGTACAGTCAGAGGAGTAGTAGGAGGAGGAAGAACAGGAGGAGTGATGGCAAGGCTCCTAGGAAAATTACCAACGGTAATTGTATCTATGACTGTATTGGTGCCAAGGTCGATGACGCTGACATTGTCAGAATCCTGATTGGTCACATAGGCAAAGTTGCCGGCCGGCTCGATGGCAATGTCCCAAGGAGTTGTTCCAACGGAGATCGTATCTGTGACTGTATTGGTGCCAAGGTCGATGACGCTGACGTTATTGGAGTCGGAATTGACAACATAAGCAAAATTGCCATCTGAATCGATGGCTATATTGATAGGGCCATGGCCAACTGTAATCGTCGCTGTGATCGTATTGGAGCCAAGGTCGATGACGCTGATGCTGCCAGGGTTAATGCCTGGGTTACCATTGGCCACATAGGCAAAGTTGTCACCTGGATCGATGGCTATGCCAAAAGGAGTTGTTCCAACAGAGATCGTATCTGTGACTGTATTGGAACCAAGGTCGATGACGCTGACGTTGTCGGATCCGGCATTGGGGATATAAGCAAAATTGCCGGCTGAATCGAAGGCTATGCCGTAAGGTGTTGTTCCAACAGAGATCGTATCTGTGACGGTATTCGTGGCAACGTCGATGACGTTGACGATGTTAGAGTTCTGATTGGACATATAGGCAAAATTGCCATCTGGTGTGATGGCAATGTTCCAAGGTGCACTGCCAATTGTAATCGTCGCTATGACAGTATTCGTGGCAAGCTCGATGACGCTGACATTGTTAGAGAACCAATTGGTCACATAAGCAAAATCACCATCTGGTGTGATGGCAATGCCAAAAGGATTTGTTCCAACAGAAATCGTATCTGTGACGGTATTCGTGGCAAGGTTGATGACACTGACATTGTCAGTTACTTCATTGGCTACATAGGCAAAATCGTCGGCCTCCAAACTGGGAAGAACAGAGATGAAAAGGAAAACCGACCATAGGAAAAAATTCTTCAACTTCAAGATGCCTGCCCAATTTTGCATAAACAACCATTATAAAAAGTGAGATTTTTTTTACAAGAAATTATTGATGATCAATCCGCTGTAATCGTCACGCTTCCCTCAGCAATGACGTCAGTCCCATCATAGGCGACAACCATGTAGGTAGTTGTCTCTCCTTTGCGTTTATTGTGATCGATGAATTCTGTTGCTGATCCCCGAAGAGTTGTGATCAGAATGTCATTTGCGTAGATCTCGTAAGATGTGGGAGACCCTTTGGGCTTTATCCAAGTAATGCGATTGAAGAGGTCTGTCTGGGTCAAAAAGCGATCGCGTTCAGTATTTGCTGTCATAACAAGTGATTCTACAGGTGGTGGTGGCGCGGAAGAGCTGATGGCAATGCCGGAAGGGATATTTCCTACAGAGATCGTGTCCGTGACCAGATTTGATGAAAGATTGATCACACTGACATTGTCAGAGGTTTGATTGACCACGTAGGCAAAGTCGCTGTCTGGTGTGATGGCAATATCGAAAGGATTTGTTCCAACAGAGATGGTGTCGGTAACTATATTTGAAGAGAGATCGATGACATTGACATTGTTTGATTCGAAATTAGTCACATAGGCAAAGTTGCCAAAAGGCGAGATAGCAACGTTAACTGGTTCATTTCCAACGGAAATAGTATCTGTGACTGTATTGGTGATGAGATCGATGACGCTGATGTTGTCGGGGTCGGCGTTGGCAACATAGGCATAGTCACCAACAGGCGTGATGGCAATGCCGGTTGGATTCGTTCCCACTGAGATGGTATCGGTAACCGTATTTGAAGAGAGATCGATGACACTGATATTGTTTGAATGGAAATTGGTCACATAGGCATAGTCACCAGCAGGTGTGATGGCAAGTCCATAGGGATTCGTTCCCACCAAGATTGTATCTGTAACCATATTTGTGGAGAGATCAATGATGCTGAGGTTATTCGAAATAGCATTTGTCACATAGGCATAGTCACCAGCAGGTCCGATGGCAACTTTGTAAGGTTCGACTCCAACTGTGATGGTAGCTGTGACCGTATTCGAAAAGAGATCGATCACACTGACATTATTAGAGCCTTGATTGACCACATAGGCGAAGTCGTTAGCAGGTGTGATGGCAATACCGAAAGGGCTCGTTCCAACAGAAATGGTATTTGTAACTGTATTTGTTGAGAGATCGATGACGCTGATATTTCCATCACCTTGATTGGTGACAATGGCTAAGTTTTCAGCCCATAACTCAGGAAAAAGCAATGTGCAAATAGACCCTATGAATAGGATGGTTTTCTTGAGGCTCATTGACACCACACTTTTTTGAAAAAAGTTTTATCTTAAACTGGATGGAATTTGTTGTGTAATAGATTTTTTCCTTGCTGCCAGATTATTCTTGGCTAGTTTGATATTGGCCTGTATCGAAGAAAAATATTCCTCGGGTAGGTTGGGGTTCTGAGCCAGACTTTCAGAGATTTTGAGTCCCTCTTCCCAGTAACCCAAAAGGAGAGCACAATTGGCCAGTTCAATGTCTGCTTCATACTGGTAGGCTTTGAAGCCGACACAGGCATCTCCTTCAGGATAGGGGACAGTCTTGGCATGTTTGGCAATGAGATAGCCCAAAAAAATATTGCCATTTTTTCGTTGAACTCCTGCAGCGTGGCAAAGAGCTTCTGCTCTCGTTGGGCGGAATTGAAAGGCTTTGATGAAGTAGTTACAAGCTTTTTCATACTGCTGCATCCTCTCACACATTAAGCCCGCGTAATAGAGGGCGTGATATGTCTCCTCGTGATCGATACTGGGCATCGTTATGCGCTTTTCAAAAGCTTGAAGAGCGAGTTCATCTCGGTCGGCAGCAGAGTAGCTGATCCCGAGATAATAGACATAGCGGCTGTTGTGTGGTTCTTTTTTGAGCGCTTCTTCGAGTACAAGTGCATCTTTGAAATACTTTTCTGCAGGAGGAAGCTTGGAGCGGGCACCGAGATGGTGCGGATTGCAGACATTCATGATCCCTTTGAGTTTGTCGTGGGTTTTCGCATTTTCACAGTGGAGGACTTCGTGAAGGACACCGACCCATCGCCAATCGAGCATACTTTTGATCAGGGCGCAGCGATTCACTTTGACAAGGCCATGGTTCATGATCATATGGTAAAAATCCTTGTCGAGTTTAGGGAGAGCAAAATCAGAGGTGTATTCGAGTACTTCGTCGGCATCGAGCCAGAGGATGTAATCGGCTTTTTTCTTTGCTACCTCGAGTGCTTCATTGCGGTTGTGCTCGAAATTGACCCAAGGGCTCTCATGGAGCTCACCTGGAATTCCCTTCATGCACTTGCGAATCAGCTCTTGCGTTCCATCTGTTGATCCCGTGTCGAAGATGACCCAAGTGTCGATGATGGGCTTGACTGAATTGAGGCAATCGACGATCACATCTTTCTCGTCCTTTACGATCATATTGAGGCAGATGGTCTTCTTTTCTGCTTGCAGGGAGAAACAAAAAAAGATCAGAAATAACCAAAGGTATCGATGGGGTTGCATTGAAAACTCTTTCTAAAAAACCAGATATCGATTTTGAGATAGAAGAGTTTTTGTGTCAATCATTGCTCTGAATGGGGTGATTGAGCTATTTAAGAGGTTGGGTGAATTATGAAGTTTCGGACACGTTTATTTCTCTGGGTTGGATCTCTCTTCTTTCTCGCTTTTGGTGTTTCTCTTTTCTTTGAGAACTACACCACTGATAAGAATTTAAAAGAAGAAGAAGATAATTTGCGCGGAAAAATTGTCCAACTTGGTGAGGAAAAACGGGAGCATATACAAAAGTTTCTTCATACTGCTTTAATTGAACAACAGGCCCTAATCGACGCCTTGCTCATTCGCCTATCGAGGGATACAAAACTCGGGGATTTTCTCTTTCTCGAGGCCAAAGATCTTCAACTCAGGGCTCCGGTGCATAGTGCTTTTCTCTTCCGCAACAAAAATTGGATTGATTTTATTCAGTCGACAAAAAATGGAAAGCAAACTTCTCTTCTCATTCCCATTGACTTTCCCATGACAACGACTCGCTACATTCCGGTAGGAGAACACTTTGGATGGGTCGTTTTCGATTATGATCGAGGATTTGATAGACCTCTTTTGGGGGTGAAAATTCACAATCCATCTGAAAAGCGGATGCTCGCTGTTCCAATCGATGAATTGATGGAGAGAGATTGGGGCTTGACGGTTCTCTTTAGTCCCGAGGGCCTCAAATCCTACAAACGTCCTGAGGCCAACTCCCTTGAAGTTCCAGAAGAAGGGGATTTTCTCGCTTTTCTCGACTCGGTAGAAAAGGCCTCTGCTTATCTCAATTCTGGAGGGGGAAGTCCCGAGTGGATTCGCTCAGAGATCCGTTCGAGAATTCATGGAAAAAACATCTTTGCATCAAAACCCTTTGATCGGGGCGTTCGCTGTTTGTCTCAAGAAGGGGAGGCACTCAATCGGCGGATCATACAGCTTTTGCAACAGGGAGATCAGGCCATCATGATTTCCGTGTTAGCTTCGCTCTTTCCCACCTTAGCTTTTGGAGATTCTTTTCATTCGAAACAAGCTCCAAAGGGAATTGCTCGCTTCCATAAAGATTTTCCAGCAGGTTTCTCGGTATTCCTTGACGAGGTTTTCTTCAGAGGGAAATTTTTTGATGATCAAGCTTACATGATTCACAATCCTTCCAATCAAGGATGTGAGGGAATTGGAAGTTCCATCGCTGTGATCTCTTCAGATCATTCAGATCAGCTCTATGTAGGCAATACACTAGCCTTGAAAAACGGCAGCAATACTGGTTATTTGACAATTGGAGTTGATGTCAGTGAAATGGTTCAAAATCTCGTCTTTACCTCGGGCCAGAGCGCCTTCTTGGTTCATGGTGGACGTGTTGTGAGTGCCTACACCAAAGATGGGACTATCATCTCAGATCCTTCCAAGCAAATCCCCTTCCCAAAAGATATGCTCAATAAAAAAAGCGGTCTCTTTACATGGAAGGGACAGCGCTACTACTTTTTGCACATGGATCCTTTTAAAAATGTCGATCTCCATTTCTTTACTCTTCAGCCAGAAAAAGAGGCATTTGCCTTGGTCCGATCGGTTGATAAAGGTTCGCGCAAGGTGATCCGAAATGTCTCACTCAACATGCGTTTGACGGCTTTAGTCGCTCTGTTTTTTGTCCTTCTTGTTCTCCATCGCTTATCGAAGCGAATTACGAGGCCAATTGCAAGGCTTGCTGATCTCACGCAGGACGTGGCAGAGGGAAAGCTCGAGGGAATCCAGCTTCCAGAGCCTCCAAAAGGGCGAAAAGATGAAGTGGCGACCCTTATCACATCCTTTGATCATATGATTGTAGGGTTGAGGGAAAAAGAGAAAGTCAAAGGGGTCCTCAACAAGGTGGTTTCACCCGAAATTGCGCAGGAAATTACGAAGGGGACGATTCACTTAGGTGGAGAGGACAAAAAAGTCACAGTCTTGTTTGGAGATATCCGCAACTTCACCAGGATATCGGCAGCCAAGCAGCCTGCAGAGGTGATCGAGCTTCTCAATACTTGTATGACCAAGGTTTCTCATGAGATTGATGCCTATGGAGGGGTGATCGACAAATATGTAGGCGATGAGGTGATGGCCCTTTTTGGAGCTCCAATCGAGAAGGAGGACAGTGCACTCAAGGCAATCCAAGCAGCCCTGAAAATGGTAGAGGTTCTCGAAAAGTGGAATGTTGAGAGGGAAAAAGAAGGCAAGCAGCGGATCGAAATGGGTTTCGGGATCCACACGGGAATTGTACTAGTCGGAAACATGGGGGCGGAGAATCGCCTCAATTACACTGTAATCGGTGGCAATGTCAACTTTGCCAATCGCCTCTGCAGTGCTGCCAAGGGGATGGAAATCCTCATTTCCAAGGAGACTCTAGCTGAACCACATGTACAAGAAACCATCGATGTGGAAGAATGTCCTCCCATCAAGGTCAAAGGTTACGACGAAGCATTCACCGTCTATCGGGTGAAGGGGTCCAAGTAATTGAGCTTTCGCAAAAAAATCATCCTCTCGCAGATTGTCTCGTTCATCATTTTTTTTGCTGCCCTGTTTCCCTTTATTGAAAAAATAGCTTCCATCTTGGTCAAAGACTCACTAATAGAAAGCACCAGAGATCTCAAAGACCGTTTGCGCAAAGCGGGAACAGAAGAAGAGCTTATCCAATCACTGAAGAAGCAGGAATACTATGTTTTCTTTCGAATGAGCATCATTAACGACAAAGGGCTTGTGATCTTTGATACCCATTTGGGGAAACTGCTTGGCAAAGAGTTTAAGCCCTATTACCCCAATGTCCACCCTGAGATCGAAGAAGCCCTACAAAGTGGTGTCGGCTATGACATTGCCAAATCGGATACATTTCAAGGACGCTTTGCCTATGTTGCCGAGACATTCAAGTTCCAGGGCAAGACCTACATTCTGAGAACGGCTTTTCCCTACCAGCAGATCGAAGACTTGACTGAACATTTCAAGATTGGGGTCTTGATCTTTTCTTTTGTGGTTCTCCTTTTCTTTAATGGGCTTATTCTCTTCATTTTCAATCGGCTTACCCGCCCTATCCGAGAAATCGTCGGATTCATCAAAGCCACCGAAAGCCAAAAGCAAATGGAGCTTCCCGAGATCAGCTTGACAAAAGCCACGGCTCCATCGGATGACTTCCAGAGACTCGTAGGGGCTTTCAACAATCTCTCAAAGCGCATAAAAGAAAAAATCGACGATCTCCGAGCTGAGAGAAACGAAAAGGAGGCCATTCTCGAGTCCTTGGGTGAGGGAGTTGTCGCCGTCAACGAGAGGATGGAGACGCTCTACATCAATTTCACAGCTTGTAAGATGCTTGGCCTGGTCCGTCGGGATGCATTGGAAAAACCCTTCCAAGCTTCGGGAAATAAAGTCAATCAAGAGCTTTTAGAAAAGACGCGAGATCTTCTTCTGTTATCTCAGGAGCAGGGGAACATTGTGACCGATTCCCATGTCTTTGGAGAGGAGAGAAAAACCTACATAGATCTCGTCGCAGCACCTAAAGCGCATGGGACCGGTGCGATCGTTGTTTTGCAGGACAAAACGCAACACTATCGCGTCCTTGAAATGGGCAAAGATTTTGTTGCCAACGCCTCGCACGAGCTGCGCACACCGATTACCATCATCAAGGGCTATGCTGAGACCTTGCATGATCATCCCGATTTGGCCCGCGAAAAATATGTAGAGATTACCGATAAAATCAGCCGTAATTGCATCCGGATGGAAAATCTTGTTGGAAGCCTCCTCACGCTGACAGATATTGAAAACATTTCTGAAGATCGCTTTATTGAAACGGATTTAACATCACTTGTCGAAAACTGCCGTCATACAGTTCGATCTGTCTATCCCAATGCCAATGTAGACATCGATGTACCGAAAAAAAAGATTCTGATCACGGCCGACAGCGGGCTTCTCGAACTCGCACTCGTCAACCTCCTTGACAATGCTGCCAAGTATTCTGAGCCTCCTGCGCAAATCACAATCAAACTCGAGCTAAATCTGGAAGGGGAAGTGGTGATTACTATTTCCGACAAGGGAAAGGGAATCCCCGAAGAGGATCTTGAACACATTTTTCAGCGGTTTTACCGGGTGGATAAAACCCATTCTCGAAGACTGGGTGGTGCCGGTTTAGGTCTCTCCATCGTCAAGACGATTATCGCCAAGCACGGCGGGAAAATCGAGGTAGAATCCAAACTGGATGAGGGAACCACTTTCACAATTACTCTTCCTGTGAGACACTACTCGGAGCCTCAGAGCTTGTAGCGGACGAAAATATTCGACTCTTCAATCGCCACATCTTCGATAGGACCTTTACTTTTGACAAAGTCGATGAGTTCCTCGATGCTCGAAAGATTGAAATTTCGACTGAGGAGGATGGGCTCTAGCTCTTCTTTCGTCAGAGGAATTTGCTTGTGCTTCGGCTCCCACTTGCGTTTTTCTTCATTGATGATGAGTGGAGCTATGTGATGGCCAAACAAAGCTTGGAGTACGGGTTTACAGGCATTACAGAAGTGGATGGGCTTTTCCTTATCTTTTCCAATTTTGACATAATCGGTAAGAGCTGGATACCCTTTTGTCACATCGAGCTCAAAATTCTGAGTTCCTTTGAGGATTTTGTATACGAGTTCTCGTTCTTCTTCAGGAGCTATAGCAATCAAATCATCGAGAGAAGTCGCCCCTTTTGCCTTTTTGATGAGATTGAGGAAAAGAGATCCCACTTTCGCACCGTCGAAAGAAGTGAGATTATAGAGATCGTTCACTAAGTTGAGAAACACATTCTCAAGTTTTGGGTTGTCTCGCTCGATGAGGGGACGGATGTTGAGCTTAGCTTCTGAATAGGGGTATTTGCGATTGCGAGGTGATATGTACAGTTTTTCTTCAACCTCTGCTTCATTGGTTTTATTGGGGTGGAGATTTTTCGCCCTGATTGCCCTATAGTACTTTGTTTGGAGTGTTCTCCCGTAAGCATGGCTGAGTTTCATCGATCCGTAGAAATGTTCTCGCTCTTGAACTGAGGAGAGAAAATTGTGCACGAAAGTATACGAGCCGATGGCAAAAATCAAAATGAATGCTGACACAAGAGGGAGAATATTCATGGGCAAGTCACCCGATGTTCCATGTTGGGAATGCGAAACGTAAAGGGTTCGCTATTTATTGAAATGCAAACTTGAGCGGGAAGGAGCGTCCCTCGCCACTGATCAACCCATTTCTTTTGCTTCAAATCGAAAAAGGCAAAAGAGAGAGTATCGATATCCAAGTGAAGAACTTCCTTTCTCTTCTCTTCTTCCCCGAGTTTGAGGATGAGTTGATTGTTTTTGGCATAGAGTTTGCTTTTGATCGGTCCACAGAATTTCGGATTGCGATCGAGCCCATTGTCAAAGTGAAAATAGAGAACATCTTCTTCGGTGTAAAAAGATTGCCCTTCTTGGAGGTTGTCGAAAACTTGAAGGAGCCGGGCCTGGGTGAAAAGTTTGGGATAGAGGAGTTTGCGAGATTGTTCGACCTGCCCCTTGGAGAGGACAAGGTGACGATAACAGGAAAAGAGACTCGTGAGAAGGATGACCGTCAACCCCAGGGCGATGACCACTTCAAGTAGACTTAATGGGCGCTTCACGTAAAAGAGTTTAGCCGATTAGATGTTTTTTCATCGAGGCTCTCATGAGTCCAAACCCTATCAAGATAAAAATCAACAGCCCCACCCAATCGGGAAGGAGAGATTTTGCCGCAGGATTCACGAGTCCGATGATGGTCAAAAAGGCAATCACCACACCTGTGCAGGCATCTCCTGCGACAAGCCCGGATGCTGCCAAGACCCCTCTTTCCACCATTGTTTCGTTGTTTTTTCTTCTGACAAGCCAGGAGAAAACCCCTCCAACCATCACGCTTGTGCTGAGGGAAAGGGGTAGGTAGAGGCCAATGGCGAAGGCGAGAACGGGAAGACCTAAAATTTCCACAATGAGACCCAAGACCACCCCGATGGACACGAGTCCAAAGGGGATATCCCCGGAAATGACCCCTTTGGCGATCAGCGCCATCAGGGTTCCCTGAGGTGCGGGAAGCTCAGGAGATCCAAGTTTGTAAGTGGTATTGAGTATGTATAGGACTCCACCGATGATGATCGCTGGGAGGATCGTTCCAATAATTTCGCCGAGCTGCTGCCATTTCGGTGTTGCACCTAAGAGAAAACCCGTTTTGAGATCTTGTGAAGTAGTGCCAGCAAGGGCAATGGTGATGTTGACGACAATAGCCATCGTCAAAGCAGAGATCAAATAGATCCGCTCTGTCCATCCAATTGCGACGAAAATCAAGCAAGTAACGAGAAGTGTCGTAATCGTCATTCCCGAAACAGGGTTCGACGTACTTCCGACGAGACCGACGGTGATCGAAGTGACGCAGACGAAAAAGAACCCGAGAATGACCAGAAGTAAGATTGTGGGGAAATTCATCGGAAGGCCAGGGAATAGCCACAGAAAGAGAATGATAGCGAGGGGTCCAAAGACAAGCCAGCGGAGGGAAATATCCTGATCTGTCCTGGGAAGATTGATTCTGTGTTTGATTCCCTTAAAGAGTTCTTTGCCCGTCGTGTGGAAAGTTTTCATCAGCATTGGCATGATGCGAAAGAGACTGACAATGCCCCCAATACCAACAGCTCCCGCTCCGATGTAGCGGACATAGTTGGACCAGATGTCGCTCGGAGACATTGTATTGACGGCGACTGTACCTGGAAAAATTGTTGCGGTCCCTCCGAATTTGGCGATGAGAGGGATAATCACCCACCAGCCTATGAGTCCTCCGACAAAGAGAAGAGAGGCAATTCGAGGACCGATGATGTATCCAACACCTAGAAGAGCGGGGGTGCAGTCCATACTAAATAATGATCGGAACGGTTTGGAAAAGTTCCATGTACCCACTTCTTTCCAGAGGTGAAAGATGCCTGAGCAAATCTTGTAGAGGGATCCTACGGCAATTCCGATCAGGGCGAGCATTGCCTTATGTCTTCCCTCTTCTCCCGATTTCAAAATGGCAGCGCATGCAACCCCTTCTGGATAGGGGAGCTTTCCGTGTTCATCGACGATTAGAAATCTCCGCATGGGGATCATCAGCAAAACCCCTAGGATTCCTCCAAGTGCAGAGAGGAGAAAGATCCGAAAGATGGTAGGGGGTTCCCCCAAAATGAAAAGAGCGGGAGCTGTAAAGATCACACCGGCTGCCAGGCCTTCGCCCACAGAGGCGATGGTCTGAACCATGTTGTTTTCGAGAATCGTTGGGCGCTTGAAAAATGTGCGGAGAATGGCCATCGAAAGGACGGCTGCGGGAATCGAAGCCGAAACAGTGGTCCCAATTTTCAAACCCAAATATGCATTGCCCACTCCGAAGATCGTGCTGAGAATACATCCCAATACAATAGCGCGAAGAGTGAATTCGCGCATCTTTGTCTTCGGGGCGATATGGGGTTTAAATCCTTGCATGGATTCAACATGCAATTACAGCTTTTTTTGGGCAACTAGTTCGGTGTGAAATTCCATTTTTTCATCTTTCCCAATGGGAAAAGACAAATAGATGTGAATAAGGGTGTAAAGAGTCTGGTCACTTGCTCTTTGTGCAGTCTTTTCAAAATGGAGTTTTTCCGCATAAATCCGGCTCCAATTTTTGGAAAGAGAGATCTGTTTTTGAACGGGATCGAATTGAAGAATTTTCCTTTTCTTCTTTGTGTCTAGCAATTTCTCTATGTCGATAGAACCTGCACACAGCTCTCTTTCGATTTCACACAAACGCTCCTGTGCATATCTGGTCAACTGCATTTGAAAGAGCATGTCGATCTCTTTTTGCATGTGCCGGTACGGATACCGGAGAAAGGGAAGAATCGAGATGCTCACAAGAGCAAATCCGATGAGAATCTCGAGTAGGACAAAAGTTTTTTTTGTTCGCATTGACTGTTTTCAGATTAAATAGTAGCATTTAAAGCCCTTTTTTTTTACGTAAAATGTTATGGAGACAAGAGGACGCGCCCTTTACAATTTGATTCGGATGAATTGGCTAGAGGATCCTTCCCTGCCTGTTGAACCTTGGCAGGTGGAAGATTACCGGTCCATTCCCACCGAAGAACTATTGATACGCCTATCCGAGCTGGGGATTCCACTCGATCAAGAGCACTTCCTTCTCTATGCCGAAGAAGCTGCTTCTCCTGAAGATCTCACAGAGACTCTTTGGATAGACGAGAATATGGACAAGTTCGATCAGGCCTACCTGATCGTGTTTGAGCTTTGGCGTCGTCTTTTGCTCGGGAAACAATCCCTATCTATATTTTGTGATCAGCTCGACCACTTAATATCTCTCTATGATCAAGACCAGCTAGAAAACGAAGATGAGCTTGGCGATATTCTGACTGAGCTCGAGCGGATCCTAGATGAAAATGCCGATCAGGGAGTGGAACCTCACCTCCTCTTTAAGGAAATTTCACTCTATTGTGCTCATGATCTCGAGAGCTTTATCTACGACTTTGCAGCAGAAGAAATTGACCATGATCAAAACCTCAATGCGTCGGAGATAATCGAGGGTTTTTCTCCCTACATTTCTGATCAGGATTGGTTTGAGTTTTTGCAGCTCCGCCTTCTTGCCAGCACCGATCCCGATGAGGCTGAGACCATGCTCGCGCGGATCATCGAAGAGCAAAAAGATCAGCCCGATTTTGAGCTCATGCTCGAAATTGCCCGCTTCTTAGTCAATAGGGGAGCGATCACCTACTTTTTGCAGACAGTTCTGCAAGCCCGTGCTCATATGCAAACCGAGCAGGATTTTCAAGAGCTACTTGCCATCACCTGCCAGTTTTATCGTCTCCTCGATAAAGACAATGAGGCTAAGAAAACAGCGGACTTGCTGGCGAAGCGCCAGGGGATTTCCTTGGAAAAAGAAATTGCAGAAAATGATCTCGACATCAAAGAATTTTTCGATTTAATCCAGGACTTGGATTGGACGGAAGCCTAAATAGTCGGCAGAGGTGAGCAAATACCGAACGCCTCTTGCTTCTCCAAATGGCAAAGCTTTCGCTTTGACATTGTGCAGATGGCCAAACACACAGACATCGATTCCAAAATCCTCTAATAGCGAGGCTGCTCGACTCGGCTTGAGATCGTTGGAAATAGGGGGATAATGGGTAAGAGCAATCTTTATTTCGGCATTTTTATCCATTTGAGACAAACTGAGCTTCAATCTTTCGAGCTCGCGCAAAAAAATCCGCTCCGTTTCTTCCGCAAAAGGAGGCTCTTTGCCTTTCTTTTGGAAGGGATTTTCGACAAATTCGATGAATTTAGAAAAGTTGTATTCGCGCGTGTC
>Ga0307436_1000547_pt1 | contig 17727 bp, 14 predicted proteins | sample SalMarWE160440MG_FD_202513 | JGI IMG/M metagenome (GOLD analysis project Ga0307436, IMG submission 202513) | Salt marsh sediment microbial communities from the Plum Island Ecosystem LTER, Massachusetts, United States - WE1604-40 | ecosystem: Environmental > Aquatic > Marine > Intertidal zone >...
TGGACCTCAAGCGCGTCAACGAAGGCCTGCTGGTCCAGGAGGCCGATCTGCGACTCACCGACCACATCCAGACGGTGACCCAGCGCGCACCGACCGGAAAAGAGATGGAAGACCTGCTGTTCACTTGGCGGGTGGCCAAATTCGTCAAGTCCAACGCCATCGTCTACGGCCGCGATCGCATGACCATCGGTGTCGGCGCGGGACAGATGAGCCGCATCAACTCGGCGCGCCTTGCCGCGATCAAGGCCGAGCATGCGAGGCTTCAGGTGGAAGGGGCTGTCATGGCCTCCGACGCCTTCTTCCCCTTCCGCGACGGTATCGACCAGGCGGCCAAGGCCGGCATCACGGCGGTGATCCAGCCAGGCGGCTCGGTGCGCGACGACGAGGTGATCGTCGCTGCCGACGAGCACGGCATGGCCATGGTCTTCACCGGCATGCGCCATTTCAGGCATTGACAAGACAGCCAGACGCTAGCCAGGAAAAAGATCCCGGGTGCCTCGCGGCGTTGCAGCCTCCGCGGCCATGGCCATACATCCGACGGCGATCATCGATCCCGGTGCCGAGCTGCACCCCAGCGTAGAGGTGGGTCCTTACTCGATCGTCGAAGCCGATGTCCGCATCGGCGCGGCCTGCGTAATCGAGAGCTGCGTGCGCATCTACAGCGGGACGCGCATGGGCCGAGGCAATCGGGTGCATCACAATGCGGTGCTCGGGGCGGCACCCCAGGACCTGAGCTTCGATCCCGCCCGTTCGACCACCTTGGAGATTGGCGACGAGAACACCTTTCGGGAGCTCGTCAGCGTCCACCGCGGCTCCAAGGAGAAGCTCACGCGCATTGGCAGCCACAACTACTTGATGGCCCTCGCGCACGTCGCCCACGACTGTCGCCTGGGCGACTGGAATATCCTGGCCAACGGTGCGGCCCTGGGTGGCCACGTGCGCGTCGACCACCACGCCTTCCTGTCCGGGCATACCGCCGTCCACCAGTTCTGTCGCATCGGTGCCTATGCGATGGTCGCCGGCGTCAGCGGGGTTCCCCAGGACGTCCCCCCATTCGTGACCGTGGACGGGCACCGGGCATCGATCGTGGGGCTCAACCTGGTGGGGCTGCGCCGCGCCGGCTTCGACCAGGCAAGGCGCACCGCCATCAAGCGCGCCTACCGGGTGATCTACAAGGCGGGCTTGGGACTCTCCGACGCGCTAGCGCAGCTGAACAGCCAGTCTGCCCAGGCGGACGTCCTGCAGATCATCGAGTTCTTCGCCTCGAGCAAGCGCGGCGTGGTCTCTCACCGCTGAACGGGCCGGCCCCGGAGATCGAACGTCGCAGACCTGGTTGCTCGAGGGGCGCGAGCCGGTACGACCGCAGCCATCCAACCGAAAGAGAAGCATTCATCCATGAACATCCTCATCATCGGCGGCGGGGGGCGCGAGCATGCGCTGGCCTGGAGAGCAGCCCAGTCCCCGCGGGCCGATCAGGTGCTCGTCGCCCCCGGCAATGCAGGCACGGCCCGAGAGCCCAAGCTGCGCAACGTACCGATAGCGGCGGAAGACATCGACGCGCTCCTGCGCTTCGCACGGCACAACCGGGTCGGCCTGACCATCGTCGGACCCGAGGCGCCCCTGGTGGCCGGCGTGGTCGACGCCTTCGAGGCGGCCGGGCTGGCCTGCTTCGGCCCGAGCCGGGCGGCCGCCCAGCTGGAAGGCTCCAAGGCGTTCACCAAGGATTTCCTGGCCCGCTACCGCATCCCCACGGCCGCCTATGGCAGCTTCACCCGGGAGGCGGAGGCGCTCGCGTATCTGAACCGGGTCGGGGTCCCGATCGTGGTCAAAGCCGACGGGCTGGCGGCCGGCAAGGGGGTGGTTCTCGCCCATGACATCGCCACTGCCAAGGCTGCCGTACGGGACATGCTCTCGGGTAACCGCTTCGGGCAGGCGGGCCACCGGGTGGTCATCGAAGAGCTGCTGCAGGGCGAGGAGGCAAGCTTCATTGTCATGGTCTCAGGCGAGCAGGTGCTGCCCATGGCCAGCTCCCAAGACCACAAGGCCCGCGACAACGGTGACCGAGGTCCCAACACCGGGGGCATGGGTGCCTACTCGCCGGCGCCGGTGGTGACGCCCGAGATCCACGCCCGGGTCATGGCGGAGGTGATCCGGCCCACGGTCAGCGGCATGGCCGCCGAGGACCATCCCTACACCGGCTTCCTGTATGCCGGCCTGATGATCGAGCCGGGTGGGACCCCCAAGGTGCTCGAATACAACTGCCGCTTCGGTGATCCGGAGACCCAGCCCATCATGCTGCGGCTGCGCTCGGACCTGGTCGAGCTCTGTCTGGCCGCGCTCGAGCACCGCCTGGACCGACAGACCGCCGAGTGGGACGAGCGGGTCGCTCTGGGCGTAGTAATGGCCGCCGGCGGCTATCCCGAGCACTACGCCAAGGGCGAGGTGATCAGCGGCCTGCCGGATGCCGAGACCGCCGACACCAAGGTATTCCATGCCGGAACTGCCGAGCGCGACGGCCGGGTAGTCACCGCCGGGGGGCGGGTGCTCTGCGTCACCGCCCTGGGCCGCAGCGTGGCAGAGGCCCAAGCGAGGGCCTATGCAACCGCGGACGGGATCCGCTGGAAGGATGCCTACTATCGGACCGACATCGGATACCGCGCCGTCGCGCGAGAAAGGGCAGGCTGAGCGGGCGCTGACCAGCGTTCAGGCGCTGGAGCGGAGGGCGTCAGGGACGGGTGAGAGCATGGGCAGCACCCGACCCTCTATGAGCGCCGCCAGACCGGCCAGCTCCGAGTAGTCCCGGGCGATCTCCAGGATATAGCCAAGGGTGCGCGGTATGTCCGCCAGGTACTCGGGCTTGCCGTCGCGCCGATGCAACCGCGCGAAGATCCCCGCGGCCTTGAGCTGGCGCTGCACGCCCATGAGATCGAGCCAACGCATGAAGTCCGCCTCGTGCTCATGCCGCAGGACCCCGGACTGCAGCGCGAGCTCGAAGTATCCGCCCGCCCAGCCCTCGACCCGAGCGCGCGGCCAGCGGATATAGCAGTCCCGCAGCAGCGAGACCAGATCGTAGGTCACCGGTCCCACCACTGCGTCCTGGAAATCCAGAATCCCCGGGCTCGGGGGGTCCGTGACCAGGAGATTGCGGGAATGAAAATCCCGGTGCACGCAGACCCGCGGCTGGCCCAGGGCGTTGGCCACCAGCCGGTCGAAGACCTGGGTGAGCATGGCCCGCTCGGCAGCAGCGAGGGACAGACCGAGGTGGTGCTCGAGCAGCCACTCGGGAAAGATCCCGAGCTCGCGCTCGAGCAGCTCGCGATCGTACTCGGGCAGCCCTTCCCGGGGTCCGCACGCCTGGATGATCATCAGTGCACCCAGGGCGTCGCCATAGAGCCGGTCGGCGTTCTGCCCGGTCAGCCGATCCAGGTAGAGCGCCGTGCCCAGATCCTCTATCAGCAGGAAGCCGCGCCCGAGATCCTGGTGATAGACCCGGGGCACCCGGAGACCGATCTCTGCGAAGCGAGCCGCGACATCCAGGTACCGCGCGCAGCTCTCGCGCTCCGGGGGCGCGTCCATGGCAATCAGACTGCGCTCGCCCAGCAGCACGCGATAGTAGCGCCGGAAGCTCGCGTCGCCGGAGGCCGGCACCAGCTCGAAGCCCGCGAGCCCGCACCCCGCTCGCAGCCAGTCTTCGAGCGCCACCAATCGTTGCATCATCCTAGAAGCGGCAGTTGAACGGCCGCCAGGGTGCGTGCCGCGTGGTGTCTGGCAAGGCATGACGAGGCGGAATAGTCATTCTATTCCAACGAGTTATAACGCAGCCAGGCGCCGCGCGGTGCGTGCCCTGGTGGTCGTAGCGGCCATCACCCGACGGGTGAGCATCAGGTCTGTCGATAACCATTGTCCAACCAATCACTCGATCGCTACTCGAAGCGGTCAACTGCTGTTTCTAGGATCATGGTTCCTGCCACCGTCAACACCGGGGCGCCAGTATAACGCCCAGCCGTTTGAGCCTCACCCCGGCGTGCCCCGGAGATTGAAGACAACGCCGTTCTGTGCGATTTTAAGGCGCCTCACCGAGCGCGCGGACCGCTGTCCCTCCCGGTACGCTGGGCTTTGAATGACCCACGCTGATCGGGGATGCCGCCCACCCAGAGGCGCCTCGGCATCGCTGGCCAGGGCGGGAATCGGCCATGGCTTCGCGGATGAGCCGACCCATCAATAAAAGAAGCAGAGCATCGACGTGCCCGGGAAAAAGAGAACACTGTCGCTGGCCGTGAGCGCCCTAGTGCTGGCGTCCTGCGAATCGGCCGCGCTGGCCCAGGGCCGCGACTGGGAATGCCGCGCAACAATGGAGGGCGGCTGGGCCTGCGCCGGAGAGAAAAAACAAGGCTCAATCGAGCCCGGCGGGAGCTTTGCGCTCAGCATCGCCAGTCTGCGCCCGCCCGCGGCACCGGGGGCCGGGGACCCGGGGCCGCCCATCACGCCGCTGACCGATGCAGCCCTCGCATCAGTCGCCGGATTCGAGCCCGAGACCGGCGCTGCCGCATCGGCATTGGAGCTGCCCCCGCGCGTTGACACTGCGTTGGCGGGTAGCGCCATCGGGCCGGGCGCAGACACCGCTGTCGACCCGGTGCGCTCGCTAAAGGCGGCCCCGCCGCCGACCCCACCCCATACCGCCCTCGACGCGGCCCGCGGAGGCGTGTCGCGCGACCCGGGCCCCGCTGACCTGCAGCCGTCCGCCCCGCTGACCCGCGGCGCGCACCGGGCCCTGCTGTACCGGAGCACCGACGCCTCGGTCTGCGTCCCCCGCGCCGCGAGCCGGGTCAAGCCCACCGCGCCTCCTGCCAACGGCCCCATCCACATGGGTGCAGACGCAGCCGAGTACCATGCAGACCAGCGTACGGTGCGTCTGAGCGGGGACGTGGAGATCACCCAGCCCCCCCAGCGGGTGCTCGCCGACGAGGTGCTCTACAACGGGGTGACCGGAGACATCGACGCCCGGGGCAACGTGTTCTACGAGCGGCCTGACCTGCGCGCGGAGAGCGCGGGCGGACGGATGAACCTCAATACCTATCAGGGCAGCCTTCAGGACATCGAGTATCGACTGCCGGAAAAGGGAGCCCGGGGGGTCGCCCAGACCCTGGCGATCCAGGGCAAGACGAGCTCACGGCTCACCGACGTCAGCTATACCACCTGTCCCCCGGGGGATGAGGGCTGGAGCCTGAATGCCTCGGATATCGAGCTGCACCACGTCCTGGGCCTGGGGGAGGCCCACGACGCGAAGCTGCTCCTGGGAGGCGTACCGATCCTCTATCTGCCCTACGTGGCCTTTCCCGTGGGTCCCCAGCGCCGATCCGGCTTTCTCGCTCCCTCCGTGGGCTACAGCGATTCGAGCGGGGTGAGCATCGCCACGCCCTACTATTTCAATCTGGCGCCCAACTACGACGCGACCCTCACGCCTCGCATCCTGAGCGAGCGGGGTGTGATGCTGGGAGGCGAGCTGCGCTTCCTGACCGAGCAGCAGCAGGGGATGGTCCAGGGTGAGGTTCTGCCCGACGACTGGGACCGCGGCGGCACCCGAGGCGCGCTCAGCCTGACCAGCTCCGGGCTTTTCAGCGACCGCTGGACCAGCGATGTGAACCTCAACTACGTCTCCGACAGCCAGTATCTGGAAGACCTGGGCAACAGCCTGGACATGACCAGCCAGCGCCAGCTGGAGCGTCGCGGAGATCTGGTCTACCACGGGGACGACTGGTCCCTGCTGACCCGGGTCCAGGGCTTTCAGACCGTCGACGAGACCATCCTGGCCGAGGACCGCCCGTACAGCCGGCTGCCACAGCTGCTGCTCACGCTCGATCGGCCGCTGCCGACAGGGCTTCCGCTCAGCGTGCACCTGGATACCGAATACGCCTATTTCAGCAAAGACGACAGCGTCGAGGGCCACCGGGTCGACCTTTATCCGTCGCTCAGCCTCGACCTGTCCCGCCCCTGGGGCTACCTGCGACCCAAGCTCGGCATGAGAGACACGCGGTACGCCCTGGACGGAGAGCCGGCCGGCACCCCCCGCAATCCCCGGCGCACGCTGCCCATCGCGAGCCTGGACGCGGGGCTGACCTTCGAGCGCCGCATGCAGCTGGCCGGTCGGCCGTACACCCAAACCCTGGAGCCCCGCCTGTACTACCTGTACATTCCGCGGCGCTCCCAGGCAGACCTGCCCCTGTTCGACACCTCCGAGCGGGACCTCACCTTCGACGCCCTGTTCGAGGAGAACCGATTTAACGGGGCCGACCGCGTCGGCGACGCCAACCAGCTCAGCATCGGCTTGCTCTCGCGGACCCTCCAGGGCAGCGACGGGGCGGAACGCTTGCGCCTGGGCGTCGGTCAGATCTACTACTTGCAGGACAGACGGGTGCAGCTCCCGGACACGCCGGCTGACACCGCCAGCCTCTCGCCGATGGTGGCGACGGCGCTGGCCCGCATCGATTCCAAATGGACCTTGGCAGGCGATCTGCAATGGGACCCCGACAAGCATCAGACCGAGAGCGCAGGTGCACGAATCCAGTACCGCGACGCCCAGGGACGGATCCTCAATCTGGCCTACCGGGTACGTCGGGATCAGTCGGAGCACACTGATGTTTCCGCGCGCTGGCCCCTGGGAGCCAAGACCCACTTGGTCGCGCGCTGGGACTACTCCTGGCAGTACGACCGCATGATCGAGGCCTTCGGCGGCATCGAATACGACAGCTGCTGCTGGGTGCTGCGCGCAGTCGCGCGCAACTGGACCACCGACCTTGAGGCCGGAACCTCCAGCGTGGGGGTATTCCTGCAGCTGGAGCTTAAGGGACTGACGAGCCTGGGCTCGAGCGTGGACGACCTGCTCCAGCGAGGCATCCTCGGCTACGGCAAAGACTACTGATTCTGAGAAGATCTTCGATATGAAAGCATCCCGCTACCGGCTCGGCCGGATGACCCTATTCCTCTTCCTGCTGGTCGCCCTGACCGGCCCAACCATCGCTGCCGATCTCCAACCGCTGGACAGTGTTGTCGCGGTCGTGGACGACGACGTGGTGCTGCGCTCCGAGCTGGACGTCAAGCTGGCCGAGATCCAGGCCCAGGCCCAGAGTCAGGGCACCCGGCTGCCGCCCAAGGACATCCTCGAACGTCAGGTGCTCGAGCACCTGATCAACGAGAAGGTGCAGCTGGCCGCCGCCGAGCGCCTGGGCGTGAAGGTCGACGACGCGATGGTCACGCAGACCATGGCCAGGCTCGCCCAGCAGAACGGCTTGACGCCCGAGGAGTTTGGGCGCGCGCTGGCAAGCGGAGGGGTCTCCGAGAGCGATTTCCGCAAGGAGCTGCGTCGGCAGCTGCTGATCGCCCGCCTGCACGCCCAGGAGGTGGTGAACAAGATCGTCGTCACGGACCAGGAGGTGCAGTCCTACCTGGCAAATCAGACGCGCGATGGCGGCAACCGGGCCAGTTACCACCTGTTGCACATCCTCGTGGCGACCCCTGACGGGGCCAGCCCCGAGCAGATCAAGAAGGCCCAGGACAAGGCTGACCAGCTGGTGAGCCAGCTCCGCCAGGGGGCGGATTTCCGGGAGACGGCACTGGCCCAGTCCGACGACCGGCAGGCTTTGAAGGGCGGCGACCTCGGCTGGATGAAGGCGGCCGACATGCCCGACCTGTTCGTCGAGACGGTCGCCAAGATGAGTCCCGGTGACATCAGCGATCCCATCCGCAACGCCAGCGGATTCCATATCCTGAAGCTCGAGGACGCCAAGGGCGGTGCCGGCCAGCACGTCATCACCCAGACCCACGCCCGGCACATCCTGATCCAGACCAACGAGCTGGTATCGGACCAAGACGCGCAAATGCGTTTGAGTCAACTGCGCGCGCGCATCCTGGGAGGCGAAGACTTCGCCGCCCTGGCCCGATCGCACTCTGACGACAAGGCCACCGCCATCAAGGGTGGTGATATGGGCTGGGTCAGCCCAGGTGATACGGTGGCGGCCTTCGAGGAGCAGATGGCTCGGCTGAAGCCCGGCGAGATCTCCCAGCCGTTCCACACCCAATTCGGCTGGCACATCGTGCAGGTGCTGGGCCGGCGTCAGTACGACAGTACCGAGGAGGTACGCACCGCCGAGGCGCGCGAAGCGGTGCGCAACCGCAAGGCGAAAGAGCAGATCGAGCTGTTCGACCGAAATCTGCGCAACCAGGCGTACGTGGAGATCCGCCTCAATCAATAGCCCGGGGCCCGGGCGCCAAGCGCCCCTGCGCATAGCCTTCACGCCCGGCGAGCCAGCGGGCGTCGGCCCGGACCTGGCGGCGGCCTTGGCGGCCACCGCGCTGGATGCCGAGCTGGTGGCCATCGCCGATCCGCAGCTGCTGCTGCGCCGGGCGCAACGTCTCGGACACCCCCTGCATCTCGTCCCCTTCCCCTCGCCGCAGAGGCCAGCGCGCACACCCGGTACCCTGCAGGTGCTGCCGGTCGCCCTCGCCGAGCCCGAGCGTTGCGGGCGACCGAGCACTGCCAACGCCCCCTATGTGCTCGAGACCCTGCGCCTGGCTGCTCGCGGCTGCCTGGCAGGAGAGCTCGACGCCCTGGTAACGGGGCCGGTGCACAAAGGGATCATCAACGACGCTGGGCTGCCTTTTACCGGCCACACCGAGCTGTTGGCCGAGATCACCGGGGACTTTCCGGTGATGATGCTCGCCACCCCCGGCCTGCGCGTCGCCCTGGCGACCACCCACCTGCCCCTCGTTGAGGTGAGCGCGGCAATCACGGCCAATCGCCTGGAGCGGGTGCTGCACGTGCTGCACCAGGCCTTGATCACAGGCTTTGGCATTCCGAGGCCACGCATTCTGGTTTGCGGACTCAATCCCCACGCCGGGGAGGGCGGTCATCTGGGGAGGGAAGAGATTGAGGTGATCAGCCCTGCTCTGGAGCGCCTGCGCGCACGGGGTATGGATCTTCGCGGGCCCTTGCCGGCGGATACCCTGTTCACGCCCCCTCGGCTCGCCGCCGCCGACGCCGTGCTGGCCATGTACCACGACCAAGGCCTGCCGGTACTCAAGCACATGGGATTCGGGCGGGCCGTGAACATCACCCTGGGCCTGCCCTTTATCCGCACCTCGGTGGATCACGGCACGGCCCTGGACCTGGCCGGCACGGATCGGGTCGACCCCGGAAGCTTGATCTATGCAGCCCAGACCGCCCTGGAGCTGGCCGAGCGGGCGCGCCGGGGCTAGACCTCCGCGACCAGCTCGCAGACCCGATCCACCTGGGCCTCGCTCATGGCAGGGAAGATCGGCAAGGACAGGGTCTCCCGACAGAGCCCTTCCACCGCCGGTAGATCCCCCACCGAGTATCCCAGCCGGCTATAAACCGACTGCAGGTGCAGCGGCTCGGGATAGCACAGGCTGGTGCCCACCCGATGGGCGCTGAGGTGCTCGCGCAGGGCATCGCGGCGCGCATGGCGGATGGTGTAGAGGTTGTAGACGTGCCGGCCGTCATCGGGCTGCGACGGGACAATCAGGTCCTGTCCGGCCAAGCGCTCATCATAAAGCCTAGCCACGCGCCGCCGCTCGGCGATGCACTGCTCGATCGCCTGTAGCTTGATGCGCAGCAGCGCCGCCTGGATCTCGTCGAGACGGCTGTTGTAGCCCAGCTCGACATGGATGAATGGCCCCACTGCACCATGATTTCTCAGACGCCGGAGGTGGTCGCGTAACGCCTCGCTGTCGGTGGCGATCAGGCCGCCGTCGCCGTAGCAGCCGAGCACCTTGGTGGGATAGAAGCTGAAGCAGCCGCAATCGCCCATCGCCCCCACCCGGCGCCCCCGATGCTCGGCACCGAACGCCTGGGCGGCGTCCTCCACCAGGCCCAGGTCATGCTCCTGGGCAAGCTCGGCAAGGCTAGTCATCTCGGCGGGATGGCCGAAGATGTGCACCGGCAGAATCGCCCGGGTGCGCCGCCCGATGCGCTGGCGCACGCTCTCGGGATCCAGGTTGAAGCTGTGGGGGTCCACATCGGCGAACACCGGGGTCGCCCCGACCAGGGACACTGCCTCCGCGCTGGCAAAAAAGGTGAAAGGCGAGCTGATGACCTCGGCGCCTGGTCCTATCCCGAGGGCGCGCAGGGACAGCACCAGGGCATCGGTGCCGTTGGCCACGGCCACCGCATGTCGGGTCCCCAGATAGGCGGCCGCCTCCTGCTCGAAGGCATGGACATTGGGGCCCAAGATGAACTGCCCGCTCGCCCCAGCCTCGGCGATGCGCGCAAACCACTCCTCGCTCAGCTGCGCGAACTCCTCCTGCAGACTGAGATAAGGAACGCTATCCAGGGGCTGCCCGGCGACTTCGGCCATCATTCGACTCCCAGAGGGCTGCGAGCCAGGATCTTCTCTTTCACCTGAAGGGCCACCTCCAGCGCCTTGAGCCCGGCGTGCCCATCCACCAGGGGCCGGACACCGGTGCGCACGCAGCCGACGAAGGCCTCCAGCTCGGCGTCCAGGGGCTTGACCGGCTCCACCTGTACCTGCTCGCGGACGATCTCCGGCCATTCGCCGCCGGCCTGGGCCCGGGTGTAGGCGGTATCCAGCCGCTGTGCGATGAAGTCCAAGGCCTCGTACCGGTTCTCCTCGAACACCCGGATCCGCCGTGACTTGCGGTCCGAGACCCGGCTGGCAATCACATTGGCCACCGCTCCGTTGGCAAACTCGATACGTGCATTGGCGATGTCGATATGGGGTGTGAGCACCGGTGTGCCCACAGCGGCGATGGAAACGATCTCGGCGTCCACCAGCGACAGGATGATGTCGATATCGTGGATCATCAGGTCCGAGACGACATCGACATCGGTCGCGCGGGCCATGAAGGTCCCCATCCGGTGCGCCTCGACGAACCGGGGCCGCGAGATGCGCTCGGCGAGCGCCATGACGCCGGCGTTGAAACGCTCCAGGTGCCCGATCTGCAGCCGAGCGGTGCCGGCCTCAGCAAGCCTTACGATCTGCCGGCCCTCGTCAAGGCTGGCGGCGATGGGCTTCTCCATCAGCATATGCACCCCGTGCTCCAGGAACGGGCGGGCCACGGCCAGGTGAGCGGTGGTCGGGACTACGATGCTGACCGCGTCGACCCGATCGAGCAGCGATCCGGGGGCGTCGAAGGCGCGGCAGCCGCACTCGGCGGCTACTCGTGCGGCGGCGGAGGGATCCCTGTCGGCCACCCCCACCAACTCGACATCGTCCATGCGCGAATAGATCAGCGCGTGGAAGCGCCCCAGGTGGCCAACACCGACGACCCCTAGGCGTAAACGATCGGCCATGGGCAGGATGCTCGCGCGGAAACCGCTGCGGACTTTATCACATCTACCTGCAGCAGCATGCGGGCTCGGCCCCGCAAAAAGGCTCAGCGGCGAGCCGAGCCTGATAGGTAAGGGAACAGGGGGGCGACTCCGGGGGTGTCAACCCCGGCTTGGGCGTTGACCTGCAGCACCAGGGTCGCTGCCAAGGCGACGGCGACCGCGATGACCAAACCGATCAATAGATCAGGCTTTTTCTTGCGGCGACTCTTCAAGGCGACTCTTCCGCCGGACCGCGCAGGACCAGCAGGCTTGTTGTTGTACATCGGGTCGTGCGATAACCGCTCCCTGGCAGATCCAGCGTCCCGGCCCCGAAAGATCGTGGATTATTCTGTCACAACCCCTGGGGATTGCAAGTCGATGCCGAGCCCAATCCTGCATATCGAGCAAGACGTCACAGCGCTGCTGGACACGCTGGCCAAGCGGCTTACGGCACTGGTGGGCGAGGCCGTGCGGGAAAACCGTTTATTTTACCTCGCCCTGAGTGGCGGCCACACGCCCCGGGGCCTGTATCGGCTGCTGGCCACGCCGGAGCGCGCGAGCCGCCTGCCCTGGAACCAGTGCGACATCTGGTTCGGCGACGAGCGTTGCGTGCCGCCCTGGCACCCGGACAGCAACTACCGCATGGCGCGCGAGTCTCTTTTTGATCCCCTGGGTCTGGCCGCGGAGCACATCCACCGCATGCAAGGCGAGGCCGCCGACCCGCGCGAGGCCGCCCGGGCGTATGCCGCGGAGCTGCGTACGCTGCCGCGCGGGACCGGTGGATGGCCGCGCTTCGACCTGATCCTGCTCGGCATAGGCCCGGACGGGCACCTGGCCTCCCTGTTCCCGGGCTCGGAGAATCTCGCGGCCTTGGACAGACCGGTAGCGGCTGCGCACATCTCGGAGCAGCACGGCTGGCGGATCAGCCTGACCCTGCCTGTGATCCGCGCTGCCCGCCGCGTGCTGGTGCTGGCGGCCGGCGCAGCCAAGGCCGAGATCCTGTCCCAAGTGCTGGCGCAAGACCCCAGTGCCCGCGATCGGCACTTGCCAGCAATGATGATCCGGGACCTGCCTCAGGTCGAGTGGTACCTCGACCGCGCAGCGGGCGCAAGGCTGTAACCCGATCCGGCCACTGCGCTTGCGACCTGAGTCGCGCCCACCTTGCGTTCGTCCGCACCCGAGCTTACCGTTGCTGTCTTAGAGAGCAGGCGCCCGGAGGCAGCGACCATGGTCAACCCACACCGCATCAGTATCGATGTTCAGTCAAACTATGTGGACGCCCAATCCGAGCCCGATGCCAATCGCTACGTCTTCTCTTACACCATCACCATCCGCAACACGGGGCTGATCCCCGCCCGGCTACTAAATCGGCATTGGATCATCAAGGACTCCAACGGCAAGGTGCAGGAGGTGCGCGGAGAAGGGGTGGTGGGCGAGCAGCCGCACCTCAAGCCCGGCGAGGGCTTTCGCTATACCAGCGGCACTATGATCGAGACCCCGGTGGGCACCATGGAGGGCAGCTACGAGATGCTGGGCGACGATGGAACGCGCTTCCAGGCCCCTGTCGCACCCTTCGCGCTGTCCGTACCGCGGACCTTGCACTGAGGGAAGCGTGACGGGGCGGCCTACCGGCACCCGAAGACTCCGGCGCCAGACGCGCACAGGCCGATGGCAACATACGCGATAGGGGACATTCAGGGCTGCATCAACGAGCTGCACGGACTGCTGGATCGGTTGGGATTCGACCCCTGCGCCGATCGCCTGTGGCTCACCGGCGACCTGGTGAACCGCGGCCCCGGTTCCCTGGAGGTGTTGCGCTTCGTCAAAGGACTGGGTAAGGCGGCGGTCACGGTGCTCGGCAACCACGATCTACACCTGCTGGCCCTGGCCCACGGCGATGTGGCGGAAGAGAGCCCGCCGCCGAGCCTGGACCCGGTGCTTCGGGCACCGGATCGCGATGAGGTCCTGCAGTGGCTGCGCACTCGTCCGCTGCTGCATCACGACCCCAGGCTTGGCCTCACCCTGGTGCACGCCGGACTCCCGCCGCAATGGGACCTGACAACCGCCCGCAGCTGCGCCCGGGAGCTGGAGGCGGCTCTGGCGGGCCCCGACTACCGGGCCTTTCTCGCTGCAATGTACGGCGACGAGCCCGCTCTGTGGAGCCCGGATCTCGACGGTATCGGGCGACTCCGCTTCATCACTAACTGTCTGACGCGGCTGCGCTACTGCGATCGCGAGGGCCGACTCGCCCTCGGCGAGACGGGTCCGCCCGGAAGCCAGCCGGCCTCCCTGATCCCCTGGTTCCTCGCTCCCGGGCGGCGCAGCTCAGGGGACGCGATAGTGTTCGGCCACTGGTCCACGCTGGGCTTCGGGCATCACGGCAATGTCTGGGCACTGGACAGTGGGTGTTTCTGGGGAGGGACCCTTACCGCTCTGCGCATCGATCTCCCGATCCCCCGCGCCGTGCATCAGCCCTGCCCGGAGGCTCGCCGCCCCAAAGGGCGACCTGAGCGGGCGCGGACCGGGGTCGGCGGAGCCACCCGGGGGGTATACGGGACGACGGGCGAATAGCGCCCCTGGAACGCCCGCCCAGGAGCAACGCAATGGGTGCCGCCGAGATGCTCGATACCCTCAGCCCGGTGGAGACCCCGGAGGGAATAGAGCTGGGGCTGCGCCTGGCGGGACCCTTGCCGCGCATGCTCGCCTGGCTGATCGACGCCATCATCCGCTTCGCCATGCTCTACGGCCTGGCACTGGGGCTGTCGCTGCTCGGCACCTTCGGCGTGGGCATGCTCTTGCTCACGGGGTTTTTCCTGGAATGGCTCTATCCCGTGGCCTTCGAGATGCTCATGGACGGCCAGACCATCGGCAAGCGCGCACTGGGGGTGAGGGTTCTCTGCGATGACGCAACGCCGGTGACCCTGTCCGCCTCGGTGCTACGCAACCTGCTGCGGGCCGTGGATTTCATGCCGCTCTTCTATGGGCTCGGCGTAGCCGTGATGCTCTCCAACGGGGCGTTCCAGCGGCTCGGCGATCTCGCCGCCGGCACCCTGGTGGTTTATGTGGACCGCCCGCGTGGGCGTGACACCCTGCCATCGGCCCCGCCCCTGGCCCCCCCGGTCGCGCTCACCGCCGAAGAGCAGCAGGCCCTGATCGCTTTCGCGGAGCGCCTGCGCGAGCTCTCCCCCGAGCGGGCCCAGGAGCTGGCAGCCCTCGCCGGTCCCCTCGGACCAGGTGGCGCACCCCCCACCCCCGAGCGGCTGGTGCGCTTCGCCAACTGGCTGGCCGGATCGCCATGAAGCAGAACCTCTTCCGCTCGCGCCACGAGCAGACCTGGGAGACCCTCGAGGCGGTGCTGGCCAAGGACGCGCCCGAGGCCCTGCGCACCCGCTTTCCCCGCCTCTATCGCCAGGTCTGCCAGCACCTGGCCGTAGCCCGCACCCGCCTGTACAGCGGGCGCCTGATCCAGCGTCTGGAGCACCTGGTGCTGGCCGGACACCAGCGCCTCTACGGCAGCGCTCGGCAGCATCGGGGCAGGCTCGCCGGCTTCTTCGCCCGCGATTTCCCCGTGGCGGTGCGCCGGGAGTGGCGCCTGGTGCTGCTGAGCGCCCTGGTCTTCTACCTGCCCCTGACAGCGATGCTGGTGGCGCCTCAGATCGATCCGGACATGGTCTACACGGTCCTGGATGCCGACATGGTCCATGACATCGAGTCCATGTACGAGCCCGGGGAGGCGCGCATCGGCGAGAGCCGCGGCGCGGACTCCGACGTCCTGATGTTCGCCTTTTACGCCTACCACAACACCGGCATCGGGTTTCGGGCCTTCGCCGGCGGCTTGCTTTTCGGCGTCGGGGCGCTCTTCAGCCTGGCCTTCAACGGGCTGTTTATCGGTGCCGTGGCCGGACACCTGGTGCGCATCGGTTACGGCGGGACCTTCTGGCCGTTCGTGGCCGGCCACAGCGCCCTGGAGCTGACTGCCGTGGTGCTGTGCGGCGCCGGCGGGCTGCGCCTGGGACTTGCCTTGCTCGCACCGGGCCGATACAGCCGCCGCCACGCCCTGCGACGCGCCGCCTCCCGGGCCGTGCCCATCGTAGGCGGGGCCGCCGCCATGTTCTTCCTGGCCGCGTTCGTCGAGGGATTCTGGTCTTCCATGGCCTTTGTCCCGGCGCCCCTCAAGTACGCGGTGGGCCTGGCGCTCTGGACGCTGGTCACCGTTTATTTCCTGTTCCAGGGCCGCTCCCATGGACATTGAGCGCATCACCACCGCGGTGCGCCCTCGGTCCCCCTGGGAGGCGATGGATCTGGGTCTGCACATGGTCAGACGCTGGTGGCACGCGCTTCTGGCGCCCTGGCTGCTCACCCTGGGCGGCTTCGCCGGGGTCATCCTCGGGTCCCTCAGAAACTGGCCGCTCACCGCCCTGACGCTGCTCTGGCTGTGCAAGCCGCTCTATGACCGCGTCCCCCTGTATGTGCTCTCGCGGGCGCTGTTCGGGGCAGCACCCGGATGGCGCGAGTGTCTCGCCGCCCTGCCCGGACTGCTCACGCATGATCTCGGCTGGACCCTGGTGCATCGCATCGATCTGGTGCGCAGCTTCAACCTGCCGGTGCGACAGCTCGAAGGACTGCGCGGAGCCCAGGCACGCCAGCGCATGCGCGTGCTCCAGAAGGCGGCGCGCAGCCACGCCGCCGGCCTGACCGGACTGTTCATGATCCTGGAGGCAATCTGCTTCATCTCAGCCCTGTCGATCATCCCGATGCTGCTTCCCGAGGGCGTGGACCGGGACCTCCTGGAGCTGGTGCTGGTGCGCGGCGCCAGCGAAGGTTGGCTGATCTGGGTGCTGATCGGCGTGTATCTGCTGGCGATTTTGGTGCTGGAGCCCTTCTACGCCGCGGCCGGCTTCGCCCTGTATCTGAACCGCCGCACCGAGCTGGAGGCCTGGGACCTGGAGCTGCAGCTCCGGCGCCTGACCCACCGGCTGAGCCCCTCCGGGGTCCTGGCGGCCGGGCTGGCGGGCCTGCTGTGCTGCGCCGGGCTGCTGCCGGGGCGCGCCTCGGCCCAAGCCGCCTACCAGCCGCCGCCGGTCGCCACTGCCTTGCACGCGGAGGCCGACTGCAAGAAGGTCATCGAATCAGTCCTGGCCGATCCGGTGTTCCAGCGCTACCGGGAGGTGGAGGTCTGGAGATTCAGGCACGACGACAAGGACCGCCATCGCCCCTTGTTCTCCCTGGGCATCGGACGTCTGCTGGCGGGTCTGGTTGAGACCACGCTCTGGGTGGGACTGGCGCTCGGCGTTGTGCTGCTGCTGGTCAATCGCAAGCGCTGGATGTCCAGATTCGGCCACAGCCGCCGGAGCCAAGAGCGCCCTGACGCCCCGCCGACCGTACTGTTCGGGCTGGACATCCGCCCGGAGTCCCTGCCTAAGGACCTGCCCGACGCCGCTCGAGGACTCTTACGGCAAGGCCGGACCCGCGACGCCCTGGCCTTGCTCTACCGGGGCGCCCTGGCGGCCCTGATCCACGCACGCGGCGTGCGGCTGACCGCCAGCGATACCGAAGGCGAGTGCCTGCGCAAGCTCGCCCACCAGGTCGATGATGCACGGCTGCGGCGTGGCTTCGGCGAGCTCACCGCCGTCTGGCGGGAGACCGCCTACGCCCACCGCCAGCCCTCGCACACGCAGATGCGGGCACTGCTCGAAGCCTGGAGCGGTCTCTTCGGGGCCGAGGCTTGAACCCTCGGCGCTGGCTGCTCGCTCTCGGCCTGGCCGCGGGGGCCGCTGGGCTGGTCTACTGGCTGGCTACCCACCTGGAGCGCCAGATCGAGCGGGTGGACCGTGGCTTTGTCGGCGCGGCAAGACGCAACCCCTATCTGGCCTGCGAGGCATTCCTCAGACACATGGGTGTGCCTGCGCGCACACTGAAGGATCCCCGCGCCCTGGACCGGCTGCCGTCGCCCGATGCCAGCATCCTGATCCCTACCGAGCGCGCCGTTCTGGGCGAGACGCGCAGCCGGGCCCTGCTCGACTGGGTGCGCAAGGGCGGTCACTTGATCGTCCGCGTGCGGCGCCCCACCGAGGGCGAGACACCCTCCCCCGATCCGCTGCTCGATCCTCTGGGGATCCGGGGCCGGGACCTGGGCTGGGAGAACGTCGAGCCCGGAGAAACGACGGTCATAGACCGCAAGGAGAGCAGTGACCTGCTCGAGATCGCCTTCCACCCCCCCTATGTGCTGGAGATCGATGGGTTGACGCCAGTCTGGAAGGTCAGCGACCCGGATGGTCTCCGACTGGTTCAGATCGCCCTGGGGGACGGGCGGCTGACGGTCCTGAGCGATACAGCGATCTGGAAGAACGACGGGATCGGCCGCTACGCCCATGCCCGGCTGC
>Ga0307436_1000548_pt1 | contig 17725 bp, 15 predicted proteins | sample SalMarWE160440MG_FD_202513 | JGI IMG/M metagenome (GOLD analysis project Ga0307436, IMG submission 202513) | Salt marsh sediment microbial communities from the Plum Island Ecosystem LTER, Massachusetts, United States - WE1604-40 | ecosystem: Environmental > Aquatic > Marine > Intertidal zone >...
GCCCGGGATTTGGCGACAATCGCCCATTTTGGCGTCGCAAGACCTTGAAGGAGTTGGGCTCCGTCTGCGGTATTGCTCCTGAAACTGTACGATTTTCGCTCAAACCACGCTCCAAATCCTAAATGTCGATTGGCCCTAGTGTCGCTGCTCAGGCGGCCCGGACGATGTTCAGGAATTCGGCCGCCTTCAGGCTGGCGCCGCCCACCAGCGCCCCGTTGACGTTGAACACCTCGAAGATCTCGGCGGCGTTGTCCGGCTTCACCGAGCCGCCATAGAGGATCCTGAGCGCGTCCCCGGTCGGCCCGTAGCGGTCCTTGAGCGCTTCGCGCACCACCCAGTGCATCGAATCGATGTCCGCCGGCGACGCCGCGCGCCCGGCGCCGATCGCCCAGATCGGCTCGTAGGCGACAACCAGCGCCAGCGCGTCGGCGACGTCGGGCAACGAGGCCCTGAGCTGCGCGTCGACCCGCGACTTGGCCTCCCCCCGGTCGCGTTCGGCCTCCGTCTCGCCCACGCACACAATGGGAATGAGCTCCGCCCGCATCGCCGCCAGCGCCTTGTTGCGGACCATCTCGTCGGTTTCGCCATGCGCGGCGCGGCGCTCGGAATGCCCGACAATGACGAACCGGGCGCCGCAGTCGGCGATCATTTCGGCGCTGATATCCCCGGTATGGGCGCCGGCGGGTTCGGCATGGCAGTCCTGGGCGCCGCCGGCGATCGGCGAGCCGGCGATCCGGGTGCACACCTCGGTGAGCAGCGTCACCGGCGGGCACACCACGACCTGGGCGCGCGGCGGCCCGGAATCGGCGAGCGCCAGGATGAGCGCGTCGATTTCGCCCAGGGCCGACCACAGCCCGTTCATCTTCCAGTTTCCAACAATCAGCGAGCGTGGTCTGGCCGGCATATTAGCCCCGCATGTGGTGCCCGAATCGCCCGGTTTTCCGAGCCCGAAACGCGCCTTGCGGTTGCGTTGGCACCCTGTCTATTATGCGCCGCCTCAACCCCGGGCCCCCGCCCAAAAATCCCAGACGGAGTCCCCGATGCTCGACCGGATGCGCGCGTTTGCCTCGACCTGGCCTGCGAGGATTTTGATCGTCGCGCTGATGGTCGGTCTGGCCTTTTGGGGTATCTCAAACGTGTTCGTAAATCTAGGCTCGACCACCGTCGCCAACGTCGGCGGCCAGGAGATATCCACGCGCCAGTTCGAACGCGACCTGCGCGCCCAGCTCAACGCCTACGCCGATCGCACCGGTTCGCTGCCCACCCTCGAGCAGGCGCTCGCCCAGGGCATTCCCGGCCAGGTCCTGCAGCAGCTCGCCGCCTCGGCGGCGATAGAGGGGCTGGCGGCGGATTTCGGCATGGGGGCGTCCGACGCCAGGATCGCCGATCTGGTCGCCCGGGACCCCGGATTCTCGAGCGTCATGGGCGGTTTCGACCGTCAGCGGTTCACCGACGTCCTGCGCCAGAACGGCTGGACGGAAGCCGAGTATCTCGACGCGCAGGCGAAGGTCGCGCAGCGCCGTCAGCTCGTCGAGGCGCTGTTCCGCGGCCTGCCCGCCCCCACCACCATGCAGGACATCGTGCGCCGCTATCAGGCCGACACGCGCACCCTTGACTATTTCACCCTCAGTTTCACCAGCGTCGGGCCGATCCCCGATCCCGGCGATGCCGAGCTGCAGAACTATCTGGAGGCCAACCCGTCTCGCTATCGCACCGAGGAAACGCGAACCATCCGGGTTCTGGCCCTGACGCCGCAGACCTACGCGGCGAGCCTCCGGATCACCGACACGGACCTGTTGGCCGACTATGAGCGCACCGCCGCCAGCTATGTCGCCCCGGCCACCCGCACCGTCAGCACCGTCGACCTGCCGTCGGCCGGCGTCGAGGCGCAATTCAACGTTGGCGCCTCCGGCGGCATGGCCTTCCAGACCCTTCTGAACCAGACCGGGCTCGCCGACGCGGTGCGGTCGCTGGGCACCCTCACCCGCGCCGAGATGACCGACGACGCGCTCGCCGAGGCGGCGTTCGACCTGCAGGCCGGCGACTTCGCCGTCATCGACGGCACAAACGGCACAGGCGGCAAGCGGGCGGTGTATGTCTCGGCCGCCGACCCCGGCGGCCAACTGCCCTTCGACGCGGTGAAGGACCAGGTGCGCGACAAGCTGGCGCTGGAGAAGGCCCGCGACGCCATGCCGGACGTCATCGACCAGATTGAGGAATCGCGCGCCGCCATGGTCTCGATCGACGATATCGCCGGCCAGTTCGGGCTGACCGCGACCCAGGCCATGGTCACCGGCGACGGCGGCGGCCTCGAGGCGGTGCCCGGTCTCCCCGAGGACGCCCGGGCGCGCGTTGCCCAGGCGGCGTTCCAGGCGACCGAGGGTCGTCTCGCCGCCGCCATCCCGCTGAGCGCCGACGCCACCGTCTGGTTCGACCTGATCAGCGTCCAGGCGGCCCGCGACCAGACCCTCGCGGAGGCCCGTGACGCGGTGCTTGAGGACTGGACGGCCGAGCGCACCGACGAACTTCTCGCCGCACGCGCCTCGGATCTGGCCGACCGCGTGGATCAGGGCGAGGCAATCGGTGCCGTCGCCGCCGAGGTCGGCGCCTTCCCGCAGGTTTCCTCGCCCATCGGCCGCGGCGGGGACGGCACCTTCATCGGCCAGACCGTCGCCCAGGCGGCCTTCGAGGGCGGCCTCGACCACGCCGGCTCGGCCCGCAACGCCGAGGGCGAGTATATCGTCTTCCAGGTCGCCGATATCCAGCCCGCCGACACCACCGGCGCCGCCGACGACGTCGCCTCGACACTGGCCGACGTGCTCGCCCAGTCCGCCTACGCCCGGTTTGTCGCCGCCGTCGAGGCCGACGCCGGGATGGGGGTCAATCAGCAGGCGCTTCAGGATGTCATGACCGCCCTGCTCGGGACGCAATAGGGCGATGCTCAGACAGGCCGATCCCGCCTTCGCCCGCGCCTACGAGGATCGCACCGCGCAATTGCTCTGGCGCCGCGTCGTCGCCGACCTCGAGACCCCGGTCGGCACGCTCATGAAGCTCGCCCGGGGCCGCCGCAACGCCTTCCTGCTCGAATCCGTGCATGGCGGAGCCACCCGCGGCCGCTACTCGATGATCGGCATCGAGCCGGACCTGATGTTCCGGGTCGCTGGCGCCGTCGCCGAGGTCAACCGCCGCCCGGGCACCGACCCGGAGGCCTTCGAGCCGATGGACGAAGCGCCGCTCGACGCCCTCAGGCGCGTGCTCGCCGAATCCCGGCTCGACCTGCCGGCCGGCCTGCCGCCGATGTCGGCGGGCGTCTTCGGCTATCTCGGCTACGACATGGTCCGGCAGATGGAGGCGCTGCCCGACGCCAATCCCGACCCGCTCGGCCTGCCCGACGCGCTTCTGATGCGCCCCTCGCTGGTGGCGGTCTTCGATACCCTCAAGGACGAGCTTTATCTCGCCACCCCCGTGCGCCCGGCCGCCGAAGTGACGGCGCGCCAGGCGCGGGAGGCCGCCGAGGCCCGCATCGACGACGCGGTGGCGCGCCTCAGCCGGCCGGGCGAGCCGGTCAGCCCCCTGCCGGAAGCCGGCGGTATCGCGGTGCGCTCCAACACCTCGCCGGCCGACTACATGGCGATGGTCAAGCGCGCCAAGGACTATATCCGCGCCGGCGACATCTTCCAGGTGGTGCTCTCGCAGCGCTTCGAGGCCGATTTCACCCTGCCGCCGATCGCCTTCTATCGGGCGCTCAGACGCACCAACCCCACCCCCTACATGTACTTTCTGGATTTCGACGGCTTCTCCATCGCCGGCTCGAGCCCCGAAATCCTGGTGCGCGTCAACGACGGTCAGGTCACCATCCGCCCGATCGCCGGCACCCGCCCGCGCGGCGCGACGCCGGAAGCCGACCGCCGGATGGCCGAGGAGCTTCTGGCCGACCCCAAGGAACGCGCCGAGCACCTGATGCTGCTCGATCTGGGGCGCAACGACGCCGGCCGGGTCGCCAGGATCGGCACCGTCGAGGTCACCGACAAATTCTTCCTCGAATACTATTCCCACGTCATGCACATCGTCTCCAACGTCGTCGGGGAACTCGCCGACGACTACGACCTGATCGACGCCCTGGCGGCCGGCTTTCCCGCCGGCACCGTTTCGGGGGCGCCGAAGGTGCGGGCCATGCAGATCATCGACGAGCTCGAACGCGACCGCCGCGGGGTCTATGCGGGGTGCGTGGGCTATTTCGGCGCCGGCGACTGGATGGACACCTGCATCGTCTTGCGCACCGCCATCCTCAAGGACGACAAGCTCTACGTGCAGGCCGGCGCCGGCATCGTCGCCGACAGCGTGCCGGAGCGCGAGCAGGCCGAGTGCCAGGCCAAGGCACAAGCCCTTTTCAGCGCCGCCGAGGAGGCGCTACGGTACGCCGGCGAAGCCGGAATCGGCCAATGACGGGCGGGACGAGCCATGCGTTTGCTGTTCATCGATAACTACGACTCCTTCACCTACAACCTGGTGCACTTTCTTGGCGAGCTGGGCGCCGAGCCGGTGGTCTATCGCAACGACAGGATCACCCTCGACGAGATCGCGGCGCTCGACCCCGACGCCATCGTCCTGTCGCCCGGCCCCTGCACCCCCAACGAGGCCGGCATCTGCCTCGATCTGGTGGCGCGCTTCCACGGCCAGTACCCGATCCTCGGCGTCTGCCTGGGCCATCAGGCAATCGGCCAGGCGCTGGGCGGCAAGGTCGTCGGCGCGCCGGTCCTGATGCACGGCAAGACCTCCGCCATCCGCCACACCGGTGAGGGCGTGTTCAAGGGGCTGCCAAAGACCTTCACCGCCACCCGCTATCATTCGCTGATCGTCGACCGCGACACCCTCCCCGCCGAACTTGAAATCACCGCCGAGACCGACGACGGCACCATCATGGGGGTCCAGCACCGCAGCGAGCCGCTGCACGGGGTGCAGTTCCACCCCGAATCCATCGCCACCGAGCACGGCCACGCGCTGCTGAGGAATTTTCTCGATCTTTCCGGCGATTTCCACCGCCGCCGGGCCGCCTGAGGGAGCCGGCAATGGACATCAAGGGCGCCATCGACAGGCTCGCCAACCGCCACGATCTGACCGGCGAGGAAATGCGCGAGGTGATGGACACCATCATGTCCGGCGAGGCGACGCCCTCGCAGATCGGCGCCTTCCTGATGGGTTTGAGGGTCAAGGGCGAGACCGTGGGCGAAATCGCCGCCGCCGTCTCGATCATGCGCCAGAAGATGGTCCCGGTCGACGCCCCCGACGACGCCATGGACATCGTCGGCACCGGCGGCGACGCGGCCGGCACGCTCAACATTTCCACCGCCGCCGCGCTCGTGGTCGCCGCCTGCGGCGTGCCGGTCGCCAAGCACGGCAATCGGGCGCTGTCCTCGAAATCCGGCGCCGCCGAGGCGCTCGCCGAACTCGGCGTCAATCTCGATCTCGACCCGCAAGGCATTTCGCGCTGCATCCGCGAAGCCGGCATCGGATTCATGTTTGCGCCCAACCACCATCCGGCGATGAAGCATGTCGGCCCCACCCGCATGGAAATGGGCACCCGCACGATGTTCAACCTGCTCGGGCCGCAATCGAACCCGGCCGGCGTGCAGCGGTATCTGTTGGGCGTCTTCGACAAGGAGTGGGTGGAGCCGATCGCCGCCGCCTTGCTGGCCAACCGGGCGAGTTCGGCCTGGGTGGTCCATGGCAGCGACGGGATCGACGAGATCACCACCACCGGGCCGACCTTCGTCGCCCAGATCAGGGACGGCAACCTGACGAGCTTCGAGGTGACACCGGAGGACGCCGGCCTGCCGCGCGCCACCCTCGACGACCTCAGGGGCGGCGACCCGGCCGCCAACGCCGCCGCGCTCAAGGCCTTGCTCGGCGGCGAGAAAGGCCCCTATCGTGACGTCGTCCTGCTCAACGCCGCCGCCGCCCTCGTCGTCGCCGACAAGGCGAAAGACCTCAAGCAGGGCGTCGCCATGGCCGCCGACGCCATCGACACCGGCAAGGCCGAGGCGACCCTCGAAAAGCTGGTCGCCGCCTCCCAGGCGCCCTCGTGAGCGACATTCTCGCCCGCATTGCCGCCTACAAGCGCCAGGAAATCGCCGCCTCCCAGGCGGCGACGCCGCTGCCCGAACTTGAAGCCATGGCCCGCGACGCCGAGCCCCCGCGCGGCTTTTTCGCCGCCTTGCGCGCCCACCCCGGCCCGTTCGCGCTGATCGCTGAAATCAAGAAGGCGAGCCCGTCCCGGGGCCTCATCCGCGCCGATTTCGACCCGGCCCGGCTCGCCGGCGCCTATGCGCGCGGCGGCGCCATCTGCCTGTCGGTCCTCACCGACGGCCCGTCGTTTCAGGGGTCGCCGGAAAACCTCGCGGCGGCCCGCGCCGCGACCGCTCTGCCCGTGTTGCGCAAGGATTTTCTCTTCGAGCCCTATCAGGTCGTGCAGTCGCGGGCCCAGGGCGCCGATTGCGTTCTGGTGATCCTGGCCGCCGTCACCGACGACGAGGCGAAAGCGCTCGCCGACGCCGCCGCCCAGTGGGCGATGGACGTGGCCGTCGAGGTCCATGACGAGGCCGAGCTCGCGCGCGCCGCCGCCTTGGGCGCCGACCTCATCGGCATCAACAACCGGGATCTCAGGACCTTCGAGACGACCCTCGACACCACCGTGCGGCTCGCCGCGAAGGCGCCCGAGGGCGCGCATCTGGTCTCCGAAAGCGGTATTTTCACCCACCAGGACCTGCTCGCCGTCAGCCAGCGCTCGGGAGTGACGAGTTTCCTCGTCGGGGAGTCCCTGATGCGGCAGCCGGACGTCTTCGCCGCCACCCGGGCGCTCCTCGAAGGCGCCGAGGCCACCGCCGATGCCCGATGACGACCTGACGCATCTCAAGCCCGGCGGCGAGGCGCACATGGTCGATGTCGGCGCCAAGCCCGTCACCCACCGCCGGGCCGTCGCCACCGCCCGCGTCGCGATGAACGACCGCGCCGCCGCCGCCATCAGGGCAGGCGGGCTCAAGAAGGGGGATGCGCTGGCCACCGCCCGCATCGCCGGGATCATGGCCGCCAAGCGCACCGCCGATCTCATTCCGCTGTGCCACCCGGTGGCCTTGACCAAGGCCGAGGTCGATATCGAGGCGCGCCCGGGCGGCTTTTCGATTCGCGCCATCGTCGAAACCGTCGGCCCGACCGGCGTCGAGATGGAGGCGCTCACCGCCGCCTCGGTCGCCGCGCTGGCGCTCTACGACATGGCCAAGGCCCTCGACCGGGCGATGGTCGTCACCGATGTGCGCCTCGAGGAGAAGTCCGGCGGCCGCACCGGCGATTATGTGCGGGAAGCCTGAGCGGTGATCTCCGTCGGCGACGCGCTCGCCAAAATCCTCGCCCGCGCCCGCCCCCTGGGGCCCGAGACCGTCGCCATCGCCGACGCCGCCGGCCGCGTCCTCGCCGCCCCGCTGGTCGCCGCCCTCGATAACCCGCCCTTCGACGCCTCGGCCATGGACGGCTTTGCGTTACGCGCCGCGGAGGCAACGGCTGGCGCCAGGCTTGAACTGGCGGGGCTGGCGCAGGCGGGTGCCCCCTTCGCGGGCGAAATCGGACCGGCCCGGTGCGTGCGGATTTTCACCGGCGCGCCGGTGCCCCACGGCGCCGACGCGGTGGTAATGCAGGAGATGACCGAGCCGGCCGGCGATGCGGTCACGATCACGGCCGATGCCGCCGTCGGGCAGAACATCCGGCCGCGCGGCAACGATTTTTCGGCCGGCGACGAGCTGCTGCCCGCGGGTGCCGCGCTGACGCCCCAGGCCCTCGCCCTCGCCGCCGCGTCCGCCGCCAGCCTCCAGGTCGCCCGCCGGCCGACCGTGGCACTCATCTCGACCGGCGACGAACTCGTCGCGCCCGGCCGCACCCCCGGCCCTTCGCAGATCGTCGCCTCGAACGCCCTGGCGCTGAATTCCCTGCTCGCCCCTTTCGCCGCGGTCACCGATCGGGGCATCGTCGGCGACGACGAGGCGGCGCTGGGTGCGGCCGTCTCGGCGGCTCTCGGCAGCGCCGATATCCTCATCACCATCGGCGGCGCCAGCGTCGGCGACCGCGACCTGGTGCCCGCCATCCTCGACGGGGCCGGCGTCGCGCTGGATTTCCGGCGCGTCGCCATGCGGCCCGGAAAGCCCCTGATGTTCGGCATCAGGGGCGACACGCTGGTCTTCGGCCTGCCCGGCAATCCCGTCTCGGCCCTGGTAACGGCCGTGGTCATGGTGCTGCCGGCCGTCAAGGCGATGCTCGGCCTGCCCGACCCCGCCGGCGGCCGGTTGCGGGCGCCGCTCGCTGCCGCGATCCCGGCCAACGGACCGCGCCGTCACTTCCTGCGCGGGCGCCTGGAGCCGGATCCGGACGGCACATGGCGCGCCCACCCGTTCTCTCAGACCGACAGCGCGCACCTAAGCTCGCTGGCCCGCGCCAACGCCCTGATCGTCCAGCCCGAAGACGATCCGGGTCGCATCGAAGGCGATCTAGTGGAGGTGATTGGCTTACCGGCGTTCTGACCGGCGACGGGGCCCCGTTCAGAGACGCTCGACCGACATCACCACGAAGGTGTGCATCTCCCCGTCGTCTTCGCGCACCGAGATATACTCGCCGGGCGCAAACGTCTCGTCGCCGAACCGGAATCCCGCCTCGTTGTCCGTCTCGCGCTCGTGGTTGTAGTCGAAATACCAGCGTCCGCCGGGCCCATGCCGCAACACCCCGACCGCGTCGTCTTCGTCGGGCCGGAACCGGCGCACCCGGCACCGCTCGGCGTTGGCCCGCCAGCGGTCCGGATCGATCCGGTTGTCGTCCGTTAGCGGCGCCAGGATGTCGTAGCCGTGGCGCCGGTCGCCGACGGGATGGCCGGCCTCGCGTGCCAGTTCGAGCCGGATATGGCGAAATTCGTCAGGCAGGTCGGTCATTTCAGGCTCCCCCCCGGGTGCGCCCAATCAGCGCGCCCAATCAGTGCGCAACCAATACCGGGGCCGTGGCCTGGGTCAAGATTTCGAGCGTCACCCCGCCCAGGGCCCATTCGCGGAACCGCGAATGCCCATAGCCCCCCATCACGACGAGATCGGCCTTGAGAATGTCCGCCTGGGCCAGCAGCGTCGCGCTGGCGCCCTTGTCCGCCCTGGCGTGCACGAGTTCGACATGCACGCCGTGCCGGTCGAGATGCCGCGCCAGATCGGCGCCGGGCTCGCGTTGTTCGCCGTCCGGGCTCAGGCCCTCATCGACCATCACCACATGCACCGCCTCGGCCATCCTCAGGATGGGCAGCGACTCGGTGATCGCGCGCGCCGCCTCCCGCGTGTCGCGCCAGCACACCATCACGGTGTCGAAATCCCGCGGCGCCGCGTCGGGCGGCACCAGCAGCGTCGACCGCCCCGAGCCGAACATCACCGCCTCGACGGTCTGCGGATCCTCGGCCGGATGCCCGTAGGGCCGCAGATCGACGAACACGTCCGCGGTGCGCGCTTCCGAGGTGAGCACCTCGCCCGCCTGCCAGCCGAAGACGTCATAGCGGCGGATGTCGTTGCCCACCCCCAGCCGCTCGAACCGTGGCTTGAGGCGTTCCATGCCCTCCACGCCGGCCTTTGCCGCCGCCTGTTGCTGGTCGGCGATCACCTGCGCCGCCGTCGAACTCGGTTCGGCGGAGAAAGCGATGTCCGGCACCCGGTTGACATAAACCCCGGTCATGAACGCCCCGTGCCGGCTCGCCAGTTGCTCGGCATGGGCGATCCGCACCTCGTCGAGCTCGCTGCCGTCGAGATGAACGACGATATCCTTGATCATTCCCATCCTCCGATGACGCGGCCCCGCGCCGCGCGTTTCGGCTAGCCTTCGCCTGTCGCCTGTGCCCTGCCTTGATGTGCGTCAACAGCACGCCGGAGCGCCAAGGGCAACAAGTAGTCGTCCCCGACTTGCGGAACATAACTGGAACACCTATAAGTGTTCAAGGTTTGTTCCGATTCGGTCCCGGCAAGGAAGCCCGCGATGCTCACCCGCAAACAGCACGAACTTCTCATGTTCATCCACGAGCGGATGAAGGAGAGCGGCATTCCGCCGTCCTTCGACGAGATGAAGGAGGCCCTCGACCTGAAATCCAAGTCGGGCATTCACCGCCTGATCACGGCCCTCGAGGAGCGCGGCTTCATCCGCCGTCTGCCCAACCGGGCGCGGGCGCTTGAAGTCATTCGCCTCCCCGATTCGATGAACCCCTCGCTCGGCGGCCGCCGCGCCCGCTTCGAGCCCTCCGTGATCGAGGGCGATCTGGGTCGCGCCCCGGCGCGCAACTCGATGCCCGGCGACGACCAGTCGGCCTCGGTCGCCGTGCCCGTGATGGGGCGGATCGCCGCCGGCGTGCCCGTCGAGGCCATCCAGCATCACTCCCACACCATCCACGTGCCTCCCGAGATGGTCGCAACCGGCGAGCATTTCGCCCTCGAGGTGCGCGGCGATTCGATGATCGACGCGGGGATTTTCGAAGGCGACACGGTGCTGATCAAGAAGCAGGAGGCCGCCAACAACGGCGACATCGTCGTCGCCCTCGTCGACGACGAGGAGGCCACCCTCAAGCGCCTCAGGCGCAAGGGCAATTCGATCGCGCTGGAGGCCGCCAACCCGACCTACGAGACCCGCATCTTCGGTCCTGACCAGGTCCGCGTGCAGGGCCGGCTGGTGGGTCTGATCCGCAAGTACTGAGCATGCCGGACAGTCCTTCGGACGTCATGGCGCTGTATGGCGAGCGCATCAATCGGCGCCGGTTCGCCGAGGTCGCGCCGCTGATCGACGAGAATGCGGTTTTCTGGTTCACCGATGGCTCGCACGTCGGGCATAAGGCCATCCGGTCCGCCTTCGAACGCACCTGGGCCAGTCTCGTCAACGAGACCTACTGGCTTGAAGACCTCCAATGGCTCGCCATGGACGAGGCAGCCGCCGGGTGCACGTACCGGTTTCACTGGACAGCCGAAATCGATGGCCAGCCGCGCGCCGGCGCCGGGCGCGGAACGACGGTCCTCCGGCGCTCGGACAGCGGATGGAAGATCGTCCACGAGCATCTCAGCGCGATGCCGGACTGATCCGGACGATGGAGACACTCGGAGCGCGCGGTCCGATCGCGCCGGGGCGTCGCGCTTGGGCTCAGTGGTTGTCGCGGGGGATCCCTTTGGTCTGCGCGATGCGCTGATAGGCGACGGCCGGCTTGAGCACTGCGCCCTGCCCGAGCTGGTCGACCATGGAGCGCTGGATTTCCTGCCAGGGCGTCTGGTCGGCCGGATAGGGATAGCCGCCCCGCGCCTCCAGATCGGTTCGCCGCTTGGCCAGCTCCTCTTCCTCGATCAGGATATTGGCCTCGCCGGTATTGAGGTCGATCCGCACCTTGTCGCCGGTTTGCAGCAGCGCCAGCCCGCCGCCGGCCGCCGCTTCCGGTGAGGCATTGAGGATCGACGGCGAGCCCGAAGTGCCGGATTGCCGCCCGTCGCCGATGCACGGCAAAGCGGTGACGCCCTTCTTGATCAGGTAGTCGGGCGGCTGCATGTTGACCACCTCGGCCGACCCCGGATAGCCGATCGGCCCGACCCCGCGCATGAACAGCATCGTGAATTCGTCGATCTTCAGCGACGGATCGTCGATGCGCGCGTGATAGTCCTCGGGGCCGTCGAACACGACCGCCCGCCCCTCGAACGCGTTGGGACTTTTCGGATCGCTCAGATAACGGTCCCTGAACTCGTCGGAAATCCCGCTGGTCTTCATCACGGCGCTGTCGAACAGATTGCCGTGCAGCACCAGGAATCCGGCTTCCGCCTTCAGCGGATTGGCGATCGGATGGATGACGTCTTCGTCGATAATCTCCGCGTCACGGCAATTCTCGCCGATCGTCCTGCCGTTCACCGTCGGCGCGTTTTCGCGGATCAGCCCCTTGCTCATCAGCTGATTGACCACCGCCGGCACTCCGCCGGCGCGGTGATAGTCCTCCCCCAGATACGTGCCGGTCGGCTGCAGGTTCACCAGCAGCGGGATTTCATGGCCGTAGGTCTGCCACTCGGCGATGTCGAGCTCGACCCCGATGTGCCGGGCGATGGCGTTGATGTGGATGGGCGCGTTCGAGGAGCCGCCGATCGCCGAATTGACGACGATGGTGTTGATGAAATTGTCCTTGGTCAGGATGTCGGAGGGTTTGAGATCCTCGGCCACCATCTCCACGATGCGCCTGCCGGTGCGCCAGGCCATCTCCTGGCGGTCGCGGTGGGGCGCCGGAATCGCCGCCGATCCGGGCAGTTGCATGCCCAGCGCCTCGGCCAGCGAGTTCATCGTCGTCGCCGTGCCCATGGTGTTGCAGTAGCCCGTCGAGGGGGCCGAGGTCGCCACCAGCTCGATCAGGCCGTCATAGTCGATCTCGCCGCGCGCCATCATCTGCCGGGCCTTCCACACGATGGTGCCCGATCCCGTCCGCTCGCCGCGGAACCAGCCGTTGAGCATCGGGCCGACGCTGAGCGCGATCGCGGGGATGTTCACCGTCGCCGCGCCCATCAGCAGCGCCGGCGTGGTCTTGTCGCAGCCGATAGTCAGCACCACGCCGTCCAGCGGGTAGCCGTAGAGCACCTCGACAAGGCTCAGATAGGTGAGATTGCGGTCGAGGGCGGCGGTGGGCCGCTTGCCGGTCTCCTGAATCGGGTGGACCGGAAATTCGAGGGGAATCCCCCCCGCGTCGCGGATGCCATCGCGGACGCGGTTGGCCAGCACCAGATGGTGCCGGTTGCACGGGCTGAGGTCGGAACCGGTCTGGGCGATGCCGATGATCGGTGCGCCCGACCGCAGTTCCTCGAGCGACAGCCCGTAATTCAGATAGCGCTCGAGATACAGCGAGGTCATCGAGGGATTGTCGGGATTGTCGAACCAGGCGCGCGAACGCAGTTTGCCTGCTGTGGATTTTTCATTGCCGCTCATGATCGATCTCCCCCGACTTGCTGGATTGCGGCGGCACCGATGCCGCGCCTTGGTTCTAGAGCATTGCACATGCGGCTGAAAAGGCGCTTGGCGGGCTGGAATCGTCGCACGCCATGCGGCAAGCTCGCCCCTGCCGGGCGTCGAGGAGCCGGCGCCGGGGAGAAGACGGGCCGTGGCGGACAGGACCGAGTGGATCGCGGTCGACTGGGGAACAAGCAACCTCAGGGCGTGGGGCATGGACGCCGACGACCGGCCCACTTTCGAGGCCGGCGACGAGCGCGGCATGTCCCGGCTCACCCCTGCCGACTACCCGCGCGTTCTCAGCGAACTGATCCCCGAGGCGACGCCCCGCGCGGTTCTCGTCTGCGGCATGGCCGGGGCCCGCCAGGGCTGGATCGAGGCGCCCTATCTCGACCTGCCCGCCGAGCTTGCCGGGCTCGGCGCCGCCGCCGTGGCGGCGCCGGCGGACGCGCGCTTTCGGGTCCGCATCCTGCCCGGCGTCAGTCGCCGCGAAGCGGGCCACGAAGATGTCATGCGCGGCGAGGAAACCCAGCTTCTCGGCCTGGCGCGCCTCCGCCCGGGCTTTGAGGGCATGGTGTGCATGCCCGGCACGCATTCGAAATGGGCCCGGCTGGAGGGCAGCCGCCTGATCGGCTTTTCCACCGCCATGACCGGCGAGTTGTTCGGGGCGATCGGCGCCCACACGGTATTGCGCCATTCGCTGGCGGGCGACGGCACGGGGCCAGCGACCGACGACGGCATCGACGAGGGGCTGACGGCGGGGCTGGCGCGCCCCGAGCGTCTGACAAGTGCGCTGTTTCGCGCCCGCGCCGCCGCCCTCCTCGCCGACAAGGGTCCCGACTGGTGCACGGGCTATCTCTCCGGGCTCCTGGTTGGCGCCGAGGTGGCCGGCTATCGCGCCGAAATCGACGCCACGCCGGTACCGATCGTCGGCTCGGCCCGCCTGTCGCTTCTCTACGCCGCTGCCCTCAATCGGCTCGGCATCGCAACCGAAACCATCGACGCCACCCAGGCGACCCTTGCCGGGCTTTCCGCGGTCCACCGACAGCTGCCGCCAGGCTGAGCGACCCGCACGCTGCAATTCGCCAATCCACGGGGCCCGTCGGTTGCCAGCGCGCCGGCAGGCGATATGGTAGGGGCTCGGGCGAACGGAGTAGGCATCCCAAGTGCCGAACAAAGCTCAATCGAAGTCGGTTGTCGGCGTCTCTTTGCTCCTGGCCTGCGCGCTCGCCTTGTGCCCGACCGGCGAGGGCGCGCGCGCCCAACCGATCCTCGATCCAAACGCAGTTGAGCCGGGCAGCTCGGACGCCGGCGCATCCGGGGGATCAGCGCCCGGCCCTGGGGGTTGCCCCGAGCAAATGCAGGAAATTGCCGCCAGTCGCGGCGGCATCGAGGCGTGCGGCACCGGGCGGCCGCCGGCGTACGCGTTCAACCCGCTCGACGGCATCTGGGACATCGCCTCCCCCGGCAATCCGAAGGTCGCCGCGATGACCGTGTTCATGCACTCCCACTACGGCATCCTGCACCGCGAGGACCCCAACAAGCCCTCGCCGGCCCTCGCCGTGGCGCGATTGCAGGGCGAACAGGGCTATCGCCAGACCGGAGCGGCCATAGTCCTGTCTTCCGAGGACGATGGGTCGGTCACGACAAGCTACGGTCAGTTCGGCTTCAGCGGCAGGGTGCGCGTCTACTGGAGTGTCCAGCCGACCGCCGATCCCGACGTCCTGGTGGGCGAATGGGAATACGACGAACAAAAGGGCCAGTCGATCTGGCGCCGCCGTGCGGTGAACGGAGCCGTTCAAGGCGTTCGCATCACCGCCGCCTACGCCAATCCGGCGGGCGAGTGGGTGGACGACGCGTTCGCCTACGGGACGCGCCCGGGCCGGCTCGCACGGGACGTTTCAGCATTGTCGCAAGGGTGTTCCGCCGGGCTCAACGGCGCCTGCGACTTGCTGCGCATTGATGTTCTCGGCGGGAACTTCGCCGGCGCCCACGACGTCTGGATCGATCCGGCGACCCTGTTCGAGCTGGAATCGGGGCGATGGATTTGTGTCGGCGGCACGACCGAGGCTCTCTGGTACAATTGCGGCATCGGCGCGACGCCGGGGGACTCGGTGGCGGGCATCCAGCTCGATATTCGGCTGCGCGGCGGCATCCGGTCCGGTCCGGTGTCCCTGTGGGTGGACGGCCAGCCGATCCCGATCGCCGTCGAAATCGATGGCGGCGTGCCGGACGCGCCCGCAAGGCCGAACCTGGTGATGCTCGACGCGGTCAATGCGGCCGGCGCGCAGATCACCGAAACCGAGGAAGGCAAGCCCTTCCAGGTCAAGGCGATCTACGACGGCCCGCATCCCGACACGTGGGTCTCCGTCGACGTGCCGGTCCTCGCCGTCGTGCCCGAAACCGGAAGCGACCGCTTGTCGGAACTGGTCCTTTATCGCAGCGACGATCCGAAGGTGTTCGAAAGCGGCTGGCTGGCCGTCGTCGACGACGAGAGCGCGCCATGACGCAGCAGTGGGCAGCCAGGTTCGCGACCCGCGCGGCGCTCCCCTGCCCGCGCCTGGTGCTGGCAGGTCTCGCCACGCTCGTGCTGACAGTCGGTGCTACGGCCCAGGACACCGATCCGCTTTCCCTGGATACGCCCGCCGGCGGCTATGACGCCGCCGCCTCGCGGGCGGTCCTGGCGGAAGATTTCGCCGGGGTCTGGCAGGTCGTTCACACCTTGGGCGACGGCACCGCCTGGCGCGGCCGCGCCGAGGTGTCCGGGAACGGGCAGTCCATTTCGCTGACCCTGGTCGGCCCCGATGGCCCGCAATACTACGAAGCCGTCGAAGTCGACGCGATGCGGTTTCAGCCCGGGTCGGGGAAATTCTCGAGCGCCCTGACGGCGCGCTTCAAAAAAACCGCCGAGCCGGTGCACAACCAGGCCGGCGAGATCATCGGCGCCGCAGCGCCCTTCCCGCTGCCCGCCAACCAGTGCCTGCTGTCCTTCGAAAAGGACGCCTTCAATCTCGACCTTCGCGTCATCTGGTCAACGACCGACACGCCGCGTCTGCGCGTGCAGCTGGCGGCGACCGAAGGCGGTGACAGGTACGGCGGTGTCTGGAACCAGGAGGCGGGCGGCAGGCTGACCGGCGGCGGGATGGCGACCTGGATACGCGGCGAACCGCAAATCGACAACATCGTGGTCATCGACCACCAGTTCGATCCTTCCGCCGGCACGGTCTATCCGTTCCGCCCCGACGGCACCGAAATCGCCCAGGCGTCGACGACGCGCGTGCTTGTCGTCTACGGCCGAAACCTGCCCGAAATGGCCGACCAGGCCGATCTGCAATCGCTGTCGGACAACCTCACCTACCTTCCCGATTTCAGATCGGGCGACGACCGACGCCGGGTCATCGCCGAAGCCCTGGAACGCGTCGGCGGCCCCGATCCCGGCGCCGTGGACGCCCTCATCGTGCAGGCGGTCCTCAGCCAGGGCGTCGGGCCCGGCACCAAGACGCTTTCGATCAACGGCGCCACGGGCAACTGGCCGCTGGCCTTCGCCAATCAGCTCGCGCGGCTGCAATTCGTCCGTGCCGAAGGCGTGCCGACCGATGCGTTCTACGAGGGCGACGCCGGTTTCGTCGAAATCGTCTATGAGGCCGACATGCCGGTCGCTGACATCCCGGTCAGGCTGACCCTCGGCGACGCGAACCCCATCGAGGCGGGGGTGCTGCTGGCGCGGCGCGTCGACGACGAAGACCCGCTGGCCGTCACCTACCGGACCGAGCCCATTCACTTCTATTCCACCGACGATCAGTCAATGTCGCCGCCGCCGGACGACAACGCGCTGCGCGTGCCGGTCTTGGAAGGCGCCATCGTCCGGGCGGCGGCGGTGGATAGCGCGCAGGCGCTCACCGTGCCCGCCGTCGCCGAAGCGCAAATCTACGACCATCCCAACCAGCTCGGCACGCTGTGGACCCAGGCGCTCAACCGGGTTGCGGCGTGCCACGGCGATGCGATCGACGACTACGAGACCTATCAGCACGAAGAGTCGGAGCGGCTTTCCAACGTCATCGTCACCGAGCTGGACCGACGGAACATCCCGTTCCTGAACGGCGATCACGCCGCCGCAATCCTGATCCGCGACGAATTCATCAAACGCACGCTGGAGCTGGTGCCCCGGTTCCAGCGCCAGGCACGCGACATCACCCTGGTCCGCGCGGCGCGGCAGACTGCGCGCCAGTCGCCGCGAATCCAGGCCCAGCCCTTCTGGCGGGATTCCCAGGCGACCTGGGTCGTCGAACGGCCGATCCTGTGGGACCTGGAGTACGAGTATTCGCTGGCCGAAACCCTCGACGTCGGCGCCATCGCCGCCGAACGCGAGGCTGACCCGGCGGCGGTTCGGACATGGGCGGAAGAGCAGACCACGGCGGCCGCCGTCGCCTATGTCGAGAAGATGGAACTGGCGGCCTCGTTCGCCCTCGACATTGACGACTGCGATGTCGAGGGGTTGCTGCAGATCGCCGGCCACCGGGCCCCTCCGCTTGTCGACCGGATCTCGCCGCGGCTGGTGAAGCTCGAACGACGCGCCGGGCCGCCCGCTAGCCAGTCCTGGGTGCCGGACAGGGTGGCTGAGGGATTTGTCGACGGGATCTATATCGCGGGCGCCGCCGTCCGGGCGCAGGCGGCCTATTCCGAGGCCGACACCGCCGTCACCGCCGCCGTGGCC
>Ga0307436_1000549_pt1 | contig 17725 bp, 17 predicted proteins | sample SalMarWE160440MG_FD_202513 | JGI IMG/M metagenome (GOLD analysis project Ga0307436, IMG submission 202513) | Salt marsh sediment microbial communities from the Plum Island Ecosystem LTER, Massachusetts, United States - WE1604-40 | ecosystem: Environmental > Aquatic > Marine > Intertidal zone >...
CGCCTGGCGGAAGATCGGAGCGGATGGAGAGAAAGGCCGCGCTTAAGGGATCGAGCACGTTCGCCAGCTGCTTTTTGTTCAGGGGGACGTTGTGCGGATTCGGCCTCTTCGCCGGCACGATCGAGAACTCGCTGACCGCGCCGTCGGAAAAGCGCATAAAGCGCTTTTCTTTTTTGTCGCCGCCTTTGTAGCTCACTTCGAACACGGACGGCTCAGGGCCTCCGTCGGTCAGGACGCCGGCGCTCCGCGTCGTCCCGGCCCCACGAAAGAGCAAGCCCTTGAGGAGCTCAAACTTGGCCTTGGCCTCCACGGTGTATTGCGGGCCGTCGAAATTCGCAGTGAGGCGAAAGTCGCCGAGATCGAAGGGGCCGAGAGACATGTCATAGGTCGCTTGGAGCTTGCTTGTCGCGGCGACTTGGCTGGACGCGTTCTCGGCTTCAAAGGCGCCACTGACGAGAAAAACACCCGCCAGAACAGCAACTTGCGCTATCCACCCGACCCGCATGATACCCACCCCGTTTGGCCTACGCTCGGGGCATATTACGCTATTCCGCGGTCAAATTATGGACTGTCCGAGGGGCGAGAGCCGCCACGCTGTTTCACGGCATCCTCGTAGGCCGCATTGATAACGGCAATTTTTTCGGCGGCGAGGGCGGCGAATTCCGGCGGAACGCCACGTGCGATCATCTTGTCAGGCTGATAGTCGGCTACAAGTTTGCGGCAATGCATTTCCAGCGCATTGTCGCCGATCTCCGGCGGGGTGCCCAAGACTTCATAAGGATCACGCTTGCCGAAGCTTGCGTGGCGCGCCTTCATGGTGCCGAACTCGGCATCGGTAAACCCGAACAATCTCGCCACGTGAGCGAGGAACCGCTCTTCGTTGGGATCGAGAACGCCGTTGGCAAGCGCAATGTGGAAGAGACCTTCGAGTATGTCCTGCAGGAGCCTGCGGTTCTCCCCCAAGAGCGATGCGAGTTGCTCGGCGTAAGCTTCGTAGCCAACGACGTCCTGCTTGGCAGTGTTGAAGATACGAGACACGCTCCTCATCTCGCCTTGGGGCACTTTGAACACCTGTTCGAACGCCTCGACCTCGTCACGGGTGACCACACCATCGGCCTTGGCCATCTTGGCGCTGAGCGCAATCACGCCAACGGTGAAGGCAACCTGACGCTGCGGCGTGAATAATGCGCCGTATTCCTCGCAGTCGAGGATGCCATCATTGGTGCCCTGGCCGCCCAAGACGGCAAGTCCGGCAAGCAGCATACCGATCGGACCGCCACTGGCCATGTGCGCGTCGGACCCAAGGCCAGCCACGGCGCGCGACAATCTTTCCCAAAGCGACATTTCTCTTCCTTCAAAGGCCAACGAGCCCCATATACGTTGGGGCAGCGCGGAGGCGGGTCAAGGACGCTATTAGCCACAACGCTCAGGCCGAGCGAGGCCGCACTAAGAGGCTCCTGGGGCCCCCAGTTGTCTTTGCCCCTGCCGGTGATACCCGCCTTTCCTTGGGTGCGGCGCGCCCTCGGAAGGCGTAAGCTCAGCGTAAGCTGGCTCGTTCAACAAAAAAGGGCACAATAAAGCTCGGCATGCGTTCAGCTAGCTTTCAGGTTGCCGGTAGACGTCCCTTCCGGCGCAGCGGGGGCGGGTCCCAACGGGACATCGCAACAAAGGCTCCCCGAACTCATAGCTCGCCGTTGGCGAGAAGGAGATACGTATGTGCGGCTTGGCGGGCGTAATCGACCTCAAAGGGCGGCGAATGCCCAATCAGGCCATGCTGCAATCCATGGCGGACGCCCTGATACACCGGGGACCCGACGATGGCGGATTCCTGGCTGCACCCGGCATAGGCCTCGCGCATCGCCGCCTCAGCATCGTGGGCTTGAGCGATGGACGTCAGCCTCTGTTCAACGAAGACGAGAGCGTGGCTCTCGTCTGCAACGGCGAGCTCTTCGATTTTCCCGAGAGGCGGCAGGAGCTGGAGGCCAAGGGCCATGTGTTCCGGACGCATACCGATAGCGAGATCATCGTCCATCTCTACGAGGAGCATGGCGAACGGCTATTCGAGCATCTGAAAGGCCAATTCGCTTTTGTGCTCGTTGACTTTAGGCAGCGGATCGTGCTGCTGGCGCGAGACCGGGTCGGAATTTGCCCCCTATTCTGGTCACAGCAGGGCGACCTCCTGTACTTCGCCTCCGAGATCAAGGCGTTGATCGCCTCGGGCGCCGTGAGGCCAAAGGCCGACCTCCGCGGACTGGACCATCTCTTCACCTTTTTCGCCCTGGGCGGGCGGCGCACCACATTCGAGGGCGTGCAGGCGATTGCGCCGGGGCATTATCTGAAAGTGGCTTGGCGCGGCAGCGACAGAGCCGCGAGCCCGGTCGAGACGAAATATTGGGACTTCGACTTTCCCGATTGGGGCGACGAGGACGATCCGGACGCCGAGGCGGCCATCGACGCCTTGGAGGAGACATTCGCCCGCGCCGTCGAGATCAGGCTTCGCGCCGACGTGCCGGTGGTCGGCTATCTGAGCGGAGGCGTGGATTCAGCCTACGTCTTGGCAACCGCCGCGCGCGTGGCCGGCCGGCCGCTGCCGAGTTTCACCTTGCGCGTTCCCGATCCTCGTCTCGACGAGACGGACAACGCGCTCGAATCCGCGCGCGCCATCGGCTGCCGCCCGACCGTCGTCGATGCGGGCGCGGACATCATCACCCAAAGCTATGCGGCGCTCACCACGGCGGCGGAATGCCCGGTCCTAGACACCTCCTGCGCCGCACTGTTAGCCCTGTCCCGCGAGGTGCGGGCCCAAGGCTTCAAGACGGTTCTCACCGGTGAAGGCGCTGACGAGGCCTTCGCCGGCTATGTCTGGTTCAAGATCCGCGAAATCGCCCGCCGGCTCGACATCGGCGATGGTTTCCGCCCGAGCACCCTCATCGGCCGGATGGCCCGCAAATGGGCCGCGCCCGACCTCCCCTTCGCCGAGATGTCCCGCATCGACGCCATGATCGGGGGGCCGCACGCCCAATCTCTCATCTACAATCTCGTGGCGACATCGCGCGGCCGCTATTACAGCGCCGGGCTGAAGGAAGAGCTCGGCACGCATGTGGCCTACGAGGACCTCGACCTCGACCTCGCGCGCATGTCGCGGTGGCATCCTCTGAACCGGTCGCTGTATCTCGGCTACAAGGTGCATCTTGCGGGCCTGCTAATGTGGTCAAAAGGCGACCGCGTGGCCATGGCCAACAGCGTGGAGACGCGCTACCCGTTCCTCGACGAGGATGTGATCGCGCTCGCCGCGCGCCTGCATCCGAGGTGGAAACTTCATCGTCTCCTCAAAGACAAATATTTGCTCCGCCGTGCGGCGGAGCGCCGGTTGCCCCGCGACGTCGCTTGGCGCCCCAAAGGCATGTTCCGGGCGCCAACCGCCGAGACGTTTCTGACTGAGCCGCCCGCCTTCGTGCGCGAGCTCCTCAGTCCGGAGAGTCTGGCAGAGACGGGCTATTTCGACATTGACGCGGTGGCGCGAGACCGCGCACTGCTGGCGCGCGGCGAGGCCGAGAAGCTGGGCGACTTCGCCAGCCTGGGCCTCGGCGGCGTAGTCGCCACCCAGCTTTGGCATCACCTTTATCTTGGCGGCGGATTGTGCGACCTGCCGCATCTCAGCTTTGCGCGTCAGCCTGTGCCGATGGTGGCAGCGGCGACGGGCCAGGCCCCCGCTCTGGTGGAAGACAGCCTGGCCCCAACCGTGCCGGCAAGCGCTCCGTAGCGCAGACCTACGCCCCCGTCCTGAGACCTCTCGTCGCCCCCTTCCCATTCCCTCTCTCTGTAATTCGACTCAACGAAGAATGCCGCCTAAGACTGAAACCATAACGAGAGGGAGAAACCGAAAATGGAAGCACACTACAGCAAGGAGACGGCAGCGGCGCCCGAATTGGCCTGGAGCACGATAGGCGGTTTCTGCGGGATCGCATCGTGGCACCCCGCCGTTGCCGCATGCGAGGAGTCGACCAAGGATGGAGCGACCTATCGAACTTTGACCCTCGCGGACGGCGCAAAGCTGGTTGAGAAGCTGGTCGAGCGCGACGACGCAGCGAGGAGCTACATTTACACTATCGAGGAAGGCCCCCTGCCTGTCGCCGGTTATCGGTCAACGATAAAGGTCGTGCCTTCGGAGAACGGCTCGACCCTCGATTGGTCAGGCACTTTCGACGCCAAGGGCGTTTCAGACTCCGAAGCCGTCGAGATTATCACAGGCATCTACCAGGCCGGTCTCGACGCGCTAGCGGACAAGCTCTCGCCGTAGGAATCAACTTCGAGAAATCTGCCGGGCCTTGAGCGCGCTCGCGTTCCAGGACCCTGGGCAAGACGAGAGGGCTGGGTCGTGCCGATCAAGTCCGCCTTCATCACCGGCAGCACCGGCTTCATCGGCCTAAACCTAGTGGAGCACCTGACGCAGTCCGGCTGGGACGTGGTCGCTCTGCATCGCCCAAGCTCGCGCCTCAGCCATTTGCAGAAATTTCCGGTCCGCCTGGTGGAGGGCTCGGTCGAGGACAGGGCGTCGCTCGAACGCGCCATGCTGGCAGACGTCGATGTCGTGTTCCACGTCGCCGGCGATCTCAGCCAATGGTCCGACCACAAGAACCGCCAATGGCGGACCAACGTCGAGGGTACCCGCAACATGGTGGAAACGTCGCTGGCTAAGCGAAGCCGGAAGTTCGTTCACACCTCCTCGGTTTCGGCCTACGGGTTTCAACCCGAACCTTTCGACGAGACGGCGCCGAAGCTGGGCAAAGGCAGCTTCAACTACCAGCACTCCAAGGCCATGGCGGAGGACGAAGTCCTCAAAGGCGTGGGGCAAGGTCTCGATGCCGTCATCCTCAATCCCACCAACGTCATCGGACGCCACGATTGGGGCACGTGGTCACGGTTCATTCGCTTGGCCGCCAACGGGCAGTTGTTCCGGATCCCGCCGGGCAGCGCCTGCTATTGCGACGTGAGCGCCGTCGTTCGGGCACACGTCGCGGCGGCCGAGCAAGGCCAGACCGGACACAACTATCTTCTCGGCGGCGACGTGGCGTCCTATGCCGACGTCGTGCAGATTGTTGGCGACATCGTCGGCCGGCCTTGCGCATCGCGGGCCGCGTCTCGGAATGGGCATCCATGGTCACCGGCAAGGAGCCGATGATCTCCCCGGAATCGGCCGCCATGCTGAACGCGCATGTCATCTGCCAGAGCGACAAAGCAGAACGCGAGCTCGACTACCGGCCGGTCTCCGTCGAGGCCATGTTGAAGGAATGCATCGATTGGATGATCGAGCAGAAACTCCTTCGGCCGGCGCCTTGAGCCGCACACCAGCGCCCTCGTTTTGCCGCGACCTGCGAAGACGATAGCCTTCCGGGGGAACTGAGTCGGCCTGGCGCGCGTTCGCGCCGCGACACCTAAAACGAGGGACAGACGAGCCATGCGCATTCCCAATCCGCTTAGAAACGCGTTTCTTGCCTTGATAGCCCTGGCCAGCGTTGTCGGCATCGGCCTTCACAGCGCCCAGGCCGACGACGGCAGTATCACCCTCGTGGTCTACAAGGGCGGCTGGATCATCGGCGGCTCAGGTGGCCACGGCACGCTGACGTTCCACGGCCGCCACTATCGCCTCGGAGTCGGCGGCATCGACTACGGCCTGATTTTTGGCGGATCGAAGACGGTGCTGCACGGACGCGTGCGCCATATCCGTCGTCCCTCCGACGTGGAAGGCGTCTATGCGGCGGCCGGCGCAGGCCTTGCACTCGGCAGGGGCGTGCGCGCCATCGTGCTCACCAATACCAAAGGCGCCGTGCTCGAGCTCGAAGGGCGTCAGGTCGGTCTGATGGCAAACGCCGATTTGAGTGGACTGGCGATCACGCTGAGGTGAGGGTCCCAGCATCGTTTGATCGGTGGATGGTAACCCGGAGCGGCTCGCGCAGCTTTCTACGAAATCATCGTGGGGGCCACCTCATGACGGCGCGGCTGCATGCTGATGTAGGCTGTCCGCCTCAAGATCGATCCTACGGATCAGCACTAACGCAGCCACGATCATGACCGCCGCGACGACGGCAAAGGCGAAGAACACGTCGATATAGGACAGCAGGCTTGCCTGTTGCCGGACGAGTTGTTCGATGACGCCCATGGCCTGATGTTGCGCATCCGCGGGGGCGGTTCCCTTGGCGACAAGAGCATCGGCGCCGCGGATCAAGGCCTCCTGATACGGCAACGACGACTGGTAGAGATGTTCTGTCAGACGGAGCTGATGAACCTGGTCGCGCCGCGCAAGAAGCGTCGTCGCCATCGAAACGCCGATGCTGCCACCGAGATAGCGGGCAACGTTGATGAGGGCCGAAGCTTGCCCGGTCTTGTCCGCCGGCACATCCGAATAGGACGCGCTGGTAATAGGCACGAACAGGAAAGGCAATCCGATCGTCTGCAGAATCCGCGCCCAGACGAAAAAGTTGAAGTTCACGTCGGGGGACAGCGACGTCGTATGCCACATGGACAGCGCGATGATGCCCATGCCAAAGGCCATCAAATACTTCGGCTGAACGTAGCTCGAGACAAAGGCTACCACAGGCATCGTCATCAGCATGGCGAAGCCACCGGGCATAAGACTGAGCCCCGCCAATGTCGCGGTATAGCCGAAGTCGATCTGCTCCAGTTGGGGCAAAAGTTGAATCGAGCTGAAGAGCACGCCACCGACAACCAACATCATCAGAAAGCAGGTCCCGAACTGACGCTGGAGCAAGAGCTTCACTTCGACAATTGGATCCTTGCGCATGAGCTCCCAGGGAAAAAACAACGCAAAAGAGCAGGCCGAGATCGTGGCGAAGGTGATGATGAAGTCCGAGGCGAACCAATCGTCGCGCTGTCCCTTGTCGAGCACGACCTCGAGACACCCCAGGGCGAGAGCGATCAGGATGAACCCCACCCAATCGACCTTGAGGCTACGGCGGAAGATTTCCCGCCGCTCCCGGCGCAGAGCCTCGGGCTCCGCCACGAGCCAATAGACCAAGCCCAAGGACAGCAGACCGATGGGCCCATTGATGAAGAAGATCCAGTGCCAGGACCAATTATCCGTGAGCCAGCCGCCGAGGGTTGGGCCAACGGTCGGCGCGACGATCACCGCCACGCCGTAAAGCGCAAAGGCCTGCGCCCGCTTGGACTGAGGAAAGGTGTCCGCCAGGATAGTTTGCTCGCTCGGCGCCATGCCGCCGCCGCCAAGGCCCTGGAACACACGGAACAGGATCAGGGTCGGCAGGTTCGGTGCCAGCCCGCACAAAATCGAGAACAGCGTGAACATCGCGACGCAGAGCATGTAGAACCGCTTCCGCCCGACGACGCTCGACAGCCAGCCGCTCACCGGCAGGATGACCGCGCTTGCGACCAGATAGCTGGTAATAATCCAGGTGCTTTCATCGATGCCTGCTGCGAGGCTGCCAGCAATATGCCTCAGAGCGACATTGGCGATCGAGGTATCGAGCACCGTCATGAAGGTCGCGATCGAGACCACGACGGCAATGAGCCAGGGATTGCGATTCCCGGCCGCCGATCGCGGCAGCGGATTACCCCTGACCGCAGTCATCGGACCTTCACCGACGGCACCACCGACATGCCCGGGCCGATATAGACGTCCGGAGGCTTGTCGAAGATGATCTTCACCGGAACCCGCTGCACGACCTTGACGTAGTTTCCCGTGGCATTTTCGGGCGGAAGCAGGCTGAAGGCAGCGCCGCTGCCGGCCTGGATGCTGGCGACATGGCCCTTGAAGGTGCGCTCCGGATAGGCGTCGATCGAGATGTCCACGGGCCGCCCCACGCGCATGAGGTCGAGCTGCGTCTCCTTGAAGTTGGCAGTCACCCACATCTTGCGCGGCACGAACATCATCAGGGCCTGCCCCGGCTGCGCATAGGCTCCTTTGGCGCCGGTGATCTTCGTGGCGATGCCATCGACGGGCGCTCTGATGACGGTGCGCGAGAGATTGGCCTCTGCCAGGGCCAATTGCGCCTTCGCCGAATCCAGCTGGCCTTGCGCGACTTTTTGTTGCGTCTTCAACACCGCAATCTGCTTCTCGGCGGCGGTTTCGGCGGCGATGGCGGCGTTGAATACAGCCCGCTTTTGCGTCTGATCCGATTTCGCCTGCTGTGCGGCTTCCACAGTACCGACGCCGCGCTTCACCAGGTCTTGTGCGCGCACATTCTGTTGCTGAGCGAATGTGAGCGCCGCGCGCGCCTGCGTAACTTGCCGTTTCGCCTCTTCGATTCGCGCCTGCTGCGCAGCAATCTGGGCGGCGAGATTTGCAATCGTCGCTTCGGATTCTTCGACCTGAGCTTTCGCCTTGTCGACCGCCGCCTGATAATTCCGGTCGTCGATGCGGAACAGTACCTGTCCCTTGTCGACTATTTGGTTGTCCGTGACGGCGAGATCGACGATGGCGCCGGCGACTTGCGAACTGATCGGCACTGTCCGTGCGTCTATGAAAGCGTCATCGGTCGTCTCGTACTGGCGTGCACAAAGCCACCACACCACGCCCGCGGCGCAGACCCCGACAATGGCCAACGCCACGGCGAGTGCTGCGTAAGGATGGTCGCGAACCGAGCCGGTCGCACGTGACCATGGGCTCTTGCGTTCTTGCCCCACAGACTCGGCTGGCTTCTGCGGACGCGCATCCGCCCGACTACGGCGGCTCTTGCCGCGCGGCGGCGCACGGTCTTCCTCGGAGACAGCCAAATCTGTGCCTCTGCTTATCCCTGCATGCGCGGAATTGTCGGCCACGACGGGGAGCTCCTTGCGTATTCGCCCCGTCCTTCGCCCTATTAATCGCGGCCTGGAACAAGGGTTCCCTCAAGGCTCGCGGCGAGACGTCGCCTTGGTCTCGTCTGCTGGTTGCGCACCCGAAGTCCCACAGTCAGGCTCGAGAGGACCTATTTGCGCCCGCTGTCCAGGAACCTTTTGCCTGATTGCGGCGTTGTCGACGTCAGCCAGGAATGGATTCGGCGGGGACAGGGTTACAGTTTCAGGTCGTGCCCAAGGTGCAGGCGTCTTAAGATCTCTTCCTCGCCCTTGAGGGATGGGGACATGTTTGAGGGATTGCTCGAGAAGCGAGCCACCAATCGCGCATACCAGAGCGCCGTCGACGATTGCCTCGCGATCCTATTCCGCGGTTTTCCCGATGGCTTGCTACCCGCGCTCAGGCCGCGCCTTGGCGATTCCGGTCTGGTGAGGCGGAGCCAGGCCGAAGGGACCGATGTGCGCGCCTGCTCCGTGCAAGTGGCGGTCCTCCTTGTCAGGAAGATCATCGGGTCCTTGAACGAGCAGGAACGCCAAGACCTCGTACGGGCGTTCCTCCGGAACGACGCCAGCAACCCGACCTACAAGGGCTTCAAATACATGTTCCGGGTCGTGGAGCGGCTCGACGTCTCCCCTGCCCTCGTGTCCTACTTGAACACCGAGGTCGCAGGGCAGCTTCGCGGCATGTCTCAGGAGGCAATCTTCGGCTCATGGGTCGAGGCACAGATCGGCGGCGTCATGGGCCGCTTGCGCGAGCGATGCCTCGAGGAAGCAGAGCTCAGGCGAGACCTCTGGCAGTAAGGCGCCAGCCTGGTCTAAAAAGCGCAATCGTCTGACTCGGTGGCCACGCGCGGCGCTGTCCTCTAGGATGGAAGGCCACTGGTGTCAGCGCAAGTGCCTTCGAACCGAGGAATAAACGGGCGGCGTTACCCCTGGGAGCACATGACGCAGCGCGAGCTGCTGTCCGTCAGGCTGTGCGACCTGAACGTCACCATCGAGGGAACCTGGCTCGAGGAACAGATCGAGCGGGTAAAGGACGAGCTCGCCCAGCGGAACTTGCGCTTCAACCCCCATTTCTGGCTTTCCGACGAGTGGTTCTCGCCGACAGGAGTGCCTGGCGTCGCGCTGCCGTTCTACCTCGCGCATCCCAAGCTCACGCGCCTCGAGCGCTCGCAGATGCTCGAGGCGGAGGGCGCTACCCGTGAGTCCTGCATGCGGCTGTTGCGGCACGAGCTAGGGCACGCCATCCAGCACGCCTTCAACCTTCAACGCCGCCGCGAGTGGCAGCGCAGGTTCGGCAAGGCGAGCACGCCCTATCCGAAGGCGTACCGGCCCAATCCCGCGAGCCGCCGCTACGTGCACAATCTCGACGCCTGGTACGCCCAGAGCCACCCGGAGGAGGATTTCGCCGAGACCTTCGCGGTCTGGCTGCGCCCCCGGTTCAACTGGCGCCGGCGGTACCGCGGCTGGCCGGCGCTGCACAAGCTCGAATATGTCGACGGCCTCATGGCCGAGCTCGCCGGCAAGCCGCCGCCTGTCCGCAGTCGCATCAAACCCTTCTCCCTATCCCGCGAGCGGATGACTCTGGGGGAGTACTACGCGCGCAAGCGGGCACACTACTCGGTCGGCTTTTCCAATATCTATGACCGCGATCTGAAGCGCCTGTTCAGCGAGGCCGAGGGCGCCGGCAATGGGCGCGAGACCGCGGCGGCCTTCTTGCGGCGGCACCGCGCCGAGATCAGGGGCATGGTCGCCAAGTGGACAGGCGAGTATCAGTTCACACTTAATCAGGTTCTCGAGCAGATGATCGGACGCTGCAAGGAACTGCACCTCGTGGCGGACGGCCCCGAGCGCAATCTGGTTCTGGACTTCGCCATCATGCTGACCGTGCACGGCATGAACTACCTTTACCGAGGGCGCGAATGGCACGTCATGTGAGACGCTAGGCATGCGCAAGAAGCGGGTGCTCGTGCTGCTGCACGAAGATCTGGTGCCGCCCGACGACATCGCCGGCAAGCCCGACGAGGAGGTCATCGAATATAAGACCGAGTACGACGTGGTGACTGGCTTGCGGGAGCAGGGGCACGACGTTCAACCGCTCGGTCTCTACGACGACCTGACGCCAGTGCGCCAAGTGATACAGACCTTCAAGCCCCACATCGCCTTCAATCTGCTGGAGGAGTTCCACGGACAACCGATGCTCGACCAGAATGTCGTGAGCTATCTCGAGCTCGTCCGTATGCCCTACACCGGCTGCAATCCTCGCGGCCTGATGATCGCCCGCGACAAGGCGCTGTCGAAGACGATCCTGCACCACCACCGCATCCGCGTTCCGCGCTTCGCCGTGGTCCCGGCCGGCCGCAAACTAAAGCGCAAGCCCGCCCGGCTCGAGTACCCTATCATTGTCAAGTCGCAGGTCGAGGAGGCCTCGCTCGGCATCGCCGAGGCGTCCATCGTCAACAACGACGAAAAGCTCGCCGAGCGTGTCGCGTTCATGCACGCGAACGTGGGCACCAACCTCATCCTCGAGCAGTACGTCGACGGCCGCGAGCTCTACGTCGCGGTCATGGGCAATTCGCGCCTTACGACGCTGCCCGTCTGGGAGCTGGAAATGAGCGGGCTGCGCTCCGATGCGCCGCGGATCGCGACCCGGCAGGTCAAGTGGAACCGCAAGCTTCAGGCGCGCCGCGGCATCGAGATCGGCCCAGCACGCGACCTGCCGCCGGAGGTCGAGCGGCTCCTGGCGAAGACGACCAAGCGTGTCTACCGTCTGCTGCAGCTGAGCGGATACGCCCGCGTCGACTTCCGCCTCGACAGCGAAGGACGGACCTACGTTCTTGAGGCCAACCCGAATCCCGATATCGGCTACGGCGAGGAATTCGCCGAAGCCGCAGAGGCCGCCGGCATCGACTACGGACCGCTGCTCGATCGCATCCTCGCCATCGGACTCCGCAAGCGCTAGGCGCCGCACCCTCGCGAAAGGAACCCCCCACCGGACGAGGTGAGGTGATCATGCGCCAGGTCTGAAGCGCGGGGAGTTGACCGGGACGCGAGTCCGGTCCGAGGATGGCTAAAGGCTACGCGAGTCGCGGCAGCCGAGCGGGGGCACGCTTGTCAGACTCTCAAGAGCAAGAAGCCGGTTTCATCCCGACATGCCGACTCGAAGCGTTGACGGATGCCGTCTTCGCCTTCGCGATGACGTTGCTGGTCATCAATATCGAGCTGCCGGAAGACTTTCACCCGAAGACCGATCAGGAGTTCCTTCACGCGCTTGCGGGCCTCTCCGACACGTTCACGGCCTATCTCATCACCTTCGTCGTCCTCGTCAGCTTCTGGTTCGGACGCGCAAAGGTGATGGCCGGGGAACCGGACATGGCGACCCCGGCTTACGCGTGGGCGACGCTGCTATATCTCTTAGGCGTCACCTTTCTCCCGTTCTCGATGCTGACGGTCAGCCGCTACGACGTCGCCGCGGCCGTGTGGATCTACGGCGCCAACATGATCCTGTTGGCCGTGACGGCGCTCGCCATCTCGCACGTCGCCGAACGCGATGGCGGCCACGCCCATGTCGGAAACGGACGCGTCGAACTCGGCATTTTGATTGTGTCCGCCGCGCTGTCCATGATCGCGAGCCTGTGGTCGCCGGACGACGCCATGCTGCTCTATCTTCTCAATCTTGCCCCGCCGCTCGTGAAGCGCGCCGTGTATCACCGGTAGCCAGAACAGGATGCCTCTAGAGCGCGCCCCTCAGGTGGACGAGGGGATGCGACGACATGGCAGGTGCGAAGTCATCAGGCTGAACATGATCGGCTAGGCCTCGCGTTAAGCAAGGCCTAGGTCTGTCGCGGGGCGCAAGCAGTGGTGCTAACCTTCTTTCAGGGAAGATAAGCCAGGCGGCAGGTCAAAAATGACCAGGAAGGAATTCGCCGATACGCTCTCCTTCCTTGAGGAGGCGTGGGAAGAGGGCGCAAAGGAAGCCGTAGTTTTGGCGGTTAGTTTGTGCTCGACGCACAAGCAACCACCGCCGTCTTGGGTAACTCTGGCTGTGGCTTGTCTCGTTAGCCCCAGATATCAGCACGATATGGTTCACATTAGGCGCTGGCATCTCGTTCGCATTCTACGTGCTGAAGGCCTGCCCTGGAGCGACGTCTATGGCGAGGCGAGCAAGAGGCTCGCCAATGAGGGTGCTGCCTGCACACCGAGTGCCGTCCGCAAGAGCTACGAGAGCGTGCAGAAACAGCTCGGCTCTTCGAAATAGAACGACCTAGGCTGCCAGAAGTCGCTGGCATATCGTCTACCACCATTGGCAGCGCACCTCTTCCATCGGATTCAGTGAGCATGCCCCAAGTCTGAGGCACCGGGGGGTCGGCCAAAGCCTACAGATTAGATTTGCGCCTGATGTCGATCGAGGAAAACCCCAGGTTGACTGCTTGGGTGTGCAGCCACTTCATGGCCTCGGCCTCCTTGCCGAACACCTGAGACTCGCCTTCCTGCGAGAAGATCTCGCCAGGCTTCAGCGTGCGGAACGACGCGCGCCACGCGTAGTCGTACGGTTCTATGAAGCCGATGAACTTGCCTCGGCTCTTTGCCTCCTCGTCCACCAGTGCCCCCTACTCGTCTTCCACATAGACCTCGGCGCCCATCTCGCGGAACTTGGCGCTCATCTCCGCCATGCCCTGCCTTTTTGCCTGCTCTACCGCTTCGCTACTTGAGAGCGTTTGCCTCTCGTTGAGCTTGGCCGCGTAGTCGCGCACCTGTTGCGTGATCTCCATGGAGCAGAATTTCGGTCCGCACATGGAGCAGAAATGGGCGAGCTTGTGCGCTTCCTTGGGCAGGGTCTCGTCGTGGTATTCGCGCGCCGTCTCCGGATCGAGCGACAGGTTAAACTGGTCCTCCCAGCGGAAGCCGAACCGCGCTTCCGACAGCGCGTCGTCGCGGGCCTGCGCCGCCGGATGCCCCTTGGCGAGGTCGGCGGCATGCGCGGCGATCTTGTAGGCGATCACGCCTTGCTTCACGTCGTCCCGGTCCGGCAAGCCGAGATGCTCCTTCGGCGTGACGTAGCAGAGCATCGCCGTGCCGAACCAGCCGATCATCGCCGCACCGATCGCCGACGTGATGTGGTCGTAAGCCGGCGCGATGTCGGTGACCAGGGGCCCGAGTGTGTAGAACGGCGCCTCGCCGCACTCCTTAAGTTGCTTGTCCACATTGACCTTGATCTTGTGCATGGGTACGTGGCCCGGCCCTTCGATCATCACCTGGCAGCCGTGATTCCAAGCAATCTTGGTGAGTTCGCCCAGCGTCTCGAGCTCGGCGAACTGCGCGCGGTCGTTGGCGTCGGCAATGGATCCCGGCCGCAAGCCATCGCCGAGGCTGAACGACACGTCGTAGCGGCGCATAATTTCGCAAATGTCGGCGAAGTGCTCGTAGAGGAAGCTCTCGCGGTGGTGCGCCAGGCACCACTTGGCCATGATCGAGCCGCCGCGTGACACGATGCCGGTGACACGGTCCGCGGTGAGATGGATATAGCCGAGCCGCACGCCGGCATGGATGGTGAAGTAGTCCACCCCCTGCTCGCATTGCTCGATCAGCGTGTCCTTGTAGACCTCCCAGTCGAGCTTCACGGGATCGCCGTCCACCTTCTCCAGCGCCTGATAGATCGGCACCGTGCCGATCGGCACCGGGGCATTGCGGATGATCCATTCGCGCGTGGTATGGATGTTGCGACCCGTGGAAAGATCCATGACCGTGTCGGCGCCCCAGCGGATCGCCCACACCATCTTCTCCACCTCCTCCTCGACCGACGACGTCACGGCGGAGTTGCCGATATTGGCGTTGATCTTGGTGAGGAAGTTGCGGCCGATGATCATCGGCTCCGACTCGGGGTGATTGATGTTGGCCGGGATGATGGCGCGCCCGCGAGCCACCTCGTCGCGCACGAACTCAGGCCTGACGAAGGCGGGGATCGACGCGCCGAAACTCTCGCCGTCGTCGAGGCGCGCTTGCGCCTCCTCCGCCGCACGCATGCGGCCGATATTCTCGCGGTGGGCGATATACACCATCTCGTCGGTGACAATGCCGGCGCGGGCGAGCTCGAGCTGCGTCACAGGCTTGCCCGGAAGCCCCCGCAACGGCGCCCGCGTGGCTTGGAATTCTTGCGCCAGATGTGCCTCGCCAACGCCACCGTTGTCCTCGGGTTTGACAGTGCGGCCTTCGTAAGCCTCGACGCCGCCGCGGCGCGCGATCCAGAGGGCGCGCAAAGCCGGCAGCCCGCGCTTCACGTCGATGGCCGCATCGTCGTTGGTGTACGGACCCGACGAATCGTAGACACGAAAAGAACCGCCCTCGCTAAGTCCGATCTCGCGGAACGGAACGCGCAACGTCTCGTGACCTTGCGGCGCCGAATAGACCTTGCGGCTGCCAGCGAGCGGCCCGGTGGTGACCTCGGGGGTAATCGTCTTGTCGCGAAGCGACTTGTCGTGGAGATTCATGGCCTCGACTCCAGTTCGTCGATGGCTCATCGATGCAAAGGAAGGAGGTCGGTTCCCGTCCCTTCGCCGGTATGAGCCGGATCAGGTTCGAAGGGTCTCCGCTCCGGTCCTCTCTTGGTAGGACAGCGGACTCTCAGCCCCTGCCGGGGGCTCCCCTCGGAACACTCTTAATGTAGACGCCTGCGCCCTGCTCTGAAAGGGGTCGCCGCACCAAAACTAGCGCTTGCGCGGCGTGCGGGTCTTCGGCGCGGCGCGCGTCTTCGCGGTCTTGCGTGCAGGATTCGCGGACTTCTTCGCAGGCGCGGTCTTGCGCGGGCTCCGCGCCTTGGCGGGCTTGACCGCGTCTTGCGGCGCAGATCCCTGTTGCCAGATGTCCTCGTAGGCGACCCAAGACAGGATCGCACCGAGCACGAGCACGATCACCCCGCCGACGATCATGGCGTGCGGGTTCGAGATCATGCCCGTGCCGAGCGACTGCACCTGCGCCGGAAACAACAGCCGGATGACACCGCCGATCACCGACAGCCAGCCGAGAATGGTGATGATGACGCGCCAGTCCGCGACCCACAAATTATGCGCGTTGACGATGGCGAGACCGGCGACCAGCGCCAGCATGCCGGCCAGATAGATCAGCGAGAGATTGCTCAGGAACTCCGCCGACAGCGCGCGCACCGTGTCCGGCTCGGCCATCATGCCGAGCCCCATGACCAAGAACAGCGGGCCGATCAGCCGCGCGATATATTTGGATGCGCTCATAGTGCCCTCCTCAGTTCTTCGCCTGCTTCCCTGACAGAACCGCTTGAAGACTTGAAAACGGAAGACAGCGCCGGACCCGACGCCGGCGGCTTGAGGCGGCGAAAGACGCTCACGCTTCCCGCGTACGCCGCCTTGCGAGGTTCGACTTTCACTTTGGCGAGGGCGGTCAATTCTCCATGTTTGCCAGCCGTCTCCCCCGACGCCCTCGATTTGCCCCAATTTGAAGCCGATTCAAAACGGAACGCAAGTCGAGCGAGGTCGAGCGCAAGAAGGAAACGGGACGGACCAAGGATTGGGCTGTAAGGGATGGACAAAGCGTGCTTTTTTGCCGCTGCGCCGGGGCCCCGAAGCCAAGGAATTCTTGCCCGTGCCGCCTAAGCAGTTTATGGCTCGTCATCATTCTGCCGTGCTTCACCTTGATTTGCCGGTCTTGAAACTTCTCCCATCCTCCATCCGTCAGCCGCAACCGAGGTAGACAACGACGTGAATCAGGACGCTACGACTGCCGCGGAGAAGACTGAAACCAAGACCAATGGTGTTGCCCGGCGCCGCTGGATCGCGCTGTTGGCCCTTTTGGTCGTGACGGTCGGCGGCGTGCTGGGTTATTGGCGCTACGCCGAGATCTACCCCTCCACCGACAACGCCTATACCGGCGCCGACATCGTGCGCGTGGCGCCTCTGGTCACGGGCCCCGTGACCTATGTCTATGTCGCGGACGACGAGAAGGTAGCCAAGGACGATCCCCTCTTCGATATCGACTCCACGGCCTACGAAGCGGCGCTTCGCGGCGCCCGCGCTCAGTTCGACGCCGCAGCCTCTGCCGCCGGTACCGCCGGCGACGACCTCAAGAACGCCGCGGAGACCCTCGAATCAAAGCGCGGCGACCTGGGCGATGCGATCACGAAGTACCGCGAGGCCAAGGCCGCACAAAGCAAAGGCCAAGAGCCGTCGCAGGAGCTGACCGACGCTCTGAAGGGGTGGCATGAAGCTCTCGGCGCCTACGAGGACGCCTATAACGCGTTCGGCGCGGCGCAGAACAAGAAGATCACGGTGACGACGCCGACCGTCAAACTCCGCGGCGCCGCGGCTCAGCTCGACAAGGCGACGGAGGACTGGGTGCGGACCCATGTGGTCTCGCCGGGATCAGGCTGGCTGTCCAATGTTCGTATCAGGCCCGGCGCCGTGGTTCAGGCCGGCACCCCCGTGTTTGCCCTCATCGAGGACGACAAATGGTGGGTCGATGCCAACTTCAAGGAAACCGATCTCGCCCGCATCAAGGCGGGCCAGCCGGCGACCATCACCCTCGACATGTATCCCGGCCTCAAGCTCGACGGCACGGTGGAGAGCATCAGCGCCGGCTCCGGCGCCACCTTCTCGGTGCTGCCGCCCGAGAACGCGACGGGGAACTGGGTCAAGGTCACCCAGCGCTTCCCCGTACGCATCAAGATCACGAGCCCTCCGGATCCCAATAAGCCCTTGCGCGTCGGCGCAAGCGCCACGGTGACCGTCGACACCACCGAAGACAAAGGCACCCAATGAGCCGCCAACCGGGCGCGGGCGGCAAACGGCGCGGACGCAAGCCGCCTCAAGATCGGCAAACGCCGCCCGAGCGGCCGCCAATGCCTCTGCCGCCCCCTGAGTCGCCTCTCGAGTTCGAGCGCCCGCCGGTT
>Ga0307436_1000550_pt1 | contig 17693 bp, 21 predicted proteins | sample SalMarWE160440MG_FD_202513 | JGI IMG/M metagenome (GOLD analysis project Ga0307436, IMG submission 202513) | Salt marsh sediment microbial communities from the Plum Island Ecosystem LTER, Massachusetts, United States - WE1604-40 | ecosystem: Environmental > Aquatic > Marine > Intertidal zone >...
GAGAGTCCCGACCCCCCTCACCCGGCTCGCGCTCGCTATCGCTCCGCGCTCGCCACCCTCTCCCACAAGGGGAGAGGGCAAGAGCGGACGCCGCGCTGCAACACACACATCGCCCGCGCACAACAGGACAATCAATGAGCACAGAGGCCAACGACGAAGCGAACACCCCCGCCCTCGCCCGCGACCTGCGCGGCATGAGCAACCTGCTCTGCCTGTGGGGCCTGTGCGCAAGGCCGGCCTGCCGCCGCGTGCGCGCCTGCAAGCGCCTTGCGCGCGCCGCCGCCGTGACCGCGCCCGCTCAATCGTCGCTTTGCTTCTGCTGCTGCATCTGCTTGCGCAACTGCTTGCTCATGCCGCGCTTGCCCATCTGCTTGGCCAGCATGGCGCGCAGCATGTTGGGATCGAGATCGTGCTCGTCGGCGAAGTCCTCGAGCTCCTCGTTGAAGTCCTCGTCCTGCATCATCGGGCCGAGCATGCGAGCATGGCTTGGCGCGCCGCGCTGCGCGAGGCCGTCAGCCCGGCGCCAGCGCGTCGAGCAGGCCGCCGACCAGTGCCCGCGCCTGGTGGTAGATCCCCGGCGCCTCGCTCTCGCGCGGGCCGCCGATGGCGAGCCGGAACGGTGTCGCATCGGTATGCGCGGTGAGCAGTCCGGCCAGCCAAGCGCGCGCGCGGGCGGGCGCGGCGGGCGCGGAAACATCCAGCACCAGCAATGGCTTGCGCTCGTGCGCCACCAACGCTTGCGCCAGTGCGGTGCCGCCCGACGCCGTCACGCCGCCGGCGTCGACCAGGATCAGGCTGGCGTCGGCATCGCGCACGTTCCATGCCGTGCGCTGCGCCGGGTCGGCGAGCGGCGTCTCGCGCAAGTGCGGATATTTCGCCAGCAGCCCGGGCGGTGCGGGCATGTCCTCGGCCCAGCCGCCGTGCGGGCACCAGCCGCCATAGGCCATGCCGCGTGAAATCGCTGCATCGAGCGCCGCGCGGTCGACGCCGGTCTGCCCGCCGCAGATGATCATGAGCCTGGGCATGGGCGAAAGAATAGCAGCCATGCGTGGAAACGTGTCAGCAGCGCTGTCTGATATGAATCAATGCCGCCAGACAATATCCTGCTACCGTTATGTTGCGAGGAAGCTCTCGGGCGAGGAGCTTCGGAGCTTTCTTCAGCGTAACAGTGAGAGAAGGATGCTCTCGGTAAAGCCCCCCGCTCCGGGAGCATTCTCTCGTTTGTTCGAGCCGTCGCTACCATGTCCCGCTCTCAGAGCGGCAAGAAACGATAAACAAAGGAGGTCGCCATGACGACCGTAGCATCTCTGCGCGGTTCCGCTCACGAGACGATCTGCGACAAGTGCGGTGAACCGCTGATTGCCCCTGATTGGGCAGAGTACTTTAGCGAGGAGGGGGTTGTTCTCAACCTCTGGTCCTGCACGAGGTGCGGCAACCGGTTTGAAACCGAAGCATTGGCACCGGCCGACGCCGAGTCGAAACTTGGTCGTCAGGTATTGGAAGAGTTCTTTCCGTCGTTGTTGGTCGCGTAAACAGTCCGGATCGCCAGGCGCTGGCGGGCGACGACGGCACAAGGCCGCGGCCCGGTAGTGACTTGTCAGGCGCGGGCAAATGGCGCGAAGCGCCGTCTGCACGCCTGACGTCCGGGGCATCCTGGAATAATGTCGGCCCTGAGCCGGCCGCGGATTTTATTAAAACTGTCCCGATCAATGGGTCAGCTTCTCAATGTTTCTATGCGATCAATGGCTTGCGAAGGCTTTCGCCGTTGCGCGTGGTAAATGATTTCTATCCATCGCACGCAAGGGCGTCGGCCGGGAGTGCCTGCCATGTCCATTCGCCGGTTCGTCATCGCCGCCGCGCTGTGCTTGTTGCCGTCGTGTCTTGCGACAGCAGGTGCGCCCGTCGTCAGAGGCTCTTTTCACAGCATCCATGTTCTTGGCAACAATTGCCTGACTGTGCCGCAGCCCGAGAGTCGTCTGCGCCCCGGAACGCGTCTGGAAATGCGCTCCTGTCACGACGCCCCCGAGCAGATATTCGAATGGAATATCGAAACGTTTGAAATCAAATTCCACGATCTATGTCTGGATGCCTATCGCGTCGGCAAGGGTCAATCGCAAGCCGGCGACCCGGTTGGGCTATGGTATTGCCAAAAGACCAAACATCAAAAATGGTTCTTCCGCCAGAACAACAAGAATTGGCTGAACGCATTCAACATTGTCGGCGGGGGAAGTCCCAGCAGCGAGCTGTGCTTGAATATTGCCGACAAAAAGGCGGGCGATGGCGCGAAGCTGACGATCCAGAATTGTGATGGCGGCGATAATCAGTGGTTCCGCCTTTATTCATGGCCGCCGCGCAACGCTCGGCCGGTCGCTCGACGCGACAATCCGATTTCTCTAATCGCAGCCTTAGCGGCAAACGCCGCAAAGATGGCGCGGCGGAACAAGTCCAAAGCAGCCAGCCGCTAAAGCGCGGCCAAGTCTGGCCGCCCTCACTTGGCGATTTCGCCGGCCCCCGAACGTAATGGACATGCCCGGTGAAACTGAAGATCATAACGATCAAGATGCCGTCACGCGGGGTTTAGGATGCGCCGTCTCGTCGTGCTTCTTTTTATCATGGTCGGCGTGACGGCCGACGGGCTGGCCGCACACGCCGACGCGTTTCGATTTCCAAAGACGGGAAAGCATGCCTTCCACGTCAATTTGCCGAAAGGCTGGCAGTCAAACGTGGACACGCGTGGCGGGATGCTGTTGGTCCCGCCGTATCCACACGCGGTCATCTACATCGCCATCCTCGTGGACGACAAATTGCGCAACCAGCCGGACAGCGCGGTGGCCGCCGAAGTCGCCAAAACTGGCGGAGTCCAGCATATCAACCAGCAGGGTCCCGCGCAGGTATCCAATCCGGCGGGCACGACGTTTTACAAGGGCACGGCGTTTTACGGCGAGCTGCCCGTAAGCCACGGTTTAGCGCGAAAGGTGAAGATCGTGATCGTCCGTCTCGCGCCGAATACCTGGGCGCAGGTGTGGACCGTAACGCAGCCCGGGATGAATGCCGTCGAGTCCGACGCACTCGATCAAGTCCTCAATAGCATCACGCTCACGAGCAAAGGATAACCGCGGAATTCCCGACGCCGCATTCCGGGTGACAATCGAGCGCCACGACTTCCCGTCACCGAAAATCACGCCGAGCGCCTCGCAATAGCTGTCGCCGTGCGGATGCCCGACCACGATCAGGATTTTCGCCATGCGCCCCTCTTCGTTCTGCCACCGTCAGTGTTGATCGCCGCTGATCCGTTCTGCCTTGATATGGCGCAGGCGCCCGCCTAAGCCTGTGCGTCGAATTCACAGATTTCCATGCGCAAGCGCACCGTCACTGTCAACGACAAGATGCAGAAGGGCTACCGCTACCTGCTGACCGCAGCCGCAGGCCGCGGCTTCGATCCCGAATTCAAGCCGCAATTGACGCCAGCGCAGATGCTGAGTTTGGGCGTGTTCTGCGGCAGGTACATGACCGACTGCCGGCGCGAATTTCCCAAGAGTTGGTTCACGCATGCGAAGCTTGCGCGCGGTGAGCGCGACTGCGCGCTCAACTTCTTCGGCGTCGACGCCAGCCAGCCGCTATCGGAGTGGAAGCGCAAGGGCTGGATCCATCCGGACGATCCGCGCGGCTGGTTTCAGTGGTATTGCCGTTACTATAGGGGCCGCCGCATGCCGCAGGAGGACGCGCGTCAGATCAAGCGCTGGAAGGCGATCCGCCGCCATGCCCGGCAGGTCCAAAAGAACTGCGAGCCCGGCGATCTGCTGTGCCGCCGCCGCCAGCGGCAGGCCTTGCTGCACTGGGCCTATGACAGCCGCAAAATCTAAACCGCAATTCTGTCAAGTAACTCGGCCAACGCGTCCGGGCAGGTAATGTGTGGATTGTGGCTGGAATCGAGTTCATGCGCGCCCCAGCCTGCGCGCACGGCCCGCTCATAGAACGGCCGGAAACGGTCATCGGGCGGAAGGCGCGTGCAATAGATGTAATGGCGCGGCAGCGTCAGCGGCCCGTTCTGCAATTTCAGTTTCTGCTCGAAGGTTTTCGCTGGCTGCGGTAATCGCCGCGGCGTGCACCAGGCGACGTCTTCCGGCGCGGTATCGGGTGGCATCGGCCCCGGCGGAATCCGCCAGCCGTCACCACCTTGCACGCCAGCTTGCCGCTGCGCGCGGGTTTCCGGCGGCAGCAGATCGTAGAGACTGTCGCCATCATCGGGCGCAAAAGCATCGAGATAGATGAGTTGGACGACGCGCGTGCGCGCCCGGTCGGCAACGCCGGTGGCGACCATGCCGCCATAGGAATGGCCGATCAGGTTAACGCGGTTCAGGTCCTCGCATTTGAGCACCGCCAGGATGTCGGCGATGTGGGCGTCGAGATCGATATCGGGCCGCGCCAGATGAGCGCGCTCGCCCAGGCCGGTATAGGTCGGCGTGACCAGCCGGTGGCCGCGCTGAGCCATCAGCGGATGCATCTTCTTCCAGACCCAGCCGGCTGACCAGGCGCCATGCGCGACGACGAATATCGCCATGCCGGTCCCCTACTCGGCCGCGACCGCGCGCGTGCGCGCCGCGCGGCTGTTCCAGCGCGCGCGCACGAAATCGAGCGCAACGACAGCTAGGCCAGCAGCAAGCACCTCCCAGCCCGGCCTGATGCCGGCGTCAAGATCGAACGCGGCGTCGAGCACCAGCATGGGCGAAACATGGAAGGCAGTACCAATCCCGATCGCCTCGCCGATGAACGTGTTGATCGAGACCGCGATGGTGAGGGCGAGCAGGCTCAGCGTCGACAATTCGCTCGTCTGCTGCCACCACGCCAGCAGGCGATAGGCAATCAGCCAGCCGAACAGGCTGGCGGCGAAGGCCGGCACCGTGACGTCGGCCTTGGTCTGCTGGAAATAATGGATGAGCGCGAGCAGCGCGATGCCGTAGACCGCCTGATGCAGCCTGCGCCAGCGCAAGCCGCCGAGCCGGCGCACCATGCCGTCAGTCGAGGTGGCGGCGAGCGTCGCCAAGCCGAGCCACGCCGTGCCGCCAACGATGAGATACCAGCGATGGCTGATCTCATGCACGACCTTGCCGAGGTCGAAGCCCTGGTCGGCGGTGAAGAGCGTTAGATGTGCGGCGATGTAGCAAAAGGCGCCGACGCCGAGCATGCGCCGTACCTCGATCAGATTGCCGTAGCGCGCAATGCGCCGGAACGGCGTCACCGCCAGCGTCACGCCCAGGAATACCAGCGCCCAGAAGCCGGCGCGGTGGATCAGATCGTTGAGCGGCCGGGCGCCGTGGATGATCGCGTGGGCGTCGACAAGCGCCTTGGCGAGCGGCATCAGCAGCAAGCCGAGCGTGCCGATCCGCAAGCTCGACAGGCGCCCGCGCTTGTCACGCCAAAGCTGCCAGGATGCCGTCATCGCCAATGCCGGCCCGGCGGCCGGACGCAGGCCTCAATATCTGTTTGGACTCTCGTCACTTTTTTGTCCTGCCCGGGCCGCGTAGCAGTTATACCGCACCGCACAAATTTCGCTATCGCGTTGGTAAGAACGTGCTAGCATTTCTCAGTTGCTTCGATTCGTCACAACCGATCACAACGTTGGGGGCAGCAAGTCTGGCCAGCCGGAACCGAACCGGCGGTTAGTCATTACAGGAGAAGGAGGAGCAAAAGAGACGCCGCGCCGGGGAGGTTTTGATGGAGGCCACCCATGCCGCGCATTCTCATGCTCTCTGTAATTGCTCTCGTGCTGGCAGTTTGCGGCTCTGCCGCCTTTGCCCACGACATCTGGATCAACCGCGGCAGCTTTAAGAATCCCGCCGGCGAATGGTGTTGCGGCGCCGAAGACTGCGGCGTCGTCAGCCCACAGGCCGTCCATGCGGTCAGCGGCGGTTATTCGGTCGTCGGCTCCGTGACCTATGGCCAGGCGATCACCGGCAACGCGCTCGATGGTCCGACCACCCACGACAATGTCAACGAGGTGATCCCTTACAGCCAGGCCCTGCCCTCGCCGGACGGCGCCTATTGGCGCTGCAAGCGGCCGGATGGCACCCCGCGCTGCTTCTTCGCACCGCCGCCCGGAAGTTGATCGCGTGCCATCCGTTCTTGCGCTGGCGCATAGCGGGCAAGCCCGCAATGCGCATGGCACGCGGCGCTACTTCTTCGCACCGCCGCCTGGGAGCTGATCATAGTCCAGATGAGTTGACGGGGGTCTAGACCCGCGGCGGCGGGCGGCCGCCGACGTCTTTCGACGGCACCTTCACCCAGGCCTCGCCGTCGAGCACGATCTCGCCGTCGACCGAGCAGGTGCAGGCGAGCCGCGCGCGGAATTTCTCCGGCATCAGCTCGGCGACCTTGACGCTCACCTCGACCGTGTCGCCGATCTTGACCGGCGCGCGGAAATGCAAGGTCTGCGAAATATAGACCGCGCCGGGCCCCGGCAGCCGGGTGCCGAGCACGGCCGAGATCAGGCTCGCGGTATAGAGCCCGTGCGCGATGCGGGTGCCGAACGGGGTCTTGGCGGCGAAATGCTCGGACAGATGGATCGGATTGCGGTCGCCGGTGACTTCAGCGAAGCCGACCACGTCCGAGGAATCGATGGTCTTGTGGAGCGTCTCGGTCATCCCCACCGAGAGGTCCTCGAAAAAAAGCATCTGGAGCGGCAGCACCATAGAGCGCCTATCTCCGACACAGGCCGGAAAGCGACAAAACGTGACCACGATCACAGAACATAATTGGCATGTCGGTGTTGTATGGCATCAAAGAACTTCAAACAGTGCGGGCGGTGTCATGATTCTAATCCGGTTTGCTATCAGCCTTTTTGCCCTTTCGCTGCTGGGCATGGCCTTTTCGTTGAGCTCGGCCCACGGCTGGCAGCCGGCTGCGGCGCCGGCGGTCACGCTTCAGCAGAGTTGACCCGGTATAGCCACCACAGCCCACCGATCAGCACCACGTTGACCAGCGCCAGTCCGGTCAAGACCCCGATGGTCGACTCGACGCCGCTCGCCTCGATCAGCAGCGCGCCGGCCGACGGTGCCAAGGCTTGCACGATCAAGCTCGGAAAGGCGAGCTTGCCCATCAGCCGCGGAAAGCGCCCCGGGCCGAACAGCGCCAGCGGCAGCGTCCCGCGTCCGATCCAGGATACGCCATAGCCTGCGCCGTAGAGCAGGATGGTCAGCACCAGGATCGGAAATCTGCCGAACAGCAACAGCAAGCCGACCGCCATCAGCGTGACGGAGCCGATCATAGTCCAGATCGGGTGGTAGCGGGCCCCGAACAGCCGCTCCACGACGCGGGCGCCGACCTGGGCGGGGCCGAACAGCGTGCCCAGACTCACCGCCACGGCATAGTCCACGCCCCTTGCCTGCAGAAAAATAAGCAGATGCACCACAACGATCGAGCCGATGCCGGCGGCAACTGACAGCACCACCGCGAGCAACGCAAAGATCACGGATTCGTTGGGGAGCCGCGGCCACTCAGCGCGTTGCGCTTCGTCATCGCGCATTGGAGTCGCGGCGGCGCGCGCCGCAGCCGGCCGCACCACCGCCATTTGCAGTGGCAATGACACGAAAAGGTGTAACCCTGCATAGATCAGGCAGGCGCTGCGCCAGCCGAAATGGTCGATCATGAAGGCGCTGAGCGGCCAGCAAATCGTGCTGGAAAAGCCGCCGAACAGAGTCAGATTGGTGATCGGCCCGCGCGCTTCGCTGCCATAGAGCCGACCGAGCGCAGCGAATACCGCGTCATAGAGCCCGGTGCCCATACCAATGCCGATCAGCACCCAGGCCGCAAGGTAGACCGGCAACGCCGGCGAAAATCCGACGCCGATAAGGCCCGCAGCATAGAACAAGGAGCTCGCCAGCAGCACCGGCCGCCCGCCGTGGGCGGCGATCAGCTTGCCGACTTGCGGCGAGATCAGCCCCGCCACCAGCAAGCCGAGCGAGGTGCCGCCGACGATGAAGCCGAGCGACCAGCCGGTGTCGCGCAGGATCGGCTGGGCGAACACCGCCGGGAAATAGAATGAGGTGCCCCAGGCCAGGATCTGGCTGAGGCCCAGCGCGGTGATGACGATGCGGCGGTCGGGCGGGCGCGCCTCTGCTTGCAATGCCAAAACGTGTCTTCCCCAGCCCGCTGCCATGGGCGTTTGCCTGGCTTGGCCGCAATTTACACGATCTGCCTTGGCTGAGGGCCGGCCAGCACTTTCCGGCGCACCCTCCAAATAGAGGGCGCTGAAGCGCGGACAAAAAGCCGCCAAATAAGGTTTTTCATTAAAAATCAGTTACATAAGCTATGCAATTTACGCATTGCTGCGGCGCACCATTATTGCTTTTCAACTCGCCCAACGGCCCTATTTTGCGGGAAACGATTCACCGGCGCGCTGCACCGGCAAGACCGAAAGAGGACCGTCATGTTTGCTTCCATCGTTCGTTTCATCCGCGAATATCGCCGCTACAACCAGAGCCTGGGCGAGCTCAGCCGCCTGGGCGATCGCGAGCTCGCCGACATCGGCCTCAGCCGCTCGGATATCCCGCGGGTGGCCTGGGACGCCGCGCACCGAGGCTGATCCCAGCCTGCGATTTTGCAGGCCGCCCGCGCCTGACGCGGGCGGTTTCGTTTGCGCAAACGGCGCGTCCCATTTTTACCGGCCGGGTGCGGCTACTTTTCTTCAAGCCATTTCGCGAGCGGCATGACATCCGGCACCTGCCCGTAGGCCGTCGGCCACATGTCGACGATCCATTTGGTGCCGCTCTTCCGCTCTACGATGACGGCGGTGTTGTGCGGCAGCTGGCCGACCAGAATATTGCCGCGATAGCGCGGATTATCCACGGTATGGTGGCGCAGACTGCCCCAGTCCTGCAACACCAGCAGCAGGCTCATGGCGTTGCGCGTCGTATCCCAGCAATCGAAGTTATGGGCGGCGTCGAGCGTCCGGATATCCGCACTGGCGACGCGCTTGGAGGTGCCGACTTCCTTGCCCACCCGGTGATCGAACCAGACAAAGGCCTGCTGAATGGCTTTGCGCTCCGCCGCAGGGGACCCCCGGCCCTTGGCGAGAATGTTCCGCAGCGTGGCTCGCTCCTTGCCGGTAAAGGCCAGTTCCATGCGGCGCCGGCACCGAAAGCCATAACAAACGGTCATTCGGGTTGCCGTCGGCGGCAACGCCTCCACCGCCGTGTACATGTCGATCATTTCTTGGGTCAGCTCGGCCGCCGCGCTCGCCGGGCCGGCACTGTACGTCAGACTTGCCGCCACGATTACCAGTAAGATGTACCGACGCTGCACAGCCTCGCCTCTTGGACGCAGCCCAATGGCCGTTGTCACACCTGTCCGGGTCGCCTAGGTATTGGGCCATGACTTCCGGACAGAAGCAAGCGGTCCATGTAATCGGCGGCGGCTTGGCCGGCGCGGAAGCCGCCTGGCAATTGGCGCAAAAAGGCGTGCCGGTGGTCTTGCATGAAATGCGCCCGCTGCGCAAAACCGCCGCGCACCAGACCGGCAGCTATGCCGAGCTGGTCTGCTCGAATTCATTTCGCTCCGACGATCAGGAGCACAACGCCGTCGGCCTGCTGCACGAAGAGATGCGTCGGCTCGGCTCGCTGGTGATGCATGCGGCCGATCAGAACCAGGTGCCGGCGGGCGGCGCACTGGCAGTCGACCGCGATGGGTTTTCCGCCGCGGTCACAGCAGCGCTGGAAAACCATCCGCTGGTGACGCTCGAACGTGGCGAAGTCACCCTGCCGCCCGAGGACTGGCACAGCGTCATCGTCGCCACCGGCCCGCTCACCTCACCCAATCTCGCAGCCAGCGTCGCTAAGCTCACCGGCGAGGAACAGCTCGCCTTTTTCGATGCCATCGCGCCGATCGTGCATCGCGACTCGATCGACCTCGATCAGGCCTGGTTCCAGTCTCGCTACGACAAGGCCGGCCCCGGCGGCTCCGGCGCCGATTACATCAACTGCCCGCTCACGTCCGAACAATACGACGCCTTTGTCGACGCGCTGATCGCCGGGGACAAGGTTTCGTTCCACGACTGGGAAGCCTCCACGCCCTATTTCGACGGCTGCCTGCCGATCGAGGTGATGGCCGAGCGCGGCCGCGAGACCCTGCGGCACGGGCCCATGAAGCCCTTCGGTCTGACCGACCCGCACCGTCCGGGCGTGAAACCCTACGCGGTGGTGCAGCTGCGCCAGGACAACAAGCTCGGCACCTTGTTCAACATGGTTGGCTTCCAGACCAAGCTGAAGCACGGCGAGCAGTTGCGCATCTTCCGCGGCATTCCCGGTTTACAAAATGCCGAATTCGCCCGGCTCGGCGGCCTGCACCGCAATACGTTTCTCAACTCGCCCAAGCTGCTCGACGCAACCTTGCGGCTCAAAGCCAATCCGCGCTGGCGCTTTGCCGGTCAGATCACCGGCTGCGAGGGTTACGTGGAATCCGCGGCGATCGGCCTGCTCGCTGGGCGCTTTGCCGCCGCCGAGCGTCGCGGCGAGACGCTTGCCGCTCCGCCACCCACCACGGCGCATGGCGCGCTGCTGGCGCACATCACCGGCGGCCATATCGTAACCATCGACGCAGGACCCTCCTCGTTCCAGCCGATGAACGTGAACTTCGGTCTGTTCCCACCGCTCGCGGAAACGCCTTGTTACAACCGCGCCGGCCGCAAGTTTGGCCGCGGCTCCACTAAGAACCTGGCGCGCAAAGCTGCGCTCAGCGCCCGCGCGCTCGCCGACCTTGCGCGCTGGCTGGGCGTGCCCGCACAGGCCGACGCAGCGGAATAAAAATCATATCATGAATATCCGGCTCGGATCGCGCGCCGCGCGCCATAGCCACCACTGCCGGCGCCAGCCCGGCATCTGATAAACTTCGAACGGCTCATATCCGCGCCGCTCCATGCGGCGCAGTGCGGGCCCGACGGTCGCGGCTGGCAGCAAGGCCGGCAGAATTTCCGGCGGTGCAACGTCCAATTTCGCCCGCGCCGCCGCCAGGTGGCGGCGCGCATGAGCGCGCAGCTCGGCAAGGGCGGCCCGCAAGGGAATTTCCCCGTGCGCGGCGAAAATATCCTCGCGATTGACACCATGGCGTTCCAGCAATTCCAGCGGCAGATAAAGCTGCCGGCGCGCGGCGTGCACCGGCAAGGCGCGCAGAATGCCAGCGATTGAATAGGCGATGCCGGCATGGCGCGTCAGCGCTGCTTCCGCCGCGCCCGGCCGCCCGAGAATTTCCGCGGCCATCGCAAACAGCGCGCCTTGGGTCTTGCCGGCGTAATTTTCCAGATCGTCCAGCGTTCTCATTGGCTCGTCGTAGAGGTCAAAGGTGTGCACATCGATAAGCGCAGCCAGCCGGTCTCGAGCGATGTTGTAACGCGCAAGCGTCTCCCGCAGCGCCGCCGCCACTGGATGCGCCGCCGCCTCGCCGTCACGCTCGTCGGTCAATGCTTCGCGCCACCATTGCAACCGGATCTCGCCCGGCATCGGCTCGCGCGCTTTTTCGCGCACCCGCGCGATCTCGATATTGAACGCATAAAGCGCATTGAGCGCGTCGCGTTGCGCGGCCGGCGCGAACAGCGTGGCAAGATAGCGGTCGCGGTCCGCGTCCCGCACCAGCGTGGAGCAATGTTCGAAATCGGCTTGCATTAAGCGCAGTCTAGCCGAGCCGTCAATCTACCGCGATCAGTCCGGCGCCGACGCGCCGGTTCTCCGCCAGCAGGATATTGTAGGTCCGCACCGCCGCCCCGGTGGTCATGACGTCGATCGACAGCGACAATTCGCGGAACCGTCCCCGCAACGGCTCCGGCAGCGCCCAAGGGTCGTGGCCGGCGCCGATGAGAAAAAGATCGAGCGTCTCGGCCCGCGCGAACGCCGGCTCGAGCATCGCCGCGGTCAGCTCGGTCAGGCTATTGACCGGCCAGGCCCAGATGCCGTCGGGAAAGCACAGCAGCGAGCCGCGGTGCGACATGCCGGCAAAGCGAAAGCCACCATTGCCGTAAGCGTCGATCGGCGCCGGCCCCGGCAGATGCGGCGCATCGGCTTGGCCGCCGGCCATAGTTTAGGACTTGTCCCGGTCGGACGAAGACAGCGAGTCGCGCCCGCTGCCGACGCCGAGATAGATCAGGATCGGCGCCGCGATGAACACCGAGGTATAGGTGCCGACCAGCACCACGCCGAACATCATGGTGGCGGTGAAGCTGTGGATCGCCTGCCCGCCGAACAACAGCAGCGCCAGCAGCGCGAGCGTCACGGTGACGTGGGTAATGATCGAACGCGAGAGCGTGGCATTGACCGAGATGTTGAGCAGGTCCGCCATGGTCATTCGCTTGTAGCGCCGCAGCATCTCGCGGATGCGGTCATAGATCACCACCGTATCGTTGAGCGAATAGCCGAGGATGGTGAGCAGCGCCGCGATGCTGGTGAGGTCGAAGTCGATGCGCGTGAGCGACATGAAGCCGATGGTGAGCACCAGATCGTGTACGTTGGCGATCATGGCGCCGAGCGCGAATTGCCATTCGAAGCGGAACCACAAATAGATCAGGATGCAGAAAATCGCCATCATGAGGCCGATGGTGCCGTAGGACAGCAATTCCCCCGACACACGCGGGCCGACCACCTCGACCCGGCGATAGTTCACGTCTTCGCCGAGGGCGCCGCGCACCTTGGTGACCGCCACCTGCTGGGCGGCGTCGCCGCCGGGCTGCTCGGCGATGCGGATTAATACGTCGTTGGGCGCGCCGAATTGCTGCAATTGCACCTCGCCAAGCCCGAGCGCGCCGAGGCTCGCCCGCATCTTGGCGAGATCGGCCGGCCCGGCTTTGGTCTGGATTTCGATCAGCGTACCGCCCTTGAAATCGATGCCGAAATTAAGCCCATGGAAGAAATAAAGCGAAATTGCCAGGATCGACATCATCGCGGAAATGGGAAAGCTGATGCGCCGGAAGCGCATGAAATTGAATTTGGTGTCGTCGGGGACGATGCGAAGCAGGCGCAACGGTAAGACTCCTAGATCGGCACGCGCTGCGGGCGCCGCCAGCGCACCCAGTACGCCACGATCAGGCGCGTCAGGGTGAAGGCGGTGAACACCGTGGTGATAATGCCGATGCCAAGCGTCACGGCAAAGCCGCGCACCGGGCCGGTGCCGATATAGAACAGCACCGCGGCGGCGATGAAGGTGGTGATGTTGGAGTCGAGAATGGTGGCAAGCGCGCGCGAAAAGCCGGCGTCGATGGCGTTGATCGGCGTGCGGCCGCCGCGCACCTCCTCGCGGATGCGCTCGTAGATCAGCACGTTGGAGTCCACCGCAATACCGACGGTAAGCACGATGCCGGCGATGCCCGGCAAGGTCAGCGTGGCGTTGAGCATCGACAAGACGCCGAAGATCATGGCGACGTTGATGGCGACGGCGATGTTGGCGAACAAGCCGAACAGCCCGTAAGTCGCGAACATGAACAGCACCACCATCACCGCGCCGACGTAGGATGATATTTTGCCCTGGGCGATTGAGTCGGCGCCAAGGCCGGGGCCGACGGTGCGCTCCTCGATGATGGTGAGCGGCGCCGGCAGCGCGCCGGCGCGCAGCAGAATAGCGAGATCGTTGGCGCTCTGGACGGTGAAACTGCCGGAAATCTGGCCTGAGCCGCCGAGGATCGGCTCGCGGATGACCGGCGCCGAGATCACCTGATTGTCGAGCACGATGGCGAACGGCTTGCCGACGTTCTCCTGCGTCACTTGCGCGAATTTGCGCGCGCCCGAGGTGTTGAAGCGGAACGAGACGATCGGCTCGCTGGTGCGCGGGTCGAAGCCGGGCTGCGCGTCGGTAAGATCGGCACCCGACACCAGCACGCGTTTCTCCACGAGATAGGGGATTTTCGGCTCGCTTGCACTGTAGAGGATTTCATCCTCCGGCGGCACGCGGCCCTGCGCCGCCTCCTGCGCCGGAACCGAAGTGTCGACCATGTGGAAGTCGAGCTTGGCGGTCTTGCCGAGCAGCTGTTTCAGCCGGGTCGGATCCTGCAAGCCGGGGACCTGGACGAGTATGCGGTCGTTGCCTTCACGCTGGATCAGCGGCTCCACCGTGCCCAGTTCGTTCACGCGTCGACCGATGATCTCGATCGATTGGGCGACCGCCTGGCGCACGCGTTCGAGGATTGCCGGGTCGGTCAGCGTGAGCCGGTACAGATTGTTCGGCTCGCTGGAGATGTCGATGTTGCGGTGGCCGGTGGCGCTCAAGATGCCGCCGAGCGGCTGCGACAGGGTCTGAAGCTTTTCCTGCGCCTGACCCGAATTCTGGCCCTGGCGGATGCGCACCTCGACGCTGTTGCCGCGCACTACCAGCCCGGTATAGCCGATGCGCGCTTCGCGCAGCACGCGGCGCACGTCGTCACGCAGGGTTTCCAGCATCTCCTTGCGCACGGACTTGCTGTCGACCTCGAGCAGGATGTGCGAGCCGCCTTGCAGATCGAGACCGAGCACGACGTGGCGCTGCGCCCATGTCGGCCAGCTATTTACCATCTTTGTGGGCAGAAAGTTGGGCACCGCGAACAGGCAGACGGCGAAGACCGTGCATAGAATCGCCGCCATCTTCCAGCGCGTGAAATACAGCATGACGTCCCGACTTCGGTTGCGAACGGTTGTCGCGGCGATCAGCCGGCCGCGGCTTCGTCCTTCACCGGTTCACCCTTGGCGCGCACGTCGCTGAGCATCTGCCGCAGCTGGCGGATGCGCACCTCGTCCGCGATCTCGATCTCGATCTGGTCGTCGTCGATCACCTTAGTGACCTTGCCGATGAGCCCGCCATTGGTGACGACGGTGTCGCCCCGCCGCACGTTCTTGACCATCTCCTGATGCGACTTCACGCGCTTCTGCTGCGGGCGCAGGATCAGGAAATACATGATGACAAAAATCAGCACGAACGGGAGCAGCGACATCACCATGCCGCCTTCGCCGCCCGCCCCGCCGAAAAGCGACCCTTGCGCAAACGCGGGCGTAACGAACATCGCGTGAATCCCCACTTCGGTTGCTGAATAGTTGGCTGGGAGCCCTAAGGCCCCTCGCCGGCGCCGTAAATTCGCGCGGACTATAGCGGCCGCCCGCCCAATTGCAACGCCGCGCAGGGCCTCAACACCGGCCATTTTTGGCCATTTCCGGCACGCCCGGCTTGCGGGGCCGACGCCGCCCGGCTAAGAGCAGCGCACTTTTCGAAAGCACGCCTATGCCGAGGTCGAAATCCAAGCCGCCGCGCAACGCCAAAGCCAAGTCGCAGCCCGCGCGGAGATCCGAGATGATCGAACGCATCGCCAACGCGCTGGAGCGGCTGGCGCCGCGGCCTGCCGCCCTGCCCGATTTCGCCGCGGCCGACGCTTATGTCTGGCATCCGGACGGACGCCGGCTCGCGCCGGTCAAACGCGTCAACCGCGTCGAGATGTCGCTGCTCAAGGGTATCGATCGCGTGCGCGACGTGCTGATGGAAAACACCGAACGCTTCGCCAAAGGACTGCCCGCCAACAATGCGCTGCTGTGGGGCGCGCGCGGCATGGGCAAATCGTCGCTGGTCAAGGCAGCGCATGCGGCGGTCAATGTCGCCTTCGCGCGCGACAGCAAAAGCGGGGCGCTCAAGCTGATCGAGATTCACCGCGAGGACATCGAGAGCCTGCCGGAGCTGATGGCGCTAATCCGCGGCGAACCCTGGCGCTTCATCGTGTTTTGCGACGACCTGTCGTTCGACGCCGAAGACACCAGCTACAAGTCGCTCAAGGCGCTGCTGGAAGGCGGCATCGAAGGCCGGCCGGACAACGTGATCTTCTACGCCACGTCGAACCGCCGCCACATGATGTCGCGCGATATGATGGAGAACGAGCGCTCGACCGCGATCAACCCGGGCGAAACCGTGGAGGAAAAAGTTTCGCTATCCGACCGCTTCGGCCTCTGGCTCGGCTTTCACCGCTGCAGCCAGGACGAATACCTCGCCATGGTCGACGGCTACGTCAAGCACTACAGAATTCCGGCGCAGGGCGGAGCCCTGCATCACGACGCGTTGGAATGGGCAACGACGCGCGGCGCGCGTTCAGGGCGCGTGGCCTGGCAGTTCATCCAGGATCTGGCCGGACGGCTCGGTGTGACGGTCAAGGATTAAGCGCACCATCACTTCAGCGTCATGGCCGGGCTTGTCCCGGCCATCCCGATAAGGGACGCACCGTCCTTGCCATTCTAAGCGGGATGCCCGGCACAAGGCCGGGCATGACATCGACATATTCTGTGCGTGCCGCCTAAACCGATCAGGCGCCGTTGAGATATTTGCGCGGATCGACCGGGGTCGACCCTTTGCGGATTTCGAAATGCAGTTGCGGCGAGCTGACATTGCCGGTCTGTCCGGCACGCGCGATCACCTGTCCGCGCTTGACGGTGTCGCCGCGCTTGACCAGCAGCTTGCTGGCATTGGCATAGGCCGACACGAAGCCGCCGGAGTGGCGGATCAGCACCAGATTGCCGTAGCCCTTGAGCTCGTTGCCGGCGTAAGCGACGACGCCGTCGTCGGTCGCCTTGATCGGCGTGCCTTCCGGCACCGCCAGATTGATGCCGTCGTTCTGCGACCCATTCGGTCGCGGGCCGAAGCCGGCGATGATGCGGCCCTTGACCGGCCAGCGGAATGACGGGATGGCGCCGGCGGGTTCCGCTTTATGCGAGATGCTTGCGGTCTCGTGCACTTCGGGCTTGGCGAGGCGCGCGTGCTGCGCAGGCAAGCTGGCGACCTTCTGGGTTGCCACCGTGCGCGGCTGCGCCGCCTTCGGCGTCGGCCGCTGGCGCGCCGCGAGTTTGCGGCCGCCGGGGATCGTCAGGCGCTCGCCAATATTGAGCTTGGCATAGGGCTGGATCTTGTTCGCGCGCGCCAAAGCCGCGACCGTGACGCCGCTGCGGCGCGCGATCCCGAACAGGCTTTCACCGGGCTCGACAATGTGCACGTTTTCGGCGGCGCGCTGGGGCGCCGGCGCCGCAGAGTCATAGACGTAACGCGGAATGACCAGCCGCTGGCCCGGCCGGATCGCAGCCGGGCTGCTGATGCCGTTAGTCCGCATGATGGCGGAAGCCGGCACGCCATTATTGCGCGCGATGGTGTCGAGCTTCTCGCCGCGAGCGACGATGACAGGCCGCCCGCCATCCCAGGTCCAGTGTCCGGTCGGCCTCGGCGGCCTAGCGTGACGCGCCGGCACCGAACCGGTCACGTCGGAATTATGCGCGCTTGGCCGATAAGCCGCGAACCCGCGCTCGCCATAGGAAACGCCGTTGGCGGCGGCAACCGTGGTCGGCCGGCTTGGCGCCGGCAGCGGCTGCGACACGACTTGCCCGTTCGATGCCGGGCGCGAAGGGATCGAGCCGGTGACATCCTGACGCGGAGCCTCACGATTGGAGGCGAAGGGATTGGAGTCGAAGCGCGCTGAATTCTCACAACCGGCGACGGCAACACCGACCAGAGCGAGGACTGCGACCCGCGGCCAAACGCGCGGGCGAGACAACACCTTGGGGCGCGGCATGTGGTTACTCACTCATACGCACAAAGATTAGAATTCGAAATAAAGCAGCCGCGAGTAAACAAGCTTTTAAGAATTAGCGGCTGGTTACGTGCGCGTTTGAGTCCGACAAAAATATCACAGTTCGCGCATGACCCCGAAAAGTGGGAACCGGTTTTCG
>Ga0307436_1000551_pt1 | contig 17664 bp, 15 predicted proteins | sample SalMarWE160440MG_FD_202513 | JGI IMG/M metagenome (GOLD analysis project Ga0307436, IMG submission 202513) | Salt marsh sediment microbial communities from the Plum Island Ecosystem LTER, Massachusetts, United States - WE1604-40 | ecosystem: Environmental > Aquatic > Marine > Intertidal zone >...
ACTGGGACCTGAGGAGCTGGTACATGTCGCGGCTGACGAAGATTTCCATGGGGCCGGCCAGCGCCTCCAGCCGGGTAGCAAGGTTAATGCCCGGCCCGAAGATGTCGTAAACGTATTTCTGGATACCTACCACCGAGCCGATCACCGGCCCCGTCGCCAGGCCGATGCGGGCGTTCCATTGCATGGGGTGGGTTTCGTTGCGGCGGTTGAGATAGCGCACGCACATCAGCGCCAGACGGGCGATGGAGGCGGCATGGTCGTTCGACGGCTCAGGCAACCCGCAAACCGCCACATAGGCATCGCCGATGGTCTTGATACGCTCGCAGCCCTGGCGCTCGGCGATGCGATCGAAGGCGGTGAAGATGTCGTTGAGCTCGGTGATGATGGCGGTGGGGTCGTGCTCGATTGAAAGCTGAGTGAAGCCGACGAAGTCGAGCATGAGGATGGAGGCGTCGTCGTAGCGCTGCGGGGTGGTGACGCCAAAGGTCTTGAGCTCGCGATAGACCGATTCCGGCATGATGTTGAGCAGGAGTTTCTCGGCCCGTTCCTTTTCCTTGCGCAGCGAGCGGTTCTGCTGTTCGACCATGCGCGAGTAAGAGGTGATCATCATTTCGAGCTGGCGCACCTTGGTGTTGTTGTGCAGTTCGACCAGCACGCAGTCCTCGTCGCTGAACCGCGCCTTTGTGGCAGTGATCGCAAGGGCATGGGTCCGGCGGCCAACCTTGACCTGGAGCGCTGCCTCAAAGCCTTCGCCGCCCTCAAGCGCAGCATGCAGCGCCTTTTCCTCCAGTCCCGCAATGCGCTCGCACAGGCTGTCAGCTGCGGCCTCGTCGAACTCGGGAAACCAGTCAGTCAACCGCGCATTGCGAAAAACCACCTTGAGGTCAGGCCAAGTGGCGACGACCAGACCGATGCTGACTTTTTCGAGCAGCGGCTTGCAAAAATCATCGAGTTTCATGGCTGCCGCCCGCCGCCTAGCCGGTTGTCACGATGTAGGGCTGGCGGCTCTTGATGTCGGCCATGACGGCACGCACGTCGTCGGATTGGAAGCTGAACTCCTCAAGCGTGCTCTGGAGCAGACGCGCCATCTCGTCGAAGGCCTCCTGGGTGACGCCCAGCGGGCGGTGAACCTGCTCGAGGATATCATTCGAATAGGCGACCGGGCCGCCCATGACCTGGGATATGAACTTGCTCTGATGATCGACCAGGGCCTCCATGTCCACATCGTCGAAATAGCTGGCCACAACATCGGAATCGAGCATCTTGTCGTAGAACGACAGCACGATGCGATGGACCACGCCAAAGCCGCCGTAACGTTCGAACATCGTCGCTTTCATGTACCCGCTTTCCGGCCGCGCACGCCCGCAATCGCGACCGGCCTTGCCCTTACGCAAGAGGTGATTTTGCCCTTAAACGGCCAACGCGGTCAAACATAGTTCGGCGGCGGCACAAAACCCTGATAGTCGCGCTCCAACTCGCGAGCGAAGGCGATGGCGGTGAGATCGGCGTGCGCGGCGGTGACGATCTGCACGCCGACGGGAAGTCCGGCGGGCGAACGGCCGGCCGGAGCCACCGTCGCCGGCAGGTAAAAGCAGCAGGAATAGCCGGCCCAGAAAAGCTGGTCGGTGGTCGGCACCTGATGGCCGTTGACGGTGATGGTGCGCTCGTGCCGCTCGCCCTCGTGATCGTGCGGGAAAGCGGGCGAGGCGGCCGCCGGACATAGGAAGACATCCCAGTCGGAAAATAACGCATCCCACTCAAGGCGCATGGCGTTGCGCCGGTTGGCGAGGAGGAGCCAGTCGCGATGCGCCATGGTATAGGCGCGCATCATGCTGGCGTAATAGCCCGGATCGTTTTTGAGCGCGGCAGCGCGCTCCTTGTTGGCAGCAAAGTCGGAATCCGACTGGCGGGCGCTGGTGGCGGCGCGCAACAGGCCGATATAGACGTCCATTGCCTCGGCGGTGGTAAAGGCTGGACGTGCGGTCATGCTGAGTTTCTTCACCCGTGGTGACAGGAAATCGGCCAGCGCTTCGAGGCGCTCCTTCACTGACTGGTCGACCTCGCTTTCCGGCGCATCGAGCATCATCGCCACACGGAAATCGGCAAGGCGCTTTGCCCTGGGCGGCGCCAGGCGGTACGACCAGCCGCGCGCCGCCTCGCCTTCCGCGCCCGCCAGTAGTTTCAGCGCCAGCGCCAGATCGTCGGCCGAGCGGGCGAGCGGGCCACCCACTGAGATGTCGGAATAGGAATACCAGCCCGGCAGCCGCTGGCCTCTGAGCGGCACGATGCCGTAAGTGGGCTTGTGGCCGAAGACGCCGCAGTAGTGGGCGGGGTTGCGGATGGAGGCGCCGATGTCGGAGCCAAGCTCAAGCCCGGTGAGGCCGGCTGCCAGCGCCGCTGCCGAGCCGCCCGAGGAGCCGCCGGGCGAGCGCGTCAAATCCCAGGGGTTGGAGGTGGTGCCGTAGATATCATTGAAACTCTGCCAGTCGGCCAGCATCAAGGGCACGTTGGTCTTGCCGAAGATGACGGCGCCGGCGGCTTCGAGCCGCTTGACCGTCTCGGCGCTCTCGGCGGCGATGTTGTCCCTGTAGGCGGGCGCTCCCCAGGTGGAGGGCGTGCCCTGCCAGTCAAAGGATTCCTTCACCGTCATCGGCAGGCCGTCGAGCGGACCCAGAGGCTCGCCGCGCGCAAGGCGCCGATCGGCAGCGGCGGCGGCTTTGCGGGCGCGTTCGATGTCGCGCACGATAACGGCATTGATGGCCCCGTCGAAGCGCTCGACGCGCTGCCAGTAGAGATCGAGGAGCTCGCGGGAGGAGACCTTGCGGTTGCGCAAGGCGCGGGCGAGGCGGGTGGCGGAGCGAAAGGCGGTGGGGAGGCTTGATGGCATCGGGCTCACGTCCTGACTGCGTGCAAAGGGCACACCATGGCGCGCCGGAGCGCCCGCGTAAAGCAGTGCGTTGCCGCGCCTGGCTGCCGTTCAAGATGCCGGATGCGGCAAAAAATTCCGGGCGCGTGACACAGATCAATGTTGCAGCGCACAAGAAGCGTACCCACATAAGCAGCAAGGCGAGCGACTGCAGTGCGAGCGAGAGTGTCCCATGACCCAGCAACAGCTTCCCACCACCCGCGTCAGCGTGCCTCACAAGTTGAACGGGGCAAAGCGAGCAAAGAAAGCGCGCCCGGCGAGCGTTTCCAGCCCGCAAGAGGCCACGCCCATCAAGCCGGCGGCAACGGCGCCCGCCGGGCCTGCGCCCGGCCCCATCGAGCGCGACTCCTATGCCTCGACCGCGATGCAGGACATCCTTGACAAGTCGGCGAATGCAACGCTGGCGCGCTTCACCGCCGGACTTTCGCCCGCCGCCATCGGCGGGGCCTATGCCGACTGGCTGGTGCATCTCATGGCTTCGCCCGGCAAGCAGTTGCAGCTCGTACACAAGGCCGCCAAGAAGGCGGTAAGGCTCGCCAATTATGCCGCGCGCTGCAGCGTGAATCCGGGTGAGACAGCCCCGTGCATCGAGCCCCTGGCGCAGGACAAGCGCTTTACCGGCGAGGCCTGGCAGCGCTGGCCCTTCAGTCTCGTCTACCAGTCCTTCCTGCTCAACCAGCAATGGTGGCACAACGCCACGGGCGGCGTGCGCGGCGTGACCCAGCAGCACGAGAACGTGGCACAGTTCATGACGCGCCAGTTGCTCGATGTGGCCTCGCCCTCCAATTACCTGTTCACCAACCCCGAGGTGATCGACAAGACGATCACCGAAGGCGGCTACAACCTGGTGCGCGGCTACCGCAATTTCATGGACGACTGGGAACGGCTGATGAGCGGGCGCAAGCCGGCGGGCAGCGAAAAATTCCAGATCGGCAAGGACATCGCGGTGACCCCAGGCAAGGTGGTCTACCGCAACCGGCTGATCGAGCTGATCCAGTATGCGCCGTCGACGCCGAAGGCGCATGCCGAGCCGTTGCTGATCGTGCCGGCGTGGATCATGAAATACTACATCCTCGATCTGTCGCCGCACAATTCACTGGTCAAATACTTGACCGACCAGGGCTTTACCGTGTTCATGATCTCGTGGAAGAACCCCGGCCCCGATGACCGCGACCTCGGCATGGACGATTATCGCACCCTCGGCGTGATGAGCGCCGTCGATGCCGTGACCGAGATCACCAAACAAGAGCATGTGCACGGCATCGGCTATTGCATCGGCGGCACGCTGCTCGCCATCACCGCGGCGGCCATGGCGCGCGACGGCGACGAGCGATTCAAGAGTCTCACCTTCTTCGCCGCCCAGACCGATTTCACCGAGGCAGGCGAGCTGATGCTGTTCATCAACGAGAGCCAGGTGGCGTTCCTCGAGGACATGATGTGGGAACAGGGCTTTCTCGACACCAAGCAGATGGCCGGCGCCTTCCAGCTCCTGCGCTCCAACGACCTCATCTGGTCGCGCATCGTGCACGACTATCTCATGGGCGAGCGCGAGGAGATGATCGACCTCATGGCGTGGAACGCCGATGCCACCCGCATGCCCTACCGGATGCATTCTCAATATCTGCGTGAGCTCTTCCTCAACAACGATTTCGCCGAAGGGCGCTACAACGTGGACGGACGGCCGATCGTCATCTCAGACATCCGCGCGCCCATCTTCGCGGTGGGCACCGAATGGGACCACGTGGCGCCGTGGCGCTCGGTGTTCAAGCTCAACCTGTTCGTCGACACCGATGTGACCTTCGTGCTCACCAATGGCGGGCACAATGCCGGCATCATCTCCGAGATCGGCCATCCCCGCCGGCATCACCGCATCGCCACCAGAAAGGAGGGCGAACGCTACCGCGATCCCGACACCTGGTTCGCCGAAACCGAGGTCAAGCCCGGCTCGTGGTGGCCGGAGCTTGCGGCGTGGCTGAAACAGCGCTCGGGCGAACTTGTGGCACCGCCGCCCCCCATGGGCGCTGCCCGCAACGCGCTGAAACCCTTGTGCGATGCGCCAGGCACCTACGTGCTGGAGCCGTGAACGGCGATTGATACGAACGGCCCTTGGTTCCGACCCATCACCGTCGCCGTCATGGAGGGACCTAGATTCCGCGGTCCATGCTGTCGAGCCTGTCGCTGCGGCCGAGACCGCTCAGGGCGTCGTCACCGGCTCCGCCGTTGAAGCTGTCGTCGCCCGAATCGCCGTTTGAAGACCGCCATATCGCACTGCCCACACCAACACGGCCATGCGCAACGGGCCACGCGGCCGCCATGGCACAGCCCGTTATTTCTTTGTTAAAGCTTGGGTTGAACGGCGGTATGAGTGAAAGAAATTGATATTCATTACGCAAGGTTAAATGATATTCTTTATATTCATAAGACAAACTCTGCGTGCATGCCGTGGCGCGCCCGTCGGCTCACAGGATCTGGCTGAGGAACTCGCGCGTGCGTGGATCCTTGGCCTGTTTGAAGAAGGTCTTCGGCGGTCCGTGCTCGACGATGACGCCGCGGTCGGTGAAATAGATGTGGTCGGCGATTTCGCGGGCAAAGCCCATCTCGTGGGTGACCAGCATGCAGGTCATGCCCTCGGCCGCCAGATCCTTGATGGTGACCAGCACTTCCTTCACCGTCTCCGGGTCCAGTGCGGCCGTCACCTCGTCGAACAGCATGATATCGGGGTTCATGGCAAGCGAGCGGGCGATCGCCACGCGCTGCTGCTGACCGCCCGACAACTCGCCCGGATAGCTCGCCTCCTTGCCTTCGAGCCGCACCTTCTTGATCAGCGCCCGGGCGCGCTGCTCCACCTCGTCCTTAGGCTGCTTGAGCACCAGGACGGGGGCCATCATGACGTTTTCCAGCGCCGTCTTGTGGGGGAAGAGATTGTACTGCTGGAACACCATGCCGACCTTCTTCCTCAGCGCCAGCTTGTCGAGGGCGGGATCGTGCACCTCGATGCCCTCCACCGTAATCGAGCCCTTCTGGATGTCGTTGAGCGCATTGATGCAGCGGATGAGGGTCGACTTGCCCGAGCCCGACGGGCCGATGATGCAGATTACCTCGCTCTTCATGACGTCGAACGAGATGCCTTTCAGCACCTCAAGCTCGCCGAAGGACTTGTGCACGTCCTTGATCGAGACGATGGGCTGATCGGAGGTCCAGGCAGTGGCCATGGGTGGTGTCCTCTAGAGTTTGACGTTGAAGCGCCGTTCGAGCGCCAGTGTCCAGCGGGCGATGGGATAGCAGTAGACGAAAAAGACCACCAGGCAGAAGCCGTAGAACGGCACCAAGAGCTCGGGTCGGCTGTTCTCGGCCACCATCGCTTGCCGGGAGAGCGTGACGATCTCCTCCACCCCGAGCAGCGAACACAGCGGCGTGGCCATGGTGAGGATGGCGTACCAGTTCATCCATGGGGGGATCATGCGCTTGAAGCATTGCGGCAGGATGATGCGCCACAGGATCTGGTGGCGCGAGAAGGCAAGCGAATCGGCCGCCTCCCATTGCCCCGAAGGCACCGACTGGATGGCGCCGCGCACAACCTCGGCAAGATTGGCCATGATCGGCAGCGACAGGCCGAACACCGCCTTGATCCAGTCGGGAATGTTGATGGTCAGGCTGCCGATGTTGATCTCGAAGGGAAAGGCCAGCATGACGATGAACAGGAGCACCAGCCAGGGCGAGTTGCGGAATGTCTGGGTGATGACCCAGGCGGTGCGGCGCACCACGGGCCTGGGTGAGATCTGGGCGAGCCCCAGCACCAGCCCGAGGGCGGTGCCGATGGCCATGGTGAGGATAGAGATGAGGATGTTGAGCAGGAAGCCGGAGAACAGGAGATAGGGGATCCAGCGCAGTAGCGCATCGGTCTCACGGGCGAAGCCGAATCTGCCTTGCGCAAAGCCCGCGACCGGCCACAGCACCACCAGAACGGCAAGCGCGGCGGGCGCCCACCACGGCAGGCTGGCGAGGAAACGCGATAAAGTGAGGTCGTCGGCGCTGCCTGCCGCCCTTTCCGGACGGAACGGCTTTAGCACCGCAAGATCGGTCGTCGTGGCAGCGTCGATACCGGGGATGCGCCTCGCCCGCGCCATCTCAGGTCCTCCCGTAGCCGGGGATGCGCATGATGCGCTCCCAGCGATGCATGCCGAAGACGAGGATGCCCACCAACACGATATAGACCACGAACATCAGCACCATGCAGGCGTTCTGGGCGGTGGAATAGTCGTTGTAGATGCTGACGAGCTGGTAAAGCAGTTCCGGCACGGCGATGACGATAGCCTGGGTGGTCGTCTTGACCAGGTTGACGAGGTTGTTATTGAGGGCCGGCAGCGAAACACGGAAGGCGAGCGGCAGCACCACGTAGATGTAGATCTGCAGCCGGTTCATGCCCAGCGCTTCGGCCGCCTCGCGGGTCGATTCCGGCACCGCCTCGATGCCGGAGCGGAAAATCTCCACGTTGAAGGCGCCGGCAAAGAACGACAGCGACAGGATGGCCCAGCCGACATTGGAGATGATCGGCTCCTGTAGCCAGCCGTCAGGGGAATAGGTGGGCGTGAACTGGCCCAGGGCGAAATAGAAGAACAGAAGCTGTACCAGCGGCGGGGTGTTGCGGAAGAACTGGATGTAGCCCTGCACCACCATGCGCAATAATCTCAGCGGCGAGGTCTGCAGCCAGGCGCCGACAACGCCGATGATCACCGAGAGAATGACGCACACGATCGACAGCTCGATCGTCATGCCCAGACCGGAGAGCACCCGCTCGGTCTGCACCGGGTCGTAGAAATAGATGAAATTCCACTTCGGATTGGTATCCGCCAGGTGGCGGAAGAAGTCCGCGAACGACTGCAGCATGATGCGCCCCCGACCCGGCTCACAAGCAACCCGCCGGGAGCCTCGACGATGAGGCTCCCGGCAAGTCAGTCAGCCCCAGCAAGTATCAGTTCTTGCCGGCCAGCCAGTCCTTGAAGCGGGCCTTCTGGTCCTGCAGGAATTTCGTGGGCTTGATGCCCCACTTCTTCTCCAGCGCGATCAGGTCGCCGGACTGCAGCCAGTTGTACTCCATGCCCGACATGAAGCGGCCGAACACGCAATCCTTCTCGGCCAGCGGCACCGCGAGGCCCCACGGATTGTCGTCTTCGGACTGCAACGGCATCTCCATGTTGGGATAATCGCCCGAGGCGAGGTCCGAGCCGATGGAGGAATCGTCGTAGACCCAGGCGATGCACTTCTTGTCGCGCAGGGCCTGCTTGGCCTCGGAGTTGCCCTGGAAGGCGATGATCTTGGCACCGTAACGCTCCGACACGATCTTGTTGTAGAAGGCGCCCTGCTTGCCGCACACGGGCTTGCCGCGCAGGTCTTCCCACTTCGTCAGGTGCAGCGCCTTGGGCGCCATGACGTTGGTGCCGGAGGTGTAGTAGTTGGGCAGCACGATGCCGACGATCTTGCGCCGGTCGGGGCGGTCCGACATGGTGGCGATCATCAGGTCGATCTTGCCCTGTTCGAGGAACTGCATGCGGTTGGAGCTCTCAACCGGCACCAGCTCCAGCTTGACGCCCATGGTGTCGGCCACTTCCTTGGCCATATCCACTTCCATGCCGATGAGATTGCCGGAGGGGTCGCGAAAACCCCAGGGCTTGTAATCGGGCTTGACGCCGACCACGATCTTGCCGCTCGACATGATCTTCTTCCAGGTGTCGTTGGTGCATTTGTTCGCCGCCGTGGCGACACTCGCCGCCGTCGCCAAGAGCGCGGCACCGGCGATTCCTGCAAGCATGGCCCGTTTGATGGATGTCTTCATGTGATGGTTCTCCCTTTTGGACGCGCACCGCCAGCGGTTTGGCGGCCCCCTGAATTCACCCGCCCGAGGCCCAAGCCACCGGACGGTCATTGCGGGAAATGAGGTTAGGAGCGATGGCGGGGGAGATCAAGGGAAGGAACGCGCGCGGGGCGCAATCCGGCGGCCGGGGCCTCGCCTCCCGTCGAACCCAATACACTGGGCGAGAGTGCCGATCACCTACTCGACGATTTTCCAGTAGGAGTCCTTCCGGATCACCTGCCCGTCGCGGAAGGTATAGAAATCGCAGCCGTTGACCTTCACCTTTTGCCCCTCTGGCGTGGTGCCGGCGAGGGTCCACTTGGTGATGCCGGTGTGGCCGTCGACGAAATGGGTCTCGTTGCCGTAATGCACGTCGGGCAGGCCGCGAAAGCGGCCGGCAAGCGCCTCGCGCACCGCCGCCTTGCCTTCAGAGCGGGCGCCCCACGGGTCGAGACCGCGGGGAATCTCCACCACGCAGCCGTCGGCAAAGTGAGCCATCACCGCATCGAGATCGTGCGCATTGAAGGCCGCGCACAAGGATTCAAGCCTGGCACGGATATCGCTCATGGTCATCGCTTCCCCTGAAACCGCATGCGGGAAGTGTAGGACGGAGAAGGTGTAAATGAAAATGCGGCATGCGGGCATCCGTCCAGGTCCTGCCGCCATTCACAGAAGTGCCCAGGGGATAGATCGCCTGCCTATTCTTCGTCATGGCCGGGCAGCGACCCGGCCATCCTTTTGGCCGCAATGCTCTAGCAAGCAGGTAAAAGGATCACCGGGTCTGCGCCCGGTGATGACGTGAAAGGCGGCACATGGTTTCCGCCCTCACGCCTGCCTGAGGCTCATGCGCATGCGGCGCTCGACGCGGCGGGTGAACAGCGACATCGGCCAGGCGAGGATGAAATAGATGACGGCCGCCAGCACGAACAGGTGCATGGGCAGGAACGACATCATCGCCAGGTCCTTTGAGCGCAGCATCAGTTCCGGCGTCGAGATCAGCGAGCACAATGATGTGTCCTTCAACAGGATGATCAGCATGTTGAGCATGGGCGGCAGGATGATGCGCAGGGCCTGCGGCAGGATGATGTAGCGAAAGCTCATGTAAGGGGTCATGCCGACGGCGGCGGCGGCTTCGCGCTGGCCCTTGTGCAGCGCCTGGATGCCGGCGCGGAACACTTCTGCGAAATAGCCGCCGGCGCTCATGCCGAGGCCGACGAAGCCGGCCACGAAGGCATCGAGCACGATGCCCAGCGGTACCAGGCCGAAATAGATGAGGAACAGGATGGTGAGCGCCGGGATGCCGCGCGCCAGCTCGATATAACCGCGCGCAAAACCGCTGAGCACGCGGTTGTGGGACAGCCTCCCCAGCGCCAGGATCATACCGATTGCCACCGCCAGCGCGAACGAGCAGATGGTGAGCTCGATGGTCACGATGATCGAGGGCACCAGTTGCGGCCACCAGTTGGACCAGTTCTGCGGGTAGACGGCGAGGAACCCTTCGAAGTTGGTGATCATTGCCAGGCCCTCTGCTGGCGCTCCAGCCGGTCGACCAGGCGGGCCATGGGGAAGGCGAGGACGAAGTACAAGACCGCCACCATGGCGTAGATCGTAGCGGTGTCGAAGGTCGAGGTGACGAGATTGCGGGCAAAGAACATGATCTCGGGCGCGGCGATGGCCGAGACCACGGCGGTGTCCTTAAAGAGGGCAATGGCATAGTTGCCGATGGGCGGCAGGGTAATGCGCCAGGTCTGCGGCAGGATGATGTAGCGCAGCGACATCCACGGCGTCATGCCCACCGAGAGCGCCGCCTCGCGCTGGCCGGAATGGATGGCGGCGATGCCGGCGCGAAACACTTCCGTCAGCACCGCCCCGCCATTGAGGCCGAGCCCGATGATGGCGGCAAGGAAGGAGGGGATGTTGTAGCCCAGATAAGGCAGGCCGAAATAGATGATGAAAAGCTGGGTGAGCACCGGCGTGTTGCGGAACACCTCGACATAGGCCGCGATGATCCAGTTGAGCCAGCGGATGCGGGCGCGCTGGATGAGCGCCAGCGTCAGGCCGATGATGGTGGCGGCGACAAGCGAGACCAGGGTGATCTCGATGGTGGTCACCGCGCCGCGCAGGAGCGGCGGGGCCAGTCTCAAGATCGTGGCAGCCAAGGCATCCATCGGTCAGTGCTCGAGGATCTGCTTGAGGAAGGCGCGCAGGCGCTCGTGGCTGGGGTCGCCGATAACCTGATCGGGCGGGCCCTCTTCGATGATGAGGCCGTCGGAGATGAAAATCACATGGTCGGCCACCTGGCGGGCAAAGCGCACCTCGTGGGTGACCAGCACCATGGAGATGCCTTCCACCGCCAGTTCCTGGATGACCTTCAGCACCTCGCCCACCAGCTCGGGATCGAGCGCCGAGGTGGGCTCGTCGAACAGCATCAGCTTGGGCTGCTGGGCAAGGGCGCGGGCAATGGCCACACGCTGCTGCTGGCCTCCGGACAGCCGTTCGGGGAATTCCTCGGCCTTGTGCGACATGTGCACCTTCTGCAGCATGGCGTCGGCGAGGTCGTAAGCGGATTTCTTGTCGAGCCCGCGCACCTTCATGGGCGCAATGGCGACGTTGTCGCGAGCGTTCAAATGCGGCCACAGGTAAAAGCCCTGGAACACCATGCCGACCTGGGCGCGCTGCTTGGCGAGCTGCTTTTCGGTCATGCGCACCAGCTTGCCGCCCACCTTGTGTTCACCAAAAAGCTCGCCGTCCAGGTGAATGTGCCCGGCGGTGGGCGTTTCCATGTAGTTGATGCAGCGCAACAGGGTGGACTTGCCGCAGCCGGACGGTCCGATGATGGCCGTCTTGTGGCCGCGCTCGAGCGTCGCGTTGACGCCGCGCAGCACCTCCAGTTCGCCGAAATTCTTGCGCAGCTCTTCTACGCGCAGAAGCGGTTCTGCCATCGCTCCCCGGCCCCGGCTAAGAGTGGTGGGAGACGACGGCCGGCCCCCCGCCCGGCCGTCGCCCACGGATCGTCTTGAGCCTGTCAGCCCTTGCAGGACGCCGGCAGCGTCGGCGGCTTCCAGTCGGCCGGACGGTCGACGCCGGCACGCTCGTTGACCGAGCCCGGATCGAACCATGACGGATCGCCGAGGCCATACTTCTTGGCCACCTCGCGGTTCAGGCACTTGGCCCAGATCTCGGCGATTTTCTCGTTGAACGCCTTCTCCAGGTTGGGTGCCTCCTTCGACAGGCCGAACACCACGTTATACTTCGAGGTGATGGTCGAATATTTCGGGTCGTAGGGCTGGTGGATCGGTACCGCATGGATATCCCAGCTCGGGTTCTTCGAGATGGTGTACTGGACCAGCGGCGGGTCGGCGAACAGCGCATCGATGCGCCCGGCCAGCATGTCGCGCACGGCGGCATCGCTGGTCTCGTAGAGCTTGAGGGTGGTGTTGGGGATCGCCTTCAACTGATCGATCCAGCCAAAACCCTGGATGGTCGCGATGGTCCTGCCCTCGAGATCCTTGATTGTCGACCAGTTGGACGACTTCTTCTGGGTGATGTTGGCGCCGCCGTAATAGACCGGATCGGTGATGTTGATGACCTTGGTGCGCGGCTTGTTCCAGCCCATCATGCCGTGCATGACGTCAACACGGCGCGACTTGACCGATTCGATCTCGGCCGCCCATTCCATCTGAACCGGCTCCACCTTGAGGCCAAGCTGCTCGCCGACCCACTGCATGAGCTCGCCGTCGAGGCCGATGAGCTTGCCGTCCTTCTCTCCGGTGCCCGGCATGTCGCCGTTGAAGGCGACCATCAGAACGCCTGGCTTGATCGTTTCCAGATTGCCCGCAGCGGCCGGCCCGGCAGCGAAAAGCATCGCGCCGCCGAACATTGCCGCGCTCGTCATCAGCGCCGTCCACAACGCGCCCCGACGTGTTGTCTTCATAGTCCCATCCTCCCTGGTCGTTCGGCACCCTTTCCATAGGGTTGCCTTTGGTGACACCATAGGGTACTCTATGTTCAATGATGAAGCAAGCCCTATCGACGTCGACATTCGTCAGCTTGCGACAGGGATTAAGGCAGGAACCATGAGAAAACCCAAGGCTGGCGCCCTGGGCAAGCGTGACTGGGTGCTCGCCGCGCGCAAAGTCCTGATCAAGCAGGGAATATCGAATGTCAAGGTCGAACCGCTGGCGAAGGTGCTGGGGGTGACGAGCGGCAGCTTCTACTGGCATTTCTCGCGCCGGCAGGACCTCTATGACGCACTGTTGAAGGATTGGTACGACACCAATACCGCGCCCCTGTTTAACGCTGTCGAGACCGCCGGCGATGACCCGCGCCAGCAATACCTCTCCTTCTTCGGGGTGTGGGTGCTGGAGCGCGACTTCGATCCCAAATACGATCAGGCCGTGCGCGACTGGGCGCGCGGCTCGAAGAAGGTAGCCGACGTCCTGCGCAAGGTCGACCAAAGCCGCATCGCTCTGTTGCAACGGATCTACGAGGGTTTCGGCTACAAGGGGCTGGAAGCCGAGATGCGCGCGCGCGTCACCTATTATCACCAGGTGGGCTACTACGCGATGCAGGTGAAGGAACCGCGCGAACGCCGGCTCGAGCTATCCCCTTATTATTTCAATATCCTGACCGGCTACTGCTGGATGGACGAACTGCGCTCGGCGGACGAGATCCGCGCCGGCATGCTGGGACAAGCCGCCTTCGCGCAGGCCTGGCCGAAGCGGCCGCCAGACCATGTTGCGGGCATGCAGGGCGACGGCGATGGCTGATCCGGGTGTGCTACCGCTCAAGCGTTGCACGCCCTCAATCGGCCGTCAGGCCTGGTCAGAAATATACGCCGATAATGACCGGGATCTGTATCTTCTCTTTGGCGGAGCGCCGGCGCCCGCTGGCCGCGAGCTTGCCCGAATTGGAAACAAGCACCTCTTCCCGCGCGCTCGCAGGCCGGTCCCAGTTTTTCAGGCTCTGCTGTTGCCCAACCTGGGCAATCGCTGCACTGACCTCCTGCAACGGGATACCCGTTGTGCAAACGTTCGCCTGGCCACTGCAAAACATGGCGATCACACCTAGTACTGTGGCTACGTCCAACATTGGTCGCCCTCTCTCGCGAAATTCAGGGGCCGCCCCGGAAAGCAGGTGTAATTCTTGATATCACTACCATATTGGACCCGCCGACACAAGCAAGCGCACATGCCCGCGGGCATTACCCTTACCAGCAAGTAAAAATCGCCCGGGACATGATTGCCATGGGCGCGGTGCCGACGCCCCTTGCCGGCGGGTACTAGCCGATGTCTCTTACAGCGGCGATTAGAGCATTGTCCAGTCAAATGATTCAATATGATCGGACAGTGCTGTAAAGCATGAATTGACAACGCCAAAATTGCGCACCATCAGCTCACCCCGTAAGCAAACTCGTCTTTCTTGTTGATCTTGACGCGTGCTTGCTTGAACTCCTCGCGCGCCATGGTCCGGTTGAGGATGTGGCGCGACAGGGCCGGCAGCAAGGTGTTGGTGACGATGTTGTCGACCATGCGGCCACCCGAGTCGGGATCGTTGCACATGGAGACGATCTTGTTGACCACGGCGTCGTCATACACAAAGGCGGCGCCGTGGTTCTCGCGAATGCGCGCTGCGATGCGATTGAGCTGCAGCCTGACGATACCTCCGAGCATGTCGGCCGATAGCGGGTAATAGGGAATGGTGACGATGCGCCCCAGCAATGCGGGCGGGAAGACCTGCAGCAGATAGGGCTTCAACTCGGTGGCGAGCTGCTCGGCATCAGGCCGCTTCTCGCCGCGCGCGGTCGCTTCCATGATCAACTCGGTGCCGACATTGGTGGTCAGGATGATCAGCGTGTTCTTGAAGTCGATCTGGCGACCGGTGCCGTCCTCCATTTGCCCCTTGTCGAATACCTGGAAGAAGATCTCATGCACATCCGGATGGGCCTTCTCCACTTCGTCCAGCAGCACCACGCTATAGGGTTTGCGGCGGACCGCTTCCGTCAGCCTGCCACCTTCGCCGTAGCCGACATAACCGGGCGGGGCACCCTTGAGCGTCGAGACCGTGTGGGCCTCCTGGAATTCGGACATGTTGATGGCGATCATGTTCTGCTCGCCGCCATAGAGGGCTTCGGCGAGGGCCAGCGCGGTCTCGGTCTTGCCGACACCGGAAGGGCCCGCCAGCATGAACACGCCGTTCGGCTTGTTGGGATTATCCAGCTTGGCCCGGCTGGTCTCGATCCGCTTGGCAATCATCTGCAGGCCGTGGTCCTGGCCAACCACACGCTTGCCGAGGATTTCGCCCAACGACAGGATGGTCTGCACTTCGTCCCTGACCATGCGTCCGACCGGAATGCCCGTCCAGTCGGACACGACCGCAGCGACCGCCTGCTCATCGACAAAGGGATACATCATCCGGCTGTCGGGCGGCCTGGCCTCGAGCGCCTTCACCGTATCCTTCAGTTTGGCGCGGGCCTCATCGGCCCCTTCCTCGCCCTTGGCAATCTCTTCTCGCAGCGCCCTGATCCCGTCGATCATCTCCCTTTCGGCGGACCATTCAGCTTCGAGCTTTTCAAGTTTTTCCTTTGACTCCGCGATTGCGCTTCTCGTTTCCCCGATGCGCTCTTCGTTGGCGTCACCGATATCGCGCTCGCGCTCCAGCGCCGCCAGCTCCTTCTCGCGCCCCGAAATGCGAGCCCGGGTGTCTTCGACCGCCGCAGGCGTCGACGTTTGCGAGATCGCCACGCGGGCGCTGGCGGTATCGAGCAAGCTGACCGCCTTGTCCGGGAGCTGGCGGGCCGGGATGTAGCGCGAGGACAGTTTCACCGCCGCAACGACGGCCGGATCGGAAATATAGATACCGTGATGCTTTTCCATCGGCTCCAGAAGGCCGCGCACCATGCCGCAGCAAACCTCGACATCCGGTTCGCCGATCTGGATCGGCTGGAAGCGCCGGGTGAGTGCCGGATCCTTTTCGAAATATTTGCGGTATTCGGCCCAGGTCGTGGCGGCGATGGTCTTCAGGGTGCCGCGCGCCAGCGCCGGCTTCAGCAGATTGGCGGCATCGCCCGTTCCCGCCGAGCCGCCGGCGCCGATGAGCGTGTGCGCCTCGTCTATGAACAGAATGATCGGCGTGGGCGAGCCCTGCACCTCGTCGATCACCGAGCGCAGCCTCTGCTCGAACTCGCCCTTCATCGAGGCCCCCGCCTGCAGCAGGCCGATGTCGAGCGCGCATAGGCGGTTGCCGCGCAACTGCGGTGGAACGTCGTCCGCGGCGATGCGCTGGGCAAAGCCCTCGACGATCGCCGTCTTGCCGACCCCCGCCTCACCAGTGAGGATCGGGTTGTTCTGCCGCCGCCGCATCAGGACGTCGATGATCTGGCGGATTTCATCGTCGCGCCCGGTGATTGTGTCCATCTCCCCGCTCGCCGCCCGGGCCGTCAGATCGATGGAGAAGCGGTCGAGCGCCGTCGTGCCCTTGGGGCCGGCGGCCGACGCCTCGCCCGGCGACCCGGCCGCACGAAGTCCGGACCGGTCCATCGGACGCAGATTCTCCTCGTCCGAGTTGTGCCAGATCTTGGCGTACTCGTTGGTGAGCTCCTCGGGGTCCATACGGTCGAACTCCTTGGAAATACCGGACAGGACGCGCTTGAGCCGCAGGTCCTTTAGACAGGCAACGAGGATGTGCCCCGACCTGATCTGGGTTTCGCCGAAAAGCAGGGTCGCGTAGTACCAGCCGCGATCCAATGCATCGACGATGCTCTCGGAAACGCCGGGCATTTCCGTCTTGTTCATCGCGAAGCCATTGACCACGTTGGCGAGCTCCTGCAGCAGGCGCGCGCGGTCGACCTTGAAGTGGTCGGCGGTCATGGCCATGTCGGTGCGGTCGTTCTGCATGAGCTTCAACAACCAGTGCGCCATCTCGAGATTGCGGTTGCCCGCGCCCTTGGCCTGTCGCAAGGCCTGCATAAAAGCGTCATAGCCGATGCTGTTGAGCTTGCCCGTTACGGCTTCGAGGCTGATGTCGGCCATGTTCAATGCCCCTCTTGGTTGGTTTTGCGATGCCGCCGCATTTCAGCAGCGCGCTCTGCCGGGTGAAAGACGCAATCTCCCCGCAGCGCCGGTTCACTGTCAGGCTGCGCAACGCTCGTCCACGTCGTCCATCCAAGACGGCCAAAACTGCCAAGCGCCGTCGGCTTGGTTTGCGGCGTGGGGATCAACAATTGTAGTTCGTATTCGAGAAAATCGCCAAGATAAGAATAAAGCAAGTCCACGATATGTTGGAAGTGACGGCCGTTTGGCAGGAACTCCTCGAACTGTGCCAGAGTTGCGGTTTCGATGCGAATGCGAAACTTGTCTTGCACACTGTAGACGGCGGATCCCGAAATGGTGCTCTGGCCAAGAGCCGCATTGAGGCCTCCAAGTGACGTCTGGTCGCTCTGGCCGAGTCGAAGCCATGTCCCGACCAGGGGATCGACGAGGACCTTGACGTCGAACGCATAAGCCAGCATGGCTTCGATCCTGCTCATGCTCTCGACGCAGGGGCCAAGCAATCCGGCGAGAGCCAGCTTTTCTGCGTCCGGCGCGGAGTCCCGGTTTCGGTAAGGCTCTGTCCCGATCCCGATGACGGCTCCCACATAACTGGCGAAGCGATCGTCGTCCGGACGATCGTGTTGACCTGCAGGGCGAGAGTCGGACCAGGCTCTGAAGAACAACTGGATGAATCGCTGGTTGATGATGTCGAGGAACTGCGGCAAAGCATCGTCGCGCTCATACAGGGTGAACCGCATCGCATCGACGGTCATTTGCATCGGCAGGGCTCCCTGGGGTCCGAGCATACCGAGAAAACGGCTGAGGATCTTTAGCTGACCTGCCTGCTCCATCACCCG
>Ga0307436_1000553_pt1 | contig 17630 bp, 14 predicted proteins | sample SalMarWE160440MG_FD_202513 | JGI IMG/M metagenome (GOLD analysis project Ga0307436, IMG submission 202513) | Salt marsh sediment microbial communities from the Plum Island Ecosystem LTER, Massachusetts, United States - WE1604-40 | ecosystem: Environmental > Aquatic > Marine > Intertidal zone >...
TTGTGGATGACACCGGGCAGGTCAGAGGCCACAACCGTGTTGTTGCTGACATAGGCCGAGACGATCTCAGCGGTCAGTTCAACTAGTTCGTTCTTCTCCAGATTCGCGTCCATGAATTGGCTCCTTGATCCTGCCCAATCCCCGATAGGCCAAGCAGACCACGAATCTGTGGTGGCTTGTGCATCCCTCGGGCCCACGGGACTCTTAGAGTCACCAGATTACGCCGTTTTTGTGACGAGAAACTATAATGTTACGCAACTACAGAGTATAGGCCCCCCAGACATGCTTAGCTGATCTGACTTCTATAGCACTTTTTGGCCAAACTGCAACGCGTCTCTTCTACTGAAAACTGGGAGCTAACCAACACAACTCAAGGCCCAGAGTTCTTCTTTCAGCCGCGACCGAAGCTTCGATGCCTAAATTAGTTGAAAACTTAAGCTCCAGTTCGGTCTTGAACGAGAAATAGGTCGCATGTCAATCAAGCCTGCGTGAGAGCCCCCCGAGACCTCTTAGGCCAGCGCATTGCCGCACCTATATTCTGGTCGAGCACGCGCAGACCTAGATGAAAGTGTTCCGATCATGAGCAACGCTGAGAAGAATGCCAAGATGGCCCCCGGGCAACTCGCCACGTCAAAGGAAGAGTGGCGCGAGAAGCTTTCGCCGGAGCAGTTCCATATCACGAGAGAGCACGGGACCGAGCGGGCGTTCAGCCATCCCTACCACGCCGAGAAACGTGAGGGCATGTACCGCTGCGTCTGCTGCGGCGCGCCCCTTTTCAGCTCGGAGACAAAGTTCGACTCCGGCACTGGCTGGCCGAGCTTCACCGACGTCGCCGCCGCGGACACCGTGACCACCCACGAAGACAACTCCTTCGGCATGCGGCGCGTTGAGGTGCGTTGCGCCAACTGCGACGCCCATCTCGGCCACGTGTTTCCGGACGGTCCGGGGTCAACTGGCCTGCGCTACTGCATCAACGGATGCGCGCTCGACCTTGACACCGGTGCGTCGGACGGCAAGACCAGCGGGTAGCTCAGACCGCAGTCGTTCCAAGCATGAGTCAAAAGCTTCTCGGAGTGCGCGCACCGGTCGCTGCCCGCCGTCCGTCAACCTCACGCCATCACGGCATCGAGCGCGTGGACGAGTACGCTTGGCTGCGTGCCGACAACTGGCAGGCGGTCATGCGCGATCCCACCGTGCTCGATGCCAGCATCCGCGCGCATCTTGAGGCGGAGAATGCCTACACCAAGGCGGTGATGGCCGACACCGAAGGGCTTCAAGAGACTCTCTTCGCCGAGATGAAGGGACGCATCAAGGAGGACGATTCGACCGTCCCCGCCCCTGACGGCGACTTCACCTATTACACCCGCTACGTCACGGGAGGCCAGCACCCCGTCTTTTGCCGCAGGCTGCGCCGTGGCGGCGAAGAGGAGATCCTGGTCGACGGTAACGCGCTCTCCGAAGGCCATACCTATTTCCGCATCGCTAATGTCGCGCATAGTCCTGACCACAGCCTCATCGCCTATGCCGTCGATACCAAGGGGTCGGAGTTCTATACGGTCAATATCATCGAGGCAGAATCCGGCAAGCTGATCGATGAACGCATTGCTGACAACAACGGCAGCTTCCAATGGACGGCCGACAGCGAGGCTCTTCTCTATGTCTGGCTCGATGAAGAGCATCGCCCTCGTAAGCTCTTCGCCCATCATGTCGGAACTGAAGGCAAAGATCGCCTCGTCCATGAGCAGACCGATCCTGGCTACTTCCTCGAGATCGGCGCCACGCAGGACCACAAATATCTCCTGCTTGGCGTGCACGACCACGAGACGGCAGAGATCAGCCTCATCGACGCCCACAATCCCGCCTCGCCCCCGCGCCTCGTCGCACCGCGCGAGACCGAGCACGACTATTCCGTCGATCACCACGATGGGCGCCTGATCATCCTCACGAATTCCGGCGGCGCTGAGGACTACCGCATTGTCGAAGCGCCCGTGGATGCGCCAAGCCCGGAAAACTGGCGCAAAATTGAGCCGCACAGGCCCGGCCGGCTCATCCTCGATGTTGTCGCCTACAAGGATTTCCTCGTCAGACTCGAGCGCGAGGACGGGTTACCGCGCGTCGTCGTGCGGGAGTTCGCAACCGGCGAAGAGCATGAGATCGCCTTCCACGAGGAGGCCTATGCGCTCGGCATCGCTCATGGCTACGAGTACGACACGCCTACATTGCGCTTCACCTACTCGTCCATGACCACGCCCGCGCAAGTGTTCGACTACGACATGCGCACCCGAGAGCGCGTTTTGCGCAAGACCCAAGAGGTGCCGAGCGGCCACGACCCGAATCTCTACGTGGCCCGCCGTGTCATGGCGCCGGCAAAGGACGGCGAGACGGTACCCGTCTCCCTGCTCTACCGGAAGGACACCAAGCTCGACGGCACAGCGCCCCTCCTCCTCTATGGTTACGGCGCCTATGGCATCACGATTCCAGCAGGCTTCTCCACCAATTGCCTAAGTCTCGTCGATCGCGGCTTCGTCTATGCCATCGCCCATGTGCGCGGCGGCAAGGACAAGGGCTATCGCTGGTACAAGGAGGGCAAGCGCGAGAAGAAGGTCAACACCTTCACCGACTTCATCGCCGCGGGCGAATATCTCGCAGAGCAAAAGTTCACGACGCACGGCCGCATCATTGCACACGGGGAAAGTGCCGGTGGCATGGTGATGGGCGCTATCGCAAATATGGCGCCAGATCTGTTCCTCGGCGTGATCGCCGAGGTGCCATTCGTCGACGTGCTCACCACCATGCTCGATGCGAGCCTACCTCTCACCCCGCCCGAATGGCCCGAATGGGGCAACCCGATCGAGAGCGCCGATGACTACCGCACCATTGCTGCTTACTCCCCCTATGACAATGTCCGCGCGGAGAGCCATCCCAACATCATTGCACTTGCTGGTCTGACGGACCCGCGCGTGACCTATTGGGAGCCTGCCAAATGGGTGGCGAAGCTCCGTGAGCGCGGCACCAGCGACAATCTCATCCTGCTCCGCACCAATATGGAGGCGGGCCATGCCGGCGCGAGCGGCCGGTTCGAACGGCTGAAAGAGGTGGCGCTCGCCTACGCCTTTGCCTCAAAAGTAGCGGGCCTTGCGTGAGCCGCTGCCCCTAGGCGGGGCCGCGCCATTTGTGCCAGAGTGCAGCCCATGCTGCTCACCCGCGACAAGTCCCAAGTTCTCATCATCGACGTCCAGGACAAGCTCTTGAGCGCGATTTCCGGCAGGGACCGGGTCGTGGATCGTTGCGTCCGCCTCGTGCTCGCCGCTCGCAAGCTCGGTATCCCTATCACCCTGTCCGAGCAATACCCGCAAGGCTTGGGCCCCACCGTCGATTCCATACGCGACGCCTTCGCCAATGACGGCTTTGTTGCCGACAAGACCGAGTTCTCCTGCATGCGGAACGAACACTTGCGCGACCGGCTGCATGAGCTCCGCCGCCAGGGCCGCTCCCAGGTCGTGATCGGCGGCATCGAAGCCCATGTCTGCGTGACACAGACGGCCATCGATCTTGAGAGCCAAGGTTTCGAGGCCTTCGTCGTGGCCGACGCCGTGGGCTCCCGCTCCAAGGCAAGCCGCAAGCTCGCCTTGACGCGCCTGGCCAAATCCAGCGTCGACGTGGTCGACAGTGAGATGGTCCTGTTCGAATGGATGGAGCGCGCCGGCACCCCTGAGTTCAAGGAGCTTCAGGCGCTCATCAAATAGGCGTTCCTGAACAGTGCCTGCACTCTCGGTTCAGGTTGGGTTCAGGTGCAGACACACAGAGTCCGAACCGTCAGATCCCTGTACTGATGTAGCAAACCTTCCTCGGCACCGGGCGCGGAGTTCAGGGGCTCCGCGCCCACCCTTCCCCCAAGTGACCATCCACGCCCAACGCATGCGTCATGCTGTCGTCATTGGTTGACACGCAATATTTTCGCGCAGCCCTTTCCATTTCCGAAAGCATGCGCCGGCATTCCAAAACCACCCCGCTTTTTGTTCATTTGTCACAGGCTTGTGGCTCAACTTGCTTCGGCCTGATGGAACCTTTAGCTTTCAGCGGTCTTTCCTACCTTTCACCCAAACACATCCCCCGGAGATATGCCGTGGCATTCGAACTCCCACCCCTTCCATACGACTATGACGCGCTTCAGCCCTATATGTCGGCTGAAACGCTCGAATATCACCATGACAAGCACCACAAGGCTTACGTGGACAACCTCAACAAGCTGATCGAAGGCACCGACTTCGCCAGCAAGGACCTCGAGACCATCGTCAAAGAGAGCTTCGGCAAGAACGCCGGCGTCTTCAACAACGCCGCCCAGGACTTCAATCACATTCAGTTCTGGCCGTGGATGAAGAAAGACGGCGGCGGCAAGAAAGTGCCCGGCGCCATCCTCGCCCTTATTGATCGAGACCTCGGCGGCTTCGACAAGTTCCGCGCCGACTTCATCGAGGCCGGCAAGACCCAGTTCGGTTCGGGCTGGTGCTGGCTCGCGCTGAACAAGGACGGCAAGCTCGAAGTGACCAAGACGCTGAACGGCGAGAACCCGCTCGTGCATGGCGGCTGGCCGCTGCTCGGCTGCGATGTATGGGAGCACTCCTACTACATCGACTACCGCAATGCGCGGCCGAAATATCTCGAAGCGTGGTTCGACCATCTCATCAACTGGGAGCATGTCGAGGAGATGTACGCTCAGGCGCCGAACAAGTAGGCGCGCGGACCGCAAACGAATTCGCGGGCGGCTTCGAGGCCGCCCGTTTTGCATCAGGCGTCGGTCTCGCCGAGCGCCGCTTCCGCGATCTCACTCGCTTCGAGCCAGCGCGCTTCCGCCGCCGCCAGATTGCGCTCCACCTCGCCGCGTTTCTTCATGAGATCGCCGGCCTCATTGGCCGCAGGTGCTGCAAGCTTCGCATCGATCTCATCGCGCGCTTTCCACAGACGCTTCATCTCCGCCTCTGCCTGCTGCACCGCCTTGCGCAAATCCTTGGTGCGCTCGCGCGCCTCGGCAGCCGCCCGCCGGGCGCCCTTGCGGCTGACCTTCCCGCCGGACTCTTGCATGCTGGAGTCCTTCCCATTACCGCCCTTTGCCGCGCCAGCACTCAATACTTGCTCGCGGTAATCATCGAGGCTGCCATCGAACGCGCGCGCCGTGCCGTTTGCAACGAGCACGAGCCGGTCGGCGATCAGTCCCAGCAGATGACGATCATGACTCACCACCACGACCGCCCCGCCGAATGCCGCCAAGGCTTGCACCAATGCCTCGCGCGCGTCCACATCGAGGTGGTTGGTCGGCTCGTCGAGAATCAAAATGTGCGGCGCATCGCGCGTGATGAGCGCGAGCGACAGCCGCGCGCGCTCGCCGCCGGAGAGCTGCCCCACCACCACATTCGCCTTGTCGCCGGAGAATCCGAAGCGGCCGAGATGCGCGCGGACCTCGCTCGGCTTGGCATCCGGTAGTAACCGCTCCATGTGCTGAAGCGGCGTGTCCTCTGGGATCAACTCCTCGATCTGGTCCTGCGCGAAATAGCCGACGGTCAGCTTGCCACTCGCCGCGACCTTCCCCGCCATCGGCGCGAGTTGGCCAGCGAGAAGCCGCGCCAGTGTCGTCTTTCCGTTGCCGTTCCGGCCGACGAGAGCAATGCGGTCATCCGGATCGATACGCAGATCGAGCCGCGACAGCACCGGCGCGCCCGGCACATAACCGACCGCCACGTTCTCAAGCACCATGAGCGGCGGCTTGAGTGCCCTCGGACTCGGGAAGTCGAACACCAGAGAGGCGTCGTCGGCCGCCTCGGCAATCGGCTCCATGCGGGCGAGCGCCTTCAAGCGGCTTTGCGCTTGGCGCGCGCTGTGTGCCTTGTAGCGCCAGCGATCCACATAGGCTTGCAACTTCTTGCGCTTGGCCTCCTGGCTCGCCCGCGCCGCTTCGGTCTGCGCCTGCCGCTCGCGCCGCTGCCGCTCGAATTGATCGTAGTTCCCGACGTAGAGGGTCGCCTTACCGTGGTCCAGTTGGAGGATGTGATCGGCCACGGTGTTTAGGAGATCGCGCTCATGGCTCACCACGATGAGGCTGTTGCGGTAAGCCTTGAGAAACGACTCCAGCCACAGCGCGGCTTCGAGATCGAGATGGTTTGACGGCTCATCGAGCAGCAGAAGATCGGGCTCCGAGAACAGGAGCGCCGCAAGCGCGACGCGCATGCGCCACCCGCCCGAGAACGTGTCGAGCGGCTGGTGTTGCGCCTCTTCCGGGAAGCCGAGACCGGCGAGGATGCGCGCAGCGCGTCCCGGCGCGCCGTGCGCATCGATGGTGTTGAGGCGCTCATGGATCTCGGCAATGCGATGCGGGTCCGTGGCATGCTCCGCTTCGTCGAGCAGCGCGGCCCGCTCGGTCGCCGCAGCGAGTACCGTATCGAACGGCGTCCCGTCGCCGCCCGGTGCTTCTTGCGCCACATAGCCGATGCGCATGCCCGATGGCGCCTCGATCTTGCCGCCATCGGGCTCGTAGAGGCCGGCAATCAGCTTGAGCAGTGACGACTTACCGGCGCCGTTGCGGCCGACCAGCCCGACATGCGCCTTCGGCGGCAAGGATGCCGAGGCGTGATCGAGAATGAGATGACCGCCGAGGCGCAAGGAGATGGCATCGAGCGTGAACATGGGCGGGGTGATAGCACAGGAACGGGAAGCGCGGCGCTAGCGGCGGCGCGTGTTGCGCTTGATGGCGTCCTCCAGCACGCGCGTGGCCATCGGCACGGCCGACCTGACGATCGCCTTACCGAGGCTCGTCCAGAAGCTGTCGCTGCGCGAGCCGCCGCCGGATCTCCTCGTCGAAGTCTTCTCGTCAGCGTCAGCCGCCGCAGCCTCGGCTCGCTTCTCCATTCGCTTCTGGAGCATCTCGAAGGCCGACTCGCGGTCGATGGCCTTACTGTAGTCCGTATCAAGCACGCCGTTGCTCGCTCTGATCACGGCCTTGCGCTCCGCCTCGGTGATCGGTCCCACACGCGCGTTCGGCGGCTTGACGAAGGTGCGCTCCACGATACTGGGCTGGCCTTTCTGGTCGAGCGTCGAGACCAGCGCCTCGCCGATGCCGAGCTCCATAATGGCTGTCTCGGTGTCGAACGAGGGGTTGGCACGGAATGTCGTTGCTGCGGCTTTCACCGCTTTCTGTTCCAAAGGCGAGAAGGCGCGCAGCGCGTGCTGCACCCGGTTGCCGAGCTGACGGGAGACGGTGTCGGGAACGTCGAGCGGGTTCTGCGTCACGAAATAGATGCCGACGCCCTTTGAGCGGATGAGACGCACCACCTGCTCGACCTTCTCCAGCAGCGCCTTCGGCGCGTCTCTGAATAGGACATGTGCTTCATCGAAGAAGAAGACGAGCTTCGGCTTGTCGGGATCGCCCACCTCAGGCAGGTCTTCGAACAGTGCCGACAGCAGGAACAGCAGGAAGGTCGCGTAGAGACGCGGGCTCTCCATCAGCTTGTCGGCGGCCAGCACGCTGATATAGCCGCGCCCGTCGCGCGCCTCGAGCATGAGATCGCTCAACTTCAACACCGGCTCGCCGAAGAAATGCTCGGCGCCCTGCTGGTCGAGCACAAGCAGCGAGCGCTGTATGGAGCCGACCGATGCCTTGGTAATGTTGCCGTATTTCGTGGTCAGCGTATCGGCACGCGCCGCAAGATTCTCCAGAAGAGCCTGCAAGTCTTTGAGATTGAGAAGCAGGAGCTTCTCGTCGGCGGCGATTTTGAAAGCGATGTTGAGCACGCCCTCTTGCGCCTCGCTGAGATCCATCAACCGCGACAGGAGCAGCGGCCCCATCTCGGAGACCGTCGTCCTGATGGGAAGCCCCTGCTCCCCGAACAAATCCCAGAAGATCACCGGGTAGGCTTTGAAGTCCACCTCGTAGCCGATCAGCTTGGCGCGATTCTCGATCCAACTCTTGGCTTCCCCCTTTTCGGCAATGCCGGAGAGATCGCCCTTCACGTCGGCGCAGAACACAGGAACGCCCTGGTCCGAGAAGGCCTCGGCCAAGCCTTGCAGCGTGACCGTCTTACCCGTTCCCGTGGCGCCGGTGATCAGCCCGTGCCGGTTGGCGAGCCGCAAAAGGATGAATTCCGGCTTATTGCTCTGGCCGATATAGACGCTCTCGGCGGGAAGCTGCTCCGGGTCCAGCTTCGCGACGCTAGGGGCCGCTGAGGCGTCGCCCTTTGTCTTTGCCGTACGCGTTTTGGCTGCCGCCTTCTTTGTCGCCATCACCGCCGCTCTCCCAATCTCTCTGTGGCACTTTAGCGGGTGCACAACGCCTGCGCCAAGATGGCGTATGGTCCCGAGCCCCTGAGAATCCCACGGGTTTCTCGCCGCACAGGCTCGTGCTAGGAGAAAACCAGAACAATTCCGAGTTTGTGGACATGGCTGAACTTCCCTTGGCCCGCGACTTTCCCTCCGCCGACGAGGCGGCCTGGAAGACGTTGGTCGAAAAGGCGCTGAAGGGCACACCCTTCGCCTCGCTCGAATCGAAGAGCTATGACGGCATTGTCATCGAGCCGCTCTATGCCCGCGCCAAGGATGCGGACGTTGTGCCTGGCCGCGCGCCGGCCTCGCCTTGGACAGTGATGCAGCGCATCGATATCGCCGACGGCAAGACGGCCAGTCGCCAGATTCTCGACGATCTGAACAACGGTGCGAACGGTTTCAGCCTCGTATTCCAAGGCTCGGTGGGCGATTACGGCTATGGCTTGCCGCAGTCGGAGGCTGTTTTGAAGGACGCCCTCGAGGGTGTACATCTCGACTGGGGTGTTCCCGTCGAGCTCCAGCTTGGCCCGATGTGCAAAGACGGCGCTCTCATGCTCGCCAACCTCGTGCAAGAGAAAGGGGTCGCACCAAGCAAGGCAAACATTCGCTTTGGCTTCGATCCCATCGGCATTCTCGCCGCCAATGGCTGGAACCGCTTCAAGTGGCCGGAGATGGCTGACATTTTCGCAAACCTGGTCGCTGAGATGATGGAACAAGGTTTCGCGGGACCCATGGCTGTCGGCGATGGTCGGCCGGTACACGCGGCCGGCGGCTCGGAAGCACAGGAGCTCGCTTTCGCGCTCTCCGCCGCGCTTACCTATGTGCGCGCCGCCCACGAAGCCGGCGTCTCCCTCGACGCGGCGCGGCGGCTCATCTTCTTCCGCCTCGCCACCGACCAAAACCAGCTCCTAACCACCGCCAAGTTCCGCGCACTCCGGAAATTGTGGTCGCGTATCGAGGAAGCTTGTGAGCTCGCGCCGGAGCCAGCCTACGTCGCCGCCGAGACCGCTTGGCGCATGATGACCAAACGCGACGCTTACGGAAACATCGTGCGCGGCACCATCGCCGCGCTTGCTGCTGCCGTCGGCGGTGCCAATGCCGTGACCGTACTACCGTTCAGTGCAGCACTTGGTCTTCCTGATGCGTTCGCCCGGCGCGTCGCCCGCAACACACAGACGATCCTTCTCGAGGAATCGAACCTCTATCGTGTCACCGATCCCTCGGCAGGCTCCGGCGCTATCGAGGCTCTAACCGACGAGCTCTGCCGGATTGCTTGGCGACTGTTCCAGGACATCGAGAAGGCTGGCGGCCCTGCCAAGGCGCTGCGCGATGGCCTGATCCAGCGCGAGGTCGCCAAAGTTCGGACCGCGCGCGAAGCCGCCACCGCACGCCGCAAGGATCCTCTCGTCGGCACTACGGATTTTCCAGACCTCGCCGAGGAGCCTGTTGCCGTACTCGAGGCACCGCCTTCCGCACTCTTCGACGAGTCCGGCGAGCTGACCGTGGAGCCTTTGCAGCGCATGCGTCTCGCAGAACCGTTCGAGGCCTTGCGCGACAAGAGCGACGCTTATCTCGCCAAGCACGGAAAGCGGCCGAAGATCTTCCTCGCCTGCCTTGGCCGGCCTGCCGATTTCAATGCCCGCGCAAGCTTCGCCAAGAGCCTGTTCGAGGCCGGCGGCATCAACGCCATCGCGCCAGAGACGGCGCAGTCGCGCGACGAGATGTTGAAGAGCTTCAAAGCGTCCAGCGCAAAGCTCGCCTGCTTGTGCTCGTCCGACAAGGTCTATGGATCCGAAGGGGCGGACGCCGCGAAAGCGCTCGCTGCTGCCGGCGCCACGCATATTTATCTCGCCGGCAAGCCCGGCGACCTCGAGACTGAGCTGAAATCCGCCGGCGTCACGGACTTCGTGTCCGCCGGCGCCGATGCCCTTGCCGTCTTGCACGGGGCGTATGCACACTTGGGGCTCTAGGCGCGTAGAACGGCTCGCCAGATTGAAAGGGAAGAGTTGAGTGGCTGGGATTCCCGATTTCACCGAGATTGAGTTTGAGGCGCCGCGCGAACCGTCGCTTAGGGCGGACGCTTCCGCTTGGGACACGCCGGAAGGTATTGCAGTGAAGCCGGTCTATGAGCCGGACGATCTGAAGGGTCTCGACTTCCTCGACGGGTTCCCCGGCGTGCCGCCTTACCTCCGCGGCCCCTACCCCACCATGTACGTCCAACGGCCATGGACTATCCGCCAATATTCCGGCTTCTCCACCGCGGAAGACTCCAACGCCTTCTATCGCCGCAATCTCGCTGCCGGTCAGCAAGGCGTCTCCATCGCCTTCGATCTCGCCACCCACCGCGGCTACGATTCAGATCATCCCCGCGTGACTGGCGATGTCGGCATGGCGGGGGTCGCCATCGACTCCATCTATGACATGCGTACCCTGTTCGACGGCATTCCCCTCGATCACGTCTCCGTATCCATGACTATGAATGGCGCGGTACTGCCTGTACTTGCGCTCTTCATCGTCGCTGGCGAGGAGCAAGGCGTGCCCCACGACAAGCTCTCCGGTACGATCCAGAACGACATCCTCAAAGAGTTCATGGTGCGGAACACGTATATCTATCCGCCCGAGCCGTCGATGCGCATCGTCTCCGACATCATCGGCTACACGTCTAAGCACATGCCGCGCTTCAACTCGATCTCGATCTCCGGCTATCACATGCAGGAAGCCGGTGCGACGGCCGACCTCGAGCTCGCCTACACGCTCGCCGATGGCATCGAATATGTGCGTGCCGGCATCGCCGCCGGCCTCGATGTCGATGCCTTCGCGCCGCGCCTCTCCTTCTTCTGGGCCATCGGCATGAACTTCTTCATGGAGATCGCGAAGATGCGCGCCGCGCGCGTGCTGTGGGCGAAGCTCCTGATGGAGGAGTTCAAGCCGAAGGATCCGAAATCGCTGGCACTGCGCACCCACTGCCAGACGAGCGGCTGGAGCCTCGCCGCCCAGGACGTGTTCAACAACATCATCCGCACCTGCGTCGAGGCCATGGCGGCGACACAAGGGCACACCCAATCGCTGCACACCAACGCACTCGACGAGGCGCTGGCCTTGCCGACCGATTTCTCCGCGCGTATCGCCCGCAACACCCAGCTGATGTTGCAGCAGGAAAGCGGCACGACCCGCATCATCGACCCGTGGGGCGGCAGCTACTATGTGGAGCGCCTCACTTACGACCTCGCCGCGCGCGCCATGAAGCACATCGAGGAGGTCGAGAAGTTCGGCGGCATGGCCAAGGCCATCGAGGCCGGCATCCCCAAGCGCATGATCGAGCAGGCGGCGACCGCCACCCAAGGCCGCATCGACTCAGGGCGCCAGACCATTGTCGGCGTGAACAAGTACCGCTCCGAGACGGACGCCGATATCCAGATCCTCAAGGTGGACAACCGGGCCGTCCGCCGCCAGCAGCTCGAGAAGCTGGGGCGGCTCAAGGCCGAGCGCGACCCCGAAGCCGTCAAACGCGCCCTTGACGCGCTCACCGAAAGCGCTGAGACAGGCAAAGGAAATCTGCTCGAGGGCGCCGTCGCGGCCGCCCGCGCGAAGGCAACCGTCGGCGAGATTTCCTACGCCCTGGAAAAGGTTTATGGCCGCCACCGGGCAAACGTTTCGGCAATCACCGGGGTCTACAAGGCAGAGATGGGCCGCAAGGACGGAAATATGAGCCGCGTCGCCGAGCTGATCGAGGCCTTCGAGACCGAGCATGGGCGCAGGCCGCGCATCCTGGTCGCCAAGATGGGCCAGGACGGCCACGATCGGGGCCAGAAGGTCATCGCTAGCGCCTTCGCCGATCTCGGCTTCGACGTCGATATCGGTCCTCTGTTCCAGACACCCGAAGAGGCCGCCCGTCAGGCGGTCGAGAACGACGTGCATATTCTCGGCGTCTCGTCGCTCGCCGCCGGCCACCTAACTCTGGTCCCGGCGCTGCGCGAGGCGCTCGAAGCCCAAGGCCGCGGCGACATCATGATCGTCGTCGGCGGCGTCATCCCGCCCCAGGATTACCCTGAGCTCTATGAAGCGGGCGCCAAGGCCATCTTCGGCCCTGGCACGCCGATCGCCGACGCCGCCATCGACATCCTCGGCAAGCTTGGCGTCGGCGGTACCAAAGCCGCCGCTGAGTAGGCAGCATGCCCGGGGACACGGGGAACCCGGTAGCCCATCCGTTTTGGGCGCGATCGAAGGATCTCTTCGCTGGTGTTGCCGCCAGCTTCATGTCGATTCCTGATGACCTCCTCGCGCCGATCATGATCGTCGTCGTGCTTGCTACGGCACTCACCGGCATCTTGCTTACCGTCCTCGGCCTCGTCCGCGCCGGCGTCGCCATCCGCTTCATCCCCTACCCCGTGATCGGCGGCTTCTTGAGCGCAACCGGTTGACAGCGTGCTCTACGCGCTCAGCCTGGACGCTTACAGCGCGTCACCCGCGAAAATCCCGACCTCAACCGGGCTCTTATGACTTATGTCATCGAGGTCATGGCCGATCGGCTCAATTTCGCCAGCAAGGCCATGGGCGTGCTCCGCCGCTGACACGTTTGCGTCGCATCGCCGCAGATCAGCGAACATGCGACCGTCACGAACGAGGCTTTTCTATTTGGTGCCAAGATGTTAGCACATCTCATATTTTTGAATTATTCCACTTCAAAAACATAATGACTTTCTGCTTCGCTTAGAGCTTGCGAGGATTGCCGCGCCGTGGTCATGGTGATGTTGCTGGGCAGAGCACAAATCAAGAATTGCTAAGAGAGGCATGATGCGCACGCTGATCGGGCTGTTTGCCTTGCTCATCATTTTTGCCCCGGCCGCCAACGCCGCCGAGGAAATCGCCGTCACCATCAAGGATCACAAGTTCAGCCCTGACGAGATTCACGTCCCGGCCAAGAAGGCTGTAACTCTGAAGGTCACGAATGCGGACGCGACGCCGGAGGAGTTCGAAAGTCATGATTTCGATGTCGAGAAGGTCATCGCCGGCGGCCAAAGCGCCATAATCCGGCTTCAGCCGCTCGACGCCGGCCCCTACCGCTTCTACGGCGAATACCACGAAGACACGGCCCGGGGCGTGCTCGTCGCCGAGTAACACGCTATGCTTGGGGCCCTAGTCATCGTCTTTCGCGAGGTCGTCGAGGCCGGGCTGGTAGTCGGCATCGTGCTTGCCGCCACGCGCGGCATCGCGGGACGCAGCTGGTGGGTCTCACTCGGCATTCTTTGCGGTGTGCTCGGCGCCAGCATCGTCGCCGCATTTGCCGGTGCCATATCCAATGCTTTTGCGGGATCAGGCCAAGAGCTGCTCAACGCGACGGTGCTCATCATCGCCGTGGTGAGCCTCACTTGGCACAATGTCTGGATGGCCGAGCATGGCCGCCAACTTGCCGCCGATATGCGGAAAGTTGGCACCGAGGTAAGCGAAGGTCAAAAACCCCTCGCCATCCTTGCTGTTGTCGTCTTCGTCGCCGTCATGCGCGAGGGATCCGAGGTGGTCCTCTTCCTCTACGGTATCGTGGTGGGCGGGACCGACATGGGCTCCTTGCTTGCGGGTGGCGTGCTCGGCTTGGCGGCCGGCGCCGCCTTGAGCGCCCTTAGCTATTACGGGCTCGTCGCGCTGCCGCTACGCTACATCTTTTCCGTGACCGGCTTTCTCCTCACCCTGCTTGCCGCCGGTATGGCCGCCCAGGCCGTCCACTTTCTGCAACTGGCGGGTGTCATCAACGTCTTTCAGAGCAGGCTCTGGGATACGTCCTGGCTCCTTTCGGATTCCAGCATCCTCGGACGCATGCTGCATGTGTTGATTGGCTATGACGACAGGCCGACCGGGTTGCAAGTCATCGCCTACGCCACCACGCTCGCCATCATTCTTCTCCTGATCCGCATGGCCCGCAGCGAGCGGCAGCCGCGCACAGCGAGCTAAGGCAGGTATCCCGGCTCACAACCGGCTTGCGCTTTGGCCGGTTTGCCCCTACCCCCGCATGCCATGAGTGGCAGCAAGAACGCACCGAATCTTGAGGATTTGACCAAAGCCATTCGCGCCGGCGACCGCGTGGCGCTCGGCCGCGCCATGACCTTGGTCGAAAGCACCAAGCCCGAGGATCAGGCCCGCGCCCAAGCTCTGCTCGAAGCGCTTCTCCCCGATACCGGCAAGTCGATCCGCATCGGCATCAGCGGTGTGCCGGGCGCCGGCAAGTCGACCTTGATCGATCAGCTGGGGCTCAATCTCATCGCCGCAGGCCACAAAGTAGCCGTGCTCGCCGTCGACCCGACCTCGTCGCGGACGGGAGGATCCATCCTCGGCGACAAAACCCGTATGGGTCGCCTAGCGTCCGAGCCGCACGCCTTCATTCGCCCCTCGCCGGCAGGCGCGAGTCTCGGCGGCGTTACCAAGACCACGCGGGAAAGCATTTCGCTCGCGGAGGCCGCAGGGTTCGACGTCGTGCTTGTGGAGACGGTCGGCGTTGGGCAGTCAGAGACCGCCGTCTCCGACATGGTCGATGTCTTCGTTGTGGTTGCCATTCCCGGTGCGGGCGACGAGTTGCAGGGCATCAAGCGCGGGCTCCTCGAGCTTGCCGACATCATCGTCGTCAACAAATCCGACAACGACAATATCGAGCGTGCCGAGCGGGCGGCGATGGAATACCGCACGGCGCTGCACATTCTCGCTGCCGGGCAGTCGGCCTGGTCGCCGGTCGTGCTGACGCTCTCGGCGCGCGACAATCGCGGCCTCGACGCCCTGTGGGAGAAGGTCAAGGAGCGCCAGGCTACACTCGCGAACTCCGGCATCCTGGCCGAGCGGCGCGCCGAGCAAGCAGCATCGTGGATGCGCGAGATCTTCGAGCAGCGCCTGCTCGCCGCCTTCAAGGGCGGACGGCGGGCTGCGCGCCACTATCAGGAGCTCGAGGACAAGGTCCGCGCCGGGAAAATGACCCCGTCCGCCGCGGCCGAGGAGCTCGGCCGACTCGTCGGGCTGAAAGAGCACGAGTAACCAGCGGGTAAACCAGCGCTCGCGAATTCCCTTTCCTCGCATCCAAGCCGCTTGTAAGCCAGATATTATGGCACGGCTGGGCGTCCTCCTGACAGGCTTTGGCCCGTTTCCCGGTGTCGCCGAGAACCCCTCCGGCTGGCTGGCCGAGACCCTTGCCGAACGAAAAACTGGCCACGATGCCGATCTGCACGGACACGTCCTCCCCACCGAGTGGGACGCGGTTGCCGCGCTCGCGCCCGACCTGCATGCGAGCCTGCAACCCCATGTCATGATTCACTTTGGCGTCAGCCCGCCCGCGCGGGGCCTACACATTGAGCGCTCAGCGCATAACGAAACCGCGCTTCGTCACGATGCCAGCGGGCGGCTGCCAGACACGCCGTCGATCTCGCCTGCGGGCGCCGCGCGCCTCGATACGACCCTGCCGGTCACGGTCATCGCCGCGCATCTCAGAGCCCAGGGTCACGCGGCAAGCGCATCTGGCTCGTGCGGACGCTATCTCTGCAACTATCTCTACTACCGCTCCCTCGAATGGGCGAAAGCGCAAGGGCGTGACGCGCTCTTCGTGCACGTGCCGCTGACGCATGCGCAAGGTGGACCGATAAGCGCCGATGCCTTGCTCCACGCCACGCAGGAGACTGTCGATGTCGTCCTCCGTCTCGTCGCTGCGCGAGACGCCGCGCAACGTGCCAAGTCAAGGCCAATGCCAGCGCGCGCCGCGCTCAGTGCCGAGGACAGCCCGTGATGATCGTCGGGCGTCGGGAACTCATGCTGGCTGGGCTGGGCGTCGGTCTCGCCGCGGCAGCGGGACCGCGCGCCGCAAGAGCACGTGAGGACAGCACGGCGGAAACAGGCGCGCCCGAGGCGTTCAGCACCTACGGCGTCGTGCCGGCGGACGGCAAGGTCGACCAGACGGCGACGCTGCAAGAGGCCGCCGATGAGGCGGCACGCTCTGGAACGCCGCTTTATCTTCCCCCGGGCACCTATGCCACGGGACGCCTGCCGCTCAAGTCCGGCACCCATATCCACGGTGTGCCGGGGCTCACGATCCTGCGCTACGCCAGCGGCGGCGCGATCTTCGACACCGAGGGCACCGATAATGTGCGCCTGACCGGCCTCGTGCTCGATGGCGCGGGCGAACCGCTCGGCGCAGACGGCGCGCTCATTATCGCGATGGATTCCACACATTTCGACGTCTCCGACTGCCGCTTCACAGGCTCGAGCGAGGACGGCGTCGTGCTGCGCAAAGTCTCTGGCCGCGTTGCCGATTGCGAGATTTCCGACATCCGCAAGGCCGCGCTATTCAGCGAAGACGCCAAGGGGCTGGAGATCGCGCACAATCATGTACACGACTGTGGCGACAACGGCATCCTCGTCTGGCGGTCCGAAGCGGGCGAGGACGGCACCATCGTCACCTCGAACCGCGTCGAGCGCATTGCCGCCAAGAGCGGCGGGAGCGGCCAAAACGGAAATGGCATCAACGTGTTCCGCGCGGGCGCTGTGCTCGTGAATGCAAACCGCATCACCGACTGCGCCTTCTCCGCGATCCGCGCCAACTCCGGCTCCAACTGCCAGATGGTTGCCAACTCCTGCGCCCGCCTTGGCGAGGTCGCGCTCTATGCCGAGTTCTCCTTCGAAGGCGTCGTGATCGCCAACAACATCGTTGACCAGGCGGCCATGGGCATCTCCGTCACCAACTTCAAGCAAGGCGGTCGCCTCGCCGTTGTGCAAGGCAACATCATCCGCAATCTGTTCCTGAGGAAAGATGCCGACAGCCGCGGCATCGGCATCGGCGTGGAGGCCGATACCGTCGTCAGCGACAACGTCATCGAAGGCGCCCCCGCCTACGGCATTCTGGTTGGCTGGGGCAACTATCTGCGCGACGTGAGCGTCTCGGACAATGTGATCCGCAAGGCTCATATCGGCATCGGCGTCACCGTCAGCGCGTCAGCCGGGACCGCGCTGATCACCGACAATCTCATCTCCGAGGCCAAGGACGGCGCCATCCGTGCCATGAAGGGACCGACGCCGGTTGGCCCCGACCTGGCAAAGGCGAGCCCCGAGGCTTATCCCAACCTCGCAGTCTACGCCAACGTCGCCCGTTAGCCTGTCATCCGGCCGACGAGAAGCCCGCGCCAATTGTGCACCTCATCCTCAAGCTCATCGGCGAGCACCGCCCAGGCCTTTGGCAGAAGTGCGGCGAGTACCTCTGAGAGGGCCCGCTCCGCGCCGCGCTTGGCACCGTCGTCAACCTTCAGAGCAATGCCAAGGCCAAGCTGGGGCAGCGCGGCGCAGTGAACCCCTTCCGC
>Ga0307436_1000554_pt1 | contig 17628 bp, 26 predicted proteins | sample SalMarWE160440MG_FD_202513 | JGI IMG/M metagenome (GOLD analysis project Ga0307436, IMG submission 202513) | Salt marsh sediment microbial communities from the Plum Island Ecosystem LTER, Massachusetts, United States - WE1604-40 | ecosystem: Environmental > Aquatic > Marine > Intertidal zone >...
AGCCAGGTGGTGATCGCCGCGAATGAGCACGACTATTTCAATAAGGTCGAGAGCCTTACCGGCAAAGAAATCGATGCTGACCAGCGTGCTTGGTATATCGCCACCCGCGACAACACCTTCGGCGGCGATGCCGCCCTGATGAAGCAGGAATACCCTTCGGTCTCAGAAGAGGCCTTCGAGCAGAGCCAGGAAGGCGTCTATTACGCCGAGCAATTGGCAGCGGCGCGGCGCGCAGGTCGGATCACGGACATTCCTTACAATCCGGGTGTGCCGGTCAATACCTTCTGGGATCTCGGCAAGGACGACGACACCGCGATCTGGTTCCATCAGCGCATCAATGGGTGGGATCACTGGATCGACTATCTCGAAGCCAGCGATCAGGCGTTTTCGTATTACGTGCGCGAAATGCAGACGAAAGGTTACGTCTGGGGCAAACACTACCTGCCGCACGATGGCGAGCACCGGAATTGGGGCGCCGAACAGCTTAAAACCGCCGAGGAGATGCTGCACGATCTGGGTCTGCGCAACATCGTAACCGTGCCACGCACGCCAAACGTAACAATCGCCATCCGCCAGTGCCGTGACGCCTTCCCGCGCTATCGTTTCGATCAGACCCGTTGCAAAGCTGGCCTGCATCACCTCGAACATTACCGCAAAAGCTGGAATGAGGGGATCGGGGCTTGGTCAGATCAGCCTTTAAAGAATGGACACCAGCACGCGGCTGATGCCTTGCGCCAGCACGCCCAGGTGTTCGTCGAAGTGCCGGCACCGCGCGGGTACAAGCGCCGACGGAAACTAAGCGGGTTGGCCGTGTAGACGCAGGGTTTGTGGATCGGTTCGTTCAATGCCGAGCCGCATGGCGGTGAGCGAGTCCATGCCCATGTTGGGCACCCGGCCGCTGATCGTCACGTCCAGGTGTGGCATCATTCGACGCACGTGTGGCCCGATCGATGAGGTCAGGCCGGGCGACGTGGTGTGGTTCTCGGCTGGCGAGAAACATTAGCATGGCGTTTGGCTGACCACAGCCATGCGACTGCTTGACCTCCGCACCCTTCATGTCCGTACCCGACGGTTCAAATGTGAGGCGCCGCATTGTCGCCGGAGGATCTTCGCGGAGCGGTTCGGAGAGAACATTGTTCCGCTCAGGGCGCGCCGAACAGCGCGGCTCGAATACATCGTCCATCATCTGGGGCTGACTCTCGGTGGAAGGCCAGCGGCAAGCTTGGCCAAACGGCTCATGCTGCCGGTCAGCAACGACACCCTATTGCGGGTCGTCCGGCGACGGACGACGGTGCCGACCGAGCCGCTGGTCGTTGTCGGCATCGATGACTGGGCTTTTCGGCGGAACCATCGGTACGGAACGATCGTCTGCGATCTGGAGCGACGACGGATTGTCACGTTGCTGCCGGATCGGGAAGTAGCGACCGTTCAGGCTTGGCTGGCAGAGCATCCCGAGATCAGGATCGTGTCGCGAGATCGCGGGGGCGGCTAGGCCGCCGGGTGTCCCTGGGCGATCATGCTCGGCGGTCTTTCGTTTGGGGGGCACTTATTGCGCTCCGCTGGGTGCCGACCGCGCCTGGGAAAGAGGAAGCCCCGAAACGATCTAAATCCTTGCATGCGCTTGGGGCACAGCGGAAGCGACGTGAACCGCCTAATGGTACTGCACGATCACAGTTTCATTGTGGTTGCAGGGAATGCAATCGAACGTGCGCTTACCGTGATCCGGACTTTCGCGATCAATCCGGGAAAGCATCATCGTCGCGCCGCACTTTGGGCAGGGCGGTCGCTCGTAGCTCAGGTGTGGAAAGTGTGAATTGGCCGACATGAATGAACCTGGGCGTTTGGTAAAGTGCCCCGCCTCTATGCGTTCGGGCATGGGGGGATGGGTTGCATAGGGCGGGGCGCTCAATGATCACGCTGCGTGCGCGACCGAAGCATAGGCTGGGACGGGGGAATCGCGGCCTACGCTAACAATCAGCGTCGACATCTCTTCGATGCGAAACGCCTTTAATGCTTGCCTATGGAGCCGGGCGGGATCGCGCTCGCCATTTTTGGCGGCTTCAATAATTCTCTTTGCGATCATTTCACGCGCTGTGATTAATGATCCGAAGCGGTGGAGCGACACGCAGGCGCGGTCGAAAGCCTCGCCCATAGCCGACGTCGCGGCGTCGTCAAACGAGTCATATTGTATCGAATTGCCAGTCATAGTGACCTCCCGAATAAACGAGCGGGGAGCGCGACAGCGTCTCTCAGTCACCGTGGCTCGAAGCTATTTCGGTGATGAAGCAACACTAGCCGCATCGAGTAGACGATGGCTGGTCCATACAGACCACTTTTCCTTCTTTAGTCGCCTAATTGGCAGCGCAGCCCATTGAGAATTCACGCGCGCGACGGGTATTCACACGATCGTGAACCATCCGGGGTCGATCGAAGACACCCGAATGTCCTCGCTTTCTTATGTCTAGAAGCATACACTAGTGGATGGAGTCTGACGCTTGGTACCTAACGAATGAAGCGAAAAGCCCCAAAAACGTGCACTTGCAGCGGACTCAAGCGTATGAATTTCACCACTAGCCGATCACCAAGCAGACCTGTGTCAGGCGTCGGTGGCGGAGAGCCAATTGTGCTCTCGCCTGAATGGAGGCAAATCCGTCGTGTCTCATGCACCTAGATCAAGGCCCGCCAAGCGCAACACAAACCGCAAAACAGCCAAGGTCCCGCTGTTTGAGCCTGCGGCGTTTCTAGCTACGACAGGCGTTGGTCGCGATATTTCCATTTATTCAAAGAAAGAAATTATTTTTGCTCAAGGCGACGATGCGGATGCGGTTTTCTATATCAAGAAGGGCAAAATCAAAGTCGCCGTCCTGTCAAAGGATGGAAAGGAAGCCGTTATCGCACTTTTGGGGCCCGACGAATTTGCCGGTGAAGGATGCTTGCTCGGGCAGCCGAAGCGTTTGGCGACGGCGTCTGCCATGGCGGAATGCGAGGTGATGCGCGTGCAAAAGAGCGAAATTCAGCGGGTCCTTCATGACGAGCCCGCATTTTCGGAAATGTTTGTCGCGCATATTCTAGCGAGGAACGCCCGGGTCGAAGAAGACTTGGTCGATCAGCTCTTCAACTCCACCGAAAAGCGGCTTGCGCGCTTATTATTGCTGCTGGCCAATTTTGGAAAGGAAGGCCGACCGGAGCCCATTCTCGCGAAGATCAGTCAGGAGACACTCGCTGAGATGGTCGGCACGACGCGATCACGGGTAAGCCATTTCATGAACAAGTTCCGTAGACTGGGCTTCATAAATTACAACGGACATCTCGAGGTCCATAATTCTTTGTTGGGTGTGCTGCTGGCCGATCAGCCACGAACTGTGAGCCCGCCGAAATAACATTCCCCGGAGACGTGCTGCGCGGCGAATTTGCGTCCGGCAGGATTTGAGCATTCGCCATGAAGTGATTGCCGTACGGCAGGCAGCGCAACGGTAGCAATCTGTTTGTCGCCGAATGCTTTCCAGAGTGAGCAACATTGAACAGTTGTTTGGCAGAAGCAGGCCCTTAGATAATGTGCAGACCTAAATCAAAAAGTGTTGGAGAGTATCATGAAAAAAATTCTGTTTGGACTGGCTGTTGTTGGCATGCTCGGCATTGCGGCACCGGCTGGTGCGCAAGTGTTTTTAGGCGCGGACTCCGGCGGCGTGGGCGTGCAGCTTGGCCCGGTCGGCGCGGGTGTAGGCCCTCGCTTTTCGGACGATGGTTACTACCATCGCAGGGGCTATGACGCTAACGCCCGTTACGACGGCGATTGTCGTGTAATCCGCTCTCGTGTCGTGACACCCAGTGGTCACGTGAAGTTTAGAACGCGACGCGTGTGTCGCTAATTTGTGCCCGCGTACGGATGTATAAGCGGTGGAAATGCTCGTTCATGCCAGTTAGCCGCCTGATGGCGCTGCTGATTGCCACCACCGTCGTAATGCCGACGCTTGGCCAGGCGGCCTACGCCGACCTTCTGATCAAAGTCGATAAATCCACCCAACGCATGACTGTAACGGTAAACGGCAATCAGCTTTATGACTGGCCGGTATCGACTGGCGGAGGCGGCTACGATACGCCTAACGGAACCTTCAAACCGTTCCGTATGGATATCGACCACACCAGCGACGAGTGGGACAACGCGCCGATGCCCTATTCGATTTTCTTCACTAAGACCGGCGACGCGGTGCACGGCACCTATGAACAGCGCAACCTCGGTCGTGCGGTGTCGCACGGCTGTGTGCGGCTGTCGGTGAGGAACGCCGCCACGCTGTGGAAACTGGTAAAACAGGAAAAGATGATCAACACCAGGGTGCTGCTGAGCGGCGCGATACCCGGCGGCGTACGGTCGCCGGCCGTGGCGAGGTCCCAGCCAATGCCGCTCGCCGCGGACGATCCGCGCTACAGCGCGCCGCCACCTCGGTACCAGCAGCTTCATCACGACGAGCCGGCGTCATTCCCATTTTTTCTGTTTGGGCGCTAGGCGCTAGATCACGGCGCCGCCGCCCACTTAAAATGCGTCAGGCGCTAGGTGACCGAGACCGTCACTTTCGCGGCGCGGAATTGGGTTCACGAGGATTGACCATTCGGTGCGGGGCGAACCCTGCCGGATAACAACACGGCTTATTTTTCTTTGAGCGGCGCGCAGTTCTTTGCTTCTTCCTCCGCCAGCAGCTTCAAAAGCTGAAGCCGCCGAGCCTCCTTTAGAGTGAGGGGTTGCGGTGATGTTCTATAACCGCGTCCGCGATGATCGGCGCCGTTTCAGACCTTGGTCATTTGGTTGAATACATAAATCAACGCGCGCAGAGCCAACAAGGTTTCAACCATAATGGCGGCTTCGGGCCTAGGCTGTGTGAAAACGTGGCGCCGCGCAAAACCTATAGAATGGATTTTCATCAGATCGCGATTGACGTGAGTAAACTTCTCAAGGGCGGCCGTTTTTAATCGCCACGAGAAATACGATTCTCATCGCCGACGCGTTTTCGGAGTTTTCACACAGCCTGGGCCAATAGCGACCGTCGCCGCTGCAATGCAGCGAATGACGCAAAGTGCCATTAGCGACCATCGGGTCAGAATCCTCGACATTGGTACCAGGCTTTATTTACCGCTTAGGGCTTTATCGTGCGGCTACCAACGCCCGCCTCGCCGGACCAGCCTCACGATCACGAGCAGCAGCACAGCGCCGACGGTGGCGGCAATAATCGAGGCAATGATGCTGGCACCGAGATGAAGTCCGAGATGGGGAAATAGCCAACTGGCGATGAAGGCGCCGACGATTCCAATAATGATGTCGCCAATCAAACCAAAGCCTGTTCCTTGCACGATTTGGCCGGCCAGCCAGCCAGCCACAGCGCCGATAAACAATATAACGAGCAGACTTTCAGAAGACATATGCATGACGGTTTCCTCCGGTGAACGCGATTTCGGACGATCGTTAGCTGATGAATTATTTGTGCCAGCGGAAGAAAGATTACAGCGTCGGCTTGATCCCCTCTAGGGCGTGCTGCGCAGCGGCTACCATACCCGCTTACTGGCGGAAGCAGATCTCCGACCGGACACAATACCTACGCAATAGAATAGTAGGCTTTGCTAGCGTTCGCCGGATCTCGCGCATGTCCTCCAATGGTGGACGATGGCCGCCTGCTCATTGGCCAGACGATTCGTCATGAGCCGCGTCTAAAACCAATTGATTCCCGCCAATGGCAGCACCCGCTGAAGGATCGCTCCCAAGCAGATCAGCACCACGAGCAGCTTAAGAAGATTGGTCAATCGACGATCACTAACAAACTTATCTATGGCCCAAAAGCATATTGCGCCAACAACGATTACGATAAGGACGCTGATTAAGACTGAAAGCATTGCAACCTCCAAAGGTTTCACAACCAACGGTCAATTGCGGTCCGACAGCGCCCGCTATGGTCGGGGCAAGCCCGGCCATAGCGACGTTTACGGAAGTTGAAATCGCGCCGCCTAGCGAATCGAAATCGCCAGCCCGCTGAGATCGGCATTTGCCATCAGCCCGACTTGCCGCCCGGAGAGCGTCAGCACCGCACCCTTCTCATTTTGCAGCACGATTGCGCGCGCGCCATAGCCGGCCACTGCGCCGGCGCCGACGGCGCCATAGACGCCGCTCACGTCGGACGGCCGGCGAATATGGCTTACGCGGCCGTGCAACTCGGTCTGCGAGGCGCCGAACACCAAGCCACCGCTCAAGCCGCCGATCGACAAGCCGTAGCGCCGTCCATGGAAGGTCAGTGAGCCGCTGCCCCCCGAGGCGCCGATGAACCATCCGCCCTTCACCACCGAAATCTGGATGGTGCCGCTGTCGGCATAGGCCGCGGTTGGCATGCTTGCGGCAGCAAGAGCCGCCAGAGCGATAAGGCCCGCGCGTAAGAGGTGAGACGTTCGCATGTAAGAATTCTCCTGAAAGCCCTTTGGGCGGGGCGCTTTAGAGGACGAGTGCTGGTTGCGCTTAGGGGCAGGGATGCCGATATCCGTCGTAGCCTAAATATGTGCCGCTACGACGATCATACGATTTGAATCGTCGCATGCAGTAAGCCACTGTACTCCCTGGAGCAGATCCGTATGCGTAGTAGCCGGAATCTGGATAGTAATACTGGCCCCCCCTATAGTAGTAAGGCGCTGCGAGCAACCCGCCGAGAATCGTACCGCCGACAATCGCACCGGCTGCAACTCCGCCATATCCATAGCCACGACCATAGTAGCGTCCGCCGTAGCCACGACGATAGTATCGTGCATCAGTGACCAGACTCGGCGTTGACGACTTAACCGTCGCAATGTTTGTCAGCGCCGGAAAGGCATTTGATGGATTTGCGAAAGAGATCGCAACTGCGCACGCGACGCCTGCGCCTAATGCATACCTGAGAATTGCGATATTCATGATCTCGTCCTCCTTACCAGTAGCCGCGACGGCGACCAAAGTATCCTCCGCCACCGAAGAGCAGAAAGAGCACGACGACAATCAAAAGTAATTCCATTGGAATCCTCCTTTAGAGTGAGGCCTCGCGAAGCTGTGTTGCCGGCAGCGTCCGCGATGAAGCAACAAGCTATCCCCCCGAAAAGGCCATGGCTGAGCCATACAGACCACTTTTCGTTCTTTTAACGGCCTAATTAACGCTGCAATTCACGCCCAATGCAGGCCATCTCGAAGTCCATACTTCGTTGTTGGGCGTACTTCGGCCGATGAGCCACGCACGTGAGCCCCCCGAAGTGACATCTCGTATTATTGACTGATGTTTCGTTGCATGTCCGTTGGGTCAATTTCGACGCTGTCGCGACGTCCGTTATAGGTCGGCTTTTACCCCTAGCTGCGGAAATCGAAACGGTTCAGCCAAGCCGACGCTCAGGGCCTAGGCTGTGTGAAAACGTGGCGCCGCGCAAAACCTATAGAATGGATTTTCATCAGATCGCGATTGACGTGAGTAAACTTCTCAAGGGCGGCCGTTTTTAATCGCCACGAGAAATACGATTCTCATCGCCGACGCGTTTTCGGAGTTTTCACACAGCCTGGGCCAATTGCAGCCGCATGACAGCGACGCGATATAGCCAATTGACTATTACAAAATATCGAAAGAGCCTATCATTCACTCCAATTTGGGAGACACCCGACGAATCCCGATTAATGTTGCTCCCTATTTCTTACCGTGACCCAAAATGGCTCGCGTTGGTGGCAAAATGCTGCGTTTAATCACAGCATTTTCCCCCCAAGCCCCGTTGGGCCGCGCGCACCAGGAGAGCCATCACGTCATGAGGGAAATTATGTACGACCAAAGCAGCATCTTGATCGTATCAGGTCTTTTATTTTGCATGCTGCTGTCCATGGAAATTGGCTTTCGAAGCGGTAATCGCAAACATCTGAAGGTGACTGAAGCGATCACGCAAGCTAATGCCGTCCTGGTCTCGATGCTAGGACTTCTAGCGTTGTTGTTAGCATTCACATTCTCTGCGGCTCTGCAACGCTACGATGATCGCAGCAAGAAGGTGGTTGCTGAAGCCAATGCCATCGGCACCACGTATCTCAGGGCACAGCTACTTCCCGTGGGAATGCGCGATGAAGTGCAGGCTTCCATTCGCCGGTACCTAGATCTTCGCATTCAGGAAAGCCGCGTCGATTTCGTGTACGCCGTTAAGCTTGAATCGCTGCTGGATCAAGCGAAGCTGGTGGAAGCACAACTCTGGAGCCTTGCTGCGAAGGCGGCCGAACAGGACGCAAGATCCGTCCCAATTGGACTCTTTGTCCAATCTCTAAATGATCTCATCGATACTTTCGGCACCAGGCAGGCGGCAAACAGTCGACATGTTCCGGAAATCGTGATCCTCTTGTTGTTTGCGACAGTCGTAATAACGACGGGTACTCTCGGCTATGCATCGGGAGTTGCCGGGCATCGGGTAACCCTCGCGGCATTCGTCCTGGCGTTACTCATCGCCCTTGTCGTCTACCTTATTATTGACCTAGACAGACCTCGCCGCGGCTCTATCCAAGTGAGCCAGGAAAGTCTGTTGAGCCTTCAAAAAGCTATCGGACTGCCGCAAGGCCCGCGCACCCAACCCAGCAATTGACCAGGCACGTCGCGGCGGTGACGCCCATGTCAACCCGTCATCGGGACGACTGAAAATGCGACCAAGCTCTTGTCTCTGGACGTTGGAGTCGCGGCTTTCAAAGGGGTGAGCTGTGCCGGCTTTGCCGAAGCACCGCGGTCTACCCCTCTCAGCGGCGGAAATGCAGGGTCTGGGACATGGCGTTCGTGCTAGAATTCAACTTGGGCGGCTTCGCTCAATCGTCGGGTCAGGGTGATCGCGGCGCGCTCCGTTGACGTCTGAACAGATAAGCAATTCAATACGTATCACTCTGGTGGCAGCACGGGAGGCTCAGTGTACGCCGAGCTCTTGCAGACTCTGGAACAATGGTTGTTTGACCCGCTGACCGGCAAGCTTGTGCTGGTCCTCGTCGGGTTCACGCTGATCATAGTGGTGACGTGGCTGCTGCGCGGAACAGCGGCGCGCTACGTGCGCGACAACACGACCCGATACAAAGCACGGAAAGTCGTAACTTTCTTCGGTTACCTGGCCGCGGTGATTTTTGTCGTGCTCGTCTTCAGCGACAAACTCGGAGGCTTCACAGTGGCCTTCGGAGTGGCGGGAGCGGGGGTGGCGTTCGCGCTTCAGGAAGTCATCTCAAGCGCCGCCGGATGGATGGCGGTCTCATTCGGTGGCTTCTACAAGGTCGGCGACAGAGTGCAGCTTGGCGGCATCAAGGGCGACGTGATCGACATCGGCATTCTGCGCACCACCATCATGCAAATTGGCGAATGGGTGAACGGTGATCAGTACAATGGGCGTATCGTACGCGTGGCCAATAGCTTCGTTTTTAAGGAGCCGGTGTTCAACTACTCCGCCGAGTTTCCCTTTCTTTGGGACGAGATCATGGTCCCTATCAAGTATGGTAGCGATTATCGACTGGCGCGCGCGCTTATTGAGCGAGTGGCAGAGGAGATCGTGGGCGATTACGTGCAGCCGGCCGAGCAGGCATGGGTTCCAATCACCAAACGCTTCTTGATTGAGGCGGCGAGCGTTCGCCCAACGACGACGATTATCGCCAACCAAAACTGGATCGAGTTCACGCTACGCTACGTTGTCGACTACAAGGTCCGCCGATCGACCAAGGATCGGCTGTTTACACGCCTCCTTGAGGAGATTGACAAATCGGCCGACCAAGTCGGTATCGCGGCAGCGACGCTCAATATCGAAAAGGTCGCGCCGCTTGAAGTACGATTGTCTCGCTCATAGCGACCACAGAACGCGTCGAGGCGCTTGTGCGTTTCGATTGCAAGCGCCACATGTCCGCTTCGGGTCTTGGTCGTGTAAAAACGCGGCGGGCGGAGCTCGGTGCCCCTGAAGACCGGATCATCTGCCTCAGGCAGTGATCGCCGCGATGAGTTGCTTGGTCCCGACGATGTTCATAACCCGGGTGAGATTGTAAGCGAGAACTGAAAGCGCCCCCCATAGCAAGGGTCGAAGTTTTTTTCGGGGGCACGTCTAGGGATCATTCTAGGGCTGCTGCTATCACCACCGGCGATGGAGCATCAGATCTAATTGATGAAGATCTCGCTTTACTTTGAATCACTTAACTTCGCATGAGCCCTGGCCTGCCAGGTTCGCCAATGCTGGTCAGAGGCTGGGACTCTGCTGAAAAAAAGCTAAGGCTGGAAGGCCCTTCTCTTCACGGAAGCGCCCCCTTGTTCGCCAGTTTGTCTCACCTGTCTAGCGTTCGGCTGATGCTGGAAGTTTGGGCCTGGCACCGCCACACCCGAGGGGCCGTGCTCACGCGGACGGGCCACCACGGGCGGCTTTTTCACTGTCCCACCCTAAACCACCCCGATTTACATTCCCGGCGCTGGAAGGCCGCTGACAGCGAACACCTTCCCTCACCTCGTCGTGATGGACGTTCTCGGATTCCACCACCCAGAATGGACCATCAGATACCTAATCAGTGGTTCTGGGCGAAGATTTCGGTTTTCTCTGAATCGCTTAGCTCGGCAGAACCCAGCGTAGTGAGAGCCCAGGGTAAGCCTGAGGTAACAAAGCTTGACGCCCGAACAAACGAGCGGCCGTTAGCCGGACCAGCGGCAGATCTGCTGTTCCTCAGTTGGCCGCTGTTAGCTGTCCGCAGTCGCACGACAGCCTCGGGCCACGAACGGACCTAACCCAGAAGTGAGGCCACTTTAGCCGGTAATGCGATGGGCGGCCCCGCCAAGGCCGCCCGGGTTTGTTTTGCGCAAATGTCTGCGCGCTATTTCTTCTCCTCGGGCAGTTTGCCCCGCTTCGACGGCTCGTTCGCCTTGCCAGCGGCTGGCGGCGCTGATCGCGCAGCTGGTGGCGCTGATCGCGCAGCAGGCGGCGGCGCTGGCCGCGCAGCAGGTGGTGGCGCTGATCGCGCAGCAGGCGGCGGCGTTGGCCGCGCAGTAGGCGGCCGCGTTGGCCGGGCAGCTGACGGCGGCGCTGGCCGCGCAGCAGGCGGCGGAGCTGGTCGCGCAGCAGGTGGCGGCGCTGGCCGCGCAGCAGGCGGTCGAGCTGGCCGCGCAGCCGGTGGCGACGTTGGCCTCGCAGTAGGTGTAGACCTCGCCGGCGGAGGCGCTGCTTTGTTGGGCGACGGCGTCGGAACGGAAGGCTTGACGCCGGGTGCTCCGGCTGGTGCCGAAGGCGCAATTGCCGGCTTTGCTGCGGGAGCCGTCGGCTCAATCACCTTGGCGCCTTGGGCAGCGCGGGGCGGACGAGCGCCTAACCGACCTTGCTGACTTCGAGATAAAGCTTCTGGCGGCGGGACCTTCGCTGCCGGTTTGATTGAAGCAGCCTTTTGCTGAACGACGGTTTCACGGAAAGGCGTTACAGCGGTGCCTCTGGTCCCTGCGCCCGGCTTGGCAATACGGCTTGCCCGAATATCCTTGGCACTGACGGTCACCGCGCCCTTAATGCCTTGGGTCCCAGCCAACACGCGTGGTTTCACTTGGTACGTCGGCAGCGAGCGACGCCTCGCAGCAGCAATGTAGGCAGGCTGAATACCCGGATTGACAGCAAAGGTCCTCCCGCTGCTCTGGACAACCACAGTGCGATTCACGATGACCGTGTTCTGGATATAAATGTTGGTCTGTCGCGACGGCAAGTAGACTCCAGCTAGAGCCGGGGCTACGAGATTACTAAGCCGCACGAACAACCAAAATGCCGGATTTCCGCGGGCTTCAACCACGTAGTCATCCGGCGGCAGCGGCGACCAGCCGACATAATCGCGGCCGCGCCGCCAATCGACCCAAGCCGGCGCCCATTCATTGCCCGGAATCCAAACCCATCCCTCGTCGGAATCGAACACCCAGCGACCGTAGTGGTAAGCGACCCAGCCCCAATTTTCTTCATCCCGGTCGGCAACCCAATACCAACCCCATTCGTCAGTATAAACCCAATGCCCGTTCCGATAGGGCCGCCAACCATGCGGGCGATTTGGAATCCACACTTCGCCCCAGCGCGAATGCCTGCGCCAATGGCCATAAGGCTCCAGCGCGTCGTGGAACTCGACCGTCAGAGAAATCCCTTGCGCCTGCGCTGGAACGATCAGGGCACCGGCAACCGGCAACGCGAGAACCAAGCCCGCAATTGCCGCAACGACTAGAAGGTGCGCCCTGATGCGACGATAAAGATAAAACGGATGCATCATAAACTCTCTCCTGCCGCACGAAACCGATCCCGGCTGATATTTTGGCAGGGCACGCCTGCCAATCATGAAACAACAATCGTTGTCATTCATCGTCCGAAAGTTCCTCATTATTTTGCCCTTGATGACATAACCCTTGCGTCTTGAGCCGCTTTTCATTGAATTCAATAGTCCCCGATTTGTGAGCAATCAGGAAAACAGCACAGTAAATCGTGCACCTTGGTCTTTATCGCCGCGCGCGGTCAACAATTCGCCGCCAATCCGTTCGACAAAGGAGCGAACAATCCTCATTCCCAATCCTTTGGGCGCGGCTGAATCAAATTCTTCCGGTAAAACCGAACTATCGCTGAAAACTGACAAGGCATATCCTTTGTCGATGGCGACCGAAGCTGGTAGCCATTCGGATCAAGTTTCGGCTTTGACCTGCTTTGCCTCCTCTTCGGCCAACAGTTTCGAGAGCATGTAGCGCCGAACGGGGTCGGTTTCGATTTTGAGCTGATCAATGTAATGCGCGATGTTCTGGCGCTCGATGAACCCTTTCGCGGAATCATCCATGACGTGTCGTCCGCACGAAGGAGAAAACAGCGGCCGGATCGCGCGACCGTTGGAAGAACTATGCACTAAGAGGGCGGCCGGCTTCGGGGATTGGGGAGGGGGCCAAGCCACCTAAAGCGCATCAGCGATCCCCTGGCACTGCGATCGGATCGCTGCAGTAGGTTACGCCTCGCTGCCGACGGAGTCGAGCGATAGGTCTGCTGGCAGACATTGGAGCGAGGTAACGCCGTAACGGGCAACACCTGCCACTCCGCTGTAGCAAAGCGAAATCGCTAGGAAATGTCCCGATACGAGATCTTGGCCTTGCCTCAAGCGTCAATTGGACGCAGCCTCAACGAACGATCTGCGCACGGGCGACGGCGAAAAGAGCCGGCGAGAGCCAAAAAATGGCCGGTGACGAGCGGCGGTGGTGGTAATACCTGCCACGTGAATCGCTTGCAACGACGTAAGGAGCACTGAGATGGTGGGCCGACGCAAGGGTCCGGAGCCGCATGCCAACCGATTACTCGGTTTGCTGCCGCCCAGAGATTACCTACGGCTCCACCCGCATCTTCACCGTATTCCGCTGGAGTACAAACAATCCCTCTATCGCGCCAACAAGCCTATCGAGTTTGTCTATTTCATCGAGACTGGCGTCGGCTCCCTGGTGAACACAATGAAGAACGGCGATGCGGCCGAGGTTGGAACAATCGGCAACGAGGGCGTGGTCGGGCTGCCCATCGTGTTCGGCGACAATAGAGCGCCGACAAACGTTTATGTCCAGGTTCCCGGCGCCGGCCTGCGTATGAAGGCTAAGCTGTTAGAAAAGGAACTGACCAAAAGCGATTCGATGCGAATGGTGATGCTCCACTATGCTCACGCCTTCTTCAACCAAATCGCACAGTCGGCCGCATGCAATCACTTTCACTCCCTAGAGCAGCGGTGTTGCCGTTGGCTCTTAATGACGCACGACCGCATGCAATCGGATGAATTTCTACTCACGCAGGAGTTCCTAGCCATGATGCTGGGGGTGCAGCGGACCGGCGTGACGGCTGCCGCGAGCGCCCTGCAACGGGCCGGGCTCATCCGCTATAAACGCGGAAACGTCATGATCATCGATCGCCGCGGCCTAATCCAGCGGTCGTGCGAGTGCTACGGCGTTTCAAAGAGGGAGTTCGATCGGTTGCTCGGAACGCGATCAACGCGCCCGGCCCGATCCGCCAAGATTTAGCTCGTGTGTGGCTGAGAAAACCGGCAGCAGCGTCGGTTAGGTTCGCTTCGTGGAACCTTAAACGCCGACGCCACTACCGCAACGTACGGCGGTTGGACCCGCCGCGTGGGTTATTCGCCCGCATCGTTACTTTTGATCACCCTGGTCCGACTCGCTCGAACCGGAGCCGGTTGTCGAGGATTCATTCGTGATGATCTCGGCGACCGCCCCGGTGTCGGGGTGAATCAGAAGGATGCGGTCCGGCATCTTGACGAACATGTACTTGTCAGTCGTTGGCACCTGCGCTGTCACATCGGCCGGCAATGGCTGCGCCTTCATCGTCTCCGGTAACTTGGTGCCAACCGTGGCCTCTTCGGCTTCCGTTGACGACTGCGTCGGCTCGCTGGCCAGCCCTTTCATGACGTCCTGCTGTTGAGCGGGACTGAGATTGAGCTGCCCTTGATCAGATGTTCCTTGTGCCGCTGCAAGACCGACACTTCCCATAAATATAACCGCGATCGCGATCGCGTAAGCGCGTAGGTCGTTTCGCATGAACGTCTCCTGTATTTTGGAGGATACCGTCGCGCGGTGGACGGCATCGTACCAACAACCGCCCTACGATGTTCGTTCCATAACAGAGTGCATAAATGAAATAATCGTGGATGAGCACATTTGCTTAGACTCGCGTCAAGAAGAGCTACATAGTTTTTCATCAGAAGTTTTGTTTTTGAAGGGTGGTGAAGTCATGGACGAGGATCGAGTCGCCGTGCCCTGACACAATAATCCAAGTTTGAGAAAGCAATTTGCATCTCGGGCAGATGGGCAGTCTGTGCAAAGCGGATCACTTCGGTAAATAAATTCAGAGACACGAACCATCGCTTAAGCGGGGCGCCGTTAAGCTGAAGGCCAGAGGCTTATTCACGCCGCTACAAATATGCGAACAAGTGTAACCACGACAAAAAGCGCGATTGTGGGAATGAGCAACCACCGAGCCTGGTATATGGATTGGTCCCTGCTATTGCTCTGGCGACGTACAGGGCTGTTCGATTGCCCCGAAAAGCAGGGGTCTTGCAAAAGCCGATGATAATGGGCGAGCTCGATCTGACCACCATGCCGGGAGGTGCCGAGCTCCCGCTGTACCGCGTCCACCTCCAGGATCTGTCGAGGGGCGTTCTCAAGATGAAGCCGGGTTTCCGCTGAACGCGCGTTCCTTGCTTCCATGAGCGGGATACTCGCAATAATCTGCAGGCAATTGCTGCGACTGTGCTCGATTTCGCGAAGAAGGATCTGCTGCCGGAGGGCGGCCGTCTCCTGTTCAGCGGTGTTCCGCTCGTATTCTCGATCGATGTTTCGGTGAGACAAAAACTCGGGTTCCACAATCTGGGTTGTTGGAAGCGGCCGAGCGATCCAGTTCGACGTTGCCATGTCGACTCGTGCGCAGCGGTAGGTCGTGCGCGTTTCTCATTGGGCGCAAATGCAATGATCTTCCATAAGTGCTGCGCCGGAGTCCGCCGTTCCGGGAGCGACAACAAAAGCTACGCCGAAGCGAATCTGCAAGCTGTGCAGAATTGATCAAATTGCTGAGGCAATCAGGCTCTTGGCTTAAAGCTAGCAGTTGCTCTCGCTTTAGGGCGCCGATTCCGACGGAAAACGCGATGATCAGACAGACGATGTCCGTTACGATCTTCCGCGAACTTCAGTCAAAACGATGTCTCTTCTGTGTAGAGCCGATAAAGCTTCTTGTTGCTCATCGCCCGCCGACAGCCCGGCCGTGTGCTCCTTCATTGCCATCTCCCTGTACCAAAGAAGCTACGTCATGTGCGACTAATGCGACGGCTACTCAGAATTTGACGAGCAGCTCTTCGTTATGACCGCATCGATCACAGTCGAACGTTCGCCGATCGGCGCCGAGCCCTATTGGCTCGATGTGGCTCATAATCATTTCGGCTCCGCAATTCGGGCACCTTCGCCTGTCGATGATCCTTAGCGGACTGGGAATAAATTGGAGTTGAGGCATGGACTACTCCTGTTTCGGGCGGGAGATTTACCGGGCTCCCAGCGACCAGCGCCTAGCACCCGTTCATTGCCGGCCATACTCAGCAGCGATCTCCAGAGAGTCTGGTCAGAATTGACCAGTTTTCAAAAAAGCCTTCACTGGCGCTGCATCGGCCTGCCGGCAGAATTCATCACAAGCGTTCAGAAGCTGATGCTGAACGCACTGCACTCAAAATAGCTCGTCAACCTGTGATTTTCCCCCAGTCATACATATATAAATTCCGACCAAAGGAGTGCCCAATGCATACGCACCGGTTTGGACGGAAAATCAAACTTCCTGCGACGATCGCCATCAAGCATCAGATCAGAATGCTCATGGCCCAAGACGAGGTTAAGAAAGCAGAGGCCATACTTCCCGACCAGTCAGCGCGGCGAGCTGCTCGCGATGATAAATTGACGTTGTCCGATTTAGCTAATTGAACGAAACCACTCGTGCGGCTTGGGGCGGCGGCAGTACCGGTGCAGTGGCGGGGATGGAAGCGTCATGTCTTGAGTTCGAGGGATCGTTCAACCTCACTCAAAATAGCAGTACCTCCACGACCGAGCAGGTGATGAGCCCGTTCACCCACTGACGCGGCTTCAGACGCGGCCCTCCGGTCCGGGAAGTTTGGACCAATCGAGGCCGAGCGCTTCGCAGACTTGGCGAACCGAGGACGGGTCGAGGTTATGGCTCGCACCGACTAATGGCAGCTCCGTGGTCCGGCCTGCACGGTGGATCGTCACAATCCCATGACCTTCTCCGCGCTCTTTGCTTTGCGTATCGAAGCGGCATCCGCGTTCAGCCAGCCACGTTCGGAACGTTGAGTATTCCATCGATGCTCTCGTTACTCAGTGACCTTGACAAAGCTTATACTTGTGAGGGGAATGGCGACTGTTTTATCTAAAAGAACGTAGTCGTCTCTTACAGCATCGAGTATGCCTTCATAATAGACTTGCGCGTCTCCCTGCTGTGTAGTCCAGATCGGTACGTACACTCTCGCCGCCTTGCCTTTATGGTCGTTCAAGAACTCTTTAAAGCTTGGCATTGGCACCTCATTTGAAGGTCGTGCTGGTGCGGCGGGGGCATCACCGGCGGCACGTGCGGCGCAGCAGAAAACCGCCGCTTATCGCTACCGTCTATCGAAGGCGACCATGCAAGCGATGCGCGCCCCGCTTTTGCCGACGAGTAGGACCAACAATAGCTTGAACGACCATTTGTCGTTCAAGCTCCAAAAGAATGCCTCAGGAGCGCCACCACAACAACCATAACGATGAAGCCGGCTGGTATGACGATCGGGGGCACAAACCATTGGGCCATGACAGGACCTGCTAGAGGATAGACTTTATGCTGGTATGCCCGGCGCACGTGGATAGCCTTAAGTAAAATAGATTTGGACCTTCGCGACGTATTGATCCAGATCAACGATCAGTCGGGTTGGCACGACCCAGATTGATATTTGCACTGAGTCAATGCACATCCGATTGATTTCCTTGCGTTTCCGCATTTTTTTGTATTGTTACTTTATCGTAGTCACGACCTTGCGTACGAGCGGGGCAAGAGTCAGTCCCTGCACTAGGATAGAAAAGATAACAACCGCATATGTCG
>Ga0307436_1000555_pt1 | contig 17627 bp, 14 predicted proteins | sample SalMarWE160440MG_FD_202513 | JGI IMG/M metagenome (GOLD analysis project Ga0307436, IMG submission 202513) | Salt marsh sediment microbial communities from the Plum Island Ecosystem LTER, Massachusetts, United States - WE1604-40 | ecosystem: Environmental > Aquatic > Marine > Intertidal zone >...
AGAAACATGGTGCCGAACTTGCCGGCCCCGATCAGGCCGACGGTCACCGGCTTTCCGGCCGCTTCGCGTTCGAGAAGTTTTGCGTAGAGGTTCACCGACGCGCTCCTTTAGAATATGCGCGATCAGAACCACAGGCGGGGTGGCGACACAAGCCGCCGCTTGTCATTCCGGGGCGCGAGCCAACGGGTCCGCGCCAGGCGCGGCCGATGGTAAACTCCGCGAGCGAAACCGGAATCCATAATCACAGACCGGGTTACGGATTCCGGGCCCGCGTCTTCGGCGCGTCCCGGAATGACGATGTCGTTATTGGCAGAGCGCGCGCGAGACGAAAGTTTCGGTGTGGCAGCCGGGCCCGCTGTTGCGACCTGCCAGATAGACCTGGGCCGGGCAAACCTCGGCGGTGGTCATGTCGACGCTCTTGCCGCTCTTGAAACCCTTCGCCTGGCATATGGCGTAGGCGGCGGCAATACAGTCGGGTGCACCATTGGGCGCGATCTGGCATTTTTCGTGGCCGATGACCACGCGCGTATTGGGGAGGCGGCCGACGGCATCGGCGGCGTCCTTGGCGGTATCGACCGTCGTCCTGGCGGCGACGCCGGCCTGCTGGCCTAAATTCTGGAAGCGCTCGCGCACGCTGCGAACGCCCGCATTGAAGTTGTCCGCCGTCTGGTCGAACCAGCGGCCGATGGCGGCGAAAAAGCCCGGTTGCTCGGGGGCCGGCGCTTTCGATGCGTCCTGGGCGACGGCCAGCGCCGACACCAGCACGACCGCGCAAGCAAACAGACCACCGAGCGCGGTGTTCGCCGCGGTTCTCTTTGCGGGAAAGCTCAAAGCCCTTTTGCTGTCCATGGCCGGTCAAACTGACATCTGGTCAGTCGCCTAACGGCAGTCATTGCGCAACGGCATTTGCGCCGGCACACCTCTCTATGGCGGCTCGGTGGCGAAAATGAGGAATACCGACTCCCTCACATCAAGTATAGCGCAGCAACGATGCCGCCGACGAGCACGACGGCGAACAGCAAGGTCCAAAGTCCCAGCTGTTTTTCGATGATGTGCCGGGCCCGCTCCCCGTAGCGGTGCAACAGAAATGCCACCACAAAAAAGCGCGTGCCGCGGGTGATGACCGAAAAAAGCACGAAAAGCCCGAAACTATAGCCGGCAAAGCCGGACGTAATGGTCACGATCTTGTAGGGGATCGGGGTCAAGCCCTTGAGCAGGATGATCCAGGCGCCCCATTGCGCATAGGCAGCCCGGAAGGCCTCGACCTTGTCGCCATAGCCGTAGAGCTGGATCAGCCAGGTGCCGACCGAGTCATAGAGCAGCGCGCCGATCGCATAGCCCAACATGCCGCCGGTGACCGAGGCGACGGTGCACCAGGCCGCCATGACATAGGCCCGCTGCGGGCGCGCCAGCGCCATCGGGATCAGCATCACGTCAGGCGGGACCGGAAAGAACGAGCTCTCGGCGAAGGCGACCGCGCTCATGCTCCAGAGGGCGTGCGGCTTGTGGGCGGCCTCCAGGCACCAGTCGTAGAGACGGCGTAGCAAAGAACGCGGCTCGGTGGCCTCAACGGTCATCAGTTACTCGCAGGGAATGAAAGCGGATCAGCGGCGCTTGCGGGCGCGCCTGGCTTCCAGGGCCACGACCTTACGCCGCGTCGAGCCGTGTACCATATCTTTTGGCACTTTTTCGGCGATCCCGAACATGGTTTCGCGCCGGCGCATCTCGGCCCAGACCTCGTCGGGGTGTACCCCGGCATGCACCCAAAGCACCACCAGATTGTAGAACAGGTCGGCGCTCTCCCGCACCACGGCTTCAGGCTCGCCGTGAATGGCGTCGATCACGACCTCGACGGCTTCCTCGGCCAGCTTTTTAGCCATTTTAGTGCCGCCCGCGCGCAAAAGCCTGGCCGTTCGCGACTTCGCGGGGTCGGAACCCCGGGCCGCGATGACCGCATCGTAGAGACGGGCAATCGAATCATCCATGCGCCGGAGAATACCCGATCGCGCGGTCAATCGAGTTAACGTACGCCAAACAAACCATTTTTTGGCTTCGCCGAGCCACGAAATGGTTAGTAACGGTAATAATAGTAGTAATGCCGGGGGCGATAGTAATAGGGCGGCGGCCCATAACGGTAGCCGTAGCCGTAATAGCAACCGCCGTAGTAACGGCAATCCCGGCGCGCGGCCTCGGCCGCGGCGATGCTGGCGATGGTGCCGGCGATGATGCCGAAAGCGCGCAGCGCAGCGCGGTTGCCGCCATAGTGACGATAATAGCGGTGATGGCGCCGGCGGGCGCTCAGATCGAGGGTGGCGTAGCCGCTCGCCTGCTGCTGCTTCACAGGTAGGGCCTGGGCTGGACCGAGATCGAGCGCGCTCAGCGCCAGTGCGCCGGCGAGCGCGGCGACGATGGAACCTCGAATTGTGCGCATGGTCATTCTCCCTGGCTCGGGATGCATGACGATTCAACGTTCCGGCGGGCCAATTCCTTTGCCCAGGGAACCTGCTGATGGTTGCATATCGGCGCGACCGAATGTCGCGTGCCGTTTGCAACGGCAATAAATCAGGCCGTCATTCTTCTTCGGACAGCAGCGCCGCGTTGCCGCCGGAGGCGGCGGTGTTGACGGTGATCACCTGCTCCAACGCCAGGCGATGCAGATAATTCGGCCCACCGGCTTTCGGTCCCGTGCCCGACAGGCCGCTGCCACCGAACGGCTGCGTGCCCACCACCGCGCCGATCATGTTGCGATTGACGTAGACGTTGCCGTGCGGGAGACGCGCGGCGATGCGCGCGACCGTGGCGTCGATGCGCGAATGGATGCCGAGGGTGAGCGCCGTGCCGTTGCCGGCGATGTCGTCGAGCAGCATGTCGAGCGCATTCGCGCGCCAGCGCACCACGTGCAGCACCGGGCCGAACACTTCCTCCTGCAATTCGCTTGCGCGCTCCAGTTCGACGATGGCCGGCGCGACATAGGTGCCTTTGGCCGGCGCGCCGCCCAGCCGGAAGCGCAAGCGCCCGCGCGCTGCCATGCCCGCGATCCGGCGCTCGAGCTTGTCTTTCGCCTCGGCGTCGATCACCGGGCCGATTTGCGTCGCCGGATCGCGCGGGTCGCCGATCTTCAGTTCGCGCGCGGCGCCCATCACCATGTCGAGCACCTGCCCGGCCACGTCGTCCTGCAGGCACAGCAGGCGCAGCGCCGAGCAGCGTTGGCCGGCGGAGCGGAAAGCCGAGGTGATGACATCGTCGGTCACCTGCTCAGTCAGCGCGGTGGCATCGACGATCATGGCGTTGATGCCGCCGGTCTCCGCGATCAGCGGTGGGATCGGTCCGTCCTTAGCGGCGAGCGCGCGGTTGATAAGGCGCGCGACTTCCGTTGAGCCGGTGAAGGCGACGCCGGCGACATGACTGTCGGCAATGAGCATGGCGCCGATGCCGCCGTCGCCGGGCACCAGATGCAGCGCGCTCACCGGCACACCGGCAGCGTGCAACAGCTTCACCGCTTCATAAGCGATGAGCGGCGTCTGCTCGGCGGGCTTGGCCACCACCGTATTGCCGGCGGCGAGCGCGCCCGCGATCTGGCCGGTGAAAATGGCGAGCGGGAAATTCCACGGGCTGATGCAGACGACGGCGCCGCGTCCGCGATAGCGCAAGGTATTGCTTTCGCCGGTCGGTCCCGGCAGCGGCTGCGGCGTGAGCGCCAGGCGCGCTTGCGCGGCGTAGTAGCGGCAGAAATCGCTGGCCTCGCGCACTTCCGACACACAGTCATCCAGCGTCTTGCCGCCCTCGCTTTGCAGCAAGGCAATCAGGCGGCCGCGGTCCTGCTCGATCAGATCGCCGGCGCGGGCAAGCGCGGCGGCGCGCGCCATAGGCCCCGCGCCATCCCACGACGCGAAGCCCTTGGCGGCCGCCGCCATGGCCGATGCTGCGATCGCCTCGTCGCCCTCCTGCACCGTGCCGGCCTTTTCGCCGTCGATTGGCGACAGCACATCGCGCGCGTGGCCTTTGCCGGCAATGCCGTCGACCAACGGCGCCGCCTCGGTGCCCTGCGAAGCGGCTTTGATCTCGGCGAGCAACGCGTCGAGCGCCGCGCGGTCGCCGAATTCGATCCCGGTTGAGTTCTCCCGCTCGGGCGCGAACAGATCGCGCGGCAACGGAATATGCGAATTGCGCGCCCGTTCGGGGCCGGCGATCCAGCTCTGCGGGCGCTTGAGAATGTCCGTAATCGGCACTGCCGGATCGGCAGCCACCGACACGAAGGATGAATTGGCGCCGTTCTCCAACAGCCGGCGCACCAGGTAAGCCAGCAGATCAGCATAGCCGCCGACCGGCGCATAGACGCGGCAGGTCAATGCCGGCAGATCCTCGAGCAAGGCGTGATAGAGCGCCTCGCCCATGCCGTGCAGCCGTTGGAATTCATAATCGCCGGCGCCGCCGGCATCCTCGATCACGCTCGCCACCGTCAACGCGTTGTGGGTGGCAAATTGCGGATAGAGCCGCGGGCGGGCATCGAGCAGCCGGCGGGCACAGTCGAGATAGCAGAGATCGGTCATCGCCTTGCGGGTAAACACCGGATAGTCGGCGAGCCCACGTTTCTGCGCGCGCTTGATCTCGCTGTCCCAATAGGCGCCCTTGACCAGCCGCACCGTGAGGCGGCGGCCGAGCGCACCCGCCGTATCCGCAATCCAGCCGATCACGGCGCCGGCCCGTTTCTGATACGCCTGCACCGCCAACCCGAAGCCGTCCCAGCCGGCAAGGGAAGAATTGCGCAACACCGCCGCGATCACTTCCAGTGAGAGTTCGAGCCGGTCGGCCTCCTCGGCATCGACCGTGAAATTGAGCTGATAGCTTTTGGCGAGCCGCGCCAGCTCCAAAAGTTTCGGCGCCAGCTCCTTGAGCACGCGCGCACGCGAGAGCGGCTCGTAGCGCGGGTGCAGCGCCGACAGTTTCACCGATATGCCGGGCCGTCGCGGCAACGCCGCGTTGCCCGCGCTACGGCCGATGGCATCGATGGCGCCCGCGTAAGAGCCGAAATAGCGCTCGGCGTCGGCGCGGGTCCGCGCGCCCTCGCCCAGCATGTCGAAGGAATAAAGAAATTCGTAGCCGGCGCGGGCGCGCGCCAGCGCTTCGTCGATGGTCTGCCCCAGCACGAAATGCGAGCCGAGCAGCCGCATGGCTTGGCGGGTGGCGGCGCGCACCGCCGGCAGGCCGAGCCGCTTGATGAGCCCCTCGACGATGCCTTCGGGCGTCTCGCCCGGATGGATCACTCGTGCCGTAATGCCAAGCGTCCAGGCCGAGGCCGACACCAGAAGCGCGGTCGAGCGGGCATCGTGGTGGGCCCAGTCGCCGCTTTTCAGCTTGTCCTCGATCAGGCGGTCGGCGGTGACGGCGTCGGGCACGCGCAGCAGCGCTTCGGCCAGCACCATCAGGGCGAGGCCTTCCTTGGTGGACAGCGCGTAGGCATGCAGAAAGTCCTCAACCCCGCCGAGGCCGCTGCTGCGGGCGCGGATGGCCTCGACGAGGCGGGTGGCACGCGCATCGATGCGCGTTTCGGCCTCGCTCGGGCGGGCGGCGGCGTTGAGCAAGGCGGCAGCGAGCATTTCGTCCGCCGGCGCATAGGGCGCCTGGAAGGACGGAATGTCGCACGGGGTGCTGGCGGACTTTGCCGCCTGCATGGATCAAACCTCCAAGCTCAGGCGCAGCATATCTTAACCGTGCGATTCTCGCGGCTTAAGACTTAACAATACCTGCCCAAGACAGCGGCAAGATTAGCCATATTGCCAAACAATGCCGCCATCAGCGCGCCCACATCTTGCTCTTTGCAAGAGCATGTACTTTGCTGAGTTGGAAGCAAGACAATCAGCCTGCCGGCGCAAGCATGCGGGATCGCGGGCCGCAAAGAGGATCAGTGCTATGAGAGCTTGGCGCGCCGGCAGGCCGGCCTTGGCGGGGCTCTTGCTGGCCGCCATGCTGGTGACCGGCGCCGCGGCGGCGGAAACCAACCTCAAGTTCAGTCTCGACCGCAAATTCGAAGGCCCGGCCGCGCCGTTCCTGCTGCCGCTCGACAACGGCTACTACAAGGCCGAAGGTCTCAACGTCAGCATCGACCCGGCGGACGCCGAACTCGAACCGCTCAAGCGGGTGGCGTCCGGTAACTACGACATGGGCTTTGTCGATATCAATGCGCTGATCAAGTTCCGCGACGCCAATCCCAAGATGCCGATCAAGGCCGTGTTCATGGTCTACAACAGGCCGGCCTTCGCGGTGATCGGCCGTAAGAGCCGCGGCGTCAGCACGCCGAAGGATTTGGAGGGCAAGAAGCTCGGCGCGACGATAACCAGTAATGTCTTTGCGCAATGGCCGATCTTCGTTAAGGCCAACGGCATCGACGCTTCCAAGGTGACGATCGAGAACGTCGGCTTGCCCGTGCGCGACCCGTTGCTCGCGGCCGGCCAGGTTGATGCCATCACCGGCCTCTCGTTCTCCTCCTTCATCGACCTCAAGGACAAGGGCGTGCCGGTCGACGACATCGTCGTGCTGCTGATGGCCGATTACGGCGTCAAGCTCTACGGCAACGCGATCATCGTCAGCCCCAAATTCGCGGAAGCGCATCCTGAGGCGGTAAAGGGATTTCTGCGCGCCTTCCTGAAGGGGCTGAAAATGACGGTGAAGTCACCGGCGAGCACGATCAGCTTCGTGCTCGAGCGCAACGACGCTGCCAAAAAAAACCTCGAGCTCGATCGCCTGAAAATGGTGATCCACGACAACATCGTGACCCCGGAGGTGAAGGCGAACGGCTACGGTGGCATCGACGACCAGCGCTTTGCCGGCGCCATCGACCAGATTGCGCTCGCCTACAAATTCAAGTCGGCAAAGCCGAAGCCGGAGGACATCTTCGACGCCTCCTATCTGCCGCCGGCGGCCGAGCGCAAGGTAAACTAGCGCCTCAGGCCGCGGACGTGCGCGCCTTCGCCATGGCCGGCAACAGTTTGGGCGCGCCCGTCGGCTGCGGGTTCAGAACCTCGACGATTTCGTCGGCCAGTTGCTCGTAGGCGACGCGGGCGCCGCCCTCGCGGATATAGATGCCGCTGTGCAGGTCGGGCAATTTCGGCAACGGGCCGTCCTCCCAGATGAGCAAATCAAGCCCGTTGGCCCGCCGACGGATCATCGGCATGACCCCAAGTCCGGCCATGACCGCGCTGGTCAGGCTTGTCATGCTGGGACTGGTGAACACGTCCTCCCAGTCAAGCCCGACTTTTTTCAAGACCTGAACGGCGAGCTGATGATAGATGCAAGGCTCGCCACAGGAGACCAACGGCACCGGCCGGCTGGTATCGACATCGGTCGTCAGCCCGCGCACCCAGACGACCTCCTGCGCCCAGGCATGGCGCGCGTCGTGCGGCCGGTTCATCGACAGGCCGATGAACAGATCGAGCGCGCCGCTGTGCAATTCGCGCACCAGCGTATCGAAATAGCTGGTGCGCACGATAAAGCGCACATCCGGCCAGTGCTCGCGGAAGCGTGCCAGCGTGTTCGGCAGCCGCGAGGCGACGAAATCGCTCGGCGTGCCGACGCGGATCACCAGCTCCGGCCGCGGGCCGGCGCCGCCGATATTTACGATCTGGTCGTTGAGCGAGAGTAGGCGGCGCGCATAGCTGACCACGAGCTCCCCTTGCGGCGTGAGTTTGATGTCATGGCTGCTGCGGTCGAATACCTCGCAGCCCAAGAGAACCTGCAAGCGCTTAATCTGCGCGCTCACCGCCGGTTGGGTGATCCCGAGCGCGGCCGCGGCTTTGGTGAAGCTGCGGCAATCGACGACCGCGACCAGCGCCCGCAAAAGCTCGGTCGAAATATTTGTCACGTGCGGGCTTTCAGTCATCGCCGCCGTCGCCCTCGGGGTTTGTATGCACGCAAACGATAACATTTATGCGCTGTTAATGTAACACGGCCGCACTTTGAATCGGCAAGCAATCGATCATGGACCCGCGCGGCCTGCTGCGCCGGCAAAGCGATCAACGGAAACAGGAGCAGCGGGGAACCCGCTGACGCTACTTGATGCGCTCGAGAATGCTCACGTAGTTCGCCACCGAGGTCCCGCCCATGTTGAAGATGGCGCCAAGGCGGGCGTTTTTCACCTGTATATCGCCGGCCTTGCCGGTGAGCTGCATGGCCGTGAGCGCGTGCATGGACACGCCGGTGGCGCCGATCGGATGGCCTTTGGCCTTCAGTCCGCCCGATGGATTCACCGGCAACTTTCCATCCTTCCGCGTCCAGCCTTCTTTGACGGCGCGCGCGCCCTGCCCTTCGGGCGTCAAGCCCATCGCCTCGTATTCGATCAGCTCGGCGATGGTGAAGCAGTCGTGCGTTTCCACGAACGATAAATCGTTGAGCGCGAGGCCGGCCCTGCCGAAGGCGCGCTGCCAGGCGACCGTGCAACCTTCGAATTTGAGAATGTCGCGCTTCGACATGGGCAGGAAGTCCTGCACGTGCTGGGCGGCGCGGAACGCCACCGCCTTGTCGAACTGGAGCGCGGTTTCGATATCGGCGAGCACCACCGCGGCGGCGCCGTCGGAGACCAGCGAGCAATCGGTGCGTTTGAGCGGGCCGGCGACGAAGGGGTTTTTCTCGCTTTCGGTGCGGCAGAACTCGTAGCCGAAATCCTTGCGCATCTGGGCGTAAGGGTTGCCGACGCCGTTCTTGTGGTTCTTGGCCGCGATCATGGCGAGCGCGTCGGACTGGTCGCCGTATTTCTGGAAATAGAGCCCAGCGATCTTGCCGAAGATGCCGGCGAAGCCGCCGTCGATGTCGGCTTCCTCGCGCACATAGGAGGCTTTCAGCAGGTTCTTGCCGATCTCCGGCGCGGGCGTGGTCGTCATCTGCTCGACGCCCACCACCAGCACGATGCGCGCCGAACGCGCCGCGATCGCTTTCAGCCCCTGGTGCACGGCGGCGGAGCCGGTGGCACAGGCATTCTCGACGCGGGTGGCCTGCTTGAAGCGCAGGTCGGGGGAGGCCTGCAACACCAGCGAGGCGGTGAAATCCTGCGCCGAGAAGCCGGCATTGAAATGGCCGAGCACGATCTCGTCCACATCCTTGGGCGACAGCCCGGCGTCGGCCAGCGCCTCCGCCGCCACCCGCACGATCAGGCTCTCGACGCTCTCCTCACTCAGCTTGCCGAAGGGGGTATGGGCCCAACCGACGATGGCTGCGGTCATAACTGCCTCCTTTGCCGAATTTTGGTCGCATTACTCGGCGATAAGGCCAATTAACATAGTTCAAAACGGGAGGCACGGCCGCCTTTGCCTCCTAGTCTAAGCTTAGGTAGCCTAGTGCCGCTGCCCGTGGAACCCGACCGGTTCCAAAAGGCCCACGCCAACGACCGGACAAACCGTGAGCTGTGGTTTGAGCCTCCGCCCCCTGCTTTTTGCCTTCGCCGCGCTGGCGCTCGTGCTGAGCGCGCCGGTGCGCGCCCATGCCGAAGCCAAGCTACTGATCGAGGCCGCTACCGGCAAGGTACTGCACGCCGAGAACGCCACCTATCCCTGGTACCCGGCCTCGGTGACCAAATTGATGACCGCCTACACCACGCTGCGCGCGATCAAGGAAGGCCGCCTCGGGTTGAACACCCTGCTCACCGTCTCGCGCAACGCCGCGGCGCAGAATCCGACCAAGATGGGATTCAAGATCGGCACCCGCGTCACCGTCGACAATGCGCTGAAGATGCTGCTGGTCAAGTCCGCCAATGATATCGCGGTGACGATCGCCGAAGGCGTCGGCGGCTCGATCGCCGGCTTCGCCGACATGATGAATGCCAACGCCCGCCGGCTCGGCATGACGCAATCCAATTTCGTCAATCCGAACGGGCTGCCGGCGGAAAATCATGTCACCTCCGCGCGCGATCTGGGCATTTTGGCACGCGCGCTGATCCTGCAATTTCCCGAATACGATTCTTACTGGCACATCCACTCGATCCGCTACGGCAACCGGGTGATGCACAACTATAACCGGCTGCTCGACCGCTATCCCGGCGCCGACGGCATGAAGACCGGCTTCATCTGTGCCTCCGGCTTCAACCTCGTCGCTTCCGCCACCCGCCACGGCCGCCGCCTGATCGCGATCATTCTCGGCGCCTATTCGGGCCGCACGCGCGCGCAGCAGGCCGCGCAGCTTTTGGAGACCGGCTTTAACAGCGGCGGCTTGTCCTGGCTCACGCCCTCGCTCGGCACCGTCGACGCACTGGCGCCGATCGACGCGCAGCCGCCCAACCTGCGCGAGGAAATGTGCGGCGGCCACCGGCGCAAGCCACCCTCCGAGGACAATGACGAGGAAGAAGAGACCACCGCCACGAACGGCGACAACGGCACGGCGCCGGCTTTCATGCTGTCCAGCCTGAAGCCGACCGTCGGCAAGTTCGTGCTCGGCCCGCCAGTCGACACCACGCCACCGGTTGTCGTCTTCACCGGCCCGCCCGACCATCCGGACCCGGTGCAGACCAAAAGCCACGCGCCCAGGAAGAAGCGCGCGCACAAGCACCGCAAGCCGAAGGGCAAGTCGGCCAAGCAATGAGCGCGCCAGCGCCAAACACTGACCGCCGCCAACCGCCGACGCCGATCCCCCTGACCGTGCTCACCGGCTTCCTCGGCGCCGGCAAGACCACCCTGCTCAACCGCCTGCTCAAGGATCCGGCGCTCAACGAGACCGCGGTCGTCATCAACGAATTCGGCGAGGTCTCGCTCGACCATCTGCTGGTCGAATACGTCTCCGACAACATGGTGCTGCTGCAATCGGGCTGTCTGTGCTGCACCATGCGCGGCGACCTGGTCGACGCGCTGGAAACCCTGCTGCGCGACCTCGACAACCGCCGCTGCCAATTCCGCCGCGTGCTGCTGGAGACGACGGGCTTAGCCGACCCGGCGCCGGTGCTGCATACCGCCATGTCGCATCCCTATCTGTTGCTGCGCTACCGGCTCGACGGTGTGGTGACGGTGGTCGATGCCGTGAACGGCGACGCCACGCTTGACGAACATGAGGAAGCGGTGAAACAGGCGGCGCTCGCCGACCGCCTCGTGCTGGCCAAGACCGACCTCGCCAGCGCCGAACAGCGCGCGCATATCATTGAGCGCCTGCACGCGCTCAATCCGGCCGCGCCCATTCTCGACGCCGCCAAGGGCCAAGCAACGCCCGACCGCTTGTTGAACTGCGGGCTGTACGATCCGGCGCGCAAGATCCCCGACGTGAAGAAATGGCTGGCGGCCGAAGCCTATGCTGACGGCCATGCGCATCATGACCACACGCATGAGCATGATCACGGCCATCTCGATCGCAACCGCCATGACGAGCACATCGCCTCTTTCGTGCTAACCAGCGATGCCGCGATCCCCGCCGGCACGCTGGAAATGTTCCTCGAATTGCTGCGCGCGACCCACGGCGTCAAGCTGCTGCGCGTCAAAGGCATCGTGAAGCTCGTCGAAATGCCCGACACGCCGGTCGTGGTGCACGGGGTGCAGCATGTCTTCCATCCCCCGGCGCGGCTGGAGCGCTGGCCCGACGACGACCACCGCAGCCGCCTCGTCTTCATCACCCGCGACCTGCCCGCGCGCACCGTGCGAGAAATGTTCGAGGCCTTCCTCGGCAGCATCGCCCCCGACCGCCCCGACCGCGCGGCACTGACCGACAATCCGCTTATTCCCTTCGGCGGCGCCGACCGATAGCTCACCTCCGCTCGTCCCCGCGCAAGCGGGGGTCCCAGTGATTTTGGCTTTGCGGCCGCAAAGCCTGGATTCCCGCTCCCTGCTTCGCCGAAGCGAAGCCGCTTCGGCTTCGCGGCGGCGAGTGCGCGGGAATGAGCGGAGGTTGCGGAAACGCTTGCACTGCTCCGCGACTCGACCGATTCTCCCCCCATGGAACGGCTTTGGCTTCGACACTATCCAGCGGGCGTTCCCGCCGACATTGACACCGCGCGCTACCCCTCGCTGGTGGCGATGCTCGAGGAAAGCTTCAAGACCTACGCCGCCCGCCCGGCCTGCATCTGCATGGGCAAAACGCTGAGCTATGCGGGGCTCGACGCCGCCTCGCGCGCCTTCGCCGCCTGGCTGCAAAGCCGCGGCATCAAGCGTGGCGCGCACGTCGCCATCATGCTGCCGAACCTGCTGCAATATCCGGTGGCGATCGCGGGTGCCTTGCGCGCCGGCTGCACGGTGGTGAACGTCAATCCGCTCTACAAACCGCGCGAGCTGGAATTTCAGCTCAACGATGCCGGCGCCGAGACGATCGTGGTGCTGGAGAATTTCGCCGCCGTGCTGGAGGAGGCGCTACCGTACACGCAGGTCAAGCACATCGTCATTGCACGGATGGGCGACATGCTGGGCGCCGTGAAAGGCACGGTGGTCAATGGCGTGGTGCGGCACGTCAAGAAGATGGTGCCGTCCTATGCCTTGCGCGGCGCTGTCACCTTCAAGGACGCGCTCGCGGCCGGCCGCAATCTACCGTATGACACGCCGCCGGTCGGGCCCGACGATATCGCCTTTTTGCAATATACCGGCGGCACCACCGGCGTTTCCAAGGGCGCCATGCTGCTGCATCGCAATCTGGTCGCCAACGTGCTGCAGGTGGAAGCCTGGAACGATCCGATCATCGCGGCGCCGCCCAAGACCGAGCGGCTGATCATCGCCACCGCCTTGCCGCTCTATCATGTGTTCGCGCTCACCGCCTGCTTTCTGTTCGGCATGCGCATAGGTGGATGCTGCGTACTGATCCCCAATCCGCGCGATATCGGCGGCCTCATCAGGGAGCTCGCCAAGTACAAGATCAATTCGTTCCCCGCGGTGAACACGCTCTACAACGCGCTGCTGCATCATCCCGATTTCGGCAGGATCGACTGGAGCATGCTCAAATCCGCCATCGGCGGCGGCATGGCGGTGCAGAAGCCGGTCGCCGACGCCTGGTTGAAGGCCACCGGCCGCCCGATCATCGAGGGCTACGGCCTGTCGGAGACCTCGCCGGTGCTGACCTGCAACCGCGGCGACATTACCGAATGGACCGGCACCATCGGCCTGCCGCTGCCCTCCACCGAAATCGCGATCTGCGACGACGACGGCCATGAACTGCCGCTGGGCGAAGCAGGCGAAATCTGCGCGCGCGGGCCGCAGGTGATGCCGGGCTACTGGCGGCGCCCGGACGAGACCGCCAAGGTCATGACCAAGGACGGCTTCTTGCGCACCGGCGACATTGGCGTGATGGACGAACAGGGCCGCGTGCGCATCGTCGACCGCAAGAAGGACATGATCAGCGTCTCCGGCTTCAAGGTGTTCCCCAACGAGGTCGAGGACCTGGCGATGAGCCACGGCGGCATCCTGGAATGCGCAGTCGTCGGCGTACCCGACCAGCATTCCGGCGAGGTACCCAAGCTGTTCGCGGTCAAGAAGACGCCGGAGGTGACGGAAGCGGAGGTGCGTAGTTATCTCGCCGCCAATCTCGCCAGCTACAAGGTGCCGCGCTATATCGAATTTCGCAGCGAACTGCCGAAATCCAATGTCGGAAAGATTCTCCGCCGCGCCTTGCGCGACGAATCCGACACGGCGGCCTGAGACCCATGACCACGCATGCGACCAAACCCGCTGAGGTGGTCGCGTTCTGGCGCGCGGTCGGGCCCAAGCGCTGGTTTGAGAAGGATGCGACCCTCGACGACGAGATTCGCCGGCGTTTTCTTAGCCTCCACGAGGCCGCCGCTGCCGGCAAGCTCACCGAATGGGAGCAAAGCGCGGAGGGCGCGCTCGCGCTGCTGATCCTGCTCGACCAGTTTCCGCGCAACATGTTCCGCGGCGCGGCGCACGCCTTCGCCACCGATCCACTGGCGCGGGCGGTCGCCAGCCGCGCCATCCTCAACGGCTTCGACGGCGCCTTGCCCGACATGCGCACCTTCTTCTATCTGCCGTTCATGCATTCAGAAGATCTGGCCGACCAGCAGCGCGCACTGGCCTTCTACCGCGTGCATGGCGATGCCGAAAGCCTGAAATACGCGGAATCGCACGCCGACATCATTCGCCGCTTCGGCCGCTTTCCCCATCGCAACGCCGTGCTGGGGCGCGTGACCACGCCGGAGGAACGGGCGTTTCTCGACGGCGGTGGCTTTGCCGGCTGAAGCCATGCGACACTGCCGGGATGGATGATCTCGTCATCAAGGATCTGCGCCTGCGACTCGGCGAGAACGAGGTGCTCAAGGACGTCTCGCTCAGCGTTCCGGCCGGCGAAGCAGTGGCGCTGCTCGGCCCTTCGGGCAGCGGCAAGACCACGCTCTTGCGCGCGATCGCGGGTCTTGAGCAGCCGCACAGCGGCAGCATTGCAGTGGGAGAGCATATGTTCTTCGATGCCGCGCGCGGCATTTCGCTGCCGCCCGAGCAGCGCGGGCTCGGCCTGGTGTTCCAGTCCTATGCGCTGTGGCCGCATCGCACCGTGTTCGAGAACGTCGCCGCCGGCCTCAAGCTGCGCGGTACACCCGCCGACGAGATCAAGGCGCGCGTAGAAAAAGTGCTCGTGCAGATCGGGCTCGCACCCCTCGCCGAGCGTTTCCCGCCGCAGCTCTCCGGCGGCCAGCAGCAGCGCGTGGCCATCGCGCGCGCACTGGTCTATGAGCCGCCGGTGATCCTGCTCGACGAACCGCTGTCCAATCTCGACGCCAAGCTGCGCGAGGAAGCGCGCGCCTTCCTGCGCACGCTGATCATGAGCCTCGGCCTGACCGCCATCCACGTCACCCACGACCAAGTGGAAGCGATGGCGCTGGCCGACCGCATCGTGCTGCTGCATGGCGGCGCCATCGCACAGGACGGCGCTCCGATGGTGATCTACAACGACCCGGCGACCTTGTTCGCCGCCGAGTTCATGGGCAGTAACAATCGCTTGGAAGGCAAACTCGTCGAGAAAGCGAACGGCCACGCCACGCTGGAAGTGTTCGGCCAGCGCATCACCGGCATGGCGCGCACGCAAGCCGCCGTCGGTGACGCGGCCGTCGGCATCATCCGACTCGAGCGCATGCGCTGCGTGTCCGAGCCCGGTCCTAACCGCCTGTCGATGCAACTGGAAGCGCCGATGTATCTCGGCGAGCGCTGGGAGCTGCTGTTCGCCCGCGGCCACACGACCGTGCGCGCCTACGCGAAGGAGCCGCTGCCGCCCGGCGAGCATTACGTGGAGTTTCCGCCGGAGGCGCTTTGGGTTTTTTGACGACAGCGTGCTACCAATAGGCCATGAGCAACTTCCACGGCGTCTTTCCCTATCTGGTCTCGCCGATCGACGCGCAAGGGCGCATCAAGACCGACGTGCTGGGGCGGCTGTGCGCCGATCTGATCAAGGCCGGCGTGCACGGGCTAACGCCGCTCGGCTCCACCGGCGAGTTTGCTTATCTGACGCGCGCGCAGCGCGAGGCGGTGGTGCAGGCCACCATCGAAGCCGCGAACAAGCGCGTGCCGGTAGTCGCCGGCGTCGCTTCGACCGCGACCGCCGACGCCGTCGCGCAGGCCCGGCGCTGGCAGCAGCTTGGCGCCGACGGCATCCTCGCCGTGCTCGAAGCCTATTTCCCGCTCAAGGACGCCCAGGTCGAATCCTACTTCCGCGCCATCGCAGACAGCGTGGACATTCCGGTGGTGATCTACACCAATCCGAATTTCCAGCGCAGCGATCTCACCCTCGACGTCATCATGCGGCTCTCCGAACATCCGCGCATCCGCTACATCAAGGACGCCTCCAGCAATACCGGGCGGCTGCTTTCGATCATGAACCGCTGCCCGCAGTTGAAAGTGTTCTCGGCCTCGGCGCACATCCCGGCGGCGGTGATGCTGATCGGCGGGGTCGGCTGGATGGCGGGGCCGGCCTGCATCGTGCCGCGCGAGAGCGTGCGGCTCTATGACTTGTGCCGCGCCGGCAACTGGCCGGAGGCGATGAAACTGCAGCGCGAGCTCTGGCGCATCAACGAAGCCTTCGCGCGCTTCAATCTCGCCGCCTGCATCAAGGCCGGCCTGCAGATTCAGGGCTACGCAGTCGGCGATCCGGTGCCGCCGCAAGAAGCACTCGGCGCCGACGACCGCCGGCAAGTCGAGGTCATTCTCGCAGAAGTCGCCAAGCTGGAGATGGCGTAGCGCCGTTCAACACTCTTGCTGTCATCGCCGGGCTTGTCCCGGCGATCTCGCTAGGAACGCACGGTGCCAGCCTAAGCGGGATGGCCGGGACAAGCCCGGCCATGACAGGCCTGACGCTGCGATTTCAGGCACAATCGGCCCCGCCCACCGAATGTTAACGACTCCTTGCTAACCGGAACCGATGGCCTTGCCGTCATTTGCACCCCGGCCGCCGCCGGCGCGGAGTGAGCCCGTGGCGACGACCGATTCCGAAAACGTCGCCCCCGCCTCGCCGCTGCCGGGCGCGGGCCTGTTCGCGCGCGTCAAGGCGATGCTTGCCGAGCGCAGCGACAACCGGGTGGCGCAGCTGGTCGCCGGCAAGGTGTTCCTGGTGCGCGTCGCCAGCGCTCTGCTGGCGCTCATCTCGCAGGTGCTGCTGGCGCGCTGGATGGGCAAGTTCGAGTTTGGCATCTACATCTATGTCTGGACCTGGGTGCTGATGATCGGCGCATTGTCCGACGCCGGGTTGTCGTCGGCGGCGCGGCGTTTCATCCCCGAATACACCGAGCTCAAGGCCTTCGACCGATTGCGCGGATTTCTTGCCGGCAGCCGCTGGCTCGCCTGCGCCATTGCCACAACAATCGGCCTCGTCGGCGCCATCGGCGTGACGGTGCTTAAGCCCTGGCTCGACAGCTTCACCATCATTCCGCTTTATCTCGCCTGCGTCACCATTCCGATCTACGGCCTGGTGCAGGTGCAGGCCGGCATCGCGCAGTCCTACGACTGGCCCAATCTGGCATTCATGCCGTTCTACATTTGGCGCCAGCTCGCTATCACCGTGCTGATGGGCAGCGCCTGGGCGTTCGGCGCGCCGACCGACGCGGTGACCGCCATGCTCATCGCCGTCGTCACCACCTGGACGGTGACGATTGCGCAGCTGTTCGTGCTCGACCGCCGGCTGAGGCACAAAGTGCCGGCCGGCCCGAAACGCTACGAGATGAAAGCCTGGTTCGCCACCTCGCTGCCGATCTTCGTGGTCGAGGGCTTCTACCTGCTGCTCACTTACGTGGACATTCTCGCGCTCGAGCAGATGCGCTCGCCCGACGAGGTCGCGGTCTATTTCGCCGCCGCGCGCCTGCTCGCTCTGGTCGCTTTCGTCTATTTCGCTATCGCTAGCGCCACCACCCACAAGTTCACGCAATACCACGTGGCCGGCGACAAGCAGCAGCTGGCCAAGTTTTTCGTCGAGACCATGCGCTGGACGTTCTGGCCTTCGCTTGCCGCCTGCGCGGTCATCCTCGCCCTCGGCCGGCCGCTGCTGTCGCTGTTCGGCGCCAGCTTCACGGCCGGCTATGGCGTGATGTTCATCCTCGCCATCGGCATGCTGTCGCGCGCGGCAGTCGGGCCGGCCGAGCGGCTGCTCAACATGCTGGGCGAGCGCAAGCAATGCGCTTTCACCTATGCTGCCGCCTTTGTCGTTAACCTGACGCTGTGCGTGCTGCTCATTCCGCACATCGGCATCGA
>Ga0307436_1000556_pt1 | contig 17594 bp, 15 predicted proteins | sample SalMarWE160440MG_FD_202513 | JGI IMG/M metagenome (GOLD analysis project Ga0307436, IMG submission 202513) | Salt marsh sediment microbial communities from the Plum Island Ecosystem LTER, Massachusetts, United States - WE1604-40 | ecosystem: Environmental > Aquatic > Marine > Intertidal zone >...
CATGCAGGATCGCCCCCCTGATAGGCACCGCATGCACCCGGTAGCCCCAGCGCCCGATATAGCGCTTGAGCCAGGAGAGGCCGGCGGCATTGGAGCACAATTCGCCCTGGCCGACCATGATGTCCCGCCCATGGATGAGGATGTCGCCGCCTTCGAGGAACGGCCCCGGCCCTTCGCCCGACGGTGTCCACGGTTGCGATTGCGGCATGGCGACGTAATGCGCTTGCCGGTCGGCCTCGATCATCGGCATGACGAGGTCGCGCAGAGGGAAGACCTCCTTCCTGCGATAGGCGCGGCGGATGGAGATTTCCATATAGTGCTTGCCAATGACGAACACCGGATCGGCGGGATAGAGCTGCGATGCGCCCTGCTGCAGAGCACCGAGATAACCGCGTTCTTCGGCCGTGAACGGGCGCGGCCTGTGCACCTTCACGCCGAATGCTTCATAAGTCTTCGCCACCCCGTCCATCTGTTCCACCGTACGTTCGAAGCGTTCGGGAAATGTTTTGGCGATGTCGAGCGGTCGGTTGCCACTGGCGATGAGGGCGGCGCGCAATTCGTCGTTGTAATGCGACAGATCCTTGCCGAAGGGCGGCAGGCAAAGCCCGTCTGCGATCCCCACCACCGCCTCGCGCAAGGTGCCGAATTCGCTGTCAGACCCTAAACCCTCGTCCATGCTTCTTCCTTACTTGCCGGCGTGACAGGGCGGCGATTATGGCAGGCGCGCGGTGCGGCGCAAGGCAGGTGCGGCCTCGGACAGCGCCGGCTGCAATTCGCGCAGCAGCTTCTTCAGCATCGCCCTGCGGAAGGCATTGTAATCGAGCGACGGCTCGACGAAGGCATCGGACCCGGCCACCACGTTCTGGCGATAATAGCGGGCGAGGTCGGGGTCGTCGGTGAGGATGGCGAGGCCGTTGATGGTGATGCCGGCCGCTGTGGCCAGATTGCGCATCATGGCCGGCTCGCGCCCGGCATTGCTGCGTCCGTCGCCGGAAATGTCGATGCGCCGGGCGAGGCCGTCATAGCCGTTGTCGGCGAGAAAGCGCATGGCCTGCGCCACGGCTTCGCCGATGGCGGTGAGATAGCCGACATTTGCACTCTTGAGCCCCTCTATCTCATCGGCGGTTGCGGCGATGTCGTCGCGTGTCCTGAGCACCCGCCAGCCCACGGCGGGTTCTTCCTCCGCCACCCCCGCCCAGCGAAACAGCGCAAACGCCACGCCCTTGTCGTGCGCCAGGATGGCGGCGATGACGGCGGGGTTCCTGAGGGCGGCGGCGATACCGTGCATCTGCAAGTCGTACTCGACATTGTTCACCGACAACGAGCAGTCGACGCCCAGCACCAGCTCGATCGAAACCGGTTCGCCTGCCGGCACCGGGCGGGCGAAGAAGATGAGGAGTGCGGCAAGGGCGAGGACGAGCCGCTTCACGGCCCGCTCTCCGTCGCGGCCACATCGATGCCTGTGGACAGGTGCGACAAGGGGGGAAAGATTTCCCGCAACAGCTTGCGGCGGATGTGCTCGGCATAGTCGTTGTAGTTGCGGGCACGCTCGACGAAGGCGTCCGGCCCCACGATGACCTCCTCGCGGTAATAGCGCGCGAGCGTGTCGTCGTCGGTTTCGATCGCAAGGCCGTTGACGGTGACGCCGGCGGCAATCACCCGCGGGCGCATCTGGTCGGGGTAGGGCGCACGGTTGTTGCGCCCGTCGCCGGAGACATCGATCACCCGCCGGGGGGCGACGAAGTCGTTGGCCGCCATAAGGTCGAGTGACGCCGAAATGCCGGCGCCGATGCTGGTGTAGCTGGAATTGGCCACCCGCGGGGCGCGACTGGCGAGAAAGGCAAAGGCGCGTGCGGTGCGCGCATCGACAAGCTGATGGAACGGCACCACGACCTTGGTGCTTTGCGGCTCTGACCACTCGATGATCGCCACAGCGATGCCGCCGGGCTGCGATCTTTCGATGGCCGCGATGATGCCAGGGTCACGGAAGGCAGCGGCGATACCGCCTAGTTGCAAGGCGAACTCGTCGCTGTCGACGCTAGCCGAGATGTCGAGCGCCAGGACCAGTTCCAGCGCGACGGGCGTGCGCATGCCGGCCGAGGCAGCGAACGGGAACAGACCGAGGGCGAGGCTTGCGCCCAATCCCAACCCCACCCGCAAGCATGCGCGTCTGCCGGCCATCGCGGGAGCATACCGCTTCGGCGGAGCGCCGTCATCGTGGCTGTCGCGGCCGCGATCAGTCGCTTTCGCCGGAAAGGCCGGGCCCGGTCTTGGCCGGCGCGTCCATGGGATAGTGGTAGGAGGCATAGCGCAAGACAAGCACCGCTATGCCGAGAAGTAGGATCGAGCCCGCCAGCATGACGACCCGCCAGCTCGTGTCGTGCTCCACATTGACGATGTCGATGAGATGGCGCGTCACCGCCGTGATGCCGACATAGATGAGGAAGCGCACCGGCATGTGGTTGGTCTTGAAATAGATGCCGACCATGGCGCCGATCTCCAGGTAGATGAAGAGCAACAGCAGGTCCTCGATTCCGGCGCTGCCCTTGTAGGTCATCTGCAGGAAGGCGTTGACCGCGGCCCACACGGTGGCGCCGCCGATGGCAAACAGCGCCAGCTTGTGGAAGACATTGACGAGCAGGTTGCCGAGCGCGTCGGTAAGATGCCCCAACGCATGGTCGGCCGCTTCGAGGCGGGAGGGCAGGTCAGGTGGTGGTGTCTCGCTCATGCCGCCATGTTAGCGGCGGCGACGGCCCGACGTCGAGATAGGAGTTTTCGCACGGCGCCAGGATCAGATCGTTACCTGGCCGCCCATCTCGATCACCCGGTTGGGCGGAATGCGGAAATAGTCGATCGCCGTGGCCGACATCTTGTAGAGGCGGATGAACAGCCGGTCCTGCCACAGCGGCATGCCGAAATTGCGCGCCGGACGCAAGGAACTGCGCCCGAGGAAGAAGGAAGTGTCCATCAGGTTGAGCTCCAGCCCTTCCTCGCGCATCAACGCCATAATGCGCGGAATACTGGGCGTTTCCATGTAGCCGAAGGTGGCCATGATGCGCACCAGGCCGGTGATGCTCTTGTCGATTTCCACCTTTTCTGCATTGGGTACGCGCGGCAGGCTGCTCGCCTTGATGGTGAGCAGCATGGTGTTCTCGTGCAGCACGTGATTGTGCTTGAGGTTGTGCAGCAGCGCCCGCGGGGTGTCGTCGGGATCGCTGGTAAGGAAGATGGCGTTGCCGGGGGTGCGCAAAGGGTGCGAGCGACGGATCATGGAGGCGAAATCCGCCACCGGCAGGCTGTCGCGCGCCGCCGCCCGCAACAGGATCTCCACCCCGCGCGCCCACGTCCACATGATGATGGCGATGACCATGCCGATCGACAGCGGCACATAGCCGCCTTCCATGACTTTCAACAGGTTGGCGCCGAAGAAGCCGACATCGACCAAAAAGAACGGCGCGGCCAGCGCCAGTGCCAGCAGCAGCGACCATCCCCACTTGCGATACACAACCACGAAGCCGAGGCAGGTATCGACCAGCATGGTGGCGGTGACCGCGATGCCGTAGGCGCTGGCAAGCGCGCCCGAACTCTTGAACGCCACGACCAGCGCCAGAACCCCCAGCATGAGCATGATGTTCACCTGGCTGATATAAATCTGGCCTTCGTGCTCCTCGGATGTGTGGGTGATGAGGATGCGCGGCAGGAGCCCCAGCTGGATGGCCTGCCGGGTCAGGGAAAAGGCACCGGTGATCACCGCCTGGCTGGCGATGATGGTGGCAATGGTGGCAAGGACGACGAGGCCCAGCAGCATCCATCCCGGTGCCATGAAAAAGAACGGGTTCTTGAGCGCTTCCGGGCGCGCCAGCACCAGCGCGCCTTGCCCCAGATAGTTGAGCGCCAGCGACGGGAAAACCAGCCCCATCCACGCCGTGCGTATGGGCCCGGCGCCGAAATGCCCCATGTCTGCGTAAAGCGCCTCGCCGCCGGTTACGGCAAGCACGATGGAGCCCAGAACGATCAGCGATCCGACGAAGCCGTGGTTGAAGAGGAAGCGCACCGCGTGCCAGGGATTGAGGGCTTCGAAGATGGCAGGGTCGTCGGCGATATGGCGGATGCCGAGACCCGCCATGGTGAGGAAGAAGACGAGGCATATGGGCCCGAAGAAGTCCGAAACCCGCCCCGTTCCGTGACTTTGCACTGCAAAAAGCCCGAGCAGGATGGCGATGGCGATCCACATGATGTAGGGCTCGAACACCGGCGTCACCAGCTTGAGGCCTTCCACCGCCGCCAGCACCGAAATGGCCGGCGTGATCAGAGCATCGCCGAAGAACAGCGCACCACCGATAATACCCAGCACGAAGACGATCCCCAACTTGGGCCCGATGACGCTCTGGCACTGTGCGATCAGCGACATGACTCCGCCTTCGCCGCGGTTGTCGGCGCGCATCAGGAAGGTCACGTATTTGAGGGCGACGACGATGACCAGCGACCACAGGAGCAGCGAGACGACGCCGATCACTTCCGAGCGCGTCACCCCGTCGGCCGCGACATGGTTGAGGGATTCGCGCATGGCATAGAGCGGACTGGTACCGATGTCGCCGAAGACGACGCCGGTGGAACCGAGAGTGAGCTGCCAGAAACGCTTTCTGGATGTGCCGTTTGTGCTGGCCGGTGCGGCCTTTTCAGGTGTTTCGGGGGCAGTCATGTGTTTGTCCCGCTGCCCGGCGGCTGTCGCGCAGGAGGCGAGGCCGGAACGGGGGGCAAGACATATATGGGTCTTGCTGCGCTGCAAAACGACAGGTTGCCGCAGTGTGGATAGGGGCTTGCGGTCCTGCCGGGACGGCCGACGCCGCCGTTGTCCGGCTCAAACGGCATATTTCGCCACTGCCTTTTCGTTCCACTCCACGCCTGAGCCGGCCGCATCGGCGGGGAGGGCGCAGCCCTTGGCGATCTCCATCGGTCGCGCAAGCACTGGAGCGGCGAAGTCGAGCCATTCGAGGAAGTGCGCACCGGGCGTCGCGCACAGGAGATGGGCGGATATCTCCGGGAAGATATGCGAGGAGACGGGAAGACCATGCGCCTTGGCGAGGCTTGCGGCCTCCAGCCAGCCGGTGACGCCGCCGATCTTCATCACGTCGGGCATGGCGAAATCGCCAGCGCCGGCATCCACCGCCTTTTGCATATCGGCCAGGCCCCACCAGTTCTCGCCCAGCTGGATAGGCGTCTCGACAGCGCTGCGCACCCTGGCGTGGCCGGTGAAATCGTGATGCAGGACAGGCTCCTCCACCCAGGCCAGATTGTGGTACGCTTCCATCACCCGAATACGCCGGATGGCCTCCGGGACGGTGAGCGACTGGTTGTAGTCGGCCATGATGTGAAAGCCGTCGCCGCCGGCCTCGCGGATGGCACCGATCACGGCCATGTCGCTGGCGGCTTCCTTGTGGCCGAGCTTGACCTTGAAAGCACCGAAACCCATTTGCACCGCGCTCTGGGTATGGCGTCTTGCGGCCTCGGGCGACAGCATCGAGCCCGAATAATAGGCCCGGATCGGGCGTGGGGACGCGCCCAGGAGCCGGGCAAGCGGCAGATCCCGGGCTCGCGCCAGAGCGTCCCAGGCGGCCATGTCCAGCCCTGAGATGCACATGCCGGCCAGTCCTTGCGGGCCGAGCAGACGAAAGCTGCGGTCGAGTTTGTCGAAGAGATCGCGCGGCTCCAGCCGTTCGCCCCTCACCAGCCCTTCCATGTCGGCGAGTAGCCGCTGCGTCGCCTTGAGCGCCACCGGGGTGTAGGCGAAGAGATAGGCATGGCCGACAAGCCCCTTGGAGCAGTGGAGATCGAGCAGCACCAGCGGGGCCGTCTCGATACGGCCCGAGGCCGTCACCATAGGCTCGGCCAGCGGTACGTTGACGCTGCAAACGACAAGTTTTTCGATCACATGGTCCTGCGCGCTCATTGGGCCTCCCGGCGCGATTGCGGTCCGCTCAGGATAAGTTGAGCCGTTTCTGCCCCTAACGTCAACGCAGTTGGCGTGGCGATGAAGATCGCATCGGGCGCGGCGGTCTCGACCGTCACGCGGGCGAAGGCGCCGGCATGGCCGAGGCCCGGATGCAGCATCATGCGCTCGCCCGCCGCCGCCGGCAAAGGCCAAGTCGCGAGGGGCGAGGTAAGACGCAAGGTCGTGTCACCGACGCGTGCCACTTCATAGACGCGGGGCCAGTGGGCGGGATCGGGCGCGCGCGGCGGCAGGTTGTCGAGCGGTCCGCCCGGCATGTCGCCGATGCGCTCCAGACGGTTCCCCTGCCTGACCACGCCGGTCTCGATCACCCGCGCATAGACGGCGAAGAACAGATGCCCGGTCGCCTTGCGCAAGAGCGCCGGGACATTGAGGCCGGTCCCGCCCGTATCGGGATCGGCCGCCGTGGCGGCACAACGCATGGCCGGCCGGGTGATGTCGATGACGGTTTCGCCGAGCTGGTAGCGCCCGCCGGTGAGGCCGAATTCAGCCCATGGCTCCAGCCCGTCGATGTGCAGGTTGGCGCGAAAGCGGCGCGGGTCGATGGACGTCCCCGATGCCTGCTCGAGGGCCCTGAGCGAGGCGAGGTTGAGGATCGAGATGCCGGTATCGGCGAAATCCCAGTGGCCCCTCGGCCGCGTCTGCACATGCAATGTGGGCGCACCGTGCGGGCCGGCGGCGAAGTGGCGGCGGATGAGGGTATTGGCGGCGTCGGTGGCTGCCGCATCATCGAGTGCGATTTCGGCCGCCCCGCCATCCGGCGCGGTGAGGGTTATCGAACCTTGCGTTTCGTCGAGGCGGGCGCAAAAGCGGGCAAGCCCGGGATAGACGGTGAGCTGGATAAAAGTGCGTGCCGGCACCCAGCCCCCGGCAATCGGCGGATCGGGAAGATTGCCGGAGGTGAAGCCGCAGCAGCGGTCGAAAGGGACGCCGGCGCTCTCTTGCAGCACCGCCGTCTCGAGCCTCTCAGGCGTCAGCCCCTTTACCGGATGGCGGTAGATATGTTCAAGGCGCATGGGCGCTGCCAGCTTTCTTGGGTGGACATGAAGGGCCGGCATGGTGGCTAATTCCCTTCGGTCTGGCAAGGCGGGGGGAGGGGAAAGTCTTGGACATTTTCGGTTGGCTCTTGCTGGCGGCTGGCGGATTCGTGGCGGGCGTCGTGAATGCCGTTGCCGGTGGATCGAGCTTTCTCACCTTTCCATTGCTGCTTGCTGCCGGCCTTCACCCCCTCACGGCCAACATGACCAATTTTGTGGCGCTCACCCCCGGCAATGTCATGGCCATGGTGGCCTATCGGCGCGAGCTTGCACGGGTGGGGCGCGGACTGCTCTTGCCCGTCCTGTTATCGGCCACTGGCGGCATGATCGGGGCGGAACTGCTTCTGTGGTCGGGCGAGGTGCGCTTTGCTCGCCTGGTGCCGTGGCTCATCCTCGCGGCCACGCTGCTGTTCGCGCTGGGGACATGGCTCAAGCAGCGCCTGTCGCGCATCGCCGGCTTCGATGGCGCGAGCTGGAAGAAGCTCTCCTACCTGCTGGTGTTCGTGCTCGCGCTCTATGGCGGCTATTTCGGCGCCGGCATGGGGGTGGTGTTGCTCACCGCCCTCAACCTCTTCGGCTATGACGACCTGCACGAGGCCAATGCGGTCAAGAACACGCTCATCACCGTGTTCTCGCTGATCGGCGTCGTGATCTTCATCTCCGCCGGCACCATCTCCTGGCCGCATGCTCTTGCCGTCATGGCCGGCACCATCGCCGGCGGCTTCATCGCCATCTCGGTCGCCAGGCGCCTTTCCCCGAGAATTCTGCGCTATGCCATCCTGGTCTGGGCAGTGGGACTGACGATCGTCATCTTCATCCGCTACGGCGGTTGAGCTGGCGCTCGCGCACCAGCGTGTAAAGCCCTGAGCCGGCGATGAGGGCGATGCCGATGAGCGCCGTGATGTCGGGTCTGTCGCCGAACACGGCAAAGCCGGCGATCAGCGACCACACGATGATGGTATAGCGAAAAGGAGCGGTGGCCGAGATGTGCGCCAGCCGTACCGCCAGCACCATGAACGTATAGGCCACCGCCAGCGACAGGGCGCAGGCAAACAGCACCCCGGTCTCGGCAAGGCCGAGCGGGCGCCAGCCGTTGAAGACGCTGTAAACGCCACCGCCAAGGGTGACGGCCGCGGCATTGGACAGCGCCACGATGCTCGCCGGCACGGCCGCCGGGATGCGCCTCGTCACGATGTCGCGCAGCGAGATTGTGAACATCGAGGCGACGGCGAACAGCGAATAGACGTTGAAGTCGCTGCTTGCCGGCTTCACCACCAGGAGCACGCCGCAAAAGCCCGCCAACACCGCCGCCAGCCGCCTCGCGCCCACCCGCTCGCCGAGAAAGATCGCGCTCAAGACCACGATGGCGAAAGGCACCGCCTGGTTGATGGCGGTGGCGTTGGCGATCGGCATGTTGAGGAGGGCGGTGAGGAACAGGAATGTGGTGGCCACGTCCGCCAGTGTACGAACCGCCACCACGCGCGAGAAGATGAGGCGCAAATGCCTGAGTGCGCCGGTGGCCCAGGCGAAGGCGGCGACGATCGCCACGACGAAGGCGCCGCGCACCATGAGCAGCTCGCCCAGCGGCAGGCCCACCCCCACCAGCTTGATCATCGTGTCATTGATGATGAAGGCGAGCATGGCCAGCGCCATGGCCCCGCCGCCGCGCAGGGTATCGCCCTCCTCTGAGGGCGTGAGGGCGGCAGTGGGCGTGGTTGTCATGACGGCTCCCGTTGGCGGCGGCAATACCGCCGCCGGGGCATCCGTCTAGCACAGCTGCGTGGCGCCGACGACGCTCCAATCGGTTGCGTCAGCGCGACCCGCGGCCGGACCTCACCGATCCGCGCTCGTTTGTGCGCGCCAGCGCCCTGATGTTGTCGGTTGCCGAAATGGCGGCGGTCAATGTCCTGGTGCTTTGCTTCGCCCGGCGGGGCGTTTGCATCTGATCGACGGCTGTCCTGCCGGATCCGCGTTGCAACACCACCAGTTCGACCCTCGCGACGCCTGAGTGATTAAGCCCGATCGCTCGCGCGGCGCCGAGTGATAGATCGATGATGCGGCCGCGCACGAACGGGCCGCGGTCGTTGATGCGCACCACCACCGAGCGGCCGGTCTTCGCCTGCGTGACCTTGACCTTGGTGCCGAAGGGGAGGCTGCGGTGGGCTGCCGTCAGCGCCATGGGATTGAAGCGTTCGCCGTTGGCGGTGCGCTTGCCCGACTTGTAGTAGGACGCTATGCCCTTGAGGGCGGTGGCATGCGCATCGGCGGGCATGAAAGCGAAAAGACAATGGGTGACAACTGCGGCTGCGATGGCCGCGATGATGTTCTTACGCATCAAGACTCCGAATTGTGGTTGCCGTCCCCCGAAACATGCCCCGGCAAACCAGCGATTGACCGGAAGCGGGGCATTTTCAACGCGATGAATGTGACGTCAAAACGGCCGCTGGACGGTCATCTTGTGGTCGCGTAGGGTGCCGCCGGCGAACTCAGGAGAAGCCCAAGATGGCACGCGATCCGCGCTATGACATTCTGTTCGAGCCGGTGAAGATCGGGCCGGTGACGGCGCGCAACCGTTTCTATCAGGTGCCCCACTGTACCGCTGCCGGTTACCGCTATCCGCGCGCCGAAGCGCGCATGCGCGGCGTGAAGGCGGAAGGCGGATGGGCGGTCATTTCAACCCAGGAAGTGGAAGTCCATCCCAGCTCCGACGTGACCCCCGCCAACGAAGGCCGTTTGTGGGACGATGGCGACATCCCGGCCTTCGCCCTCATGGTGGATGCGGTGCATGAGCACGGCAGTCTCGCCGCCATCGAGCTTACCCATAGCGGCCACCACGTCGCCAACCGTTTCAGCCGCGAGATCCCGCTCGCGCCATCTCACCTGATCCATGACGGGATCGATCCGGTGCAGGCGCGCGCCCTCGACAAGGCCGATATCGCTGAATTGCGTCGCGTCTACCGCGCCGCCGCCCGGCGCGGCCTCGATGCGGGCTTCGACATCATCTACGTCTATGCCGGGCACGATTTGTCGATCCTGCAGCACTTCCTGTCGCGCCGCCACAATCACCGCAGCGATGAATATGGCGGCAGCTTCGACAACCGCCTGCGGTTGTTCCGCGAGGTGCTGGAAGAGACCCGCGAGACGGTGGGCGACAAGGCGGCGGTGGCGGTGCGCCTGGCGGTGGACGAGCTTCTGGGCCCGCAAGGCATCTGTTGCGAGGCCGAGGGCCGCGACGTGATCGAAGCATTGGCAGAAGTGCCCGATCTGTGGGACGTCAACCTCTCCGACTGGTCGAACGACAGCCAGACCTCGCGCTTTTCCGAGGAGGGCTTTCAGGAGAAATACATCTCCTTCGTCAAGTCGGTGACGACGAAGCCGGTGGTGGGGGTGGGCCGCTATACCTCGCCCGACAGTATGGTGCGTGTGATCCGCCAGGGCATCATGGATTTCATCGGCGCCGCCCGGCCCTCCATCGCCGATCCCTTTCTGCCCAAAAAGATTGAGGAAGGCCGCATCGACGATATTCGCGAATGCATCGGCTGCAACATCTGCGTGGCCGGCGACAACACCAACGTGCCCATGCGCTGCACCCAGAACCCGACCAAGAACGAGGAATGGCGCAAGGGCTGGCACCCCGAATTCATCCCCGCAGCAAAGGCGCCGGAGCCGGTGCTCATCATCGGCGGTGGTCCGGCCGGGCTCGAAGCGGCACGGGCGCTGGGCCAGCGCGGCGTGCCGGTCACCCTGGCCGAGGCAACGTCCGAATGGGGCGGGCGAGTAACGAAGGAGGCGCGCCTGCCGGGCCTAGCGGCCTGGGCGCGGGTGCGCGACTGGCGCCTTGCGCAGCTGCACCAGTATGCGCATGTGGAGATGTATCTGCAAAGCCGCCTCGGCGCCGAAGACATCCTCACCTACGGCATCCCGCACGTGGTTCTGGCGACCGGTGCCCGCTGGCGCAGCGACGGGGTGGGTCGCAATCACCACCATCCGCTGCCCTATCTCGCCGCCGGCCTTACCCTGACGCCCGACGATGTCATGGCCGAAAATGGCCTTGAACGCCTGAACGGCGTTCACGGGCCCGTGGTGGTCTTCGATGACGACCAGTTTTACATGGGCTCCGTCGTGGCCGAGCGCCTGGTTGCCGCCGGCAAGGAGGTGGCGCTGGTGACGCCAGCCGGCATGGTGGCGCCATGGAGCGAGTTCACGCTGGAACAGAAACGCATCCAGCGCCGGTTGATCGAGCTCGAAGTGGAGATCCATCCCCATCGCATGCTCGCCGGGCGCAGCCGCGACAGCATCGACATTGCCTGTGTCTTCACCGGCCGTCACGAGACCATCGCCTGTGGGGCGCTGGTGACGGTGACCTCGCGCCTGCCGGAACCATCGCCATGGACGGGTCTGGAGGCGAAAGGCGCCCACTGGCAGGCGGCCAGCATCAAGAGCGTGACCCGCATCGGCGATGCACTGGCACCAGGGCTCATCGCCGCGGCGATCTATTCCGGTCACCGCTATGCCCGCGAATTCGGTGAACTCAATGAATTCACCGCAGTCCCGTTCGAACGTGAGGATCGCGGCATGAAGGAGGAGGCATGATGCAAGGCACCCTTATCGTCACCGGCGCATCGCGCGGCATCGGCGAGGCGACCGCCCGGCTCGCCGCCCGTGCCGGCTATCATGTGGCGGTCAATTACGCCCGCAATGTCGGCGCGGCCGAGAACGTGGTGGGCGAGATCGAGGTGGCTGGCGGCAAGGCGCTGGCCATCAAGGCCGATGTGGCCGTCGAGGCCGAGGTCAAGCGGCTGTTCGAGACCGCCGAAGAGGTGCTCGGCCCAGTCGCCGGCCTCGTCAACAATGCCGGCGGGCTGGAGACGGCCTCTCGTCTCGATGCCATGACACCGGAGCGCTGGCAGCGGGTGCTGGCGACCAACGTGATCGGCTCGTTCCTGTGCGCCAAGGAGGCGGTCCTGCGCCTGTCCACCCGCCATGGCGGCAAGGGCGGGGTGATCGTCAACCTCTCGTCGGCGGCCTCGCGCCTCGGCTCTCCCAACGAGTTCATCGATTATGCCGCCTCCAAGGGGGCGATCGATGCCATGACCATCGGCCTCGCCAAGGAGGTGGCGCAGGAAGGCATCCGCGTCAACGCCGTGCGCCCCGGCCTCATCCACACCGACATCCATGCCGCCTCCGGCCAGCCCGACCGGGTGGAGCGGTTGCAGAACGGCGTGCCCATGGGCCGCGGCGGTACGCCTGAGGAAGTGGCCGAGGTCATCCTGTGGCTCCTGTCGGAAAAGGCCTCTTATGTCACCGGCACCCTCATTGACGTCACCGGCGGGAGATAGGGCCAATGCATGCCGTCATTTTCGAGGTCCGGCCCGCCGACGGGCGGCGCAATGAGTATCTCGACATCGCCGCGTCCTTGCGCACCGAACTGGAAAGCATGCCGGGCTTCGTCTCGGTGGAACGTTTCGAGAGCCTGACCGAGCCCGGCAAGCTCTTGTCGCTGTCGTTCTGGGAGAGCGAGGAGGCGATCGCCAACTGGCGCCGCCATGCCGGTCATCGTGGCGCCCAGAAGAATGGCAGACAGGGTGTCTTTGCCGGCTACCGCCTGCGCGTGGCCGAAGTGGTGCGCGACTACACCATGCAGGAGCGTCGCGATCAGGCGCCCGCCGACAGCCGCGACATTATGTGACGCGCCGGCGCCATATCAGACCGATGATTCTGAGATAGAGCCGCTCGGCTGGCTCGAACAGGCGTTTATCGAGGACGCCGCTCAGCGCGTTGGCGGCGATGGCCGAGCTGAGCGCGATAATCCCCGAGGCGATCATGTCGAGAGGAAAGTGCACACCGAGATAGACCCGCGCCCAGGCGGTCGCCAAGCCGAGCAAGGTGATGGCCATTCCCGCCCAGCGCAGCCCCCGCGCCATCATCAGGGCCAGCCCGATGCTTAGGATCAAGGTGGCATGGTCGCTCGGAAACGAGGTTTCCGGCCCGTGCGCCAGCCAGGTATGGCCAATCCCCGCCGCGGAGGGACGCGGCATGTAGGTGGTCGAAGTAATGACGAGGTTGGTCAACATGCCGATGGCCAGCGAAACGCCGGCGATCATCAGTGCCCGGCGCTTGGTCGCGCCGCCGATCAGCCACCATCCGACAAGCCCCAGGGCGACCAGATAGGGTGTGTCCTGGGCAACGAAGCGGGTAAATGCGAGGTGAGCCGGTATATGCTGGGCGTTGACAAGGCGAAACAACGCGAGATTCCAGTTCCAGGTCGTTTCGATTGACATGGTTCAAAGTGCCTTCTGATTTATGGCGTTCCCGCCAGCGTCAGGCGGGCGCCGCAGCCGCCATCGGCAGCGCTGAGCATCTTGCCGACCACCGTTTCGCCCTTGAGGCCGTCGATCAGCGGGCCCGCATCGCAAGCCGGCCTTGCCACCTCGACAGGTAGCGATAACTGCCCGAACGGATGTTCGATGCGTTCGAAGGCGACGGTTGCGGCAAGGATCGTGTCGATGCGGCCGTCGGGCTCCTTGACATGCAGCGGCCAGGCACGCAGCACATAGCGTCCGCTCATACCGCCGAGGTGCGCCGGCTTGATCATCGCAAGCGTCGCGCGCCCGCCTTCATCCAGGCGCGGCACCACCGGCAGGGAGGAGGCGTCCTCATGCGGAAAGGCGAAGCGGTTGATGGAGATGATTGACCATGGCGTCGGCCTCGACCAGCCGAGGCGGGAAAGCTCATCGGCGAGCGCGCCAGGCGATCCCCGCCATTGCAGCACCAGCGGTTCCTCGCGATCGCCCGCCATGTCCACCCGGTAGTGTGGCAGGCGGCGCCAGCCGCCGTCGCGCCACGCCAGCGCCAGCTTGAGCGGCGGAACCGGTTGCGGCGCATAGAACGCCAGCGCCGTATCGAAGCCGCGGTCGATGTGCCAGGCCCCGACCACCACCAGTGCCGTTGCTGCCGCCGCAAGAACACCCGATGCGACGCGCTCGGTGATCTCCTCGCGGCGGAAGATCAAGGCGAAGCCCGCCGTCATGCCAATGCCGAAGAGCACGCCCGCGGCCACGTCGGAGGGCCAGTGGGCGGCGAGGTAGACCCGCGACAGCGCCACCGCGGCGATGAAGCCGGCGCATACTCCCATGACGATGCGGCTGGCGATGCCGCCAAGGCCTCGGAAGGCGATGAGGCCGATGATGCCATAGAGCGTGGCGGTCATGGTGGCATGGCCGGAGGGGAACGAGAAGGCATCGATGCCGCTGTAAAGGTCGGCCGGCCTCGATGCGTGCACCAAAAGCTTCATCGCCCGCATGAACACCAGGGTGGCGAGAAGCGCCGCCGCCATGCCGCCGGCGAGACGCCAGCGCCGGTGGAGCGCCAGGACGGCGAGCCCGGCGAGCGCCACTGCCGTCGTCACCTGCCAGTCGCCGAGCAGCGTCGGTACGACCATGACATCGTCGGTCCAGCCGGTACGCAGCCGTTGCAGCGACTGGCTCACCGCGTGATCGAAGCCGAGCACCACTTTTTCGCTCGCCACTGCGTTCACCAGGCGCGCGAAAGCGGCAAAGGCGGCGATGAGTACGGTACTGATGAGGGCGAAGAAACGGAACTCATGGTGTTCCGGCGCCAGGATGCGCACGATAAGATGAGCCAGCGGTCCCTTGCTGTTCCGACCCCAGGCAAGCATTGCTCGCGTGACCGCAGGCATGGTCTTGAGGCCGATGCCGATGGCAAGACGCACCAAAGCGATGATGATGACGAGGCCAATGGCGAAGATGGCGACGACCACCACCAGCCGGCGGCTGACCGTGCCGAGGCCGGCGAGCGCGTAGCTGGTGATCAGGCCGGTCAGGACGTGCGACGTTCCCCACGTCAGGGCCGTAAACGCGCTCGCGGTAAGGAAGCGGGCAGGCGTCATGCCCATGAGGCCTGCCACCACCGGCACCACCGCGCGCGCCGGCGGCACGAAGCGGCCGATGAGGACGCTCCAGCCGCCATGGCGGCGGAAGAAGGCCTCGCCGCCGGCGATCAGTTGCGGGCGCGTCGCGAACGGCCACATGCGGCGGATGCGCCCGCCGTGAGCAAGGCCCAGCCAGTAGGCGGAGACATCGCCCAGAAAGGCGCCGGCCGCCGCCCACAGGATGAGTGGCCACCAGGGCTCGCCGCCATAGGCGATGAGCGCGCTCAGCGCCACGATGAGCGTAGCGCCGGGCACAAACGATCCTATGACCACGATCCCTTCGATGAGCGCGGCAAGAAAGGTCACCACGCCGGCCCAGTTCTGGTGCAGCGCGACGAAAGCCACAAGGTCGTGGAAATAGGCGGTCAGCATATCGGCTCAGTGCTGGAGGACCGGTCGGAAATTGCCACGCAGGGGGTGTTATCGACAAATGGACGGCCAGGCAACAAGGGTGATGCCTGAGGGCGTTCAGGCGACGCGGGTGGGCAAGGCCTCAATGTCGAAGGTGAAGCTTTCAAAGGCTGCGGCGTGCGCCGGTCCCGGCGCCACATGGGCTGAAAGCCGAGGGGCAATCTCCCAAATCACGGTGGCGAAGGTGAAGCCGAGATCGTGCCGGCCGGGCACGTGCTCGCGCGCAATCGGGGCATAAGGATCGTCGCGGGCCGCGAGCGCCTCGGTCATCGCCGCGAGGCTGGCATCGAAAGTGCCGTGCGCCAGCCGGCGGTCGAGAGCGGCAAGGCGGGCAACGCTGTTGGCATCGCCGCCTGTGGCGGCAAGCCCGGCGTCGCTTCCGCCCTTGGCACCGAGTGGATGATTGGTGTGCCAGACGAGGTCGCTCCCGGGCCACGGCCGCCACGGCACAACGCCATCGGCCGAAACTTCGAAATCGGCAACACCCGAAATGTCGGTGAGGATGTAGTTCTGCCCCGAGGCGTGAGTAATTTCGCCGAGGAAGCGGGTGGCCGAAGCCACGTCGCGGCGGGCGAGAAGGCCGCGCGCCACGAAGGCGACCGGCAGGCCGCTGGTGGAGGTGGCAAGCTGCGCCAGGGTATTGACGTTGACGCCAAGCCCGGCCGAGTTCATGCCGCAAAGGCCCACCATGCCGGCAGCGGTGAGCATATGGGCGGCAAGGCCCGCTGCCGGGTCCTCGACGGTCAGGAGAGTCTGAAAGCCGTCCATCCAGCCGGGCAGATCCATGGTCTGGCCGGCGACGGCGCGGCCGCCTGCCGAGAACCCCAGCCCCGAGCAATGATGGTGGCCGCCGAGCCTTTGCGAGAACCACCACTCCTCGTCCATGAGCTGGAAGGCAAAGATGTCGCTGAACGGCAGGTTGGCGCCTTCGGCGATGCCGCGCACCTCGTCCAAAAGGTCCGGCACCCAGCGCATGACCGCGGCGACGTAATGGGTGGATTCGAGATGGTGGGCGATGAAGTGGTCGGGCTCGTGCCCTGTGGAGACGCCGATATGCGCCTTCCAGGCCGCGTCGCGCTCACGGATAACGTTACGCAGCCCCTCGCCATACTGCCGTCCCCTCTCGCGCGGAGGGCCTGAAATGGCGATACGGTGAAGCTCCGACACCGCCGGGGATCACCCGCCCGTGACGCTCATATGGCGCCCGACGCTGGGGCGGTTGCGGCGGCGGTCGATGACGAAGTCGTGGCCCTTGGGCTTGCGCGAAATGGCCTCGTCGATGGCGGCAAGGAGCTGCCCGTCACTTTCCGAGGCCCGCAATGGCGCGCGCAGGTCGGCGGCATCGTCCTGGCCGAGGCACATGTAGAGCGTGCCGGTGCAGGTGAGGCGCACCCGGTTGCAACTCTCGCAGAAATTATGCGTCATGGGGGTGATGAAGCCGAGCCGGCCGCCCGTCTCCTTCACCCGCACATAGCGCGCCGGCCCGCCGGTCTTGTAGGGAATGTCTTCGAGCGTGAAGCGGTCAAGCAAATTGGCGCGCACCACAGAGAGCGGCAGGTACTGCTCGGTGCGGTCGCCGTCGATGTCGCCCATGGGCATGGTCTCGATGAGGGTCAAATCCATGCCCTCGCTGTGGCACCATTCAAGCATGGGGACGATTTCGTCCTCGTTCACGCCCTTGAGCGCCACCATGTTGATCTTGACGGCGAGCCCTGCATCCTGCGCCGCCTTGATGCCGCCCAACACCTTGGCAAGGTCGCCCCAGCGGGTGATCTGCTTGAACTTGCCCGCCTCGCGGGTATCGAGCGAGACGTTGATGCGCCTGACACCGTGCGCGTAAAGCTGGCCGGCAAAGCGCGTGAGCTGGCTGCCGTTGGTGGTGAGCGTCAACTCATCGAGTTCGCCCGTCTTCAGATGGCGCGACAGGGACTCGAACAGCGCCATGATGTTGCGCCTGACCAGCGGTTCGCCACCGGTGAGCCTGAGCTTTCTCACCCCGCGCGACACAAAAGCGGTGCACACCCGGTCGAGCTCTTCCAGCGTCAGGATGTCCTTCTTGGGCAGAAAGGTCATGTCCTCCGACATGCAGTAGACGCAGCGGAAATCGCAACGGTCGGTGACCGAAACGCGCAGGTACGTGACATGCCGCCCGAACGGATCGATCAGGGTCTCGGCAGTCTTCGAC
>Ga0307436_1000557_pt1 | contig 17592 bp, 17 predicted proteins | sample SalMarWE160440MG_FD_202513 | JGI IMG/M metagenome (GOLD analysis project Ga0307436, IMG submission 202513) | Salt marsh sediment microbial communities from the Plum Island Ecosystem LTER, Massachusetts, United States - WE1604-40 | ecosystem: Environmental > Aquatic > Marine > Intertidal zone >...
GAGGGAATCCCCCACGAGCAGCATGTCGACGTAAGGATCAATGATCCGCGCCGTGTGGGCGTGGTAGGCGGTCAGCGCAACGATGGGCGTTCCACCCTTGCGTTTCGCAATTTCCGGCGCGGTGACGCGCTTTGCGTCGAAAGTTTGAGACACGGTCTGAGCCTCTGTGACGCCAAGATCAGGGTCTTATGACAGAATATAGAGACTTGTGCAGTGCAAAAAAGCCCTAAGCTCCGCCGGACGTTAACGAGGCAGCACCGCGCGCCCGATGAGAAGCGGGTGAAGCCACACCAGAAACACCACATAAAACAGCACCCCGAAGACCACGGCGATGAGATCGTTGCGGCCGCCTCCTTCCGCCGCAGTGCCGATCAACGTCGTCGGCTTTCGTCCTTTCAGCATGATCCGGTCATAGGCCGCGTAGGCCAGGAACGAGCCGAACAGGATGATCGAGGCGAGATCGCCGTTTGCGATCAAATGGGCCAGCGCCCAGATCTTGATGGCCACGAGGAACGGATGTTTGACCCGTGCCTTGATCCGCCCCGGCACATAGGCCGCCACCAGGAAGATGAAGGCCGGCACCATCAGCACAATGGCCACCCAGCGGGTCCATGTCGGCGGATACCAGATCTGAATGACCGGCGCCTGCGCGAAGCCCCATACCAACAGCGCAAAGCTGGCGATCGACAGCACCCCGAACACCGCCCGGTAGCCGGTCTGCCCGAGGCGCGCGATCAGTGTCTCGCGGAAATGCGGAAATGTCGGCAACAGGTGGACGCCAAAAAAGGCGATGATGCCGACGATGAGCAGCGTCATGGCTTACGTCCCGGCGCCCTTCGCTGCTCTCAGATTGTGACCGGGGGCCCGAACCGGTTCGGCCCTTCCGTGCCCTTGAGGAAGCCGAGCTCAATGAGGAGCCAGATGGCACCGACGATGGGCACCAGCACGATCAGCATCCACCAGCCCGACTTGTCGCGGTCATGCCAGCGCTTGATGTCGACCAGGATCGACGGGATGATCATGATCAAAGCCCAGATGCCGCTCAGCACACCGGCCCCACTCTCCTGGTCGACCATGCCGGTGGCACTGTCGATGATGGACAGGATCACGCTGACGACGAAGACTGGAAGCACCAGCCAAAGCCACCATTGCTTCCGGCTCACCCGGCCCTGAGCCGAGAGATAGAATTGCTGGAAGTCCATATGGCCCCCTCCCTTCTCCCTGCGGGAGAGCAAAGCTCAAGGCGGCCACCCGGTCAACCGGCGACTATCGATTGTAAACTACGGCGAGCAAGGTAAAACGAGGCTCATCCAAGGGCCAAAGAAGACGTCGGCATGTCGTTCACCCTTTCGATGACGCGGCCCAGACTCCGCAGTGTGGCGCTTTATGTCACTCCCGCTACTTGCAGATCGGCAAGGGGCGCCACGGCGGTGGCGGATGAGCCTTCCTGTATTTGACGATGATGGGCTCGAGGGTCTCTTTTGGCCAGAATTTGGGAACGTGGATTGCTCTCAAGCATGAGGCATTCCAATATAATCCCGCGCGCGACAGCGACTTGCCGGCCTTCGCCGCTTTCGCCACGGCGTCGATGTCGTCTGACTCAGGATAGATGTAGAGCGTCGTCGGCTTGTCCTTCACCATCGCAGTGATTTTCGCGGCGTCCGATGGCGACCAGCTAGTGCAGCCATTGCTTCGCCCGCCGGTGTAGTTCACGAGGTGACCGTATGGAACGTAGCCCTCCTTGTTCGCATGCGGGTCGTCTGGAACTTTTCGACGGCACATTCCCCTCAACAAGACGGCTGGATGCCCGCCGATCGCGCGCGGTCTGGCATTTGCCGCTTCGCCTTCGCCTTCAAATTGGATGAACGTACGCAGCAATGGCGTGGCCTTTCCTCTCGAGCGATAATAGCCTTTGAACGACGTGATCTCCTCGTCCGTCACATAAGGGCCGCCGGCCGTCAGTTTGGACCCTTGTGCATTGCTGAAGTTCTTTGCGCATTGCCTTCCGTTGGCGAAATTCGCGAGACCTCTCAAGTTGCGGCCATTGCCGTAACCCGCCGAAATCGCACGGAATGACTGGTCGGCTTCGCAGATGATGTAGAATCGGCGACCCACGTGCTTGCCCACGGTGCTGGGGCGCGTCGCGTCCATAGCAAAGTAGCAGGGATTTTTAGCCTTACCTTCACGCACCTTTTCAAAGTACAGCGCGCGCGCACGCTGCAAGATTACGAGTGCGATTTGACCGTTGCCTGTGCCGACGTGGGGCCGCAGCCAAGGCGGCACGTCCGACGGGTGCCCCGCGGCAAAAGACCGGGACACCCCCGACATGGCGACGGCGCCAATAATGATGACGCTAACAAAGGTGGCGATAGCGAGAAGGAGCGATCTTAGCGGCAATGGATCATTCTCCCGTGGTAGCGGGTTGCAATTGGCCCGATGGTGCGACGGCCAACGCAGTGAATGCGGACGGCCCCCCGCCCTTCAGACAAGTCGAATCCTCGTTGTCTCTATTTTAGACGATACGTCCCGCAAGCGTACAGGTCGGCGGCCTGCTAGACCTGGGCCCCCGTATTGGCCGCAATCTGATGTGTCGAGGCCCCGCTCCTCCTGGGAACCGCGCCTGCAAGCCGCCGCACTCTGGGCTAAAGTCAGGTCATGACCATGCTGTCGCGCTCCGCGTGCCCCGCAGCCATCGTGCTTGTCATACTCCTAGCCGGAGCGGCGGCCGCGCAGCCAGCGGATGAAACGCGGATACCGTGCACCGACGATGCGATGATCGTCTTCGATGCGTCGGGGTCCATGGCCGGCAATACGGTCCAGGGTCTCTTCAGCGACAAGACGCGCATCGACGAGGTCCGCAATGCCTTGGCGCAGGTTCTGCCGGAGGCGGCAAAGTTTCGCAAAATCGGACTCATCACCTACGGTCCGGGGCCTTACGACCAATGCAACGTTAAGCTGAACTTCCCGCCGATCCCGAATGCGACCGAGCGCATCATGCGCGCGGTGAACGCCCTCAACCCGGCCGGGAAGACGCCGCTCTCGGCAGCAGTCAAGCAGGCCGCGGAGGTCTTGGACTACCACGGCACCATCGTCTTGGTGACTGACGGCGAGGAAACCTGCGGCGGCGCGCCCTGCGCGCTGGGCGGAATGCTCAAGGCGTTCGATCACCTCACCGTGCACGTCATCGGCTATCAGCTGAGGGCTTTCTCATGGACCGGCCCGCAGAGCATCCTCGACGTGGAATGTCTCGCCAAGCAAACGGGGGGCCTCTACATCACGGCGCAGAACCGGGAGGATCTGGTGAAGGCGTTCGATAAAACGCTCGGCTGCCCCATGATGTCCTCTATCAGCGCTCCGTTGCACTAAGCGCGAGGTTTGCGCCCGGCACGTTGGACACAAGTGTCATAGCGCCGCCCGGCTCAGCTCAGAGCCGATGGGTACACGCCCCTGGCAACAGGGTGCAGGAGGCCGTCCTCATATGCTATCGAGGCGACGGCCTCCTTTCGCTTTAGATCATCACCTGCAGACTTTAACGCCCGCGCGCCACCAGCAACGGCGGTATGGGCGCCCCCAGTACGGGTGGCGCCGATAGTATGGATATGGACGGCTCCAATACCCACGGCGCCAAACGTGGCCGCAAGCACATCTGTAGGGGCCACACCAGCATGCAACGGTCTGGATGGGTGAAGAGCCTTGCACGGCGTTGGGCAGAGCTTCGGCCTCAGTCAAAGTGGTCGCATTCGCGTTCGGAGCTAGGGCAGTCCCGGCCCACAGCAGGGCCAGACTGGCTACGGTTGCAAGCATCGCTTTGGGCATCGCATTTCCTCATATGGGCGCGCCCCCCGGCTTGGCACAATCGCCCAACGCCCAAAATCCTGCTTGGTTGCGTACTAAAAAGTCGCAGGCGTATCGGCATATTTTCGCTGTCGTTGGCTTGATCTAGAGCGCGCTCCTCAAACGAAAGAGGTAAGGCGATGATACGGCGGGTTTGAAGCGTGGGGATAAGGCTTGCGGAACATCCCGAACAGGCAGACGTTGAGTGAAGGTCGCGAAAGGTAGAACCTAGCCGCCTTCCACGAACTCATTCGCTAGAGATGCGGGTAAGGCCGCTCATGCTTCGCCAAGCCGATGAGGAGCACTCCCATGCAGCCAGACACCATCGATAAACTGAAACGCGCAGAGATTGGAGAGCCGATCGATCAACCCCTGATCTTCGCCATTCTCCTAATCCTGATCTCCATTACCCTCTATTTCATCTTTACTTATTAGAAGCGCGCTTAGGCCTCGCGGCGAAACCTGGCTCCATCGTTATCCCTGAGAACACAACCGTCGCGCCAGCTGGAGCTGATTCTTGCGAATCTGGGCGTCGGCAAAACCAGGCGCCGCCATCACCACTTGGTCCCCGCCCCTTGGCGGCGTAGGTAGCGATATCCGCCTCATGCAGCAACGCATCGAGGCTGTAGCCGAAAGTCTCGGTCGAGGCGATGCCGACACTCGCCATCACGTTCACCGGCTCGTCGGCAACGCGCATCGTTGTCGCTGCAATCCGCCTTTGCATGCGCTCGGCAATCGTAGGCGCCTCGCTGCATCCGTCGCCGGGAGCAAACAGCAGAATTCATCGCCACCCAATCGAAACAAGAAGTCTCCCGGGCGAATGTTCTTGTGCGCGACCGCGACAAATGTCGTAAGGAAAAGACGAGGAACAGGATCCCAAGCAGCGTCCTGGCCAAAATCCCCATCAGCAGGACCGTGGAGCCGTCGATCTGCATGCTGGTCCCCGTTACGGCGCGCCGCGATTCGCGAGCCCCGTACCCCCTTTGCCGCCATGCTTATACACATATGACGTGAATGATCTTCCCGCGATGGAGACGCACCCAGGGCCTTGCGGGACGTTCTGGCAGGGCGTTGCCCTGATGCGGCAGGTTCGAATCGCAGGGATACGTCTCACCTCTTGCAGATCGGCAAGGGCTGCGGCTTCGCCGGCGGGTGATCCTCTTTATATTGAGCGAGGGCCGGCTCGAGCGTCTCCTTCGGCCAGAAGCTCGGCGCCCCGATCTCGCCCAGGCAGGACGCGTTCCAATACAATCCCGCGCGCGGCGGCGACACGCCGGCCTTCAACGCGCGGTCCACGGCAACGATGTCGCGCGCTTCGGGGTAGACGTAGACCGTCGTCGGGTTGTTATCCGCCAACGCCAAGATCTTCTCCGCGTCAGACTTGGGCCAGCTGGTGCAGCCGTTGCTGCGCCCGGCGCTGTAGTCGATCAGCTTGCCGTAGGGCACGTAGCCGTCCTTGTCAGCGTAGGGACTGCTCGGATATTTGATCCGGCAGATCCACCTCACGACCACGCCCGGATGCCCGCCGATGGCACGCTTCCGCGCGTTCGCGGTGACGCCCTCACCGTCGAACTGCAAAAACGAGCGCACCAGAGGCTCGAATGTCCCGGCGTCGCGATAGTAGCCCTTGAAGGACGTCCTAATCTCGGCCGTCACATAATCGCCGCCGGTCGTCAAATTGGAGCCTTCCGCATTAGAGAAGTTCTTCGCGCAGCGCTGCCCGTTCGAGAAATCCGGCAAGCCTGGCAGATGGCGCCCGCTGCCGTGGCCTGCCGGGACCGCGCGGAACGTCTTGTTCGCTTCGCAGATCACGTAGAACCGGCGCCCGGTCCCTCCTGGACGCGTCACGTCGAAAGCGAAGTAGCAGGGATTGTCGACCGCGCCTTCGCCGACCTTTTGTAGATAGAACGCGCGCGCCCGCTGCAACACCACGCTCGAGATTTGCCCGTCACCGTCGCCGACATCGGCCTGGAGCCAGCCCGGGACGGCCGAGGCGGACGGAGCGGACGGAGCAATGGGAGCGGGCGGAATGGGTGAGACGAGCCACGGCAGCTGCTCGGCCGAAGACCGGGTCGAGCCCGGCAGCGCGGCGGCGAGCACGATGCCGAAGAGTGCCAGAAGGAGAGATGTCACCCTCACGAGATCAGGTCTCCCATCAACGCTGTTGCAAATCGGTCCGAACACGGCCCGATCCAGCTCAACGTGGATGCCCCCCGGCCCCGAATAATCAGAGAAGATTATTGTCTATTCTTAGACGTTATGCCGCCCGAGTGCTTAATCGGGCCTAAACGGCGGGCGTCGCCCTAGTCCCAACCCGGTCTTTTGTGGTGAGGGAAACGTCGGTAGAACCCACGTGCTGACCCGCATCTCCTTGGATACATATGAGCGAAGGTTTGAGCAGAAAGCGGATCTCGGGCGGGGTGGTCCATGACCTGCCCGCAGACCTGAAAAAGGCACTGACTTCCGACGCAAGAGCGTTGGAGACGTGGGAGGACATCACGCCGCTCGCGCGCAATGAATGGATCTGCTGGATCGAGTCGGCCAAGAAAGCAGAAACGAGAACGCGCCGGATCGAATGGGGCTGCTCCAACCTCAGAGATGGGAAGCGCAGACCCTGTTGTTGGCCGGGCTGCCCGCATCGGTGAAATTGTCGCGAACGCCTAACGGCCCTACCCCTACTCCCACTCGATGGTGCCGGGGGGCTTCGAGGTGATGTCGTAGACCACGCGATTGATGCCGCGCACCTCGTTGATGATGCGCCGCGCGGCGTGGCCGAGGAACGCGTGGGAGAAGTCGTAATAGTCGGCGGTCATGCCGTCGGTCGATGTCACGGCGCGCAGCGCGCATACATAATCGTAGGTGCGCGCATCCCCCATGACGCCCACGGTGCGCACCGGCAGCAGAACGGCGAAGGCCTGCCAGATCTTGTCGTAGAGCCCGGCTTTGCGGATTTCCTCGAGATAGATGGCGTCGGCTTTGCGCAGGATGCTGAGCTTCTCCTCCGTGATCTCGCCGGGAATACGGATGGCGAGTCCGGGCCCCGGGAACGGGTGCCGCCCGACGAAAGCCTCGGGCAGACCCAGCTCGCGGCCGAGCTCGCGCACCTCGTCCTTGAACAGCATGCGCAAGGGCTCGATCAGCTTCAGCTTCATGGTCTCCGGCAGGCCGCCCACATTGTGGTGCGACTTAATGGTGACCGACGGCCCGCCGGTCGCCGACACGCTCTCGATCACGTCGGGGTAGAGCGTGCCTTGCGCCAGGAACTCGGCGTCCTCGAGCTTCTCGGATTCCTCCTCGAACACCTCGACGAACAGCCGGCCGATGATCTTGCGCTTGGCTTCGGGGTCCGAGATGCCGTCGAGCGCGCGCAAGAACCGCTCGCTGGCGTCGATATGCACGAGCGCGATGTTGTAATGCCCACGGAACAGATCCACGACCTCCCTCGCCTCACCTTCACGCAGCAACCCGTGATCCACGAAGATGCAGGTGAGCTGATCGCCGATCGCCTCGTGGATAAGGAGCGCGGCGACCGCGGAATCCACGCCGCCCGACAGCCCGCACACCACGCGGCCCTCGTCCACCTGATCGCGGATGCGCGCGACTTCCGCCTCGCGGAACTGCGCCATGCTCCAGTCGCCCGAACAGCCCGCAATCTCGCGCACGAAGTTGGCCAAGAGCGCCGCGCCCTTCGGCGTGTGCACCACCTCGGGATGGAACTGCACGCCATAGAGCTTGCGAGAGTCGTCGGCGATGGCCGCGAACGGCGCGCCGGTGGAGATGCCGACGGCGCGAAAGCCCGGCGGCAGCTTGGTCACGCGGTCGCCGTGGCTCATCCACACCTGTGCGCGCTCACCTTCATCGAACACACCGCCGAACAGCGGCGTCTCGTCGATGATCTGAAGCTCGGCGCGGCCGAACTCCCGCTCATGTGCCGGCTCGACCTGGCCGCCCAGCGCCGCGACCATGGCCTGCTCGCCGTAGCAGATGCCGAGCACCGGCACGCCGGCGGTGAACACCGCTTGCGGGGCTTGCGGCGTGCCCGTCTCGTGCACGCTTGCCGGTCCACCTGAGAGGATGATGGCGCGCGGGCGCACCGGGCCTAAAGCCTCTTCCGCCTTGTCGAAAGGGACAATCTCGGAATAGACGCCAGCCTCGCGCACACGCCGGGCGATGAGCTGGGTCACCTGGCTGCCAAAATCGACGATCAGCACCCGGTCTTGGGCCGCGTCATGGGCGGCATCGACCGGGTCACGCGCAGGAATCTGGTCCGTTTCCGTCATGGACGGTGGTTATAGCAAGCTTGACGAGTCGGCAATGGCTCCTTGTGCGCCAAGCAGGGCCGTGCGAAGCCGAAAGGCCATGGACGCGCCCGAACAAGACGCCGTCGAAGATCGTCTCCGCCGCCAGATCGAGGCTTATCACGCCGCAGGCCTCGCCTATGCGGCGGTGAAACTCGGCCTGCCGGAGACCATGGGAGCCGACGTCTGGACTGCGGAGCGTTTGGCCACGACTCTGGATGTCTCGGCACCGCATCTGCGCCGCTTATTGCTCGGACTTACGACCCTCGGCCTCGTCGAAGCGCGGCGCGACGGCACCTTCACCCTCACCGCCGCCGGCAAGTCTCTAATGCCCGGCGCAGCTTCGAACCTGCGCGAGAAGCTGCTCATCGTCGTCGAGCAATACTGGCAGCCTTGGGCCAATGTCGCGTCTTCCGTAAAGACCGGCGCGCCCGCCTTCGACCGCGTGTTCAGCAAGCCGGTCGCGGCTTGGCGGCAGGCGCATCCGGAGAATGGCGATGCCTTCGATGCTTACCTGGCGAGAGAGTCGTATGGACATGCCGGCCCGATCATCGAGGCGCTGGACCTCGCGCGCGTCGAGACAATTGTCGACATTGGCGGTGGCTGGGGCGGCCTTCTCGCCGCGCTGTTAGAGGCGAACCCCGCCGTTCACGGCATCCTGTTCGATCAACCGCGCACCATCGACGCCGCGAAGAACTATCTCGAGCCGCTTGGGCTCACCGGACGACTGTCCTTCGTCGCCGGCGATTTCCTCACCGAGATTCCGATCGAGGCCGATCTCTTTCTCCTGAAGGCCGTGCTGCAACAGCAAGACGATGTCCACGCGCAAACGATCCTGGAAACCCTGCGTGGCGCCATGCCGGAGGGCGCGAGGCTCGTGATCATCGAGCGGCTCATGCCCGAGCGCCCCGCCGACGATCCGGCGGGGGTCATGGCCGACCTGCATATGATGGTCATCTGGGGCGGCCGCGCGCGAACGCAGGCTGAAATGGAAGCCCTTCTGGTGCGCGCGGGGCTCCCGGTGAGCAGCATTTCATCGACCTCCGGCGGCCTCTCGCTCATCGAAGCGACGCGACGTTGACATCGCAGGGCTCACCCGCCCCTGAATCAAAAAGCCCCAGTCGAGGACCGGGGCTTCTCGGTGTCTTTAGCGGCTACTCGCCGGACTGGCAGCCAGCGTCAGCCCGCCCGTGCCATCACGGCAACGAAGAACCCGTCCGTGCCGTGGCTCAAGGGCGTCATCAGCAGCGTCTCGCCCGCGCCGTCGGCCGACGACGCCAGCGCCACAGGGATCGCCTGCTTCCAGAGGTCCCGCCACGGCACCAGCGCGAAGTCCGCATGCCGCTCGAGAAAGGCCGCGACCTGATCGCGGTTCTCCGCAGGCAATACGGAACAGGTGATGTAAGCGAGCCGCCCGCCCGGCTTGACCAGCGCCGCCCCTTGGTCGAGCACGGCGCGCTGCTCGTCCACCCGCGCCGCCAGCATCTCCGGCGAGAGCCGCCACTTGGCGTCGGGCCGCCGCCGCCACACGCCGGAGCCGGTGCACGGCGCATCGATGACGACGAGATCCATCTTGCCTGCGAGCGGGCGCAAAACCTCCAGCTCGCCTCCGGGCAGCACCTGCACATTTCGGGCGCCGGCCCGCTTCAGGCGCTCGAAGATCGGCCGCAAGCGCAAGCGGTCGGCGTCATAGGCGTAGAGCTGGCCGGTGTTCTCCATCAGCGCCGCCAAGGCCAGGGTCTTGCCGCCTGCCCCGGCACACAGGTCGATGACCTGCTGTCGGGGGCCTGCGCCCGTGAGCAGGCTCGCAATCTGCGAGCCCTCGTCCTGCACCTCGAACCAGCCTTTGCCGTGCCCAGCTTCGGCTTCCACGTGCGGGCTCCGCGCCGGGCCTTGGCGCGGGGCGATGCGCACCCCAAGCGGCGAAAAGGGCGTGGCCTCCGCCGCTAAGCGCGCAAGCGCTTTCAGCACCTTGTTGCGATTGGTTTTCAGGGTGTTCACCCGGAGATCGACCGGTGCGCGCGTGGCGAGCGCCACCCCCTCCTCTGCCGCCCGCTCGCCGAAGGCATCGGTAAATGCCGGCGCGAGCCATTCCGGATAGTCGCCGCGAATATGGGCCGGCGCATCGTCGGCGATGTCACGCTTTAGCCCCTCGCTCTCGGCAGCACCAAGCGGCTCCGGCGCGAACCGGCTGCCGTCGCACAATGCCGTCACCTGATCCGGCGTCATGCCCCAGTCCGTCACCAGCGTGCGCAGCACGAGCGCCCGGGGGCTCGTCTCGCCCATGGCGTAAGCCGCCGAGGCGCGCTTGCGTAAGGCGTCGAACACGAGATTGCCGATTGCCGCGCGGTCACCCGAGCCGGCGAATCGATGGCCGAATCCCCAATCCTTGAGCGCCTCGGACGCCGGCCGCCTGCGCTGATCGATATCGGCGAGCACCTCGATGGCCGCGCTCGTCCGCGCTGCTGGCGTCATGAAGCCGCCTGGAACACGATGACCCGGGCGACGACGATCACCCAGATCAGCGCGAGCGCGATGGCGCCGACAAGGAACAGCGGCGTGCGGTGCGCGAGCCTGTTGGACGTGACATGCACGCCGGCATGCAGGATGCGCGACAGCACGAACATCCACATCAAGACGTAAAGGGTGACGTCAAGCGTCCGCGTGATGAGCGCAAGCAGCACCACCACGTAGAACAGCATCGGCATCTCCACTGAATTGTGGAATGCGTTGGTGACCTGCTGCACGTGCCGCGGCCAGTTGGGCTCGCGGAGCGCGATCTCCTCCGGGAGCACCTCGCCCCGCCGCACCGCCCGGAGCCGCAGGAAGATCGTCCAGAACAGAAGCACGAAGGTGAGCGCCACCTGAACGAACATCGGCATCAGGATAGCTTCGATCGACATAAGCGCCCCCCTTCCCGGCTTTCAGGACCCGCGCGCGCTGCTCCGGACCCCTCGGGGCTCTTATACTCCGCCTGCGGCCTTCTGTAGAGCCGAGACGATCTCATTCGCAGGACCCGCCAATTCCCTGCCCCAATCCCCGGTAAACATGGACGGAAGTTCAATTGACGCGCCCCCGTAGCCCCTTTTAAACCTAGCCCCCAAACAAAAGGTCCCCGAGTCCCCAAGGAGGTTTTCCATGCGCTTTCGCGCTTTTCCTGTCATTTCCGCCGGCACGGTCGCCGCTGCGCTGCTCATCGCTTCGGTCCCGGCGCGCGCCGCGGACGACACGGCGGCCGAGACCTGCTTCGACGCCAAGCTCACCGTGAAAGAGGTGCTCGACGCCTGCCAGACCTTTATCGATAGGGGCAACGCAGACACGAAGCTCCTGATCCGGGCGCACAGCATCCGCGCCATGGGGTTTTCCGCCACGGGCAACATCGACAAGGCGCTCGATGAGATGAACGCCGCTGTCGCGCTCGATCCCAAGCGCGCGAACAGCTATTTCATGCGTGCCGCTGGCTACGAAGCCGCCACGGATTACGACAAGGCGCTCGCCGATCTGAACACGGCCATCGGCATCAACGACAATGACGCCGACTTTTACCTGCTGCGCGGCACCGTCTACAGCAGCATGCACGACTACGACAAGGCGCTCGCCGACATGAACAAGAAGGTCGAGCTCGATCCCAAGGCGACCAACGGCTATTCGAGCCGTGGCAATCTCTACCGCAAGCGGAAAGAGTACGACCTGTCGATTGCCGACTACACGCAAGTCATCAAGCTCGAGCCGGACAAGGCCAAGGGCTATGTCGACCGCGGCTGGATCTACGTGCTCAACAATGATCTCGACGATGCCGGCGCCGACTTCAACAAAGCGTTGGAGCTGCAGAAGACCAATGCCTCCGCGCTGGTCGGCCGTGGCGTCGTCAAGAGCCGCAAAGGCAGCCCGACCGATGGGAGCGCCGACCTCAGGATGGCCCAGAAGCTCGAGCCTGGCATCTTCGACCAGATCAGAGCCCTCGGCGTCAAATAGCGCCAATCGGCTGACCGCTACCCTTCGCGCGGATAGTTGGGCGACTCCCGCGTGATGGTCACGTCGTGTACGTGGCTCTCGCGGAAGCTCGCCGTCGAGATGCGGATGAACTCCGCGCGGGTCTGGAACTCGGGGATAGTGCGCGAGCCGGTATAACCCATCGACGCGCGCAAACCTCCGATCAGCTGGTGCAGCACACTCGCCACCGGCCCCTTGTAGGGCACCTGCCCTTCAATGCCTTCCGGCACGAGCTTCAGCGTGTCCTTGATCTCCTGCTGGAAGTAGCGATCGGCGGAGCCGCGCGCCATGGCGCTGATCGAGCCCATGCCGCGATACGCCTTGTACGAGCGCCCTTGATAGAGAAACACCTCGCCCGGGCTCTCGTCGGTTCCGGCCAGCAGCGACCCGAGCATCACGCAGTCGGCGCCGGCGGCAAGCGCCTTGGCGAGATCACCCGAATAGCGGATGCCACCATCGGAGATCACCGGCACGTCGGCCTTCTTCGCCGCCTCGACACACTCCAGCACGGCGGTGAATTGCGGCACGCCGACGCCAGCGACGATGCGCGTCGTGCAGATCGAGCCCGGGCCGATACCGACCTTGATGGCATCGGCGCCGGCATCGATCAACGCTCTGGTGCCGTCGGCCGTGGCCACATTACCGGCCACCACTTGCACGGCATTCGAGTGCCGCTTGATGCGCCCAACCTGATCGAGCACGAGCTGCGAATGGCCGTGCGCCGTATCCACCACGATGAGATCCACGCCCGCGTCGATCAGCCGCTCGGCCCGGGCAAAGCCTGAATCGCCCACGCTGGTTGCCGCAGCCACGCGCAAGCGCCCCTGCTCGTCCTTGCACGCATGCGGATGCGCCCGTGCCTTCTCGATGTCCTTCACCGTGATCAAACCGATGCAACGATAGTCGTCATCGACCACAAGCAGCTTCTCGATCCGGTAGTGATGGAGAAGCCGCTTGGCCTCCTCCATGTCCACGCTCTCCTTGACCGTGACCAGATTCTCCTTGGTCATCAGCTCGGCCACGCGTTGGCTGGGATTGGTGGCGAAGCGCACGTCGCGGTTGGTGACAATGCCTACGAGCTTGCCGTCACGGGCGCCATTGGCCGCGGGCTCGACCACGGGGATACCGGAGATCTGATAGTCGGCCATCAATTGCAGCGCGTCAGCGAGGCTCGCGGTCGGATGGATGGTGACCGGGTTCACCACCATGCCGGATTCGAACTTCTTGACCTGCGCCACTTCGGCGGCTTGGACCTCGGCGTCCATATTGCGGTGGATGACGCCGATGCCGCCCGCTTGCGCCATGGCGATGGCGAGTCGCGCCTCGGTGACCGTGTCCATGGCCGAGGAAAGCACCGGGATATTCACGGAAATCGATCGTGTGACGCGCGAAGCGACGTCAACCTCGTTGGGGAGCACTTCCGACGGCCCCGGGCGAATCAGCACGTCATCGAAGGTCAGCGCAACGGCGCTGTCGGGGAAACGGGAGTTGTCAGAAGCCTGCCCGTCGGGCATCGGCCAACCTCTTCTTGAAGGCCCCTTGCCGCCTTGGCGGGTGCAAAACGCGAGGGCCGGTTGGCGGCTTCCTTTAGCAGCTTGTGGCAGCCTTGGGAAGGCGCGGACATGAGGTCGCGGCACCGGAACTCGGTGTTTCCCACCGAATTAGCATCCCGAATCGGCGGCGGCAGTCCCCGCTACTGTGACGCCGCATCGAAGAACACATGGATGCGAAGATAATCTCATGAAGATAGCTCCCATGAAGACGGCAATGTCGGCAGCGGCATTTGCCCTGATCCTCGGCTTTGGCGGCTACGCCTATGCCGAGCCTCTCGACGGCCTGAGCGCCCAATCCTCGGACGACAACGGCGTCCTCGTCCTCACGCACGGTGGTGGTGATGGTGGTGGACACATGGGCGGCGGCCACATGGGTGAAGGTCATATAAGTGAAGGCCACATGTTGGGTGGCGGTCACACGGGCGGGCGGCACATGGCGGGCGGAGACCACATGCATGGCAATTATGACCGCTATGGCCGCAACGTCTTTGTCCTTGGCGGCCTCGGCTATGGTAACGAGTGGGGCTATGACGGCTAGGGCTATTACGGCGATTGCAGCTGGCTGAGACACCGGGCAGCCGTCACCGGCAGCCGCTATTCGTGGCGCCGCTACCGGGCGTGCCTTTTTTTAACCCCTATCGCGCAGCGCGCTGGCCCCTTACTTCGCTGCGCTGCCGGACGTGAGCAGCCACCCAACTCGGCCGCAGCAATAAGCGCGCTTGAACGCGCCTGGAACCGTGCTATCGATCGTTAATCGTCGAATAACGATGAATAGGTTCCAACAATGCCTGCCGTTAAACTGCGCGAAGCCGTATCGGTCGCTCATCCGGCCGAGGACGAGACCATCGCTCTGCTGGCGAAGGCCATCGGGCATCCAGCCAGAGTCGGCATCCTGCAGATGCTGCACGACAAGCAGTCCTGCATTGGCTGCGATATCGTCGATGAGATTGGGCTCGCCCAATCCACCATCTCCGAGCATCTGCGCATCCTTAAAGCCGCCGGAATCATCACCGGGAGCATCGAGCGTCCGCGCGTCTGCTACTCGCTCAACCTGGCTGCTTTGGAGCCGCTGCGGCGCTTTCTCGATGATGTCGCGAGACGCGCAAGCCGCCGCCGCCAATAACCACAACGACTGGATCACCAATGTCCACCTTCGAACGCTATCTCACGATCTGGGTTGCGCTCTGCATCATCGCAGGCATCACGCTCGGACACTTCTTTCCTCCGGTGTTCCATGCGGTCAGCGCGGCGGAGATCGCCCATGTCAATCTGCCTGTCGCGGTCCTGATCTGGCTGATGATCATTCCGATGCTCATCAAAGTGGATTTTGGCGCCATCGGGAAAGTACGCGAGCACTGGCGCGGGATCGGCGTGACGCTGTTCATCAATTGGGCGGTCAAGCCCTTCTCGATGGCCGCTCTCGGCGCGTTTTTCATCGGCCATGTCTTCGCCCCCTACCTGCCCGCCGAGCAGATCAACAGTTACATCGCCGGACTCATCCTGCTCGCCGCGGCGCCGTGCACAGCCATGGTGTTCGTGTGGAGCAATCTGTCCGACGGCGAGCCGGACTTCACGCTGACGCAAGTCGCGCTGAACGACACGATCATGGTCTTCGCCTTCGCGCCGATCGTTGGACTTCTGCTCGGTCTGTCGGCGATCACCGTGCCGTGGGAGACCCTGATCCTATCAGTCACCCTCTATATTGTGGTACCGGTGATCATCGCTCAGGTCGTGCGCCAAATTGCCTTGGCCCGCGGCGGCGAGGCGCTGAAGCGGCTCCTCGAGATTCTGCAGCCGCTATCGCTCTTGGCATTGCTCGCGACGCTCGTGCTGCTGTTCGCCTTTCAAGGCGAGCAGATCCTGGCGCAGCCCCCGATCATCGCCATGCTCGCGGTGCCGATCTTTATTCAAGTCTATTTCAACGCGGGGCTGGCCTACCTGCTAAATCGTGCGGCTGGTGAAGCCCACTGTGTCGCCGCGCCGTCGGCTCTGATCGGGGCCAGCAATTTCTTCGAGCTCGCGGTTGCCGCCGCGATCAGCCTGTTCGGCTTCAACTCGGGCGCGGCGCTGGCAACCGTCGTCGGGGTGCTGATCGAGGTTCCCGTCATGCTGTCCGTTGTCAAGATCGTAAACAGCAGCAAGGAGTGGTATGAGGCCGGCGCCGCCGTCCGGCAGCGTCTCACACGGGTCAAGGAAAGCGCTTAAGCGAAAACGAAGTTTGTTCCGTCGCTTCAGCACGGGGTGAAGCCGCCTCCTCCGAAGTCGTCAGGGTCCCTTTGAGCAACCAGCCGAACAGTGCCGTCGCCGCAAGTGCGCCCAGGATCTCAGCGACGACAAATGGCAGCACGTGACGCGGCGCGATGCCGGCGGACATCGCCATGGCTTTGGGCTTGAAGCGGGCATAGACGAGGATTGTGCCGAGCAATCCAAACGTGGCGACAAACTCGGCAAAGCACCCTTGGAACTCTGACCGTGCATTTTGCGCGATCTGTAGCGGGCCCAGGTCAAACATCACATTGGCAAGCACCGCGCCCAAGCACCCGGCCATGATTTGCACGATCACGTAAGCGAGTGCGGTTCGGCGATCGAGATCACCCCGTAATGTTGCGATCAGGCTCACGGCTGGATTGAAGTGGGCGCCCGAGATGGGCTCAAAGAGGGTGATGATCACAAAGAGCACCGCCCCGACCGGCAGGGAGTTGCCGAGAAGCGCGAGTGCTCCATTACCGCGCGCGAGCTCCTCGGCCATGATCCCGGAGCCGACAATACCCATGACCAGAAAACAGGTGCCGAGCGCCTCTGCCACAAGCCGCCGTGGTAGATCGAATCTCAGGGTCACCTCCTGACCGCCCTCTGCTTGGGTCTTGCGGCGTGGAGGATACTACTTCAAGCACAACAATTCGCTTGGCAGCCAACTACGACTGCAGGCATCTTCTTTACCATTAGATGACCAAGCGGAAGGCCGTTAGCAGCAGCTCGACTTCGCCTTCGTCTTCGATCCTTGCGCAGGTGCCGCCGTGTTGAACGGCAGCGACGTGCCGCAGCCGGCAAAGATGCCGTAATGGGCGGAGAAGTCTCCGACGAAATCGAAATACGGCGCGAACCGGGTCTCGGCGAGCATGCGCCAGCTATTGCCGCATACGGGAAACACCTTGCCGCGCTCGATGACATGCTGCCCATCGAGCTCGAAGGCTTGCGCCTGCTCGGCTACGCCGCCGCGATAGACCACCGCCTGGCCGTAATCTTCGCAAGCCGGCTCTAGGTCGTCGAGCTTGAACAACCGGTAGGTGGCGGAGAAGAACCTCGCCTGACCGAGCTTCGCCCGCATCGCCTCGTTCTCGACCTCGATCGGCCGGCTGGTGACGAGACGCGGGTCGAGAAAGCCCGCTTCCTTCGCCATGGGTAGGAAGTCGTTCCAATAGAGCGCGCCGCCGAGGCATTCGCCGTACAGCAAGGGATCGGCGCGGATGTCGTCAGGCAGGCGTCGGTCGCAATAGACGTCGGCGAAATAGAGCTCGCCGCCGGGCTTCAGAAGCCGGTGCGCGCCGCGCAGCACCGCGAGCTTGTCGACGCAGAGATTGATGACGCAGTTCGACACCACCACGTCGAACGTGCCGGGCTCCAGATCGAGCTGATCGAGCGTCTCGAGATAGCCCTTGACGAACCGAACGTTCGACTGCGCGTAACCGAACTGCCGCATGTGCCAATAGACATGTCGGTTCGCCGTTTCGAGCTGTTCGTCGGTCATGTCGACGCCGACAACCTCTCCGCGCTCGCCGACGAGCTGGGCGATCAGATAGACGTCGCGGCCCGAACCCGAGCCGAGGTCGAGCACGCGGCAACCTTCGAGCGCCGCCGGGATGACGATGCCGCAGCCGTAATATTTCGACCGCACCTCCTCGTGCACATTGGCG
>Ga0307436_1000559_pt1 | contig 17556 bp, 15 predicted proteins | sample SalMarWE160440MG_FD_202513 | JGI IMG/M metagenome (GOLD analysis project Ga0307436, IMG submission 202513) | Salt marsh sediment microbial communities from the Plum Island Ecosystem LTER, Massachusetts, United States - WE1604-40 | ecosystem: Environmental > Aquatic > Marine > Intertidal zone >...
AAAGTCACCGCCATTGTTTCCCTGCCCGGCTTCGACGAGACACAAGTGCTGCGCCTCGCCGCCAGCGTCGAGCGCGGCAGCGAGCATCCGCTCGCCGCGGCGATCGTGGCCGCCGCCACCGAACGCAAACTCGAACTCGCGCCGGTGCGCGGCTTCGACGCACCGGCCGGCAAGGGCGTGCTCGGCATGGTCGAGCGCCAGCGGCTCGCGCTCGGCACGTCGGCCTTTCTCAAGGAGCTCAACATCGACACGGTCGCGCTTGCCGAGGACGCCGAAAAGATGCGCCGCGATGGCGCCACCGCCGTGCTGCTCGCCGTCAACGGCAAGCCGGCCGGACTGATCGCCGTCGCCGATCCGGTGAAGGCCTCGACTCCCGCGGCGCTCAAGGCGCTCGCCGTCGACGGCATCCGCGTAGTCATGCTCACCGGCGACAACCGCACCACCGCCCAGGCGGTCGCCGCACGCCTCGGCATCACGGAAGTCGAGGCCGAGGTGCTGCCCAATCAGAAGGGCGCGGTGATTGAGAAGCTCACGCACGAGGGCCGCAACGTCGCCATGGCCGGCGACGGCGTCAACGACGCGCCGGCGCTGGCCGCCGCGCAAGTCGGCATCGCCATGGGCTCGGGCTCGGATGTGGCTATCGAAAGCGCCGGCATCACGCTGCTCAAGGGCGACCTCATCGGCATCGTGAAGGCGCGCGCGCTGTCGGAAGCGGTGATGCACAACATCCGGCAGAACCTGTTCTTCGCCTTCATCTACAATTCCTGCGGCGTGCCGATCGCCGCCGGCATCCTCTATCCGGCCTTCGGCCTGTTGCTGTCGCCGATCATCGCCGCCGCCGCCATGGCGCTGTCGTCGGTGAGCGTGGTCAGCAACGCGCTGCGGCTGCGCCGGGTCAAATTCTGAGAGGCCCCATGCAGCGTCCCCTGCTCGCCCACGCTCTGTCCGCGCTTGTCTTGCTCGCAGGCGCCGGCACCAGCGACGGCGCAGCCGCGTAGATCGCGCTCGGCCCGGCCGACGGTTCGCTGATGCTGGTCTCCCGCCGCTGATTTCAGGAACGCGGACCCTTGGGGGGCGGCGGCAATGCCTGCGGCTGCGGTGCGGCGGCGGCATCTGGCGGCAAGGTGCAATGCTTGTCGCGCGCCTCCCGGTGTATCTCATTCAGCTCGCCGCGCGCCACCAGATAGTCGGGCCGATATACGGCGGCGTCCACCACCTGTCCGCCGGCCCCCGTTTGCGCCTTGGCCATCAGCCCTTCCAGTTTGCGTTCGCGTTTGGCGGTCTCGCCGGCCGCGACGGCGAGCTGCCCGCAATTGTAGATCGAATATTTGCCGGGCGTGACCAGGAGGCTCGCCATCTGGTCGTTCGAGCCGGCGCAGCCGGCAAGCAGCAATGTCGCCAGCGCGGCGGCTGTCATCATTTTCGATTGCTGCAATGGCATGTTCACATCCGGCTTCTATGCACGCTGCCGCGCCAAGCAAGTGGCGCGGACGGAGAAAACCCAAATTGCTTCGCTAAGCTTTTGATTTTCCTGCTATTCAGCCTGTCACTCGCCGACCTTTCGTACCATGGTTTTGTATCATAAGCACGCGTCATTGGCCGTAGTTATCTCGATACGCACAGGCCTGTGCGGCAGCGGAGTGTGTTACCCCTGACTGCTTTATTGAGCCGATGAGAACATCTAACGAAAATGCCGTCAGCGGCCTACGTCGCGCTCGCCGACCTCATCACACACAGCGATGAATAAAACGGGCTAATCCTACCTACGATTTGGGGCACCAACTCCAATCGACCGACTTCCTCGATTGCGTATCCGATAGAGCGTAAATGATCTGCTCTTGTCAATCTCATGCAACAGGCTTGGAATAGGATTCGAAATGTGGGGGCCGAGGAGGTAAAGATAATCGTAATAATCTGGCCAATGACGAGCGAATTCAGGAAGCGTCTTTCGATCAGCGCCGGCCGCTATCGCCTTCAAAGCTTGAACTGACACGGAACCGTTTAATTGTGTTTCCAGAATTCTAAAATGGTCAAATTCGGGTCTCAGCGTCACCGGCTGCAAACCGGGAAATGCGAACAAAGTTGGCACCAGCGCCTTGGCGTAATGAACCGCCAATGTGGGCGCATGCATTATTGGTGCTTCACTTAGATGGAGTATAGTAAGTTCATCATCACCTCCGACGAGTACCCGCGAGTCCTTTCTAAGCAAACGAAATGAGGCTTTCAGCTCCATGTACTCCTTATCGTAAATAATCCAGACCCATCCAACATAAGCCGTATTGATACCGATCACGGCAGCAAGAATCCACGGCACCAAATTCAATTGTCGCGAGGGTAGAGAGACTGTCGCAAATGCCGGAAAAACCAGCAATGCAGCCGCAGGAAGACGGAAATCTACATAGCCGGCATTAAAGACCTGAAAGGGCAGAACGAAAAAACAAATGAGAAATCCCGCCGCGATCCATCGACCTGCTTTCGAAAAAGAAAGCAATTTTTTTCTCAAAAGAACGTAAATCGCAATTATCAAGGCTAAGGTCAGAAGCCATGAAAGCCAGAAACTATAGCCGTTTATTAACAAAAAAATAGACACGAGTTTCAACAGCGGCCTCCAGTATATCATTCCGCCGAGAGCCGGAGCCGCGCGGAGGGAGACAACTGAAAAAATGGCAACCGCAGGAGCTGCCATCAAGCCGAACGTAATAGCCGCCTTCTTACACTTGTTCCGAACGGCACAAATTTGCTTCAGCTCATAAAGCCCGATTGTTAAACCGTACACGCCTAACCCAAAGGCTTCAGCGAAGAAAAGCGAGCACACGAAGCAAACATGAACGCCGAACCGTATGTACCACGCACTGCGTTCCAGGAAGATCCATGATGCAATTGCCCATAATGCCAACCCAAGTGAAAATTCAAAGTTCATAAGTCCAAAGGCAAATGGAGCGCCATACAGAATTATTAGGGCGGTCGGGACCGCAATCTCCATTCTTCGTTTGACCGTGAATTCGAGAGATGCCGCTCCACTCACGACAAGAAGCTCAGTTAGAATCAAAAAGACTCTGCCAGCGGTTTCGACGCTCATAAAACGCGCTAGTTGTGGCACCATAAAATCCATCGCCAAATTCGGGTAGAAACCCCAATCTACCTGGTAGAAGTTATTTGCCCCACCATTTCTTGCCGTGACCAGGATGTACATCCTGGCAAGATTGTTCGGGTAGTCCATCATCGCCGGAATTTTGACTAGTAATGCGGGTGAGATCGCAATGATGGTCAACAGGCTTAAAAATACAGCGGTGCGACCGCGAGACCAATGCGAAAAGATAGGGTGCGAGCTATAGGCAATTTCGTTTCGAGGAATGCAACGAATGTTTCTCTGGGTCATGAAGCGAAATTACCGTTTTGGCGGCTGAAGGGTGCTACTCGGATGGTGAACAATATCCACCAGCCAAACGCCATTATCTATAATCTCGATAGTCGCACCATCGTCAAACCAAGATAAAGGCGGCACGCGATGTGCCTGGCTGCCTACCCCATCTTATTCGGGAGACGTGAATGCCGCTTTACGAAAGCTGATAAATGCGGGATTTCGCGGTGCCGCAAGCAACTTGAAAAATAAGGGGCGATTTTTCGCCCCCGCCGCAAGCTTAAGTTTCGACCATTGATCTCGTGGCCCTTACACCTTTTATTAACCGTTTCGCAAATGGAACATTTGCAGTGTAATTTGATTTCAGGAAGTGCCCCATAAAGTTCATACCTAAATGCCGTCGAGCCCATAAACTCGTAGCTCGAATCATTCATTCGCCGGTTCGGCTCCCGTCGAGATAACCATAGAACCGCGCCGCAAGGCCTGGGCTCAGTGGATTGTGATGCGTCATGTCGACTTCTGAGCCCACGCGACAAACTTTCGTACTGTCTGGTTCGGCTCAGGAGTCAGAAAAGACCGCAATCGCCAGTCCGTCTTTGTTGACAGTCCTAATGAATTTCGTCGTCTCTCGAGAGGACTTTGACGCCCTTTTCCAAGAAATAAATGCGGCTATTTCTTTCGAAGCTGCGATAGCTGTTGAGACCTTCCAAAACGGCCTCCGATGCCTAGCAGCACAACCACCGGATCTGACCGAGCGGATGTGGCAAGATCGGCAACCGACGAAGACGTTTCAGGTTTGCACGCGCTCCAAGACAGACCGTAACGACGCGCATGATTTCCTGCGCGGCGTCGTCGACGACGGTCGACCCACTTTGGGCCTGCCAATTGCGACTGCGGCCGGGACGGTCATGCTGGTGCTCTTCCGGTCCCCCGGAGCACAAGATTTCGATCATTCATCCGTCGAGTTTGCAAAGAAGCTCGAGCTCCTTTCACTGACGGCCCTTTCCCTCGTCAAGCGACTGCAATCAGAAACCAATATCGACCGCCTTTGCGAAGAAATTCAAAGCATCGGCCAAGCCGAATCAGTAAGAACCGACTCCTTCCTGAACCACGTCGTCAATGAGCTGCCAATCGGCCTGACGGTTCAGGATGAAAACGGACGCTTTATCGTCGTCAACCGTACCGCGGCTCGCGGACTTGGAATGCAAGAAGAAAGGCTGTTGGGAGCATCTCCTGCCGATTTCCTACCCCAAGAAGAGGCAGCAAACCGCCGCGCCTGGGAACGCGACCTCCTGCGCCGACCCCAGTCGATCACCGTCGAAGCGAAAACGACCGATCAAGGCAGCGAACGCACTTGGTTGACCATGTATCAGTCTGTCCACATTCTTGAACGACCGTTGTTGGTCACAAGCGCTTTCGACATAACGGAATACAAAGCGATCGAACGAGGCCTCATCGAAGGTCGGCGCTTTGACCAGCTCACCGGCCTGCCGGACCGCGAGAGCATTCAGGAGTACGTCGAGACAATCATTCGAAACGATGCCGGGACTAGAAACTTCGCGTTGGCCTTCATCGATCTCGACAATTTTAAGCAAGTCAATGACTATTACAGTCATACCATTGGCGACGCCCTGCTGATGCAAATTAGCCGACGGATTTCGGGTAAGCTGGATCAGAGTTCGATGCTTGCTCGCATTAGTGGCGACGAGTTCCTCCTGCTTCTTGACCCAGCCGAATCGGAAGAACAGATTCTTGCGACAATTAATCACATCCTCGAATCGCTGAAGCAACCCCTCTTTATCGAAGGTTTCGAGATCTTTGCTTCGTGTTCAATTGGCATCAGCATATATCCCCAGCATGGCCGCAGTTATGAATCGTTGCGCCGCAATGCAGACAGCGCAATGTATCGAGCAAAGCACTCAGCAAAAGGCACCGCGGTCTTGTTCGACACTAATATGGTTCAAGCAGTGACGGCGAGGATGGAAATCGAGCAACGTCTGCGCCTTGCTATTCGCGATCGTAAATTCTGTTGTGCGTTTCAACCAAAAATCGACATTGATACCCAACAGACGATTGGATTTGAGGCTCTTGTCCGCTGGATCGATGACGCCGGAGAAATCCATCCCCCGGGCGATTTCGTCGGGCTAGCCGTGGATCTCGGCCTCATCAATCCGATTACGATGTTCGTCTTGGAGGAGGCCGTGAATTCGATGGAACGCCTCGACGATGCTTTCGGATCTGATACGACGATCAGCATCAATATCGCCGCAAAGCAGGCCGAGGATGTGGAATTCATGCGCCTTCTGGGGCAATACTTGCGCGACACCAATTGCGCAAGTCGCTTTGTGTTCGAGCTCACCGAAGAGGCTTTCATTGCAAAAGGAACGTTCCAAACCGAAGTTCTGCCTCTTCTTCGCGACATTGGCGTTCGCGTGTCGATCGATGACTTTGGCGCGGGCTATTCGTCGCTCGGCGTTTTGGCCGATATCACCGCCGACGAAGTAAAGATCGATCGGTCGTTCATTTCGGGAATACACAAACGCCCACGCAACCAAAGCGTCCTGCGAGCAATTGAATCGCTTTGTCACGCTCTCGGAATGACGGTTGTTGCCGAAGGTGTCGAAAGCTATGAGGAGCTTGTTTATATACAAGCGGCGACACGCATCCGCTGCGTACAGGGCTTCTATTTTGCGAGACCGTTTTACTTGGAAGAAATGAATAATAATACGGAATTTGCCAATCGCAGCCGCAACGCCACGCGCGCCAGCAAAGAATTGCAACGAGCCAACGATTTGAGATCGACAATGTCGCTTCGTGGCGGGGCTCGTGCGTGAGCCTCCGTTGAAAACCAAGTTCCGCAGGTCACCTCAGACTTCGTCAAATCCTCGGTCTTTGCCGAATGGTCGTCGACGGACTTGACTGTTCTGAAATCGGTCTCTTCAGCAGGCTAAACCTATTTGGATCAAGCGCCGGCGAAGTTTGGCTGGCCGTCGGCGCGGCTGAATCGACACCACCACTTTGCTTGGCCTCGGTTTTCGGCGGCGCACTACGACTCATCGATGCCATCCGCCAACGGTCGACGATCGAGCCGATATAACTCATGTCGCGCTCCTGAGAACGCAGTTCCGATTTTGCCGCGAAGGCTTCGCTCTTCGGAATCAAAGCTTCCGGCAAATCGGCAAACATGATGCGAGCCGGCAGAGGGATACCGGTACCGAAAGCCAAAGCTTCTTGCGTACCGAGCGTCGGAACGAACGCCATCAGGTTCGAGGCGGTGTCGGCTACGGCCGAACGCAAAAGCGCTTGATCGCGATCATTAGACAAGCGCAGCGCAAAAATCGTACCACATTGCGAAATAATAGTCGGGTCGATTTCAGCCGGCCTTTGGGTCACAACTCCCAGATACACGCCATATTTGCGGCCTTCTTTGGCAATCCGCGATAGCGCACGTCGGGTGGGCATGAAGCCTGACGCTCGATCGGCCGATGCATATTTATGCGCCTCTTCACAGACAAACAGCAACGGATCAGTGCCGTCGCTCCATACGCCAAAATCAAATGCCATGCGCGTGAGAACCGAAACCACCGCGTCGACGACTTCGGCGGGGAAGCCCGCGAGTTGCATGACCGTCACAGGCCGTCCGTTGGTCGGAAGGCGGAATAGTTGACTGATAGCCTCCGCCATGGTGTCGCCGCCAACATTGGCATTTTCGAACATAAACATATAACGTGGGTCATTACTGACGGTTTCTATACGTCCGATCAGCTTGTGGTAGACCATTCGCGTCGAGCGATTCTCCAATTTGCCCATTCGCTCATCGAGTGAGGAGATCAGGTCCGTTATCCGGTAGGGCACCGGCGTGTCGGGCGTATACCCGACACTTCTTGACTCCAATTTTTTGATAACCAGGCGGTCAGACTGAGATTGATGCTGTTTATAGTTGTTCTTTGCGATCGGTATCGTGTCGGAGAGAAGGTCGATTTCGTCCTGCAAGCCGGGCCGCCCCCCAAAGATAACGTCCACAATCTCATCGAAATTAAAAAGCCAAAACGGCAATTTCAGGTTGCCGGGATTGACGATATAAGCCTGCTGACCGAAGCACCTATCGTATTCATTGTGCGCGTCGAGAAGGAAAATTCGAAGATCTGTTTTAAGCTGCGTTACTTGCTGAAGTATGTGAGCGACTGCGCTCGATTTTCCAACACCGGTCGAACCAAGAATCGCGAAGTGTTTACTCAGCATCTCGTCGACGTCGACGCAAACGTTAACTGTCCGATCCTGCTGTAGAACACCCACGCTGATTCGCGTTGCGCCTACATCTTCGAAGATCAGCTGCAATTCGGAATTTGTCAGAGGTTCGACGACATCGCCGATCGTCGGGTAATCGCTCACACCCCGCCGAAAGCGAGGCGAACGCCCGCCATGCTGCTCGATTTCGCCCATCAAATAAATGTGAGCAATTGCTCGATGATCGTTGTTTTTTCCGGCATTCGGCTCGCCTTGAATCGACACATCAGTGATCACGCCAACCAAAATCGCTTTTGTCGTCCGGATCTTTACGAACTTGCCAACCGTGATCACGTTGCGATGCGGGCCGCTCAAGGCTAAGTTCAGTAGAGCGATTGTGGCTTGCGAACCCGTAATGGCGTGGATATGGCCGAGTATCCCCGCTGCCAGCGCGCCGGTTCCATCATGCGTCTGTTCTTGGATCGAGTCGGCCATGGGTGACTATTGCTATTTTTCAAAAGATGCCCCGCAGCGGTAGCACAATTAGCCTATCAACCGATTAAGTTGATCTCGGAAAGACGCCCCTAAACGCATACGCAGATCGTCATGCGTTCGAAGTTTGCGGACCGGTATTTTTGGCTATCCAGGCAGGAAGAGAAATAATTCGATAACATAAAGCACTGGGGATCGTTCGATCTCGTCAATTGGCATTTACCATGCCTTCGCGAGCAGATGGTAACGCATTTAATTACCAGTCGTTTACTGATTTGACATTCCGGCGGTCTCGATTAACCCAGAAAGAGCCGGAACGCGCCGAATTTGCGAAATTGATACCTCGGGTCAAAATCGACAGAATGGTGACGTCCGCGCCATGGCGGCTTTCCCCCTGATAGCGACCGTTGAGCGAACTTCCCGAATCGATCTCGAAGGGCCACCAACAGAATTCCCCACCCGAAGTGGCGACGCGGCGCACGCTTGCTAGGCGATGACGGGGTCTCGATGGGCGGGAGCCTCGATCGCAGCAGGACCGCGGTCGGGGACGATCCCGATTTGCTGTAATTCCATGCAAGAGCAAGGCAACGCTTTTCTGCTGGGGAGTTGCACTCTGCGACCGTCGGGATACTCGATATAACGCCTCACGTATCTCCCATAACGTTCGAGCACATACTTCGTGCCAATTGGATAGCGGGTTGGTAGCGATGGAGTATTAGGCATTTTTTGGAGCCCTTCTGATTGTTGGCTTTCCTGGTATTTTTAAGCTCCCATGTTGATTTTTTGGCAAAAATGGGATTATCCCCGCATTGCACCGGGTCCAAAATGCGCGCAATATTTTGCCTTCATTGGATTTGGCTTTGTTGGCCGATGAATATGGTAAGTGATCGCATTGCCCGACGCAAAAGATTGCATGACGAATTGGTGTCGCTCAAAAACAACGCCATCGCTGAACTCGAACGCCGCGGTTACGAGGTTCGTGGAAAAACGCCGGCGCAAATTAGAAAGTTGCTTAAGCGACGCCCACCCAAGCAGAAATCGGACAGTTGATACGTCAAGCCTGGATGGGATCACTCGCGTCGGTTAAGCGATGTCCTCGGTCGGTCCGCTTCCTGGGATTCCGCGGTTAGGACTATTCAGTTGCTCGCGAGGAATTGCGCCGTGTCCGCCCGATCGGCAACCAGGGGACGGATGCCGGCGCGCGCATGTGGCTCCCGGAGCCATTCGTCCAAGTCACCGGTTTTCCACTTGTCCGGGAATAGCTCCCCCACTCCTTCAATTGGTTCTTGGGAAGGCCCGGCTGCACCCGGCGAATTTCGCCTTAGCCTCAGGCTGCGGCGTTCCGGCGAGCAAGAACAGCTTTGCCTCGCAGCCCGGCCAAAGAGCTTCTGCTAGCCCGTCCGGACGTCCTTGGGGGATGCCTTTACGAGCGCGGCAACCGCCGTTTCTGGTGCGGGTCAAGCCGGCCATTTTCGCAGACATTTTGTAGCATTGAACCGCACCGGGAGCGGTTGGTGGAGGCCGCTCTCTCGGCGGTTTCCATTGCGGCATAATCGGACGATGCTGAGTGGTGATTAGCTCGCAACAGCATCAACGGCGCGTCGGCTTGCGCCTTTAGGCCTCACTGAGGCGCGCCAAATGCTCGCGGGCAAATTGATAAGCTAAGGTGTGCTCACGCTGGCGAGCCTCGCCTGTGAGGCCGACAACCTTGGTATCGGCATAGGCCAACGCGGCCTCATACTCGGCTTTATTTTCAAATTCTTTGGAAGCCAGCGTAAGCAGCCGTTGCAGAGCGTGCGTGTCTTGCGGCGTCATCAGCGCCTCCATCAAGCACATAGTGCAACAGAGGCATTGATGGACCGTTCCAACGATCATTAAAATGCGAGATACACGGCGCCGACGGAAAGCCCCGCAGAGCCGCAAACAATGGACCACGAAGGCGAGCACGCATCGTGTTGCGCTGCAATCTCCTCGATTGCGGCCCCGCTGGCGGCAAATGCCTCACAATGACTCTCAGGGACTCACAGAGTGGATTCGTCGAAAGCACATAGACGATCGCGTTCACAACTTCGCGGACATTGACTTCGCGCCGCCGCCCGCCGCGCTTGGGCGGCGGGATCATCGGTTCGATCAGCGCCCTCATCTCCACTCCTCGATGGTTACGATGAGCCAGAAATCCTGCGATCCTCAAGCCGTTAAATCTGTCTCACAGGTGCTGATGCCGGACAGCGACATCATACGTTATTCCGCAACCGGAAAGCGACCACTGACAAAATGCCGGGGGGCAGCCGCGCCCGCTCTTGGCCCCGCCGGAAGAACCTGCGCCTAGGCACTCACTGGCGGCGAAGGCATAAGACGCACGATTCATCCGGCGCGATGAAGAAAGCGACGCCTATCAATGGCTCGCCACACTGCCAGCAATAGCGCGATGGCGAATAGGCGCTACGGTAGCCGCAGGCGACGCAAGAAACGCATAACATGCACCACAATAACGGCTGATCGATGCGGCGTCACGCGCGACACGCAAGATCGGCGAGCTTATGGATCAGGCGCGGCAAGCCGGGAAGATGGTGGGCTCTGCACGCTCTGCAATTGCGGACTCGACAAGTCTGCGAAGCACCTGTTCCGATTTTCTTGCGACCAAAACCGGCAACACCAATAATCCAAAGATGCCCAAAAAAAATAGTGGCACAAGCGCCAGTTCAGCAAACAGTTTCGCGTCATAGGCATCCCCATGAACCCAATAACTATTAGAGAGCGATGCCGTGGCATGGAACAAACCGAAAAAAACAACAAACAAGACCGCCGCCGCAACAATCGAACTCATAGGTACGCCAGATGTGCAATCCAACCGGGTCTGGTCACCGCCGCTTGAGAACTTCGCAGAAAGAAAAATCGGATTATAACCATTCCTTCTGCCCATGTACTGTCGAAGCGAAAGCTCATCCCGATTGACGTAGCCCAAGACACCCTTGGTGCGGTCAATGCGGTCATGCAGGCGGCTAACGCATTCCTCACGGGAAAGGGGACTGCGAAGCACGAAGCGTTTGCAGAAAAGGTCTATGAGCATTTTTAGCCCCCGATTGAGCTCAGTGCAGTGCATTCATAAGTGAAACCAATACACCCGCAGCAATTGCTCGGCAGTAAATTGGAACGCATACTAAGGGTTCGCAAAACGAATCATTTTCCTAATGTCTGTTTACTTGAAATTTATTGTAATCAAACTGACGCGCCAGCTCGGCGCCACGCGTCACCGACGCCTTATGTGGTGCCATATAAAAACGACGGTGGCCGCGCCTAAGGTTGCGTACAGTACGAAATACGGGTGATCGCAAGCCCCCTGAAGGGCTGTACAGGTGGTGTCAGCCCAGGCGTGCCCGTAGTTTTGATATTCTGCTGCGGCGTAAATCCACCCTCCCGCCGCAAGCAGAAAGAGTGAGACAATCCACATTTTACCCTCGTCGAGAGCTTTGCAAATTCTACAGAACGAAAAGCGTAAAGGAGATAAAAATACAGCGGCGAAGTATATCCGTGCTCTTTTCCGCGCATTAACGCTCAGCCTGTCATTGGGCGATTGCCCGTAACTTGTAACGGCCGCGTTTGACGGGCGCCAAATGAAAGAGGCCGCCAGCTGAGGCGGCCTAAAAAGAAGCCCCGGTACGGCGACCGGGGCCTCCCTGTTGTGCCCAAGGCTCAGACAGTATCTCAGGCGTCTAGAACATGAGCGGCGGTAATTAGGGAAGGCTGAAATAAGCCTTCGAAACTAGAACATTCCATTCTGCAAATTAGGATACCAACCCTTAACTATGGACCGCACCCCCGTCGGGTACTGACCGAAATAGGCCACTCGTGGATTCAAATCAGGCCACTAGGAGTCAAAACAGGCCAGTACCTGGGTTCTCGGTACTGGCCGGCCAGCACCTGGGTTCTCAATAGGAACATTTTGGAAACGGCGAACATTCGGCCAACCGCGCCCTCCCCACACTTCCGCCTGCCGTCAGCGGCCTTCGGCCTGCTCCAAGTTTTTATTCTTGACTAATGTCGTTTCGCCAGACCGGGGGGCATGCCGTTGCTGCCGCTCCACCCAGGACTATTCTTGGCGTGGCTCCAGCCCGGCGGCTGGCCATTACTCCAACCGTGTTTGCCTCCTTTACTAAAGCCTGGCGGGTTGCTTCCGTCCCATGTTGAAGCACTGCCTTGATGTGGTCTGTGGTGTCCTCGTGCATCTGCTGCTCCCCCTGCAAATGCCAATGCCGCAATTAATGCCGTACCCAACTTGAGCTTTTGCACGATCCGCCTCCTTGTCAGTTTGGTCCGATCTCGGAACAGGCCAAGATTCCCAGAGCGAATGCGTCCCGATTAGGGCGAACTGAGACGTTTTGCAGATAGATCAACTCACGGGAACTTTAAAAAAGCTGCCGCCTTAAAATTAAAGTTGGGTGCAATCCGATCCTTGGTTTCCTGGCTGGACGCGAGGGTCATGTGCCCGCCTAACACTTCCGCCTGCCGTCGGCGGCCTTTGGCCGCACTGGGTTCACGGGCTGGCGAACGTTATCCAGCCGCCACACATCGTCGAGCCGATCATTCGCCAGCACGTCACACCGCCGACTTTAAGTCAGAATTAAAATTGATTAGTTTACAGGCTGGCGCTTACTTTCGACTGGATATTTAGTTTCCAGAAGGATGTTGCAGCTTATGATGGCGTTAAATCCGAAGCTGCAAGCTGCCAAATTGCATCGAAAAGGCAGCATGGGTCAGGAAACACGCGATGAAGAAGATTATCGCACGATTCGTGAAGGACGAACGGGGCGCCACCGCCATCGAATACGCCCTCATCGCATCCGGAATTTCGATTGTGATTATCGCGGTCGTCAACGGCCTTGGGACGAAGTTGAACACTACGTTCCAAACCGTTTCGGATTCGCTCGGCGGCTAATCGTTGTTCCGGTCTAATGCATAGGCTCTGGCCCCGGCGGCGGGTGTCTTTTCCTCGCTTCGCTCGGCGCTCCGCTTCACTCGCGGAAACCAGCTAGCCCGTGCGTTCCTTGTCCCTGTCACTGAGTTCAGATCGCTTCCGGAGCATAACTTCGGCCCCTTTGCGGGGACCGAAGCCATGTCCTGCTTTCTGTCACTTGAGACGAGTCGAACCAGAGACATAACTTGATCTACGAGTCGGTGTTCTTCACCTGCGCCGGGGGCATTGCAGCCGATCAAGCAGCCGCATGTCCCGTCCTGCTCTACGTGAGGCAGGGTCCAGTTTTCGCACAGAGTCTCCCCGCTGTGCGGGTCGGGTAATTTGCGCGCCGGAATAGTCATTGTACCGATCTACTTCGACATGTTACGTGGGTGCTCGCCGCACGGTCTGGCTAACCACGACGGCCCACGGCCCCAGTAAGGGGGCTCGCTATGTCACTCCCGCGTCGCCGGATCGATCTGACGGATCGGCGACGCGGGTCCTAATTTCCCAAATTCCTTCGTTCGCTCGCGCCAGCGACGGGCAGCCACTTTGTGCTCCGCTCGCTTGCTGCGGCGATATTTTTTGTCTTTCTTGACGCCGGTGAGGGCGTCGAAACCGGCCTGCTTTAAGATCGCGCTCGCCTATTTTTCGAGAGGCCCGTTCCCGCTTGCTGCCGGGGCGATCCTCGCGGCTTTCCTGCGGGTCATGCCGCGTCATCGCCGACAAAATACGCCCGAAGTCGCCGCCGACTGGCCACCGACAAGTGGCTTTTTTTGCCGAAATGACGTCCGTGTTCAAGCCATGGTAGACGCTTCGAATTGGCCACCCGAGTTTGTTGGCAATTGCTTGTGCACCTCGCAATAGGTTGTCCGCGAGCCGGTCGGGTGCTGCCGATGCTTCACCTACCGATGCAGATGGAACATCGTCGGAAGTAGTTCGATGGAGAGGCGAATTGCTGCGCATGCGCGGGTCCTCGATTGAATTGCGAGGACATTTTCAGGGATATTAGGTCGTGCGCATAAGTCGCCAAAATTCCGAGAATTTGGACTAGCAGTTGAATTGCTTCGATATTTTCAGGCGAGCGACCTGTGGAAATCGCTCCTCAAAACTTTTTTCCGGCGCTCGTCTGCTACGGTCTCGGCGGCGCATCCCCGTGGCGTAGCCTTCTGGCGTAATCTCGCTCTTGAAAATCCAAGAAATGACCGCCGCGCCAACGATTGCGGTTACGCTCTCTGCGTCCTTCGCGTGCAGACGGCCACCATATCCGACCGTGCGCATCGCCGCCGCGAGGAGGCGGCTAATTTTCCGCCCCGGCGCATGCCACGGCTCGCGCGGGCGGCCGCGCGCCGATGATCGAGGCCGCTGCGGCATGTAACCTGCTCCGTCAGGGGAAAACGCGATTCGTCCGACGTTTTGCTGAACATCTGCAAGAGAAAAGTCGGTCCATGCGTAGCCGCCAAGTTCCTCAAGCTCGTCCGCTGCACGCAGCATTTGGTGTGCGAGAGCTTGGATTTCTCCAACCAGCTTGTTTTTTTCGTCACGCAGCGAGATATCCTTCAGCAGCGAGCGATCGACTGGGAACCCGCGGCGCTGCGCTTCCTGCTCTAATTCTGCGTTGTTCATTCGGTTCACGATGATCCGAATATCGTGCGCGAGTTTTTCGCAATCGTCGGGTGATGGCCTCGGATCGTTTGGCCGTAGGGCATCCTCGAAAAACTGCTGCAATTTCTGTCCTGAGAGGTCACGCGTCTTGCTGCCGGTGGCGCTGATCGGCCTCTCTACGAGCTCAGGCATTTTTTTGGGCGAATCATTCATCACATCCAAATTGTAATGGTCGGTGTCAAGTGGTGCGCCGCGTCAGAGCTAGCGAAAAGGTTGAAGTGATCCGTAATGCACAGAAATCTATGGCTGCCTGTGTCGCAGTCATGTTGCATGGAGGCGCCGGGAGCCAGTGGCAACCATTGAAATTAAAGGGAAATATTTTGCAACACACGCAACATGAAAAAGGCCGCCCAAGGCGGCTCAGTTTGCCACTAAGTTATTGATTTTATTTGGTGCGGACGGAGGGACTCGAACCCTCACGGGATTACTCCCAAGGGATTTTAAGTCCCTTGCGTCTACCATTCCGCCACGTCCGCGTGCGGCTTCAACCCCCGCCGACGCGCGGGGCCCACGCGACGGCGTCTCACACTATTTCGATAATAACGCGAAACCGCGTCGGCTGCACGGCAGGTCCTTGGTGCGCACCACGCGCGCCGGCAGGTCCAGGGCCTCAGCCTTGCGGGCGCTGGCGGCGGTCATGGCGTGCTCTCCCCCTTAATCCCGCAACATTAGCCGATTTCGCGGCCGCGCGCTTGCCTCAATCGCCGCCGGGGCGGATCGGCGGCTGGAACGCCAGGCCGGTATCCCAGGGGAAATAGATCCAGGTGTCCTGCGACACTTCGGTGATGAAGGTGTCGACCAGCGGCCGCCCCATGGGCTTGGCATAGACGGTGGCGAAATGTGCCGCCGGCAGGATGTCGCGCACCACGCGCGCGGTCTTGCCGGTATCGACCAGGTCGTCGACGATGAGCACGCCCTGACCCTTGGCGCGCATCGAGATCACCTCCGGCCCCACGCCCTTCAGCACCTCGATGTCGCCCTGGTTCTTGTAGTCGTGGTAGCTGGCGATGCAGACGGTCTCGACGATGCGCACGTTCAACTCGCGCGCCACGATCGCCGCCGGCACCAGCCCGCCGCGGGTGATGCAGACGATCGCCTCGAACGGGCCGGCCTCGTGCAGCCGCCAGGTGAGCGCGCGGGTGTCGCGATGAAACTGGTCCCAGGAGACCGGGAAAATCTTTTCCGGGCGCGGCATGCTTTCGGCTTGTGGGCTCGACATAGCGTCCTCCAGTATTTCAGCGCGCGCCGGCAAGCTGCTTGCGCACCGCGGCCAGCATCGCCTCCACCGCCGCGGCCACCTGCTTGAGCCGCCGGGGATCGCGCGCGCGCACCACGATATTGGTGTTGGGCCCGAGCGCATCGTCGAAGAACGGATAGCTGCCGATCAGCGTGTCGGGATAGGCCTTGGCGATTGCGCCCAATTCGTAGCCGACGTCGCCTTCCTTGACGTCGGCGCGGATGGTCACCGACAACAGCTTGGCGCCGGTCTTGAGCCTAGGCGCCACTTCGTCGAGCATGGCCTGCATGATCGCGGGCACTCCCGCCATCACGATCACATTGCCGATCCAGAAGCCGGGCGCGCCGGAGATCCGGTTGGCGACGAGCGACGCTCCGTGCGGAATGCGCGCCATGCGCAACCGCGCCTCGTTGAGTTCGCTGCCGAACTTGGCCAAACGCTCCTTGAGAATCGTCACCGCCTCGGGATGCACGTCAATGCCGACACCGAAGGCTTTCGCCACGCTGTCGGCGGTGATGTCGTCGTGGGTCGGGCCGATGCCGCCGGTAGTGAAGACGTAGGTGTAGGCGGCGCGCAGCGCGTTAAGCGCCGAAACGATCGTGGCCTCCTCGTCGGGCACCACCCTCACTTCCTTCAGGTCGATGCCGATGGCGGTGAGAAAGTCGGCGATATAGCCGATGTTCTTGTCCTTGGTGCGGCCCGAGAGAATCTCGTCGCCGATGACAAGCACGGCCGCGGTGACGATCTCGAGTTTGGCGCTGCCCATGGTCGCATGGCTTCCTTGAGGCGACGAGGCCCCAGGAACTCCTAGCGTGGGCGCCTCCGGCGCTCAAGCAAGGGACGCAATGGTCCCCAGGCACCTTGCCACCGCCGCTTCCGCCCAAAAAATAGGCAGCCCCCCGGGGTCAATGACCGCTGGATGACACCGGAAGCGGTCTTTCGTGGGGTTCCGCTTGGCCTGAAGCTTGCAGCGCACAAGACCACGCCCGGCGCCGGCGGTGGCCGCAAATTGCCCCGCAGTCTTCCGCGTCGCCGGTGGCGGCTGGGGAGTTGGCGATGACGGGCGCCTTCGACGAAATGAGGGGGAACAATGGCCGCGTGCGCCCAGCCTATGGCGAGCTGTCGCACTGGCTCGCAGAGGTGCCAGCCGACGTGCTCGACTACCGGCGGCGCGAGGCCGAGCTCTTGTTCCGCCGCATCGGCATCACCTTCGCGGTCTATGGCGAGGCCGACGCCCAGGAACGGCTGATCCCCTTCGATGTCATCCCGCGCATCATCAGCGGCGCCGAATGGCAGCTCCTCGAAAAAGGCCTCACCCAGCGGGTGTGCGCGCTCAACGCTTTCCTCAACGACATCTATGGCGCGCGCGAGATCCTGCGCGCCGGCGTGGTGCCTGACGATCTCGTCTTCCGCAATCCCGCATTCCGTCCGGAGATGAGCGGGCAGAGCGTGCCGCACGACATCTATGTGCACATCGCCGGCGTCGACATCGTGCGGGTCGACGCCGACACCTTCTACGTGCTCGAGGACAATGCGCGCACGCCTTCCGGCGTCTCCTACATGCTGGAGAACCGCGAGATCATGATGCGGTTGTTCCCGGAGCTGTTCGCGCGCCACCGC
>Ga0307436_1000561_pt1 | contig 17528 bp, 20 predicted proteins | sample SalMarWE160440MG_FD_202513 | JGI IMG/M metagenome (GOLD analysis project Ga0307436, IMG submission 202513) | Salt marsh sediment microbial communities from the Plum Island Ecosystem LTER, Massachusetts, United States - WE1604-40 | ecosystem: Environmental > Aquatic > Marine > Intertidal zone >...
CGTTGTCTCAATCGAAGTCGCCATCATGGCCACCGTCATGCTGCACGGCGGGCCCAACCCGACGCTGCCGCGCGAGACGGTGTTCGCGGTGCTGATGATCGTGCTCAACGGCATGGTCGGCGCCTCGGTGGTGATCGGCGCGCTGCGCCACCACCAGCAGCAATACAATCTGCAGGGCGCGGTTGCATTCCTGGCGGTCATTTCGTGCCTCGCCGTCATCTCGCTGGTGCTGCCGACCTTCACGGTCTCCACGCCCGACCATTCGATGACGCCGCTGCAGGCGGTGGTGTTCGGCTCGCTGACCGCGCTGCTCTATGGCGGCTTCCTGGTGATCCAGACCATGCGCCACAGCGCCTTCTTCGTGGAGGCGGAGCGGGCGCCGGCCGCCGCCAAACGTCGCGCCGGCGCGCAAGCGCAGCATGGGGCAAGCCATGGGCCGACCTATTCGCTCCTGGTTCACGCGGTTCTGCTGGTGGCGACCCTGCTGCCGGTGGTGCTGCTGTCGAAGCCGCTGGCCAACGTGATCGACTACGGCATCGAGAAGTTGAACGCACCGACCGCGCTGGGCGGCATCCTGATCGCGATCCTGGTGCTGTCGCCGGAGGGCCTGACCTCCTATCAGGCCGCCCGCCACAACCAGCTGCAGCGCTCGGTCAACCTGTCGCTCGGCTCGGCGCTCTCCACCATCGGGCTGACCATCCCCACCATGCTGGCGATCAGCCTGATCACCGGCGCCCCGCTCGAGCTCGGCCTCACGCCGGTCGACACCATCCTCCTGGTGCTGACGCTGTTCATCGCACAGATGACCTTTTCCGGTGCGCCCACCAACATCCTGCTCGGCGGCGTGCATCTGGTGCTGTTTGTCGCGTTTATCGTGCTGATCTTCAATCCGTGAGCGCCGATGCCCAAATCCTTCTTCCTCGTCCGCGCCGTCGTCGCCGCGCCGTTGCGCGACAAGTTCGAGCACTGGTATTCGACCGACCACTTACCGCTCGCGCTCAAGGTGTTCAATTGCGAGAAGGCCTGGCGCTGCTGGAGCGAGGTGGAGGAGGGCGTGCATTACGCCGTCTATCAGTTCGCCGACCGGACGCGGCTCGACGCCGCGCTTGGCTCGGACGGCTTCAAGGCGATGGTCGCCGGTTTCAACGCCGCCTGGCCGGCCGGCGTCACCCGCACGCGTGATATCGTGACGCTGGTGGAGGAGCGGGTGGGCTAGTCCTGCGCCGCGATCGTCTGCCCGGCGGCATAGCCGGTTGCCGTGAGCTGATAGCGGTAGCGATTGCGCCGGTCGATGGCGATCCAGTCGTTGGCCACCGCCTTGTTGAGCCCGCGCTGGAAATCGCCGTCGCGCACGACGCAAAAATAATTGCGTGGCAGTGTGCCGCTCACCGGTATCCGGTGACGGATGAAAATGTCGAGGATCTGGCGGCCGACGTCATCGTCGGAGATTGCGTTTGACATGAGGCATCGACATTCGAGCGGCGTGTTCAGCAGCGTTACGCCAATGTTCGCCCGTTGTCGCGCCACTGCGGCACAATTTCAAAAGTTATACCGGCTAATTTTACCGTCAGGTTCCGGCCACCACCTTGTTGCGCAGCACCCCGATCCCGCTGATCTCGATCTCCACGGTGTCACCCGGCTTGATGTTTTGCGGCACGCCGTCGGTGCCCATCCACATCACGTCGCCCGGCTCGATGGTGCAATATTTCGACACTTCCGCGACATAGGTCGCCGTGTCGAAAATCATGTTGTTGGTGCGAAAGCGGTCAGTCTCCTGGCCGTTGACGCGGATCACCGTCTCCATCTTGTCGGGATCGAGCCCAGTGACGATCCACGGCCCCATCGGCTTGAAGGTGTCGGCGTTCTTGGCGCGCCACAGCGTGCGGTCTTGCTTCTGCCAATTGCGCTCGGAGACGTCATTGCCGATGGTCCAGCCGAACACATAATCGAGCGCGGTCTCGCGGCTCACTTTGCGCGCGCGCTTGCCGAACACCGCCACCAGCTCGCCCTCGTATTGGAAGGCCTCGCCGGCGTCCTTCGGCTTCACGATGTCCTCCTCGTGCGCGACCAGCGCGTTGTTGGCGCGGTAGCCGATGTCCGGCTTCTTGGGGAACACCGGCTCGGTGCCGCGCTTTTGCGCCATCTTGCGGATGTGATCGGCGTAATTGATGCCGACGCAATAGAAGGTCGGCGGCACCACCGGGATCAGCAGCTTGACGTGCTTGAGCGGGAACGAGCGGGCGGTCTTTTTATTTTCGCCGAATGGCGAGCCGTCGACGGCGATCACGCTGTCGCCCTCGACCACGCCGTAGCTCGCCTGGCCGTCCTTGCTGAATCGGCACCAGGTCGTCATGGCCTCACCTCCAGCCGCCGCCGCCGTTCACATAGACCGTGTCGGCAGTCATGAACTCGCAGGCGTCCGAGCACATGAACAGCACCAACTCGCCGATCTCCTCCGGCAGGCCGAAGCGGCCCATCGGCACGTCATCGAGCATCTTCTGCTTTAGCTCCGGCGAGGTCGCCGCCGCCGCGGCAAAGGCGGTGTCGATCGGGCCGGGCGAGATCGACAGGCAGCGGATGCCTTGGGTGGCGAACTCGCGCGCCACGCCCATGGTCATGGTCACCACCGCGCCCTTGGCGGCGGCATAATGCGCCGAGGAGCCGGGCCCGCCGCGCCGGTGCGCCATCGAGCCGACATTGACGATGACGCCGAACTTGTTCTCCAGCATATGCGGCAGCACCGCCTGCATGGCGTAGAACGTGCCCTTGAGGTTGAGATCGAAGGTGCGCTCGAGCAGATCGTCGTCGATGTCGAGAAATTTCGAGCGCCGCAGCGCCGCGCCCGCCGAATTGAACAGGAAATGCACGCGGCCGAAGTCGCCGAGCGCCAACTCGATCATGTCCTGAACCACCGCCCGCTTGGTCACGTCGATGGTGAGCGCCAGCCCCTGCGATCCTGCTGCGTTGACCTGCTCGACCGTTTCCGCCGCGCCGCCCTCGTTGATGTCGGCGCAGACCACATTGGCGCCCTCGCGCGCGAAGATCTTGGCGGTGGCGCGCCCTATGCCGCTCGCCGCCCCGGTGATGACAATGGTTTTTCCGTGAAAATAGTCGGGTGTTTTCGGCATCGGCGTATCCTCCCTGGGCGGCGCACATCATGGATTGCCGGGTTTAGCCCGGCAATGACAATATAAAGCCGCGCGCTTGTGGCGCGTTGAAGGAGCAACCCATGACAACCCCGCCGCCGATTGAATACGCCGATGCCGCGCCCGCGGTGCGCGCCGTTTATGACGACATCAAGCAGACCCGCAACGTGCCCGATGTGAACAATTTCTGGAAATATCTTGCCCGCGACCCGGCTACCCTCAAGCGCACTTGGGAAAGCATCAAGGAGATCATGGCGCCGGGCGCGCTCGACCCGCGCACCAAGGAGATGGTCTATCTGGCGGTCTCGGTGACCAACGGCTGCGCCTATTGCATCGCCAGTCACACGGCGGCCGCCCGTAAGGCCGGCATGACGGAAGCCATGTTCGGCGAGCTGATGGCGGTCACCGGCATGGCCAATGAAACAAACCGGCTCGCCAACGGCTACCGCGTGCCGGTCGATGCCGCCTATTTGACTTGATTGAACAGCGCCACGAGACAGGATATCTAAAGACCACGGTCCCGGGCGGAGAGCGTAAAATATGATGATTGATCGGCCATTCATCGCGAAACTGCTGTGCATCGGCCTGGTGGCGGCGATCATGCTGCCGATCGGGCGCCTGCTGTTTCCATATGTCAGCGCGGAACTGAGCCGCATGCAGTTCCAAGCCCTGGAAGCGGTGGTCAGTGCGACCCTCGGCTTCAGCATTTACGGGGTGTTCGGCTAACGCCGGCCCCCGGATGCGGTTCCTCGAACGGTTCAGCCGCGGTCGGTTCAGCCTCACCCGTACTGAAGCCTTCAGCGGCGCGGTGTTCGCCATCATCGTTACGCTGCCGGTGTTGGAATTGAAGGGGCCCCACCTGCACGCGCCCAGCAGCGTCGGCGAGCTGTTCGATCTGGCCGCGCAGCAGGATCCCCATGCGGTGATCAAAGGCTTCATCGGCCCGGCGTCCTATCTGGTGGGCGCTGGCCTTGCCTGGGTGAACATTTACGCAGCTTTTGTCGTCTACGCGCTGACGCCGTTGTTTTACATCACGCCGTGGCAGGAGCGCGGCGCGGCGCGTGCCAAATCGAAACGCGCCCACTGATAGGCGCGCCACCCGCCCGGAACTCCCCGCAAGCCCTGGACGACCCATGCCGAGAGTCTCATGCGCCTGACTCGCTTGATGATCGCGACGGCGCCGATGCTGTTCGTGCTGTTGTGGAGCACCGGCTTCATCGGCGCGCGCTACGGCATGCCCTATATCGAGCCGCTGACCTTCTTGGGCGTGCGCATGGCGCTGGTGGTGGCCGTCATGGCGCCATTCGCGCTGTTCGTGCGCGCGCCCTGGCCGCGTGGGGCCGAAATCGGCCACAGCTTGGTGGCTGGCTCGCTGATGCATGGGCTTTATCTCGGCGGTGTGTTCATCGCCATCAGCCAGGGCGTGCCGGCCGGCATTTCGGCGCTGATCCCGGGATTGCAGCCGATCCTCATCTCCACCATCGCCAACAGATTCATGGGCGAAAAGGTAAACCCGCTGCAATGGCTCGGGCTCGCGCTCGGTCTCATCGGTGTGCTGATGGTGCTGCATGATCGCCGCATAGTGGCGGAGGGCTCCATTCTCGGCTGGACCGCCAGCTTCTGCTCGTTGCTCGGCATCTCGCTCGGCACGCTTTACCAGAGACACTTCTGCGGGGTGATCGATTGGCGCACCGGCAATACCGTGCAATATATCGGCGCCAGCATCCTGTTCACCCTCGGCGCCTTCGCCTCCGAGACGCGCGTGATCCATTGGACCGGCGAATTGATCTTCGCCATCGCTTGGCTGGTCTTCGTGCTGTCGATCGCCGCGGTCGCCTTGATGTATTGGCTGATCCGCCGCTCGGCGGCGGCGACCAGCTATGCCAGCCTGTTCTATCTGGTGCCGGGGGTGACCGCGCTGCTCGCCTATTTCTTGTTCGGCGAAAAACTGGACATGCTGTCGGTCGCCGGCATGGGTGTGTGCGCGCTCGGCGTGGTGCTGGCCAACCGCGGGGCCGGCGTGAAGCCGGCGGCCGACGACGCCTGAGCCTTATTTCTCGCGCTTGAGCACCAGCTGCGTCTGCGTCACCAGCGCGCACAGCCGGCCGTCGCTCCGGGTGACGCGAGTCTGCCAGACCATGGTGCTGCGGCCGCGATGCAGCGCTACGCATTCGGCGTAGGCGGTATCGCCGATCGGCACGGCGGCGAAGAAATTGGTCTTGCTTTCAATGGTGGTGGTGGACTGGCCGTCCTTGAGATTGGCGACGGTGGCGGTGCCGCCGAGATTGTCGGCCAATGCCATGACGGCGCCGCCGTGCATGATGCCGAAGCGGTTGTTGAGCTCGTCGCGCGCCACCAATTCGGCGGTGACCCGTTCGGGTGAGATATGGGTGATTTTCATTCCGAGAAATTCGGCAAAGGGCGGCTGCTTCTTGGCCGCCTCGTTTATCTTGCTCATTGAAAATGCTCCCGCCCTTGCGACGCGGCCGGCACCATCGCGTCGGTCGCGCCGGAAAGCAAGAGCGTCGCGGTCACTGCTCCGCGTTCGCCGCGATCCACCGCAGCGTGGTGGCGATGCCGGTTTCGTAGGGCGTCATCGCTTGCGGTCCGAGCAAGCCTTGGAGCTTGCGCGCGTTGTAGCTCACTGCCTTCATATAATTGGGTGCGACCTGCATTAGGCCGCGCAGCTCCTTGTTGAACAGACTGACGAGCCATAGCATCGCCAGTCCGGTCGAGCGCAGCCTGACCGGCCGCCCCAGATGACGCCCGGCGATGTCGGCGACCTGCCGGCCGCTGAGGGGGCCGCTGCCCGGCAGGCACCAATGGCTGCCCGCGGCCGCAGGCTGCGCGCCGATCGCGGCGGCGATGCGCATGGCGTCGGGGACATAGATGTATTCCCGTTGCACATCCGGCTTGCCGAGCCAGTTGACGGTCTTGGCCTGCACCGCTTCCAGCAGCGCGTTCTGCAGCGTGCTGACGTGAACCCGCGGCCCATAGAAATCCGGCAAGTGCAGGATGGCCGCGCCGGCATCGCAGAGAATGTCCTCGGCCTCGCGGCGCCAGCGCACCCACGGCGGGCCGCCACTGCGCGGATGGCTTTCGTCCATGCGCGTGCGCACCTGCGGGTAATAGGACCAATAGCTCGACACCTGCACGCAGCGCGCTTTGGTTTGCGCGAGCACGCCGGCGATGTTGCGTGCGGTCACCGGATGCAGGTGCATCTGGTCGCCGGGCAGGCCGATGCAGTCGTAGACCAGGTCGCAGTCCTCGATCGCGCGCAAGGTCGCGCCGGCGTCGAGAACGTCGGCCTGCCGCTTTTCGATCGTGCCAGCCGGAAACAGCCGCGCCAGCCTGTCCATGCTGCGCGCGACCACGCGCACGGGCGTTCCGTCTTGCCGCAGCGCCGCGGCCAGATGAATGCCGGTCGGGCCGGTGGCGCCGAGGATCGCGACCTTGGTCATGACGGCATTCCCATGCGGGGGAGGGGATGGAGGCGCCGGAATTGTAGCGCAACGGGGCGCCAAAAACGCGGGGCGCGGCGTCACGCCGCGCCCGACGATCGTCGCCTGAAAGAAACTTCAGTCGCGCGGCTGCGGCACGACGCGCAGATAAGGCTTCACCGTCTTGAAGCCTTGCGGATAGAGCTGTTTGGCTTCCTCGTTGCTCACCGCGCTGGTCAGGATCACGTCCTCGCCCTGTTTCCAGTTCGCCGGCGTCGCGACGCGGTGCTTCGCCGTCAATTGCAGCGAGTCGAGCACGCGCAGCACCTCGTCGAAATTGCGCCCCGTGCTCATCGGATAGACCAGGATCAGTTTGATCTTCTTGTCCGGCCCGATGATGAAGACGTTGCGCACGGTCTGATTGTCGGCCGGCGTGCGGCCTTCCGACGTGCCGCCGGTCGCCGCCGGCAGCATGCCATAGGCCTTGGCGACCTTCAGATCGGTGTCGCCGATCATTGGATAGTTGGGCGCGAAGCCGACCACGTCCTTGATGTCTTGCGCCCACTTCTGATGATTGTCGACGGGATCGACCGACAGCCCAATGATCTTGGTGTTGCGCTTGTCGAATTCCGGCTTGAGCCGGGCCATGGTGCCGAGCTCGGTGGTGCACACGGGCGTGAAGTCCTTGGGGTGCGAGAACAGCACGCCCCATGAATTGCCGAGCCACTCGTGAAAGCGGATCTTGCCTTCGGTTGTGTCCGCCACGAAATCCGGGGCCGTGTCGCCAATCGCCAAAGACATTGCCAAGCCTCCAAAGCTTCAATTTGAGTGTTGCTGTATATATGCTCTGCATGGGGCTGGACTAGGGCTCGGCGCTAAAGAGCACCAGCCATGTCGCCCGCCTGGCGCCGGGTAGGACAAAGCTTTCGGCGGTCGAGCGCCGCGTGGAACAGCTTTCCCACCGGGGCCCCGCTGTCCGGCTGGCCCCGGCCAGATCGGCTGTGCGACGGCTTACCGCGTCGTCGCCGGCAGGCCGGCGAAATAGCCGACAATGCCGCGCTCGTCGACCAACTTACGCAACTCGCCTTTGATCTGCGGCGGATACGTGTGCAGGTCTTCCGCGACGCCCGGATGCTGGACGTTGCCGGTCAAGCGTGGCCGTTGACGTTGTCGTAGGCCTTCAGCCCGGTGTTCTCGCCGCCGGCAGGCGCACTGAAGATTCGCACGGCTTTCTTCGTATCGACGTTGAAGGCCCAGGTGAAATTGTTGAGGTGGTTGCCCGAGTCCTCGCCGATGAACAGCGTGCGCATGGCTTCCGAATAATTAATGTTGTCGGGATTGGCGACCATGTCGGTGGCGCACTTGTCGTATTTACCGGCGGCGGATTCAACCGGCTGCTGCCGCGCGCCGTGCACCAGGGCGCAGCCGACCATCGCCACGCTGCCGAACAAATAAGCGCGCATCATCTTCATGACGTCGTCTTTATGTTATATCGCTTGTTGCATACGCGCGCATTGCGACGTTGCTGTAACAGCTTGTCGACAACCGCGCCCCGGCGCTGGCTGCACAAACCTGCGGCAATAACCGCGGCTCAGATGCGGTTTGCTGCTGCCCGTGGCTGGGCCTAGATTGCGCGCCGGTATCGGGGTCTGCACCGGCCATGGACATCGATCATCTGCTTTCGCGGCTCGCGGTTGCGCTCGGCATCGGCCTGCTGATCGGCCTCGAACGCGGCTGGAAGACCCGCGAGATCAAAGGCGGGCAACGCGCCGCCGGCATCCGCACTTTTGCATTATGCGGTCTGCTCGGCGGCATCGTGGCGGCACTGGCGCAGGCGACCGGCAGCGCCGTGGGCGAAGGCCTGGTGCTCGGCTTCGGCTTCCCCGTCTTCGCAACGGTGTTCGCCGTATTCGAGCGCGATGCCGACCGCGCCGCCGGCAGCTACTCCGCCACCACCACGGTTGCCGGCTTGCTCACTTTCGTGCTCGGCGCCTATGCGGTGATCGGCGACCTGCGGGTGGCGGCCGCAGTGGCGGTCGGCGCCACCGGCATTCTCGCCGCCCGCCAGGACATTCACGCCTGGGTGGCGCGCATCACCTGGCCGGAATTACGCTCGGCGCTGGTGCTGCTGGCCATGACCTTCATTATCTTGCCGGTGCTGCCCAGCGTGCAGGTGGGTCCAAGCGGCGGCGTCAATCCGCGCGAGATCTGGCTCATCGCCATCGTGCTCGCCGGCGTGTCCTTTCTCGGCTATGGCGCGGTCAAGCTGCTCGGCGCCAAGCACGGCGTGCTGCTGGCGGCGCTGGCCGGCGGGCTGGTGTCGTCGACGGCGGTGACGTTGACAAGCGCGCGGCGCGCGGCGGCCGGCGAGGGCGCCCCGCGTCTGCTGGCGGCCGGCGTCTCGGCCGCCACTGCGGTCTCGTTCCTGCGCGTCATCGCCATTGTCGCCGTCATGAAGCCGGTGCTGCTGATATTGATTGCGCCGGCGCTGGCGGCGGCGACCGTGGTGGCCGTGCTCCACGCGCTCGTTTCAGTTTATTGGCGCGTCGATGGTGAGCGCCGCGACGAGCCGCCGCCGGCCGAATTCCGCAACCCGTTCGGCTTCTGGCCGGTGGTCGGCTTCGCGGTTTTTCTCGGCGTGGTCATCGTGCTCGGGCGCGCTGTCAGCGAGGCGTTTGGCGCCGGCGGCGTGCTCGTGGGCGCGGCCGGGCTGGGCTTAGCCGACGTCGACGCCATCACGATTTCCATGGCGCGGTTGGTGCCGGAACCGCTGAGCCAGCTTGGCGCCGCCAGTGCCATTCTCGCGGCGGTGGCCAGCAACATGGTCAGCAAACTGGTGATTGCCGCGGGCATGGGCCGCGGGCGCTTCGCCGGCGAAGTGGCGGCGATGTCGGTGGCTTGCTGGCTGGCCGCCCTGGCCGCGCTGTGGGCGGCGCTGGCTGTTACCGGGTCCTGAGCCGCCGTTGACATTTACGTGGCAACGCCGCAAAGCCAAAGGGCCGGCAGCAAGGGCCCTGTAACGCGGCATGTTCAAGCGTATCCTCATCGCCAACCGCGGCGAAATCGCCTGCCGGATCATCAAAACCGCGCGCCGGATAGGCATCGAGACCGTCGCCGTCTATTCGGAGGCCGACAAGGACGCGCTGCATGTGGAGATGGCCGACTTAGCCGTCGCCATCGGGCCGCCGCCGGCGGCCGAAAGCTATCTGGTGATCGACAAGATCGTGGCCGCTTGCAAGCAAAGCGGCGCGGAGGCGGTACACCCCGGCTACGGCTTCCTGTCCGAGCGCGAGGCTTTTCCCAAGGCGCTGGAAAAAGCCGGCGTCGTCTTCATCGGACCGAACCCGAAGGCCATGGCGGCCATGGGCGACAAGATCGAATCGAAGAAGGCGGCGGCGGCCGCCAAGGTGTCGACCGTGCCCGGCCATCTCGGCGTGATCGAGAACGAGGTGGAGGCGATCGCGATCGCCGAACAGATCGGCTATCCGGTGATGATCAAAGCCAGCGCCGGCGGCGGCGGTAAGGGCATGCGCGTCGCCTATAGCAACGGCGAAGTGGCGGAAGGCTTCGCCCGCGCCCGCTCGGAGGCGAAGTCCTCGTTCGGCGACGAGCGGGTGTTCATCGAGAAATTCATCACCGATCCGCGCCATGTCGAAATCCAAGTACTGGGCGACAAGCACGGCAACGTCATCCATCTCGGCGAGCGCGAATGCTCGATCCAGCGCCGCAATCAGAAGGTGATCGAGGAGGCACCGAGCCCGCTGCTCGATGAGGCGACGCGCGCGCAGATGGGCGCGCAGGCGGTCGCACTCGCCAAGGCGGTTGGCTATGACAGCGCCGGCACCGTGGAGTTCGTCGCTGGGCAAGACAAGAGCTTCTACTTCCTGGAGATGAATACGCGCCTGCAAGTCGAGCATCCGGTGACCGAGCTCGTCACCGGCATCGATCTGGTCGAGCAGATGATCCGCGTCGCGGCGAACGAGAAACTTTCGATCAAGCAGAGTGACGTGAAGCTTTCCGGCTGGGCGGTAGAAACCCGCATCTATGCCGAAGACCCGTATCGCAATTTCCTGCCCTCGACCGGGCGGCTCACCCGCTATCGCCCGCCGGCGGAGCGCAAGAGCGGCGGCGTCACGCTGCGCAACGACACCGGAGTCTACGAGGGGGCTGAGATTTCGCTGTTCTACGATCCGATGGTCGCCAAGCTGATCACCCATGCCAAGACGCGCGCGGCCGCAATCGACGCCCAGGCTGACGCGCTCGATGCCTTTGTGATCGAGGGCATCCGCCACAACATTCCGTTCCTGGCCGCGCTGATGGCGCATCCGCGCTGGCGCGCCGGCAAGCTGTCGACTGCCTTCATCCCTGAAGAATTCCCGGAAGGCTTCCACGCCCACCCGCCTGAAGGCGAGCCGGCGCAGGTTCTCGCCGCCGTCGCCGCGGCCATCGATCACGTGCTGGGCGAGCGCAAGCGGCGCATCTCCGGCCAGCTCGAAGGCCCGCTCGTGACGCGCGAGCGCCAACGCGCGGTCTGGCTCGGCGAGCACGAGGTTGCGTTGGAGGTCAAGCGCGAAAACGGCACCATCGAGGTGTGCTTTCCCGCGCAGGGCAAAAAGGCCTTGCGCCAATTGTCCTCGGACTGGCAGCCCGGCGATCCCGTATGGACCGGCACCATCAACAGCCATCCGGTGGCGGTGCAGGTGCGTTGTATTCCTAACGGCTTCACGCTCGCCTACCGCGGCGTGGAGACCAGCGCCTATGTCTATACCGCGCGCGAGGCCGGCTATGCGCGGCTGATGCCGCCGAAAAAGGTCGCTGACACCGGCAAGCAGGTGGTGTGCCCAATGCCGGGGTTGGTGCTGTCGATCGCCGTCAAGGAGGGACAAGAGGTCAAGGCCGGCGAGACCGTGGCGGTGGTGGAAGCCATGAAAATGGAGAACGTGCTGCGCGCCGAGATCGATGGCACGGTCAAAAAGATCAACGCCAGGCCGGGCGACAGCCTGGCGGTCGATGCGGTTATTTTGGAGTTTGCGTAGTTATTCTTGAAACAAGATTGGTTATCATGGCCGGGCTTGTCCCGGCCATCCCGATCAGGAATGCAATGCCGTACCTTCCTAAGCGGGATGCCCGGCACAAGGCCGGGCATGACAGCAACCAAGTCCAGGCCCAACGCCGCCTTGCTACGTCATGCAATTCTGATTATCCGCATTCTATGACCCGCTACTTCGCTTATGGCTCCAACATGAGCCGCGCCGCCATGCACCGCCGCTGCCCGGGCGCCCGCGCGCTCGGGCCGGCGGCGCTTGAAGGCTATCGCTTTTTCGTTGGGATCAACGGCTGGGGCTCGGTTGCGCCGAATGCCGGCGGCACCGTACATGGCGTGCTGTGGCGGCTCACCCCGCGCGACGTGGCGGCGCTGCACGCCTATGAGCTCGTGCACAAGGGGCTCTATGAGGTGCGGCGTCTGCCGATGCGATCAGGTGCGCGCCGCCTTTCGGCCATGGTCTATCTCTTGCGCCGACGCGCAGCCGGCCGTCCGCGTCCCGGCTACGTTGCGATGATCGCGGCCGCGGCGCGCGACTGGCAGCTGCCGGAAGCCTATATCCGCTCGCTCGAGCGCTGGTCGACGTCGCGCGGGACCGGCGCCCGCGTCATCGACGTGGGGGAGATCGCATGAGCGTCATCCGCCACGTCATCGTGCATGGCCGCGTGCAGGGCGTCGGCTTTCGCGCCTTCGTCGAGATCGAAGCGCTCCGACGCGGGATCGAAGGCTGGGTGCGCAACCGCCACGACGGATCGGTGGAGGCGGTGTTCGCCGGCGAGGCCGGCGCGGTGGCCGCCATGATCGAAGCCTGCCAGCGCGGTCCGTTGGGCGCGCGCGTCGACGTGCAGCATCAGCGCGACAGCGACGGCGATGATCTCAAGCTCAGGCGTGCGGGCGAATTGTTCTCGGTATTGCCGACCGCCTGATCCGCGGTCGCCCCGAACAGCGCCTCGAATTCCTTCCGTAGTACCCTATCGACCTCCGGAATCGACACCGGAATCCCGAGATCGGCGAGGCTAGTGACGCCGTAGCGCTGTTCGCTCACCCCGCACGGCACGATGCCGGAGAAATGCGAAAGCTCCGGCTCGACATTGAGCGCCATGCCGTGCAGCGTCACCCATTGCTTCACCCGGATGCCGATGGCCGCGATCTTGTCCTCGAAGCCTTCGCCCTTGTCGGGCCGCCGCACCCAGACGCCGATACGGTCCTCGCGCCGCTCGCCGCGCACGTTGAAGCGGCTAAGCGTGCGGATGATCCATTCCTCCAGGCTGGCGACGAAGCGGCGCACGTCAGGGCCGCGGGCACGCAAGTCGAGCATCACGTAAGCCACCCGTTGGCCCGGCCCGTGATAGGTCATCTGTCCGCCGCGCCCGCTCTCGAACACCGGAAAGCGCGCCTCGATCAGTTCTTCCGGCTTGGCGCTGGTGCCGGCGGTGTAAAGGGCAGGGTGCTCGACCAGCCAGATGAGCTCGCCCGCCCGGCCGGCGGCGATCGCGGCGGCGCGCGCCGCCATGACGGCCACGGCCTCCTCGTAGGGCGTGAGCCCGTCGCCCACGCGCCATTCGACCGGCGCCGCTCCGCGCGGCGCGGCCAAGCCTATTGCCAATTCATCGCGCACGTTAACCACCTATTCACCATACCATGGTGACCTGAAACCCGCCCGCAAGTCGCGCGGCACGCAATGGGAAGACAACGTGGCCACATTCGACAAGGTTGCCATCGACATCGCGGTGGTGCTGGGCACCACCACCATGCCGGTCCATCAGGTGCTCCGGCTCGGCCGCGGCGCCATCATTGAACTGGACACCTCGGAAGACGACGCCGTCAACGTCCTCGCCAACAACCTGCCGGTGGCGAAGGGCACGGTGGTGGTCAACGGCAACCGCATCGCGGTCGAGGTCGGCCAGCTGCTGCAGCGGCCGCCGGACATGCGCTGAGCCGGACGCGCGAGGTGGCCGCAAGGGCTTGATCGCTTGAGAAAAATCGCCGCCCTGCAGCGCGCGGGCAGCCCTTGTACCCCGACACCCTATTTGTTACATGCTCCGCCGTCTTGGGGACGCTCAGGTTTTTCGGGCCTTTTCGTCCTTACCCCCATGCGGTCGTGGCGGAATTGGTAGACGCACTAGCTTGAGGTGCTAGCGGGGCAACCCGTGGAGGTTCGAGTCCTCTCGACCGCACCAGCGGCTTAAGTTACGCCGCAGGATCAGCAAGTTACTGGAACAACGGAACATTTGGACAGCCCTGAGTACAAAAGGGCGGTACAAATGTCCTTTCGCATGGTCACCCCTCGACGCTCAAAGTCTGGCTCCATCACGGCCCGCAAGGGCATCCCAAAGGACGTGCGCGCGGAGTACCAGCGACTGTACGGGCCTGGCTGGGAGGCAAAGCTCACCTTGCCAGCCGGAACGCAGCCACAGGAAGCCAAGGCCCGGAACGCCGAGTGGGTTGCCGAGATTGAAACCCGGATCGCGACAATCCGTGCCGCCAAGAGGGGCGAAGGCCAGCCCTTGTCACAGCGCCAAGCGCTGGCGCTCGCAGGCGAATGGTACGGCTGGTACGTCTCGCGCCACGAGGAGAACCCCGGCTCTCCAGAGCACTGGCGGGTGCTTTGGGACGCGCTGATCGACCGTCTGGAAGACCACGCGCCCCACTGGGTCATCGAACATGGGTGGCGAGACTTGGAGTGGACGCGCAAGCCAGAAGTGCGCGCCGCCATTCGTCCGCTGATTGCCGATGAAGCGAAGACTGCTCAGTTCCTAGCCATGAAAGGTATCGTCCTCAACAACGAGGCCCATGCGTTGTTCCTCGACTGCGTGCTGGACGAGTTCATGAACGCAATCCTGCTTCTCGAGCGGCGCGCTGACAAAGACTACAGCCCCGACGAGCGGCCCTCACAGTTTCCGAAATTCATCGGGCACTCGGTCAAGCCAAGCAACGGCATGACACCGTGGGCGCTGTTCGAGGCATGGTTCAAGGCATCACAACCCGCGGGATCAACAGTAAACCGGTGGCGTGTGGTGTTTCTTGACTTGGAGAAACGCTTTGGGGACAGGAACGCCGATGAGCTGACCGAGGACGACGCAAGGGAATGGGCAAGGGGTCTGGTCACCGCCAAACGCAAACCACGGACGGTGAACGATGTTTGGCTGACAGCGGCGGGCACCGTGTTTAGGTGGGGCGTGCGCGAGCGGCTGATCACGACCAATCCTTTCGAGCATGTGGAGATCACGGAACCAAGGAGGGCCGAGCATCGCGAAACGAAGGCGTTCACGGCTGAGGAGGCGGCAACAATCCTTCGTGCCGCTCGTGACATGGGAGTGCCGCGCACGACCTTTGAGGGCGCGTTGCGTTGGGTGCCGTGGCTTTGCGCATACTCAGGCGCGCGAGCGGGTGAAATCACCCAGCTTCGCGGAACCGACATTCTCCGGCGTGGTGAAGTGTTTGCGATGAAGCTCACGCCGGAAGCCGGCACCATGAAGACCGGCAAACCCCGAACAGTGCCGATCCATGAGCATCTAATGGAACAGGGTTTCATTGAATTTGCGCGCTCGCGAGGCAACGGGCGACTTTTTTACGATGAGACAAAAGACAAAACATCATCTGATCCGCTCAACCCAAAACGGCCCCGATCGGTGAGCGTGCGGCAGAGGCTCGCTGCTTGGGTCAGGAAACTCGGTGTCACGGACAAGGAACTAAGCCCATTGCACGCTTGGCGTCACACGTTCAAGCAGCGGGCAGACCGGGCCGGAATAAGCGAGCGGATGTCGGACTACATCACCGGCCACAAGCACAGAACCGAGGGAGCGAAATACGGCGCGCCGACGCTTGAGGACATGGCGGAGGCAATGAGGAAGTTCCCTCGATATGAGATTTAGGGAACGAGGGATGTCACGCATCGGCTGGGGAACTAGGATACGCTCCAGCCCGCAACCAATTCTCTGAAATCAAGGACTTTTCGGTCGGCAAGTGGACTTGTGGGAGCATTGTGGGAGCGCGTCAAGGGTGGTCGGGACAATCCCGGCCCCTCGCTCCTGGAGGGTTTGATCTGCTCTCGATTAGGCCGCGAGGCGCGCCTAAACCAAAGCAGTCGTCGAAGGATTTACTCGGCGTTTTGCGAAACGGCGCCCCGCAGAAATCCACCGGAACATTTGCGCTATAGGAGGCTCATTTCATTCAGCGCAGGTGGGTCTGAAACGGACGTGGACGTTGGTGAGCATTAGGATAGCGAATGGCCCAAAGCGGGCGTCCAATGCCCCGTTTGCCGAGAGATACGCGACGCGGCCACTAAACAAAAGCCCCGGACAATGCCGGGCCTCTAACTTTTTGCTCGTTGCTCGTGCGTAAGCAAAATCACGTCGCACGTAATCAGCGCGTAAAACAAACTGAGAACAAGCGCCAACGCTTCAGATGGCAGGAACGCCCCTAGAAGGATATAATTACATAGAGTTTTGTAGCGTTGGAGTTGGTCATGGCACCCCGTCCATACTGGAAGGGCTATCTAAAGCTCTCTCTCGTTTCATGCCCAGTCGCTCTTTATCCCGCGACCTCAGAGCGTGAGAAAATCCGCTTCAATCAGATCAACAAGAAGACTGGTCATCGTATCAGGTATCTCAAAGTCGATGAGGAAACTGGTGATGAAGTCGAAGCTGATGACATCATCAAGGGCTATCAGGTCGCCAAAGGACAATACGTCGAGCTTGATCCCGAAGAACTTGAAGCGGTTGCCATTGAAAGTAAGCGCGTAATCGACATTGACGAGTTTGTGCCGAGAGGCGAGATAGACGATCTTTATTTCAACAATCCCTACTACATCATCCCGGACGGAGAGGTTGGACGGCAGGCATTTGCGGTTATCCGCGAAGCGATAAAGCAAGAAGGTATGGTCGCCATCGGCACAGTGATGTTCACGACACGCGAACACATCATCGCACTTGAAGCGCGTGGAAAGGGGCTGTTAGGCGTCACGCTCCGGTACCCATATGAAATACGGCAGGAAGCTGAGTATTTCGATGAAATTCCCGATGAAAAGGTCCCAAAGGACATGCTCGAACTTGCGCGCCACATAGTGGAAACCAAGACTGCACACTTTGAGCCGGAAAAGTTTCATGACCATTATGAAAATGCGTTGATAGAATTGCTGAAGAAAAAACAGGCGGGCAAGAAGGTCGAACGGGTTGCCGGTCGCGAGGCTCCGAAGATTATCAACCTGATGGACGCACTCCGACGAAGCGCAAAGACCGATAAGAAGGCCGCAGTCCGCCCGAAACGAGGTCGCAAACGAATAGCGGGTCAAACCGAAATGCTGCTCCCGATACCGGGCAGGAAATCTCGTAAAGCAGCATCCAAGAAGGCTGCGCGACCGAGCGCTCGCAAGAGTACGGGGTAGACAGATTGTTTTTGCATTTGTTGCGCAGCGAGAGCGCGGCATTGCTATCCTAACACATCTTAGCCTGAACTGCGTGCCTTGGCCTTTACTCCGAGTTTTTTGAAGTCACCCCGACTGGAATTTCTGGCCGAATGTGCAGCGCGACCCTTTAGTCCCAATTTTTGAAGTCGGGGAGGGGAGCTGTTTCTGGGCGACTAACACGAGAAAGAGGACCCGCGCAGACATGCCAACCACGCTAACGAATGTCCGCTATTGAGGGCAAAGCAGGCATCGAAATTCACTGGCTCGATGTCCGCTTATGACCGATGGCGTTGATAAAGTCGCCACTTAGGGAGGTTGGGGTCCCGTGTAGCGGACTTCTGGCTATTTTCGCTTCTTCCTCTTGTTGCTAGGTCTGCATCCTGAGACCGGATACTGCGTGCGAAGGCCTTACGCCGCGTGAACAAGGTGGATGTTCGGTGGTGGGCGCCAGATGCGGTCGGCAAGCGTCTTGAGGTTCTGCACGATGGCGG
>Ga0307436_1000563_pt1 | contig 17518 bp, 18 predicted proteins | sample SalMarWE160440MG_FD_202513 | JGI IMG/M metagenome (GOLD analysis project Ga0307436, IMG submission 202513) | Salt marsh sediment microbial communities from the Plum Island Ecosystem LTER, Massachusetts, United States - WE1604-40 | ecosystem: Environmental > Aquatic > Marine > Intertidal zone >...
CCATCCAATTGGGCAAGAAAATCGGGCCGCCCTAACTATCGGGCGGCCCGGCTGTGCGGGATGTTCAGCCTATTCCTTATAGAGCCCTTTGGACTTGTAGTAGGCGATGGCACCCGGATGCATGGGAACGCCGAGCTGATTGAAATTATGGGTGTCGGGTTCCATTTGGCCCCAGGCCTTGTGACCGGCGGCGAGCCGCTTCTTGATGGCGGGCTGATAGACCAGTTCGAGGATGTCCTGGATCGCCTTGGCGGGCACGCGCTCATGCGCAACCCAGTAGACGGTCAGGAATGGCAACTTGGTCGCAGGAACGCCCTTATACGTCGTCGCCGGCATGGTGTCGGGGACGTAGAACGGATACTTGCTCGTCACCATCTTCATCTCGCTGTCGGAATAGGGCAGCACGACTGCGCCCTTCGTCTCGGCCAGCTCCTTGACAGCGGCAGCCGGCGCCGACGACTGGCAAAGCGCATCGATCTGCCCATTGCCGAGCGCGCGGCCGGCATCGGCGAAGGTCATGTAGCGTTGTTTGATGTTGCCGATCATGCCGACGGCCGTAAGCATGTTGGTGCAATTGAACACCGTGCCCGAGCCGGGCGGGCCCATGGCCACGGTCTTGCCCTTGAGGTCGGTCAGTTTCTTGATGCCGCTCGTCGGCAACGTAACGAAGTAGGTCGGGCCCTTGTAGGCCTTGGCCACGCCGCGCAGCATGGTGCCCTTGGCGCCGCCCTTGAATGGACCTTCCGGCTTTTGCGCCATGTAGACATGGGCGCCATAGACGATGCCCATGTCGAGTTCGCCCTTGATCAGGCGCTTGGCGTTCTCGGTGGAGCCGCCGGTGGTGACCTGGGTGATGTTGTACTGCGGCAGCCTCTCGGAAATGATCGTGCCGGCAGCGCCCACCATGTAGTACATCACGCCGCCAGGGTTTGAACCGCCCCAGGCGATGTTTATCTTGTCTGCGGCTGACGCCGATGACGATAACGACAATGCGATCAGCATTGCCAATAGAGATGTTTTTTTCATTGTGTCGCCCTCCCTTGATCTCGCGGTCGGAGACCGCATCCGTACATACCAATTCGCGTAATGCTGGAGAAGAGGCCGGACTCCGATTTGTACTGACCAGCTTCTGTTCACCGATCTCGATCGATGAGTGCATCGCCTAGTGATAGCTTTCGCCCTCGCGCACCTTGCCGCGGAACAGCCAGTACACGAACGCGATATAGCCGAGGATCATCGGCAACAGCACCAGCGTGCCAAGCAGCATGAATATCTGGCTCGCCGGCGCCGCGGCCGTCTGCCAGACGGTCAGCGACGGCGGTACCAGATAGGGGAAGTCGGAGATCACCAGCCCGAGATAGCCCAGCAGAAATAGCGCGATCACCGCAAGGAATGGCAGCACTTCACGTTTTTGGTCGATCCAGCGCCAGAGCGCGAAGGCCACCAGCGCAGTCACCAGCGGCACCGGCCAGAGGAAGTAGAAATTGGGCAGCGAGAACCAGCGGGTGTAAATGCGAGGCTCGGCGTATGGCGTCCAAAGGCTGACCGCGGCCATGAAAGCCAGCACCCCCAGCAGTAAAAACTTGGCTTGGCCGCGCGCGCGCTCGGCGACCGGTCCTTCGGTCTTCAGCGTCAGCCAGGTGGCGCCGAGCAGGCCGTAGCCGAAGATCATGGCAAGGCCGCAAATGATCGCGAAGGGCGTCGCCCAATCGAGCGGGCCGCCAGCATAGGCGCCGTCGGAAACTTTGATGCCCTGGATCAGGCCGCCGAGGATGACACCCTGCGCAAAAGCGGCGAGTGCCGAGCCGGCCGAGAAGGCAAAGTTGAGCCAAGCCTTGCTGCGCGAGACGGTGCGGAATTCGAACGCCACTCCGCGGAATACCAGCGCCAGCAGCATCACGATGACGGGCAAGTAGAGCGCCGGCATGATCACCGCATAGGCCTGCGGAAACGCCACCCATAATCCGCCGCCGCCCAGGATCAGCCAGGTCTCGTTGCCGTCCCAGAATGGCGCCACCGAGGCCATCATCTGGTCGCGCTCGCGCTCTTTGCGCGCGAACGGGAAAAGGATGCCGACGCCGAGGTCGAAGCCATCGAGGATGACGTACATGGCGACGGCGGTGCCGATCAGGCCGGCCCAGATCACGGGAAGATACCATTCCATGACGCGATCCTTTCCCGCTAGCCGCGCTGCACCAGTTCGCCGTGGCCGCCGCTGCCGTGCGCGGCAGTGATGGGCGCGCCGGCGAGCGGCCGGCGCGGCGCCGACGGGCCTTCCGGTCCACGATCGATCAGGCGGTTGATGTAATAGATGCCGAACGAGAACACGACGCCGTAGGCGAGCACGAACAGCACTAGCGTGACAAAGATGCTGGCGCCGATCACCGGTGAAGTGGCATCAGCGGTGCGCAATATCTTTTCGACGATCCAGGGCTGGCGTCCGCTCTCGGTGGTGACCCAGCCGGCTATCACCGCCACGAAGCCGATCCACCAAGTGTGCGCCATGATGCGCAAATACCAGCGTGTCTCGAACAGCGTTCCACGCCACCACAGGAAGGCGCCGAACAGCGCCGCCCCGATCATCAAAAAGCCGAGCGCCAACATGATGCGGAAAGCGAAGAACACGATCGGCACCGGCGGCCGGTCGGCCGGAGGCACGCTCTTCAGGCCCTGAAAGAGGCCATGCAGCCGGTGAGTAAGGATCAGCGAGGAGCCATTGGGGATCGACAGTGCGAAGCGATTGGTTTCCGTTTTCTCGTCCGGCCAGGCGAAGATATGGAAGTCGCCGGGCTTGGCGCCGTCCCAATGCGCCTCTATGGCCGCGATCTTGATCGGCTGGTACTTGAGCGTGTCGAGGCCGTGCTGATCGCCGATCACCAATTGCAGCGGCGCCAGCACCGCGGTCAGGCCGATTGCCATGCGCAGCATGGTGCGGCCTTCCTCGATATGACGGCCGGCGATCAAATAGCGCGCGCCCACCGCCAGCACCACGAAGCCGGTGGTGAGGTAGGCGGCGTTGAGCATGTGCGCGAAGCGATAAGGGAAGGTCGGATTGAAGATGACCGCGAGCCAGTCGGTCGGATAGGCGATGCTGTCCTTGAGCTCGTAGCCGGCGGGCGACTGCATCCAGCTGTTGGCAGACAGGATCCAGAATGCCGACATGGCGGTGCCGACGGCGACGATCGCGCCCGACAGCACGTAGAGCCAGGGCGGCACGCGGTTGAATCCGAACAGCAGCACGCCGAGGAAGGTCGCTTCCAGGAAAAATGCGGTGAGCACCTCGTAGCCGATTAGTGGGCCGACCACGTTGCCGACCACCAGTGAAAAGCGGCTCCAATTGGTGCCGAACTGGTAGGACAGCACCAGGCCCGAGACCACGCCCATGGCGAACGAAACCGCGAAGATGCGGGTCCAGAACCGCATCAGATGGTGGTAGCGCTCCTCGCCGCTGCGCACCCACATGACGCCGAGCGTGGCGATGTAGGCCGACAGCCCGATCGTAAAGCTCGGGAAGATGATGTGGAATGTGACGGTAAAAGCGAATTGCAACCGGGCAAGCAGGACAGGATCAAAAGCCATCGCGAACTCCGACCGGGCGTCCCCGGAGGCGATCATAGTTCCAACCACCAAGCCATAGCGAGCGGGTCGTGCTCCGCGCCCTGCGCCAAATCGAAGCGGATCGGGCCGCCGCTGGTATTCACGTCATCCACAGTTCGCCTGACGCGCGGGGACAGGCCGCGATGGCGTTGCCGCCCGGGCAGCCAAGGGGGAATTCGATGGTCAAGCGAGCCAAGCGGGCCAAGCGTGCGACTGCGACAGTGGCGTTAACCGGGTACCAGCCGCAGATCGTGCCCATACTGGAGAGCTATTTCAGCCTCAAGGAGCACGGCACCGACATCCGCACCGAATTCATCGCCGGTGTGACCACGTTCCTGACCATGGTTTACGTCGTGTTCGTCAACCCCGTGATCCTCGGCAAGGCCGGCATGGACCAGGGCGCGGTGTTCGTCGCTACCTGTATCGCCGCCGCCGTGAGCACCTTCGTGATGGCGTTCTACGCCAAATATCCGATCGCGCTGGCGCCCGGCATGGGCATCAATGCCTTCTTCGCCTTCACGGTGGTGCTGACCTACAAATATACCTGGCAGCAGGCGCTGGCGGCGGTGTTCTGCTCGGGCGCGCTGTTCTTCCTGATCTCGGTCTTCCGCATTCGGCAATACGTGATCGATTCGATCCCGCATAACCTGAAGCTGGCGGTGTCGGCCGGCGTCGGGCTGTTTCTCGGCATCATCGCGCTGGAAGAGGCCAAGGTGGTGGTGGCGCAGCCGGCAACGCTGGTCACGCTCGGCGACCTGAAAAACCCGGTGGCGATCCTGATGCTGCTCGGCTTCGTGCTGATCGCGGGTTTGAACTACCGCCGCATCCTCGGCGGCACCCTGATCGGCATCCTCGCCGTCACGGTAATCGGCCTGCCGCTCGGTCTTGCCCATTACGGCGGCATCGTGTCGCTGCCGCCGTCGCTGGCGCCGACCTTGCTGCAGCTCGACTTCTCGCGCCTGTTCGAATGGACCTTCGTTATCGTGGTGTTCTCGATCCTGTTCGTCGATGTGTTCGACAATGCCGGCACGCTGATCGGCGTCACCCACCGCACCGGGCTGATGAAAGACGGCAAGCTCGCGCGCATGAAAGAGGCGCTGATCTCCGACAGCTTTGCCGCCATGTTCGGCGCGGTGATCGGCACCTCGACCACGACGAGCTATATCGAAAGCGCCGCCGGCGTCGCGGCCGGCGGCCGCACGGGACTGACCGCCGCCTTCGTCGGCGTGTGTTCTTCCTGATGGCGCTGTTGTTCGCGCCGCTCGCCGGTATGGTGCCGGCCTATGCCTCGGCCGCTGCGCTGCTCTACGTCGCCTGCGTGATGGCGCGTGGCATGTCGGAGATCGACTGGGACGACATCACCGAATACGCCCCCCGCGGTGGTGACGGCGATCACCATGCCGCTGACCTATTCGATCGCCACCGGTATCGGGCTTGGCTTCATCACCTACACGCTCGCCAAGCTGATCGGCGGCAAGGTCAAGGAGGCCTCGCCGGCGGTGGTCGTGCTGGCGGTGCTATTCGCCATCAAGTTCGCCATCACGGGCTAACAGGAGGTGTCATGACCGTCTCAATCGGGTTCAAGCAGCTGGCCGCGTTGCCCGAGAAACGCATCACCGACAAGATCAGTAGCCGCATCGTCTCCGGCAAACAGGGCATGATCGTGTGGTGGACGATGAAGGCAGGGGCGCATGCCGGCGCGCACACGCATCCGCACGAGCAGATCGCGTGGTTGCTCAAGGGCAAGATGGAATTCCGTCTCGGCGACGAACGCCGCACCATGGGGCCGGGCGAGGTTGTGGTGATCCCGTCCGGCGTCGAGCACGAAGCGTTCTTTCCCGAGGACACCGAGGTGGTCGATATCTTCGTGCCGCCGCGCGAGGATTTCCTCGCCGGCGGCACGCCGGGCTATATGCAGGGAAGCTAAGCGGGGGTTGCGTCGCCGCCGTGTTAATGCGTCGGCGTCGAGAGCGTGAAACCGAAATAATCCGGCTTCAGTGGTGAAGCATTCCCATGCGGCAGTCCCGGATTCAGGACCTTCGGGTCGGCAGCATCGATCCCCAGGCGCGGAATGGAATCGACCGTCTTGCGGCTGGTATCGAAGCGCAGCTGCGAGGTTCCCAGGTCGATGTGGTCAGGCAGCGCGAGCGGTGAGCTCTTGTCGTCCTCCGGCTTGGCGGCGGGCGGTTTATCCAAACCGACGCCTGGGGCTGGCGGCTTGAGCAGATTAGAATCGAGGGTGAGGGGCACCGACGGCGCGGCCACGGCGGGTTGCTGCGCCAGTGCCGCAGCATGCGGCCATGAGACGAAGAGCGCAAAAAGCCCCGCAACGACGGCGCTGTGTCGGACCAACGCGTATGACATGGATTCCTCAACCGGTTATCAACGGCGAGGATAGTTCAGCCGGCGAGCGCCTTTTTTATGGCGAGGAAATCGCGCCAGGCGAAGCGCTTCTGCAGCGGGCTGCGCAGCAGGAAGGCCGGGTGGAACGTCGGCATGGCGCGGATCTCACGCTTGCCCGTGTCGAAGGGGAACCAGCGTCCTCTTGCTTTGGAAATGGGCTCGTTGCTGCCGAGCAGGGTCTGCATCGAGGGCTTGCCCAGGCACACGAGAATATCGGGATCGACGAGCTCGATCTGGCGCAGGATGAAGGGCAGGCAAACTTGCGACTCCTGCGGCGTCGGCGTGCGGTTGCCGGGCGGCCGCCAAGGCACGATGTTGGCGATGTAGACGTGGGTGCGGTCGAGGCCGATCGCGGCCAACATGCGGTCGAGCAATTTGCCGGAGCGGCCGACGAAGGGCAGGCCCTCGATGTCTTCGTCGCGGCCGGGGGCTTCGCCTACGAACATCACGCGCGCATTTGGATTACCGTCGGCGAACACGAGCTGCGTCGCGGTCGCTTTCAGCGCGCAGCCGTCGAAGCGCTGCAGGATGGCGCGCAGCTCATCGAGCGTCTTGGCGCGTTTGGCCGCTTCGCGCGCCGATAGCGCGGCCTCATCGGGCAAGGGCGGGGCGGCGGGCGCGCCGGCGCGTCCCTTGGTTTCGCGGTCGGGCGGCAGCGATGCAGCCTGCGGTGAGCGGGCAGATGCCGCGCCGCGCACACTTACGTCGGCGAAGCGGTCGACCGGCGCTTCGCCGACAAGCGCATCGACGCCGGCTTCGCGGTAGAAGTCGAGCAGTTCGCGGGCGGCCTTGTCTTGTGCGGGCGTCATGGCTGAAACCAAACACCCGCGCCGCAGACGGTGCAAGCGCGGCAGTGAATTACTCCGCCGCCTGCGCCGGCAGGTTCACCACTTCGCCACGCGCCGGATAGTTCTTCTCGGCGACGAAATCGATCGCGTTCAGCAAGTCGGCGAAATGCGGGCGCGCGAACGGCATGGTCTGCACGCTGGCGCAATAGAGCGTGCGGTCGGGCTTGATCAGGAAGATGCCGGGCTCGTTGAACATGCTGGTCTCCTCGATGCCGGCCGAAGTCTTGCCGCGGCTGGTGGATATCCACAGGCCGAAGGCGCGCGCCGTGTGCAGGTCGAGGCCATAGCCGATGCGCAGGTTCTTGAGCCCCCATTCCGGCTTGGTGCGCTCGGCGCGCTCCGCAATGTCGGGGGAGATCGCCACGACCGAGACGCCGCGTTTTTCAAATTCGGGGAGCTTGGCTTCCAGCTCGGTGATCTGCTTGCGGCACTGCGGGCAATGCAGGCCGCGGTAGAACACGACCAGGGTGAACAATTCCGGATTCTCGGCCGCCAGATCGAACTTGCCGCCGCCGGCGAGCGGGACGGTCAGCGAGGGGGCCGGCTGGCGCGGAATGAGTGGCGTGATATCGGACATCAGCAATACTCCTTTTCGGAACGCGCGTGAGCATAGCGGCCACGCCGAGCGTGGCCAGACGGGCCGGTTTCACACTTCAGTGAACCTATCACAGGGCGAAAGGGCGCCGGCGGCCACGTTGTCATGGCCGCCAAATCGTGGAACACATCCTGCATGATACGCACGTTGTAGAAGATTATTGCCGGGCCCGATCGCCTGGTGCGGCACAAGGCCGGACCTCCGCAGGGGGAGTACATGAGCCAGTCCGAACTACCCGCCCGCGAGTCGATGGAATTCGACGTGGTGATCGTCGGCGCCGGGCCGGCAGGCCTCGCCGCCGCCATCCGCCTCAAGCAGATCAATCCGGACCTTGGCGTGGTGGTAGTGGAGAAGGGCTCCGAGGTCGGCGCCCATATTCTCTCCGGCGCGGTCATCGATCCAGTCGGGCTCGATAAACTGCTGCCGGAATGGCGCTCCGAGGACGCGCCGATCAAGACCGCAGTGGCCGACGACCGCTTCTATTGGCTCTCGGCCGGCGGCGCCCTGCGGCTGCCGAACATCGCGATGCCGCCCCTGATGAACAATCACGGCGCCTTCATCGTCTCGCTCGGCAATGTCTGCCGCTGGCTGGCAACCAAAGCCGAGGCGCTCGGCGTGGAAATCTATCCAGGCTTTGCGGCTGCCGAAGTCCTATACGACGACAACGGCGCGGTCGCCGGCATCGCCACCGGCGATATGGGTATCGGCAAGGGCGGCGAGCCGAAGGACTCATTCACCCGCGGCATGGAGCTGCGTGCCAAATACACGCTGTTCGCCGAGGGCGCGCGCGGCAATCTCGGCAAGCAGCTGATCGCAATATTCGGTCTTGCCGATGGGCGCGAGCCGCAGAAATTCGGGCTTGGCCTCAAGGAGCTCTGGCAGGTTGCGCCCGACAAGCACCGCAAGGGGCTGGTGCAGCACTCTTTCGGTTGGCCGCTAGACAATTCCACCGGCGGCGGCTCGTTTCTTTATCACTACGACGACAATCTGGTGTCGGTCGGTTTTGTGCTGCACCTGAACTATTCGAATCCCTACTTGTCGCCCTACGAGGAGTTCCAGCGCTTCAAGACCCATCCGCTGGTGCGTGGCACCTTCGCCGGCGGCAAACGGCTCGCCTACGGCGCGCGCGCCTTGACCGAGGGCGGCTACCAGTCGGTGCCCAAGCTCGTGTTCCCGGGCGGCGCGCTGATCGGCTGCGACGCCGGCTTCATGAACGTGCCGCGCATCAAGGGCAGCCACAACGCCATGCTGTCGGGCATATTCGCCGCCGAAACCGCGGCCGAGGCGCTTGCAAGCGGGCGCAGCCACGACGAGCTTAGCCGTTACGAGGCGGCCTGGCGCGGCTCCGCCATCGGCAAGGACCTCTGGCGCGTGCGCAACGCCAAGCCGCTGTGGTCGAAATTCGGCACCTTTATCGGCATCGCGCTCGGCGGGCTCGACATGTGGAGCAATACCTTTGGTGTCTCGCCGTTCGGCACGGTCAAACACGGCAAGCCCGACTACGCCACCCTCAAGCCGGCGTCCGAATGCAAGCCAATCGCCTACCCGAAGCCCGACGGCACGCTCACCTTCGACCGGCTGTCATCGGTGTTTCTGTCCAACACCAATCACGAGGAGGATCAGCCGCCGCATTTGGTCGTCAAAGACCTGAGCCTGCAGAAGTCGTCCGAGCACGACGTCTATGCCGGGCCGTCGGCGCGTTACTGCCCAGCCGGCGTCTATGAATGGGTGGAGGAGGCGGGCGCGCCGAAGTTCGTTATCAACGCGCAGAATTGCGTCCACTGCAAAACCTGCGATATCAAGGACCCGAATCAGAACATCACCTGGGTGCCGCCCGAAGGCGGCGGTGGGCCGAATTATCCGAATATGTGACAGCGAGCGGCCGCTGCCGGCCACGATGCCGCCTCTATCGGGGTTTTCAAAGTGCGTAAGCGGCCCCGGCGGCTGTTCTTGCGGGGGCGGCGCAAAAAGGCCATTCTCGGCTCAACCCTTGGCGGCATGGCGCGACTTTCGCGGACAGCCGCCCTCATTGGAGCATCGCCAGTGACATCTTCGAGCCTCGCCCGGTGGATCGCCGGCAGCGCGCTGGCCGGTATTCTCGCGGCCGCGCCGATCACGCTTGCCGCGCAGGCGCCGTCGCCGCGGGAGCTTCGCGGATTGACCGCCTCGGGCAGCTATCTGGCGGCCCGCCACGCCGGGCAGATGCGCGATGCGCTCGCAGCCGCCACCTATTACCGCGCCGCCCTCAAGCGCGACCCGAAGAACAACGAGCTGCGCGATCGCGCCTTCGTCTCGCTGCTGGTCGGCGGCAATGTCAAAGATGCCGTACGTTTCGCCGAGCGCATCGTGCAAACCGACAAGAACGACCGCGTCGCCCGGCTGGTGCTGGGCGTGCATGCGCTCATGCAGAAGCACTACCGCACTGCGCGCCGCGACCTTTCGCAGTCGGTGCGCGGGCCGATCACCGATCTGACCGCGACGCTGCTCACGGCCTGGAGCCTGTACGGCGCGGGCGACCCCAAGGATGCCGTGGCCCAGATCGACCGGCTCACCGGGCCGGACTGGTACGCCATCTTCAAGGATCTGCACGCCGGCATGCTCCTTGATCTCTCCGGCAACAAGAAGGAAGCCGGCGAACGGTTCGCACACGCCTACAAGCTCGATGCCTCGGCGCTAAGGGTGGTCGAGGCTTACGGCAGCTGGACCTCGCGCAACGGCTCGCTCAAGGCCGCGCGGCAGATTTTCGAGGCATTCAACAAGGTGTTGCCGGACCACCCGCTGATTGTTGCGGGGTTGGAAAAGCTCAAGCGCGGCGAGAAACTGCCGCCGCTGGTGGAATCCGCGCAGGCCGGCGCCGCCGAAGCGCTTTACGGGTTAGGCGCCTCGCTTGGCCGCCGCGGCGGCGAGGACCTCGGCCTCATCTATCTCCAGCTTTCGCTCTATCTCGCGCCCAAGCATCCGCTGGCGCTGCTTTCGCTCGCCGATCTCTATGAGGCGCTGAAGAAGCCGGACTTGGCGATCAAGGCCTATGAGCGTGTGCCGGCGAGTTCACCCTTGCACCGCAATGCCGCCATCCAGATGGCGGCCAATCTCGATTCGCTCGGCCGGACAGATGAGGCCGAAAAGCACCTCAAGGCGCTGATCAAGGACCATCCGAAGGACCTCGAAGCGATCATGGCGCTCGGCAATGTCCTGCGCGGGCACAAGAAGTTCGCCGAATGCGGCGACGTCTACTCCAAGGGCGTCGACATCATCGCTCATCCCGAGAAGGCAAACTGGGTACTCTTCTATTTCCGCGGCATCTGCTACGAGCGCTCGCATCAATGGCCGAAGGCAGAAGCCGATCTCAAGAAGGCGCTCGAGCTGTTCCCCGAGCAACCGCACGTGCTCAACTATCTCGGCTATTCCTGGATCGACCAGGGAGTGAACCTCGACCAGGGCATGGACATGATCAAGCGGGCCGTGAAGCAACGGCCGGACGACGGCTATATCGTCGATTCGCTTGGCTGGGCCTATTTCCGGCTCGGCAATTACCCGGAGGCGGTCAAGCAGCTGGAGCGCGCGATCGAGCTCAAGCCGGAAGACCCGACCATCAACGACCATCTCGGCGACGCCTATTGGCGCATCGGGCGCGAGCTCGAAGCGCGTTTCCAGTGGGCACATGCGCGCGATCTCAAGCCCGATCCGGAAGAGCTGCCGAAGATCATGGAGAAGCTCAAGAACGGGCTGCCCGACGAGACCTCCTCGCAGGCGAAAGTCGGCAAAAAGTACAAGGACGGCAACGGCGGCTAGCGCCCGCCGGAGGCATTCCCGCGTGAGCGCCCCGCTGATCGAAAAGGCTTGCGCCAAAGTCAACCTGACATTGCGCGTGCTCGGCCGCCGTGAGGACGGTTACCACGAGCTCGAGAGCCTGGTGGCGTTCACCGAGCTCGGCGATACGCTCACCCTTCAGCCGGCCGCCGACAGCGAGCTCGAAATAACCGGACCGTTCGCGGCCGCTTGCGGACCAAAAGCCGACAATCTGGTGCTCAAGGCAGCGGCGACGCTGCGCGAGCGCGCCGGCACCCTCAAGGCTGGGCACTTCCTGCTGGAAAAGATCATCCCGGTGGCGGCCGGCATCGGCGGCGGCTCGGCCGACGCGGCCGCAGCCTTGCGGCTGCTGGCGCGCGCCAACGATCTCGCCCTTGACGATCCGAGGCTGGCGTCGGCGGCGCTTGCCGTCGGCGCCGACGTGCCTGTATGCCTCGATCCGCGCGCGCGCGTCATGCGCGGCGTCGGCGATCTGTTGTCGGCGCCGGTTGACTTGCCGTCCTTGCCGGCGCTGCTGGTCAATCCGGGCGTGCCGTTGGCGACGCGCGATGTGTTCGCCGCCTTCGCCGGCAGTGAGGGCAGCAAGACTGCCTTGGGGACCTTGCCGCGCGAGCGCGACGGGGCCATCGATTTCCTTGCCCGCTACGGCAACGATCTCACCCACGGTGCGATCGCGCTGGCGCCGGTGGTCGCGCAAGTGCTCACCGCGCTGGAGGCTTTGGCCGGTGCCCGGCTCGCGCGCATGTCCGGCTCGGGGCCGACCTGCTTTGCGCTTTTCGACACGTCCGCCGCGGCTGAGGCCGCGGAGCGACAGCTTGCCGCCGCGCGCCGCGACTGGTGGGTGCGGGCCACGACAATAACTTAAGCGTGCTTGAAAATGCCGTTATTGGCGTGGACCCTTGGCAAACGGCCAAAGCCGCGGCAACAACTGCGGCAGAGGAGAGAACCATGAAATTCCGCTGGGTCGTCATCGCAGCCGCTGGCTTGGCCGTCGTCGCCGCTGATCCGGCGCTGGCGCGCGCGCGCCACAAGGCGCGCCCGCATTGCATCGACCGGCCGATGGAATTCTCCTGGGACGGCTTCTGGTTCAACCCGCCGCCGCAACCCAATGGCTGCGCGCCGCCGGTCTATGCCTTTGGCGAATATGTCGGCCAGGACCCCGATCCCAATATCCGCTTCCAGCTCCGGCGCGATCCGTCGACCGGATACGCCTACGACCTCATCCAGTGACTGCCGGCGCGCGCCGCTAATACGCGCGCGCGATACAGAACTCGACCGCGTCGATCAACGCCGTCTTGATCTCGGATGGCGGCACCAGCGCCAGTGCGTCGGTCGCGATGGCGCCGTAGTGGCGGGCGCGTCCGACCGTATCCTCGATCGCGTGATGCCTGGCGATGAGCTCGATGGCGGTGTCAAGATCGCCGTCGCGGATGTCGCACTGGCCAAGGGTGCGGTTCCAGAACTCGCGCTCACCCGCCGTACCGCGGCGGAACGACAGCACCACCGGCAGGGTGATCTTGCCCTCGCGGAAGTCGTCACCCACGTTCTTGCCGAGCTTGGCGGACTTGCCGCCGTAGTCGAGCGCGTCGTCGATGAGCTGGAAGGCGACGCCGAGATTCATGCCGAACGAGCGGCAGGCGGCAAGCTCGGCCTTGCCCTTGATCGCGAGCGCAGGTCCCACCTCGCAGGCGGCGGCGAACAGCTCCGCCGTCTTGGCGCGGATCACCGCCAGATATTCATCCTCGTTGGTGGCGGTGTTCTTGGCGGCGCTGAGTTGCATCACTTCGCCTTCGGCGATCACGGCGGCCGCCGAGGACAGGATCTCGAGCGCGTGCAGATTGCCGACCTCGACCATCATGCGAAAGGCCTGGCCGAGCAGGAAGTCGCCGACCAGCACGCTTGCCTCGTTGCCCCACAGCATGCGGGCGGCAAGCTTGCCGCGGCGCATGTCGCTTTCGTCCACCACGTCGTCGTGCAGCAGCGTGGCCGTGTGCATGAACTCGACGGCGGCGGCGAGCTTGATGTGGCCGTCACCGGGATAGCCCGACAGCTTGGCCATCGCCAAGGTGAGCATCGGCCGCAGCCGCTTGCCGCCCGAAGCGATCAGGTGGTTGGCGACCTCCGGGATCATGGTCACTTCCGAACCGGTGCGTGCCACGATCGCCGTGTTGACTCGCTCCATGTCCGGTGCCACCAGTTCGGCGAGTCGATCGAGCGAGGGAGCTTGCGGACTTTCGAACGGAACGACGACGGCCAAGGCGCTTCTCCGGGTCAAAACAGGCAGTCAGCATAGAAACGCTGCGTCAACGCGGCAAGTACATTAGTCTTAGTCGTATAACCGCAAATTGACGCAGCATGCAGGGGGCTCCGGTTGGCGAAAAGCGTTGCAAAATCGGCGGCCGCTAAAGCCGGCCATCACGGCCCCTACAAAATCGCCGTGTTGGTGCCTTGCTACAACGAGCAAGCGGCCATTGCGAAGGTTGTGAAGGACTTTCGCACGGCTTTGCCCGGCGCCGCCATCTTCGTGTAAGACAATAATTCGACCGACAAGACCGCGGCGGTCGCCCGCGCCGCCGGGGCGGAGGTCTTCCAGGAGAAGCACCAAGGCAAGGGCTTGGTGGTGCGGCGCATGTTCACCGACGTCGAGGCCGACATCTACGTACTGGTGGACGGCGACGCCACCACGACGCGCCGAGCGCCAAAGCCATGATCGCGCGGCTGCTCACGGACCGGCTCGACATGGTGGTGGCGAACCGCATCAACCGCTAAAAGGCGGCCTCTCGCGCCGGTCACCGCACTGGCAATCGGCTGCTGACCGCCTTCGTCACCTACCTACAGACCGGGCTGGTGCCGCGGCTGCCGACCGCGATACTCTCGACCGGCCTGATGCTGCTGGCGTTCCTGTCGATCGCCGTCGGCCTGGTGCTCGACACGGTGACGCGCGGCCGGCGCGAGATGAAGCTGCTCGCTTACCTGTCCCATCGCGCGCCGGGCGAGGAACGCCGGCGGGGTGCATGATCCCGAAAACTGGGTGGCGGTTTTCGGAAAGGATCGTGCGCAATACAAGAATGTTAGCTTGGCAATCAATTTTCCCGAGGCAGTGACTGCCGTGAAAGAGATCGTCCGCACCAATAACATGGTCCTGGTTTCGGCGATCGGCGCGTTGCTTGACGGCGCCAAGATTCCGCACATGGTGCTCGACCAGAACATGAGCGTGCTGGAAGGCTCGCTCGGCATCCTGCCGCGCCGCGTTCTGGTGGCGGAAGAAGATGTCGGTCGCGCCCGACGGCTGCTCAGCGAAGCCGGGCTCGCCCATGAGCTGCGGCCCGATGGCCGCTGAACGCGATATTCTCGAGACCAGCGAAGACGCCGTGCTCGGCGGCCGCTTGCGCCTGCGCCAGCCGCTCAAGGGCCACCGCGTCGGCCACGACGCGATCCTGCTCGCCGCTGTAACCGGTGGCCACGCCGGCGAACATGCGGTCGAACTCGGCGCCGGCGTCGGCGCCGCCGGCCTGGCGCTGGCCGCGCGCGTGCCCGGGCTTACCGTCACGCTGGTCGAGATCGACGCGGCGCTCAGCCGGCTTGCCGCCGAGAATGCGCAACTCAACCGGCTGGACGGCCGGGTGCGGGCCGTGGCTTGCGATGCCGAAGACTTGGACGCGCTCACCGCCGCGGCGCTTGGCGCCGGCAGCGCCGACCGGGTGCTGATGAACCCGCCGTTCCACGACGCCAGCCGCCACAACGTTTCGCCCGATGCGCGCCGGCGCCTCGCTTATGCGGGGGCGCCCGGTTTGCTGCAACGCTGGATCGCTTCCGCGGCCTGGCTGCTCAAGCCCGGCGGCGTGCTGACCCTGATCTGGCGGGCGGATGAGCTGGAACAAGTTCTCGGCGCGCTGGCGGACGCGTTCGGCGACCTCGTCGTGCTGCCGGTTGAGCCGCGCGCTGGCGCCGCCGCCATTCGCGTGCTGGTACGTGCGGTCAAGGGCGGCACGGCTGCGCCGGTCTATCTGCCCGCGTTGGTTCTCAACGACGCGCAGGGGCGGCCGACGCAAGGCGCGAAGGCCGTGCTGCGCGGCGGGCAACCGTTGGCTCTTGCGGACAAATAAACGCCGGCGTCGCCGACCGCCTACGCCGTCCGCGCATGAAGTCGCGCCAGCGCCGATAGATCAACTGGCGCCGCATGCGGCTCAGGTTGTCGCTGCTGAGATGCGAAAGTCCAACAACCGTGCCGATAAGCAGGAACAGCAGGGTGAGCTTGGGATCCATCGATCCGCCCTTTGCAAAGCCGCCGGCGTGGGTAGCCTCGACCGCAATGCAAAAACTATTCCAAGGCAAAATAATGGGCGGTTCGTGGCGCTTCAGAGACTTTGACTTAGGCGGCAAGGACTGCGTAACTGGCCCGTAAACATCGGGGCGATTTGAAACAATGCCGAATATCTTTACCCGAGCGCTCGGTCCGCTGCGCATACTGCTGCCGGCGCGCTTCCGCCCGGACATTCCCATCGTGCCGGTGGTGCGGCTGACCGGCATCATCGGGGTGGCAACGCCGCTGCGGCCCGGGCTGATGCTGTCCACCATCGCTCGCACGCTTGAGCGCGCCTTCGCGGTGCGCCGCGCGCGCGCGGTGGCGCTGATCATCAATTCGCCGGGCGGTTCGCCCACCCAGTCGCACCTTATCTTGCGCCGCATCCGGCAACTGGCGGAGGAGAAGAAAATCCCGGTGCTCGCCTTCATCGAGGACGTCGGCGCTTCCGGCGGCTACATGCTGGCCTGCGGCGGCGACGAGATCATCTGCGATCAATATTCGATCGTCGGCTCGATCGGCGTGGTCGGCGGCTCGTTCGGCTTTCCCAAGCTGATGGATAAACTCGGCATCGAGCGCCGCCTCTACACCTCGGGTGAGCACAAGGCGATGCTCGATCCGTTCTTGCCTGAGAAGCCGGAGGACGTGAAGCGTCTCAAGGCCATCCAAAAGGACATCCACGCGCACTTCATCGCGCTGGTCAAGGAGCGCCGCGGTGCCAAGTTGCGCGGCGCCGACAAGACGTTGTACTCCGGCGAATTCTGGACCGCGCCGAAGGCGATCGAATTGGGTCTGGTCGACGGCATCGGCGATCTGCGCTCGGTCTTGCGCGAGCGCTATGGCGAGAAAGTGCGCATGCCATTGATCATGGCCGAGCGCAGCCTGTTGGGCCGGCGGCTGCCGGGCGTGAACGTCGTTGAAGCGCTGGCCAAGCAGGCGGGTCTCGCCGATGATCTGATTTCGGCGCTGGAGGCGCGCGCGCTGTGGTCGCGCTACGGGCTTTGAGCCGGCATAACGAGCAAGGCCGCGAAATTGCCGCGATTGCTTGGGAAAAAGGTTCCGCCGCTCAAGACAAGGAGCACGGTCATGCCGCCATTTCTGCTTTCGCCGCTGGTGAAATGGACGCTCGCTGCGCTCGGCGGCGCCATGGTCGTGCATTGGGTGGTCAAAGAAGCGCGCCGGGTCAATGAAGAGCTCGACCGCGCCAAGCGTGCTACCACGCGAATTTCCGAGCGGGAAAACCTGCCGACCCTGCGGCGCGATCCGTCGAGCGGCGAATATCGGCCCTAGCGCGATCGGAAAAATCCGATTCAAGCTCGATTGATTAGAGCCGAGCCCTCTTCATGGCAGGTGAGGGGCGGCCAGCGCTTCAGCGGCTGACGCTCTGCTTGTTGGTGACGAGGGCACCGAAGAACAGCACGAATAGCACCATCCCGACCAATTCGAACGCCAACATGTAGTTCCTCCGCTATGGCTTTTGTTCTAATCGGTCGCGTCGATACCGATTTCAGTTCAATGGCCGGTAAATGGTTGCCGTCTTGACCCTCTATGAGGCCGTCGATAGGGTCCAAACACATTCCCATGCTTAACAATTCGTATCATCACGATGGCTGAAGCCGATCTTCTTGCCAGGGACCGTCCGCGTCAGGGCAACCTGGATCCGGCGCGCTCGTTCCAGGGTCTGATTCTGGCGTTGCAGCAGTACTGGGCGAATTGGGGCTGTGTGATTTTGCAGCCCTACGACATGGAGGTGGGGGCGGGCACCTTCCACCCGGCCACCACATTGCGCTCGCTTGGACCCAAGCCCTGGCGCGCCGCCTACGTGCAGCCCTCGCGCCGGCCCAAAGACGGCCGCTACGGCGAGAATCCGAACCGGCTGCAGCACTACTACCAGTTCCAGGTGACGCTGAAGCCGTCGCCGCCCGACATCCAGGAGCTTTATCTTAACTCGCTGAAAACCAT
>Ga0307436_1000566_pt1 | contig 17470 bp, 15 predicted proteins | sample SalMarWE160440MG_FD_202513 | JGI IMG/M metagenome (GOLD analysis project Ga0307436, IMG submission 202513) | Salt marsh sediment microbial communities from the Plum Island Ecosystem LTER, Massachusetts, United States - WE1604-40 | ecosystem: Environmental > Aquatic > Marine > Intertidal zone >...
TACAGCTTCGACGCCTACGCCAACGTCCTCGCCGATCCGTTGTTTCGGCAGAGCTTTTCGTATTCGGTGATAATCGCGCTGCTCACCATCGTCGCCGGCATCGTACTTGTCGTGCCGGCGGCCTATTTCGTGCGCCTGCGTCTGCCGCGGCTGCGCCCGATCATCGAATTCGTGACGCTGCTGCCGCTCGTCGTGCCGCCGATCATCCTCGTCTTCGGTTACATCCGCCTGTTCAATTCGTCGTCGCTGTTGCCGCTGACGGCAACGCGGCGGGGAACCGACCTGCTGCTGATCTTCGGATATGCGGCGCTGTCGCTGCCATACATGTACCGCGCGGTCGATACCGGCCTGCGCGCCATCGACGTGCGCACGCTGACCGAAGCCGCCCAGATGCTCGGTGCGCGCGTGCCGACGATCATCGTGCGGGTGATCTTCCCCAACATCATGGTCGCGGTGCTCTCCGGCGCCTTTCTGACCTTCGCCATCGTCATCGGCGAATTCGTCATGGCGAGCCTGCTCAATCGGCCGATGTTCGGCCCCTACATGCAGAACGTCGGCGCCAACAAGGCTTACGAGCCCGCCGCGCTCGCCATCATCGCCTTCCTCGTCACCTGGGCCTGCATGGGACTCATCCAGGTGCTGGGACGCTTCGGCCGCCGCACTGCGCCGGGCATACGGTGAGGATTGCACGATGGCCTTTCTTGAACTCGAAGGATTGCGCAAACAGTTCGGTGCGACCCAGGTCGTGCACGATTTGGATCTGGCGGTGGAGCACGGCGAGTTCGTCTCGTTCCTCGGGCCAAGCGGCTGCGGCAAGACCACGACGCTGCGCATGGTCGCGGGCTTCGAAGCGCCGACCGCCGGCACCGTCCACATCGACGACAGGGACGTTACCAGACTGCGCCCAAATCAGCGCAACATCGGCATGGTCTTCCAGTCCTACGCCCTCTTTCCCAACATGACCGTCGCCAACAACATCGCCTTCGGTCTCAAGGTCGCCAAGCAGCCGACGCGCGAGATCACGGCGCGCGTCAGCGAAATGCTGGCCCTGATCAAGCTGCCCGACCTCGCCGAGCGTTACCCCTATCAGCTGTCCGGCGGTCAGCAGCAGCGTGTCGCCCTTGCCCGGGCGCTCGCCGTAAAGCCGCAGGTTCTCCTGCTCGACGAGCCGTTGTCGGCTCTCGATGCCAAGATCCGCGTCTCGCTGCGCGAGGAAATCCGCGCCCTGCAGCGCGAGCTCGGCATCACCACCATCTACGTCACCCACGACCAGGAGGAGGCGCTGTCGATGTCCGACCGGGTGGTGGTGATGAACGAAGGGGGGGTCGAACAGATCGGCTCGCCGTTCGAGATCTACAACTTCCCGCGCACCCGCTTCGTCGCCTCCTTCGTCGGCACCCTCAACATCATGGAGGCACGGGTCGTCGATCCGGACGCCGGCCGCATCTGCATCGACGACCAGGAGATCGTCACCGCCCGCAGTGTCGATGGCGCCGGCCCCGGCGAGACGCGCGCGGTCGCCCTCCGCCCCGAGGCAATCCTGCTCGACGACAGCGACGCCGACGCGACGCGCAATCGCATGCGTGGCATCGTCGAGGAGGTGAATTTCCTGGGGGCGGTGGTGCGCGTGCGGGTGCGTTTCACCGAAAGCACGCTGTCGCTCGACACCTTCAACAGCTCCGGCAGCCCGCCGCCGGCCCGCGGTGATGAGGTGACGGTCAGCTTCGCCGCCACGGACGTGCTGGTTCTCGACGGCCCCGCGACCAACTGACCGGCACCTGGCCCGGGATGGCGCCCGTGCCGGCGTTTGACAGGGGATTTACCGGCGCTCAACCTCGTTCATATAGGAAGATGGCGAGCCCCGGGACCGAACACCGGCTGGACATGGACAGAGCAGGCGACCTTCCCGCCCTCAGATTGCGCGGGCTGACCAAGAGTTTCGACCGTCCGGCCGTCGACGCGCTCGACCTCACCGTTCGCGCCGGCGAGTTCTATGCCCTGCTCGGCCCCAACGGGGCCGGCAAAACCACGACACTGCGCATGGTGGTGGGGCTGTTGCGGCCTGACGCCGGCGCCATCGAGGTGCTCGGCGTCGACGCCCTGGCCGAGCCGGTCGCCGCCAAGCGGCTGATGGCCTGGGTCTCCGACGAGCCGATGATCTATGAAAAACTGACCCCGCTCGAATACCTCGCCTTCGTCGCCGGACTGTGGGGGATCGAGCCGGCCGCCGGCGAGAGGGCGGCACTCGAGCTGATCGACTGGCTCGGCCTTGCCGCCCATGCCAACGAGCGCTGCGAGGGCTTCTCGCGCGGCATGCGGCAGAAGGTGGCGCTCGCCGGCGCTCTCGTCCACGATCCCCGCCTGATCATCCTCGACGAGCCGTTGACCGGCCTCGACGCCGGCACCGCCCGTCAGGTCAAGGACGTCCTGCAGGCGCGCGTCGCCGCCGGCGGCACCGTCATCATGACCACCCACATTCTCGAGGTCGCCGAGCGCATGGCCGAACGCATCGGCGTGCTCTCGCGGGGCCGCCTGATCGCGGAAGGCACGCTCGCCGAGCTGAGTCTGAGGGCCGGACGCGGCGGCAGCCTCGAGGATGTCTTCCTGACGTTGGTCGCCGACGGCGCCGCCGCGTGAGCGCGCCGGCATCCATTATCTGGCTCGCCCGCCAGGAGCTTCGCCTCGCCTGGCGCGACTGGCGCAGCCTGATGACCGCCAGCGAGCGGCGCCCGCTGTCCCGCGCCCTGCTGGTGCTCGCCTTCGTTGCCGTGTCGCTGCACCTGCCCGCCTACGCCATGGTCGCCCGCTTTGCCGATGTCGGCCTCGCGCCGGACGTCACCCAGCTGTTTTCGCTGTCGCTGGTCGTGTTGCTTTATCTGTCGCTGCTTCTCAGCCAGGCGATGGAATCGGTGACGCGGACGCTTTATTCGCGCGGCGACCTCGATCTGGTGATGTCCTCGCCGGTGGCGCCCGCCCGCCTGTTCTCGGTCAGGATCGCGGCGAACGCGGTGCTGATGGCGATCATGGCGCTGGTGCTGTCGTCGCCGTTCATCGACGTGCTGGTGTTGGTCGGCGGTCCCCGCTGGCTGGCCGGCTTCGGTGTCGCCGTCGCCGTCGCGGTGGTGGCCTCGGCGGTTGCGGTGGCGCTCACCGTCGGTCTGTTCCGCCTGCTCGGGCCGCGCCGCACGCGGCTGGTGGCGCAGGTGCTCGCCGCCGTCATCGGCGCCGCCTTCGCCATCGGCATCCAGATCGTCGCCATCGTCAACTACGGCGGCCCGGGTGGCGCCGCCGCTTTATTGGCGTCGCCAACGCTGACGGCTCACCTGCCCGCGGCCGGCAGCCCGCTGTGGCTACCGGCGCGGGCCGTCTTCGGCGACCTCGCCGCCCTGGTTGCCGTCGTGGCGATCGCGCTCGCCACGCTTGCCGCGGTGATGGCCGCGTTTGCGCCCCGTCTTGGTGAATATTCGCTCGCCGCCGTCGATCTGATCCCGACCCGCCACCGCCACCAGCGCCGCTTCCGCATTCAGTCGCCGCGCTGGGCCATGCGCCGTAAGGAGTGGCTGCTGCTCAGGCGCGACCCGTGGTTGGTGTCGCAGACCCTGACCCAGCTTCTCTACCTGGTGCCGCCCGCCCTGTTGCTGCTCCACAATTTCAACGGCGCCAGCGGCTCGATGGTGGTCGTCGTCATGGTGCTGGTCACGGTGGGCGGCCAGCTCGCCGGCGCCCTCGCCTGGCTCGCCATCTCCGGCGAGGATGCTCCCGATCTGGTCGCCACGGCGCCGCTTGTCGGCGCCGCGGTTGTGCGTGCCAAGGTCGAGGCGGTGATGGGAGCGCTGGCGGTGGTGCTCGGGCCGCTGCTGGTCATCGTTGCCGTCATCTCGCCCTACCATGCCGCCTTTGCCGCCGTCGGCGTGGCGATCGCGGCCCTGTCGACCATCCAGATCCAGCTGTGGTTCCGGGCGCAGGCGCGGCGCAGCCACTTTCGCCGCCGCCACACCTCGTCGCGGATCGCCACCTTCGCCGAGGCGCTGACGTCGTTTTCGTGGGCCGCCGCCGCCGGCCTCGCCGCCGCCGGCAGTGGGCTGGCTGCTGCCAGCGCCGTCATCGCGCTGCTGATTCTCGCCGGTGCCCGCTCGGCGAGCCCGCGCAAGGCGCTGGCTTCGCCAGGGGCGGTGATGTGAGGTCCCTGCCTCTCACCGCCGGTCGCGGTCGTCGAGGACGTGGTAGTCGATCTCGATAGTGCGTGTCTGCGCCGGTTGCCCGCCGTCCGCCCGCGCCGCCGCCATCAGCCTGTTGAGCCGCCAGCGGGCGATCAGCAGGGCGATCGCCACCACCGGCAGCAGGATCAGGGCGAGCCCCAGCGACAGGATGACCACTGCGATCGCCAGCGCCAGCGCCAGCGCGACGCCGACGAACACCCCGATGCGGGCCCGCCAGCTCATCGTGCCGAATCGTATGCGGCGGTATTGCAGCATCGTCTCCTCCTGGGCGCCATATGTGGCTCCGCCAGGCGGGTGACAAGGCGATTTCGCCGACGACTGTGCTAGACCGTGCCGGCGGCGCCGCGGCGCCGTCCGTTCAACCTTGAGGCGCACCGCCCGCACCCATGTCGACCGCCAGCACCATCGTCGCGACCATTCAGGCGCACGGCTTGTACATCCTGTTTCCGCTGGCGGTCGTCGAAGGGCCGATCGTGACCGTGGTTGCCGCCTTCCTTGCCAGCCAGGGCTATCTGAGCCTGCTGGCGGTCTATCTGGCGGTTGTTCTGGCCGACCTGGTCGGCGACGTCGCGTTCTACCTGACCGGGCGCTACGGCAAGCAACTGCTGCTTGACCGCTGGGGCCACTACGTCGGCATCACCCGGGCGCGACTGGTGATGCTGGAGGACCACTTTCGTTCGCACGGCGGCAAGACGCTGCTCATCGCCAAGGCCACCCACTCGCTCGGCTTTGCCGCCTTGCTCGCCGCCGGCGCCTCGCACATGCGCTTCGGCCCGTTCCTGTGGTACAATTTGCTCGGCACGCTGCCCAAGTGCCTGTTCTTTCTGCTTGTCGGCTACCTGCTCGGTTCGTCCTATCTGCAGATCGACTCCTACCTCTTCCGCTACTCGTTGCTGGTTGTGGTCGTCGCCGTGATTGCGCTGGTCTATTGGCTCGTGCGTCGCAGGTTCTGACCGATGTCCGGCACCGACGCCGTTTCCTGCGTCATCCCTGCCTACAACGAGGCCGGTCGCATCGGCCGGGTACTCGCCGTCGTCGCCGCCCATCCGCTGGTCGCCGAGGTGGTGGTGGTCGACGACGGCTCGACCGACGACACCGCCGCCCGCGTTGCCACCGTTGCCGGCGTGCGCCTGATCCGCCAGCCGGTGAACGCCGGCAAGAGCAAGGCCTTGCGCACCGGTCTGGCGGCGGCCCGCCGGCCGCTGGTCATGCTTCTCGATGCCGACCTGACCGGCCTCACCGCGGACCACGTGACCCGGCTGATCACGCCGGTCCTGCGCGCTCGCGCCGATATGGCGGTCAGCCTGCGCGCCAACACCATGACCGCCTGGCGGCTCATCGGCCTCGACTACATTTCCGGCGAGCGTGTCTTCCGTAAGGACCTCATCGCCGGGCGTCTGGATGCGATCGACCGCCTCCCCAAGTTCGGCTTCGAGGTGTTCCTCAACGAAATCTGCATAACCCACGGCTGCCGCATCGCCGTGGTCAGATGGGACGGCGTCGCCAGCCCGTTCAAGTACCGCAAATATGGCCTGCTCACCGGCGTGCTGGGCGACATCGGCATGATGCGGGATCTGTTCAGCGTCGTTTCGCCGTGGCGTCTGGCACGACAGGTGCCCGCCATGCTGCGCCTGCGGGTGAGCGTCGATGCCATCTCGTGACGGTCCGATCGGCGCCGGTGAGCAGCGGCCGGCCACCCGGCCGGAGGCGTCCGCGATCACCATTTCGTTCGTCATCCCCGCCTACAACGAGGAGAACCGCATCGGCGCCTGTCTGCAGTCGGTGGTGAGCGCGGTGGCGGCACGCCGTGACGCCGAGGTGATCGTCGTCAACAATGCCAGCAGCGACCGCACCCGCCAGCGTGCCAGTGCCTTTGCCGGCGTCAGGGTGATCGACGAGCCCGACAAGGGTCTGGTGCGCGCCCGCCGCGCCGGCTTTCTCGCCGCCAAAGGCGATCTCGTCGCCAACATCGACGCCGACACCAGGCTGACCGATCGCTGGCTCGACGTCGTGCTGCAAGAGTTTCGCCGTGACCCGCAGCTGGTGGCGCTGAGCGGCCCGTTCTTCTATTTCGACATACCCCCGCGTTGGCGCGTGGCGGTCAACCTGTTCTACGTCGCCGGCTATCTCATCCACTTGTTGAGCCAGCACGTCCTTCATCTCGGCGCCATGGTCCAGGGCGGCAATTTCGTCGTCCGCCGCGCGGCGCTGGAGGCGGCCGGCGGCTACGACACCTCGATCGAGTTCTACGGTGAGGACACCGACCTCGGCCGCCGGCTGAGCAAGGTCGGCCGCGTCAAGTGGACCTTTCGCCTGCCGATCCATGCCTCGGGGCGCCGTCTGATGGCCGAGGGCGTCATCCGCACCGGCGCGCGCTACGCGCTCAATTTCTTCTGGGTGACCTTTTTCCGCCGGCCGTGGACCACGACCCACACCGACATCCGCACCAAATAGCCGGCGGGCGAAGATCGGCTGCCGCGATCATCGTCGCATGGACGGGTCGCGGCGGACGTGCGAAAATTGATCGATGCGCCTTTGCCATTGCGCCGCAATCGAAGGGGCCGCAGTTCCGATGAGCGACATCGTTACCAAGCCGCAAACTAAGGTGCGGCCGAAGACGCAACGCCCGCGTCTCCACAAGGTCATCTTGATCAACGACGACTACACGCCGCGCGAGTTCGTGGTCAGGGTACTCAAGGCCGAGTTCGGCATGAGCGAGGACCAGGCCCACCGGGTGATGATCACCGCGCACACCCGCGGCGTCTGCGTGGTCGCCGTCTACGCCAAGGACATCGCCGAGACCAAGGCGACGCGGGCCACCGATGCCGGCCGCCGCGCCGGCTTCCCGCTGCTCTTCACCACCGAGCCGGAGACCTGAGCTTCCCGGCGGAATGTCATCCTCAGGCCTCGACCGATCCCGCGGTCAAGCCGGAGGACGACAGAGTGTTGGTGCGGGGAGAGCGACAGGGCGAGGGGGCTGCCCGCCCTCACACGTCAAGATTCGCCACGGAGAGCGCGTTGGTCTGGATGAAGTCCTTGCGCGGCTCCACCTCGTCGCCCATCAGCCGGCCGAACAGATCGTCGGCCTCGTCGGCCTCGCGCACCTTGACCTGCAGGAGCGTGCGCGCCTCCGGGTCGAGGGTTGTCTCCCACAACTGCTCGGCGTTCATCTCGCCGAGGCCCTTGTAGCGCTGCAGCGTCAGGCCCTTGCGGCCGGCCGCCGTCACCGCCCGGAAAAGGTCGCGCGGCCCTTGGATCACCGTGGTCTCGTCCTTGCGCACCAGACTCGGCGGGTGGGCGTAGATCGGCTGCAGCCTGGCAGCATAGCCGTCGAGCTTGCGGGCGTCGGAGGAATCCAGGAGCGCCCCGTCGATGACCGCCGTCTCCTTGACGCCGCGTACCTCGCGCTCGAAGTGGAAGCCGTTTGCCGCCGAGAAGGTTCCCGTCCAGCCGCGCTCGGTCTCCTCGGCGAGCGCGTCGAGACGCTTGGCAACGTAGGCCGCCGCCGCTTCCGCCTTGTCGGTCTCGGCAAGGATCGCCGGGTTGAGCGCGCCGGCGATCGCCACCTGCTCGACCACCGCGCGGCTGTAGCGGGAATGGATGCCGTCCAGCACCCGGACGATGGCGCGCGCCTCGCCGACGATCTCGGCGAGGTCGGCCCCGGCGCGCTCGTCGCCGCGGGCGAGCTGCAACACCGCTCCATCGAGGCCGGTCGCGATCAGGTAGTCTTCCAGCGCCCGCTCGTCCTTGAGGTAGATCTCCGAGGAGCCGCGCTTGACCTTGTAGAGCGGCGGCTGGGCGATGAACAGGTGGCCGCGCTCGATCAGGTCGCGCATCTGCCGGTAGAAGAAGGTCAGCAGCAGCGTGCGGATATGGGCGCCGTCGACGTCGGCGTCGGTCATGATGATGATCTTGTGGTAGCGCAGCTTGTCGGGGTCGAACTCGTCCTTGCCGATCGAGGTGCCGAGGGCGGTGATCAGCATGCCGATCTGCTCCGACGAGATCATCTTGTCGAAGCGCGCCCGCTCGATGTTGAGGATCTTGCCCCTGAGCGGCAGCACCGCCTGGTTCTCGCGGTTGCGGCCCTGCTTGGCGGACCCGCCGGCCGAGTCGCCCTCGACGATGAACAGCTCCGACTTGGCCGGATCGCGCTCCTGGCAGTCGGCGAGCTTGCCGGGCAGCGAGGCGATGTCGAGGGCGCCCTTGCGCCGGGTGAGCTCGCGCGCCTTGCGCGCCGCCTCGCGCGCCGCTGCCGCCTCGACCACCTTGCCGACGATGATCCTGGCCTCGGCCGGGTGCTCCTCGAACCAGGTGCCGAGTCCGTCGTTGACCAGCCCTTCGACCACCGGCCGCACTTCCGAGGAGACCAGCTTGTCCTTGGTCTGCGAGGAGAACTTCGGATCGGGCGCCTTGACCGAGAGGACGGCGGTCAGGCCCTCGCGGCAGTCGTCGCCGGAGAGCGACACCTTGTCCTTGCGCGACACCTGCTTGTCGGCGTAGCCGGTGACCTGGCGGGTGAGCGCCCCGCGGAAGCCGGCGAGATGGGTGCCGCCATCGCGCTGGGGGATGTTGTTGGTGAAGCAGAGCACGTTCTCGTGGTAGGAATCGTTCCACCACATGGCGACCTCGACGGTGATGCCGTCGCGCTCGGCGCGGATGGTGATCGGCTGCCCGATCAGCGGGTGCTTGGCGCGGTCGAGGTAGCGGGCGAAGGCTTCCAGCCCGCCGTCGTAGCGCATCTCTTCCTTCTTCGGTTCGACGCCGCGCTTGTCGGTGAGCACGATGCGGACACCGGAGTTGAGGAAGGCGAGCTCGCGCAAGCGGTGCTCGAGCGTGGCGTAGTCGAACTCAGTCCTGGTGAAGGTCCTGGGCGAGGGCAGGAAGGTGACCTCGGTGCCGCTGCGCCCCTCCCATGGGCCGGTGACCTTGAGCGGCTCGTCGGCGACCCCGTCGGAGAAGCGCATCTCGTGGATCTCGCCGTTGCGCCAGATTGTCAGCTTCAGCCACTGCGACAGCGCGTTGACCACCGACACGCCGACGCCGTGCAGGCCGCCCGACACCTTGTAGGCGTTCTGGTCGAATTTTCCGCCGGCGTGCAGCTGGGTCATGATCACTTCGGCCGCCGACACGCCCTCGCCCTTGTGGATGTCGGTCGGTATGCCGCGGCCATTATCCATGACGGTGACCGAGCCGTCCGGGTTGAGCGTCACCACCACCATGTCGGCGTGGCCCGCCAGCGCCTCGTCGATCGCGTTGTCGACCACCTCGTAGACCATGTGATGCAGGCCCGAGCCGTCATCGGTATCGCCGATGTACATGCCCGGGCGCTTGCGCACGGCGTCGAGGCCCTTGAGGACCTTGATCGATTCGGCGCCGTAGTCGCCGGACCGTTTGCCGACGGGTTTCAGTTCGTTCATGTGCTGTACCGCTGGGCCGTCGGGGCGTCCGAAGGGCCGTTCGGCCACCGCGCGACCGCCCCTCGCGGGGCGCGTTTGACCGGCGGGAAGGGCCCTGGAATCACCTGCCTAATATAGCATCGTCGGGGCCGGATTTCGCCCCTTTGCCAAGAATTTAGGTGAATATTTTTGCGTCGCACAATGGCCCGCCGCGGCGGTTTTTCACCCCGTTGGCGCGAGCCGTCCGTCCTCCACCCGCAAGCGCCGGGTTTTTTCGCCGGTGGCGGCGAAAACGCCCTCGTCGGTGCCGGTCATGAAGGACTGGCAGCCGAGGTCGTCGAGCATCGCGAACAGCGCCTCGCGCCGGGTCCGGTCGAGGTGGGCCGCAACCTCGTCGAGGAGCACGAGCGGCGTCTCGCCGCAAAGGCGGGCGGCAAGCCGCGCCTCAGCCAGCGCCAGGCCGATCAGCAGCGCCTTCTGCTCACCGGTCGAGCAGGTCTCCGCCGCCGCCTGCTTGGGTCCGTGACGAACGCGCAGATCCGACAGATGAGGCCCGGACAGCGTTCGTCCGGCGTGGGCGTCGCGCGGGCGCTCCCCTTCGAGGTCGGCGCGATAAAGGTCTTCCGCGGCGCTGGCCGAATGGCCGTCCAGCCAGTGCTCGAGCATCCCTTCCAGCGCGATTTCGGCGAACGGGAACGGCGAGGCGGTGTCGCTCTCGGCGATCAGGGCCGCGATTGACTCCGCCCATTCGCGCCGCGCCGCGGCGATGGCGACGGCAAGCTCGGCCATCTCGGTCTCGATGGCGTCGAGCCAGGCGGAATGATCGGGCCCCTCGGCAAGCAGCTTGTTGCGCCCCCGCATCGCCCTCTCGAAGGCGTTGACCCGGCTGCCGTGGCTCCTGTCGATGACGAGCACGGCGCGATCGAGGAAGCGACGGCGGTCACCGGCCGGGCCGGTGAACAGGCCGTCCATCGCCGGCGTCAGCCAGATGACCCTGAGCTGTTCGAGAAAGGCGTCGGCCGAGCGGGCAGGGGCGTGGTTGACGCGCACCGAGCGCCGCGTTTGTGGTCCCTCCGGCGTGAGGGCGACGCCGGTGCCGAGATCGACCGGGCCGCCGGCCTTGTCCACGGTGGCCGCCACCGCCCACGACCCATCGCCGGGACGGCGTGCCACCTCGTCGAGCCGGGCCCCGCGCAAGCCGCGCCCCGGCGAGAGGAACGAGATCGCTTCGAGGAGGTTGGTCTTGCCGGCGCCGTTCGCTCCGGTGAGCACGACGGAACGCTGGTCGAGGTCGAGCGACAGCGCCGCATAGTTGCGGAAGCCGGTGAGCTTCAGCCGGGCGAGCGAGGTGCGGGTCGGGCGGTGCGATTGTGGCACGGAGGCGGTCTTAGCGCGCCTGGCGGCCTGCCGCACGTGCCCGTCTTGCCGCGCCGCCTCACGGCCGTCTTGCGGATCTCCGTCGGCGGCGTCATATTCGCGGCTCCCGTCAACAACCGAAAGGAGGTGATCCAGTGTCTCATTGTCTTACGCCGCGTGCGGCGGAGCTGACCTGGAACCTCGTTCGCGAGGTCCTCGCCTCCTGAAGTTGAGGCCGAGTTTGGTCAAGCCGCTGCTTACGCGGCTGGCAATGGAAGGGCCGTCCCGAGGGACGGCCCTTCGCATGTCTAGCGCAAGCCCATCTGCTTACGGCCGAGGGCGGTGAGATCGGCTTCCGTGGCGCGGTCCTTGAACCCGACCTCGAAATCCATCGGCGCAAAGTCCGGCGGCGAGCGGCCGTCGCGAAACGCCTGGCACTGGCGCGGCAGATAGGCGCGATTCTTGGCGCAGTCGGGGGCGGAGCCGATGTAGATGACGCTCGCGTATTCCGTGCCGGTGTGCTCGTCGGCCACGGAGTGGCAGATGTCGGTGTGCCACCACACGGTGTCACCGGGCATCACCTCGGGGATGGAAACGGTACCGGCGATCATGTCGGCGTGCCACACGGGCGTGACGCCGAGCGCGCGGCCGGGTGCGGCTCCACAAAGATCGTCCTCGGCCACGTCGTCCTGGAGGGCGCGCAGGAGCACGTAGCCGATCCCCTCGGCGATCGGAATGAGGCGCAGCGTCCCGTCCCCGGGGCCCTGCCGGCTGAGCGCCGTCCAACCCTGATAGGTGCGGAAAACGCTTGCCACCGCCGGCGAGGGGATCTCGCGCGTCTCCAGCCGATGGCGCGCGTCGAAGGGATCGTAGCCGCGCCAGTCGCCGGCGAAGATGCGTTCGTAGACGCGCTGGTAGCCGGGATCGATCCAGCGCTCGACGGTGCCGGCATCCATGTGCGGCGACAGGCCGAGCGTCTTGTCGCCGGGCCGGCGCCGGCGCACGCGGTCGGCATAGGTGCACTGCAGGTCGGGGTCGAAGACGCCCTCGTAGTTGGTCCACAGCCGATCGAGGAAGGAGCGCGTCTCGGCGAGCTTCTCGTCCTGGCGCGCCAGCACCTGGGGCTTCGACCAATAGACGTTGAAGATTTGCGGCCGGCCGGCCTTCAGGGTGGAGAAATATTTGTCGAGGCTGCGCTTTGCGACCTCCTTGCCCTCATAGTCGTTGTCGTCGAGATAGCAGCCGACCTCGTCCAGCCAGCCGCGTGCCTGGTCGGCGGGAAAGACACCGCGCACCACCGCGCAGCCGCAGCGGCGAATGGCCTGGCGGGCCGCGTCGCTGACACGCCCCGCCCTGATATCGTCATAGCCGATCTCGGGAATGACCGAGCGGCCGGCCGCGGTCGCGGACTGGATCAGCTCCGCCGCCCGCCGGATCTGGTCGCGCACCTCGCTGAAGGCGTGCTTCAGCTCCGCCCGGCGCGGGGCCATGGCCCGCTTGAAGGCGACGATCTCGTCGGCGACGGCGAAGGTATCGCCGGTCTCGGCAGCGTGCATGGCATCCTCCCCTTTGCCGCCGTTCTACGACGGCGCCAGGGACGCGCCAAGCCGCCCGCGCGCCGGTTCACACCCGCATCGGCATCAGCACGTAGAGGGCGTCGGCGGCGCCGTCGTCGAGGATGAGGGTGGGCGAACCTGCGTCGGCGAAGCGGAATTCCGCAGTGCCGCTCTCGAGTTGGCCGGCGACATCGAGCAGGTAGCGGGCGTTGAAACCGATTTCGAGATCATCGGCGGCATAGTCGACGCCCAGCTCCTCGCTGGCGCTGCCCGAATCGGGATTGTTGACCGACAGCACCATTCTGCCGTCGCCGACCGCCAGCTTGATCGCGCGACCGCGCTCCGAGGAAATGGTCGACACCCGGTCGACCGCCTCGGCGAAAGCGTCGCGGTCGACCTTGAGCACCTTGTCGTTGGCGTGCGGAATGACGCGCGCGTAATCGGGGAAGGTGCCGTCGATCAGCTTGGAGGTCAGCACCACGCCGCCGATGGTGACCCTGATCTTGGTGTCTGAAATCTCCATCTCGACGCCCGCCTCGGGGTCCTCGATCAGCTTCTGGATCTCGCCGACCGCCTTGCGCGGCACGATGACGCCGGCCATCGCTTCGCTGCCCGCGGGCGCCTCGATCTGTGCCTGGGCGAGACGGTGGCCGTCGGTGGCGACCGCCCGCAACATCTGATTGCCGTCGACGGCGACGACGTGCAGGTAGATGCCGTTGAGATAGTAGCGGGTCTCCTCCGTCGAGATGGCGAACTGGGTGCGGTCGATGAGCTTCTTGACCGCGCTCGCCGGCAGCGTGAAGCGGGTGGGGAACTCGCCGGTGGTGAGGTCGGGAAAATCGGCCTCCGGCAGCACCTGCAGGGTGAAGCGCGAGCGACCCGATTTCAGCGCCAGCTGCGAGCCGTCGCCGCTGTCCAGCGAGACCTCCGCCCCGTCGGGCAGCTTGCGCACGATGTCGTGCAGGATGTGGGCGGGCACCGTCGTGGCGCCGTCCTGGCCGACCTCGGCCGGCACCGTCTCGGTGATCTCGAGGTCGAGGTCGGTGGCCTTCAGCGTCAGCTGTCCGCCGGCGCCGCGCAGCAGAACGTTGGACAGAATCGGGATGGTATTGCGCCGCTCGACCACGCGGTGGACGTGACCGAGGGACCTCAACAGGTGCGATCGCTCAACGGTCGCGCGCATGGCTGGCCTTCGTGCAACAGGTGGTGCCGCAGGACTTCACCCGGCAGACACCACGCATCCGCCGGATTGGCCGCAAATTGGCCCGGCGCAACGCCTTTGGCAAGGGCCGCTCATTCGTCGATCATGCGCTTCAACAGTTCGATCTCCTCGGCGAGCACCCTGTCGCCCTGGATCATCTCCTCGATCTTGCGCACGGCGTGCAGCACGGTGGTGTGGTCGCGCCCGCCGAAGCGGCGGCCGATCTCGGGCAGCGAGCGCGGCGTCAGCACCTTGGCCAGGTACATGGCGATCTGGCGCGGCCTGACGATCGTGCGGGTGCGCCGGCTCGACAGGAGGTCGGCCTTGGAAACGTTGTAGTGGCGCGCTACCACCCGCTGGATGTCCTCGATGCGCACCCGGCGCGGCTCGCGCGCCCCGACCAGGTCGCGCAGCGTGATTTCGGCCGAGGCGAGGGTCACCGGCTGCCGGGTGAACTGCCACTGCGCCACCAGCCGGTTGAGGGCGCCCTCGATGTCGCGGCCGTTCGAGACGACCGACTGAACCACGTATTCGAGGATCGGATCGGGAATATCGAGGCCGGGGTTCTGCGCCTGTGCGGCGCTGTAGCGCGACATCAGGATGTCGCGGCGCAGCCCCACATCGGGCGCCGCGATCTCGAAGGCGACGCCGCCGCGCAGCCGCGAGCGCACCCTTTCATCGAGCGTTTCCAGCTCCGCCGGCGGCCGGTCGGCGGCGACCACCGCCTGGCGGGCGCCGTCGATCAAGGTGTTGAGCATGTGACAGAATTCCTGCTGCACCGATTTGCCTTGCAGGAACTGCATGTCGTCGATCAGCAACAGGTCGATGTCGCGCAGGCTCTCCTTGAAGGGGATTGCCGACTGGCTGCGCAACGCCGCAACGAAGCGAAACATGAAATGTTCCGCGGTCAGGTAGACCACCTTGCGGTCGGGATGGGCGAGCCGCGCCGCCCGCGTCGTGGCGTGGAGCAGGTGGGTCTTGCCGCGCCCGACGCCGGCATGGATGTAGAGCGGATTGAACTGGGTCGACTTGCCGGATCCGGATTCGGCAACCGCGCGCGCCGCCGCGAAGGCGAGTCGGTTGGAGGCGCCCTCGCAGAATGTCTCGAAGCTGTAGCGCGGTTCGACCGGCGAGCCGCCGAGTGGGCCCTGCGGCTCCGCCGCACGCCTGATCGCCGTCGCCGGCACCGCGACCGCCGACACGCCCGGTGTCTCCGCTTTCCGTACCGGGACGGCGCATTTGGTGCGCACGGCGCCGCGCACCAGTATCTCGACGCGCGCGATGGCGCCGTGCTCGCCCTTCCACAGCCCCAGCAGCCGCTCGCCGTAGTGGGAGGTTATCCACGACTTGAGAAAGCGTGTCGGCACCGACAGGTAGACGACATTGGGCCCGGCCTCTTCGAACGTGACGCGTCCGAACCAGCTGCTGAACACGTCCTCGCCGAGTTCCGTGCGCAAACGCCGCTTCACACGCGACCACTGTTCCGCATCTGGCGCGTTTGCCGCCATCGGACCGCCCTCCTCGTTATCAATGCCGCCGGTTGGCAGGGGCGCGGCGCCACCTGGGCCTGTCGGGCCGCTTGGCGAGGCGTCGGAAACAAGCAAGTCGCCGCCGAGGTCAGCCGGGATCGTCATGATTGTTGCCTCAATCGTGTTGCCGCGGGCGTCGGCACAGTCGTGGCATCCAACCGAAGGCCAGCCGCCACCCGTCGACGCGTCGTCGACTTGCGCGAGCGTGATCCGCGACGCCGTTGCAGCACGCGGCCGCAGCCGTCGTGTCGCCGGCGTCGCCCGGCAGTATGCGTGACATAGACGCCCCCTCCGCACGCGCCAACAAGCCGCCGCGCACGGTATGCCGCTACAACTCTTTTTCTTGCCCCGTTAAACTTCCCGCCGGGAAGATCGGGAGTTACACGACTGCCTGCACTATAAACGCAGTATAACTAAGAACAACAGCGGCACAGAGCGAAACTGAGTTTACAAGGCCGCCGCACGCGTGGTGAAGACAGCAAGGTCAAGCAACGCTGAGTCAATATACTATTTTTTCTCATGCTCGACCGCTCAAAGCTACACAGGCCCAGCGACAGTCGCAAGTCGCGGAAACGCCGCCTGCCGGAACCGGAAGGCGAGGCCCGCCGGCGTCGTCGATTCAACTCCGCGACGTGTTGTGCGGCCCTCGCCGTAAGCCGTTGCGAGTCAATTGATTCAGTTCCGTGACGAATAGCGGGTGTTGTCAAAAGAAAGCAGTCGGACTTTTTTTGGCCGCCCGCCCCTTGACTCATTCCGAATCCGGCCGGCCGGGCGGTCGCCGATTTGCACATGCCGTCATGGTCTTGAATCACAAGCACAATGGCTGGCAGGGCGCGGCCGGTGAGGATGATCTCGCCGCCGCACGGAATCGTCCATGCCGCAAACAAAGGCCCGCCTTGCGGGCGGGCCTGTTCAACGCGACAGAGGAACGCGCGTTCAGCCGCTGATTGCCTTTACCCGCGCCGCCAGGCGCGCGACCTTGCGCGAGGCGGCGTTGCGGTGAACGACGCCCTTCGATGCGGCGCGCATCAACTCGGGCTGAGCATCTTTGAGGGCTGCGGCGGCGGCGGTCTTGTCGCCGGCGCCGATCGCTTCCTCGACCTTGCGCACGAAGGTGCGCACGCGGCTGAGCCGGCTGGTGTTGGTTTCGGTCCGCCGCGCGATCTTGCGCACCGCCTTCTTGGCTGAACGGGTGTTGGCCATGGCCGCTGGTCCCTGCTGAAAGCGGCTGCTTATAAGGGGCCGAAGCTCGCCCAGTCAATGGCTTATCGATTCCTGAACCGCGCCCCCCGCTTGGCGAGGAAGGCTTCCATGCCCTCCTTCTGGTCCTCGGTGGCGAACATGGCGTGAAACAGGCGTCGCTCGAAACGGATCCCCTCGCCGAGCGGGGTCTCGAAGGCGCGGTTGACGGCCTCCTTGGCCATCATGACGATCGGCAGGGAATAGCCGGCGATCCTGGTGGCTATGGCCACCGCCTCGTCCATCAGGCCGTCGGCCGGCACCACCCTCGCCACCAGGCCGGCGCGTTCGGCCTCGCCGGCGTCCATGGTTCGTCCCGTCAGGATCAGGTCCATGGCCTTGGCCTTGCCGATCGCCCGCGGCAGGCGCTGGCTGCCGCCGATGCCGGGCATGATGCCGAGCGTGATCTCCGGCTGGCCGAATTTGGCGCTGTCGGCGGCGATGACGATGTCGCACATCATGGCCAGTTCACAGCCGCCGCCGAGGCAATAGCCGGCCACCGCCGCGATGATGGGTTTCCTCGCCCGCGCCACCCGGTCGAGCGCCGCGGCCGCTTCGCTGAGGTAGGCCTCGACGAAGGTCAGCGGGGCCATTTCCCTGATATCGGCACCGGCGGCAAACGCCTTCTCCGATCCGGTGATGATCATCGCGCCGATGCCGGCGTCGGCCTCGTATTGGTCGACGGCGGCGTTGATCTCGCCGACCATGGCGGCGTTGAGGGCGTTGAGCGCCTCTGGCCGGTTGAGCCGGATCAGGCCGACGGCGTCGCGGGTCTCCGTGACGATGAATTCGTGGGCCATGGTCGTTCCTCTTGGTGGCTAGCGCTGGCAGACCGGACAATAGAACGTCGAGCGTCCGGAATGGAGCGTGCGACGGATGATGCCGCGATCGCGGCGCGGGCAGGGCTCGCCCTCGCGGTCGTAGACGGCGAATTCGTGCTGGAACTCGCCGATCTCACCGGTAGCGCGGATGT